>Ga0207933_1000803_pt1 | contig 27664 bp, 27 predicted proteins | sample NGESurdeep092012_4_FD_184488 | JGI IMG/M metagenome (GOLD analysis project Ga0207933, IMG submission 184488) | Arctic peat soil microbial communities from Barrow, Alaska - NGEE Surface sample F53-3 deep-092012 (SPAdes) | ecosystem: Environmental > Terrestrial > Soil > Wetlands > Peat ... | reverse complement strand
CGATCCCGTCTTCCAGCGGCACGATGCTCCGAATGCGGCGTAAGGACAAGAAGCGATTCGGCGCCCTCGCAGAGATGTGAAGCCACACGCCCATCAGCACTTTTCCCCGTGCATCTTCTTTTTCACTCGGTCGATCTCCGCATCTGTGACGAGATACGTCATTCGGACTCTCTGGAACTTCTTCAACATCGTTGCTGGATACACCGGAGTTTCTCCCGCCGTGCTGTAGCGACCAACATTCTCAGCGATAAGAATGCGGCGGGCAGTCCAATAGCTGACGCCGAGTTCGTAGGCAGCATCTTTGAGGGACCGCCGATCACCGGCTGGGCGAACACTCGAAACTGGTTCGGTGACGGGTAGCAACTGGCCCTGCGCTGAACGCCGCATTTCTTCACACCGTCTCTCGAATTGTTCTCTCTTCACTTTGACTTTCCCCCGATGGCCACGCTTCCATTCAGGCACCGCTCCCGTGGCTTGAGCCGCGTCTGAAACCTCCGGTCGATCTGGTCCAAACGATCAAACGCATCCAACAACTGGACGCCGGCTTCGCGGAGTTGAGCGGAATTCGGTGATGACTGGTCCGTTACCCTTATGGCGAATCTGATTCGATCCATGACCACTCTCGCCTGGTATGCCACCTCGAATTCGACTGAGGAAGGCCCGGAGCTTCCCGCAGAGTCCGGCATCGTGTTCACGTGTCGAGCGATTTCCGCGTTCACTTTCTCGATCCTCCGATCAGGGCATTGCTGCCAAGAGGCTGCACAGGTCGATAGGGTTCGTCGAACAGAATGTCCCGATTTACCCTGACGTTGAACTTGTAGCCCGCCGGAATCTTGATTGTGGGCTGAACGTTGAGATTCTTCCGCGTTATCTGTGCGCCGAGCTGGCTCACCTCTCGACCCACCGCGCCTTCGGTTTCCTGGCCCGCATTTGGAGCGACAAGAATGCTTTGTTGCCGGCTTTGGGTAACGGCGAGCGCGGCATCGAACATACTCGTCAAGACCGCGAAGCCGAACAATTGTTTGTAATGATGATCCACCGTGTCGCGAAGACCGGCATTACCCTGGGCATCTTGGCCCGCCATCCCGCCAAGGTCAATGGACGATCCGTCGGGAAAGATCACGCGTTGCCACGCGACTTGCACCCCACTCTGCCCGTAGCCGACCCGCGAGTTGTACCCGCCCACAAGCCTGGCTCCCTGCGGTATCAGCAAGTATTGGCCGGTTGCAGTGTCGTAAACGTTCGACATCACAAGTGCCTTCAATTCGCCCGGCAGGTCCGAGTTCAATCCCTGTTCCAGTGCTGCGGGGATTGCCCAGCCAGCTTGGATCTCAAAGCGTGATAGCGGTGGGGTGCGCGTGTACTTCAGGTAGTCGTCGGCTACGTTCATCCGCGCCTTCTCAAGGAACGATTCCTTTTGCGACTGGAGGTTCTGGCCGTCATATTCGCTGCTGACAGTCCCGCCAGTTGAGGGTATCGATCCGCTGCCAGCGGGACTCCCAAGGGTTAGCGCGCGTGCAAGGGCTGCGAGTTGAGTCGCGCCGCTTTCGGCCGCAGGAATCCCCGCAGCAATTCCCGATGTGGCCGAGCGGTTCGCAGCGGAGGATTCCATTCGAATCCCCGTGGGCGCCAACCGAGCCTGCTGATCCGTCATGTATGCGACCGACAACGCGCGCTCTTCCTGAGTCGGCTCGTGAGCGACTGGCGGAGCCGAAGTTTGTGGCGCTTGCACGCGCCGGACCACGATACGCTCCTTGGGCAAATCCGAGTCCAGTCGCTGCAACTGATCTGGATCATCTGGAGCGGCTGGTAAGACGCCGGGCCTCGCGTTTGCACGCGCACTTGCCAACGTGGTCGGGCTCAGAGCCTGGTCCACGTCGTCTGGTCGCGCAGGACCTACCTTCTTGTAGGGACTTCCCTCTGCGGCTAAAGCCTGTTGGTGTTGACGTCTCAATCCGCCGTATGCGAAAACTCCCAACACGGCCGCCCCGGCCAGCAAGATTAAACCCGCTGCTCGACTACTGATTCGTGGTGATTTCGCTGGCTCCGGCCGCAACTCAATGCCGCTGGGTGAAACTGTTTCGCGAATAGGCTCGGGAGCCGACTTTCCCTTCGCCTCTTCTTCAGGAGGTTTATTTTCTGTGGTCATGGCTGATCTCCACCTTCTGCGCATTCTTGCCGGAACCAAGCACGAGTTGCGCGTGCTCGAACAGGCGATCAACGAGGTAGGTTTGGTCTTTCATCCGATAGTTCACTATTTCACCTTTACCGTCCGGCCCCAAGACCAGAAGGACCGGAGCCTCGCGGTTTGCGATATTCATCGGCATCTGGATATATGTCTTCGACCCGTCATCGAACACGCGCTGCGGGCGAATGTTTTCGTCGCCGCCCTTGACCTGATAATCGAAATGCAGTTTCTCGAACGCCACCATTAGCCCTGGTGGGGCCTGGTTTGAATCGCGTGCTGCGGCCAGTTCGTCCCGCTTCTGTTCCGCGAAATGATCCTTCCATTTCTTACCGCCGTCATCGTCGTTGTACACAAAGGCCACTCGCGAAACGTAGTCGTCCGCCTTGGAGACTAGCCGCACGTAGTAAGCGCGGCGATCAGTCGTGATCAGGAGGTTTGTATCCAGCCCAGGCATTTGTGGCTTCAGCACGAGTACTGCCGTGCTCTCATCGCCTTTGCCGTATACAGCAGGAGCGACGTTCCACCGCACTGAATCACCAATCTGGGGTTCGCCCACAAGTTTTTCTCCGGGTTGTAGTTCGATCAGGCAAACACGCAGCGGGGCGCACACGACCGTTGGCAACCCGGCTCCGAAGGCGAACAACACGCGGCCGTCCGGTCCTGGAGCGGCTCCATCTTGTTGTGCCCGCCAGGCAGCGCTGAACTGAACGGCTTGCTGCGCCGTCGTCGAAAGTGGCACCTCTGTTGCGGGCCTGTAGTCTTGCGGTACGGCGGATTGGCCGTGGGCCGCTGGCGCTAGCGCGTTCGCACCGGGCGGTGTCTCCAATGGGTGTGCCAATGCCCGCACGTTCGCGCCAAAATCGAAATGATCGACAAGACTATCTGCCCCAGGCACCGCAGTGGTGGGCACAGCGGGTGTCCGTTTTACCTGGACTGCGGGGTTAGGTGGCGGGCTTTGAGGTTTCGCAGGGGTGGCTTGACCGAACAGAGCCCGTACTGTGAACAGTAAAATAAGAACTGGTATTCGCGACATAATTTTTGGTCCTTTCGAGCGGAAATTATAAAACCTTTGTCCAGGCTGCATCGGTCACGTAAATCCCGAGAGGGTTGACACGCATCAACCGTTCCTCACTCGGAGGATTGAGCGCGATTGTGACGGAGCCTTTCCAGTGATCGGTGGCCAGGATTCCGCCGTTCAGATCGTGGGTGGTCTCAATCCACTCGATTTCATACGTCCGGTTGCTATTCGGCAGAATGGACTTCACGTCAATACTGACGGTTTGCGTCTGTCCCCGCTTTTGAGGCGGGTCGCCGCGATAGAACGCGGTGACGAATGCCTGCGCTTCGCTGCCCATGGCCAGGTGGGCGTATACGTGGTCAATCGCCTTTCGCTGAGCGAAGGGATCGGTCGTAACGAGACGCAGGTCTTCAATCCATGTGAACAGAACCGCCTTCTTGAGCTTTTCATCCGTAGTCGTAGTCACCTCCGCTGGTCCAGCCGCTACCGTTCTGCCGAGTGAATCGATTGCGACGACAAAGGGAACTATCTTGGATCGGGCCGACAGCACCACGATTCCCGCTACTGCCACCAGGGTTGCCGTCGCGCTCAACACGGCGATGAATCGCCAATTTCTCGCGCGAGTGATGAGATCCCCATAGCGCTCGTCCCATTCGCGCCGCGCGGCGACATACGGATTGAAGGGCGAGCCATCTACTGAATTGGTTTTGGTCTTCAAGGTAAGTCTCATCTTTCCTCCTATTCGTGGTGTTCGATATCCATTCGCGGCGGAGTCGAATGCGGCGCGTGATCCGGCGGGAGAACCGAGTTAAGCCGGCGCCCAAGATTCCGCATCCGTGCGGACGCCGAACTGAGGGTGTCCTGAGCCTTTCCCGCTGCGCCACCCGCCTGGCCAGTCGCCCCGTTTGGCGGCGATGTTTCGCTTGGCGCTGGGGCAACGTTCACCCCCGACGACCCGGAACTACCTGGCGGCTCCGGCTGCTTGGGGTTGCCGGGGCCTGAACCTGGTCCAGAGCCACCCGGACCTGGCGGCGGCACTGAGCCTCCCGTCGACCCCATGTCCCCGGCGTTGCTGACGCCTAGCGCCGGTCCCGAGCCAGTACTCCCTGCGGCTCCTCCGGCACCCCTCAAGGCTCCTGCGCCTCCAGCCAACAAGCCCGCGCCGCCCGATGCTGTCGCCCCGACGGCGGCAGCGCCAACGACAAGGGAACTGCCGGCTGCAATGAGATCCCCGCCAGATAGCGCCGGGGAGCCCCCCAACACTGCCGAGAAAAGCTTTGGGATTTGCCAGCACAGCATCATATACATCAGCGCCGCCGCCATTACGTCTAACGCGACCATTTCGGGCGATGGCGATGTCGCCGCCCCCAGTGCCTCCGCTACCCAGGTGTTGCCGAGGTTTGTTCCAACTGCGATAAGCAGGTAAATGACGAGGATTTTCACGCCGTTCGAAACAGCCAGGCCGATGTAGCGTTCGGCGTAGGGCGCTGTCCAACGGGAACCGCCAAAGCCGAGGAAGATGAATCCGGCGGCGACGACGATGTAACTCTCGACCATCGCGACCATGAACTGGATCGTGATCATCGCGTAGGAAATCACCACGATGATGGCCGCGAACACCAGAGAGAGGATGACTGCGGGCTGCGTCAGGAACCCCGCAACGCTGAAGCCATTCGAAAGCGCGCCAGCGACGGCGAGACCCTGCCCAAAGACGTTGCTGGGCGAGATGCTCATGACGCCAGAAGAAGTCTGGCCGATCTGCGTGAAGCTGTCGATGATGAACGGTATCCATCTCGGACCGTTTATGAGCAGCATGTAGAAGCCGCCGATCCACATGATCTTTCGCACCAGCGCAGCAGTCCACGATTGAAGGTCCGCCTTTTCCAGCACCATGACAGCAGCACTCCAGGCGAACTCGATCAGCGCAAGCGCGCCGAACAGCGCGTTCGCGTATCCGGCGATGTTCGCGACCCAATTTCCACGCGCAGCCTGAAACGCGCTCAGGATCTGGCTGGGGTTCGTCGAAACAAACGGCGGAGCCTGGCCGAAGCAGACTGAGCCGACGACCACGAGAAGGATCGAAATCCGCGCTACTGTAAATGTGCGTCCGTCGATTCCGACGCTGACCATAGGTCTGTTCATTTGTCCTCTCTTCGTTAACGCCCGACTCAGCTTTAGTGCCATCCCGGTAGAAAAGTAAGCCCGTCGCCTGTGGCTCCGCCGAACTGAAAGAATTGCTGGGCCGCGGCTTCTGCGTGCGCTTGCTGTTGAATCACTGCGGCCTGAAACGCTTGCTTGCTCTGCATATCGGCCAGCATCAATTCGCGCAGCTTCATAAGTTGCTGAACTTCCTGCTCTGAAATTTCGCCGAGTACCTGCAACGCCTCCACCGCGCCATCCGAGGTTTGCGCCATTGATCTAAGCGAGGCCAGGACTGCCTGTTCGCTCTGCAATTGCTGGCCCTGCATACCGGCCGCCTGCAAGGTGCCGAGAGTCGTATCGAGTGAAGTCTGCGACCAAGTCTGGTAATTGTTGTAGTAATTGTTCGGTATAAATCCGGCGAACCCTCTGAACCGGTTTGTAAACTGCGCATCCAGATTGGCCATCGAATAGGCCAGCGAGAAGCCACCCTGAACCACGCCTGCCAAGGAATTGATATCGGCCTGTATCGGCCCGAAGATCTGGTTTGGAAGGCGTCCAAGATTTCGGACTGAGTTCTGTAACTGTTGGATCTCATTGGCAAGCTGAGTTGCCGCCGTCAGGTTGACGCTGAGCAATTGGCCCCAGTTCAGTAACTGCGTGAACTCGGTCGCAACCGGTATAGCCGCGTGGACCGACTGGGGCGTGCTTCCGATTTCTGCCATCAGGAACAGGCTCGCGATCAATATGATGCTTTTGCGCATTTTGTATCTCCTTCGAATTCCGCCGCGAGGCGACGGAGGTAATCCGCCCAACTACCGAGACCCCGGAAGCGGAGCCACTCCGACCGCCACCCGTCTCCAAACTGCTCCCTGATTTGCTCCATCAACAGCCGCTCCTCGCGGCCATTGACGCCCACAAACGACAACGCGACCTTTCCCACTCCCATGTCCACCAGACGGCGACCGAGCGCGGAAACCACGTAGTAGTGCTGCTTCGGAATGCTGGTTTGCAGAATGTCGAGCTCTCGTGGGTTCAAGCCGACGAGTTCATAGAACGCTCTGGAGTTCGGGCTTTTCGATTCGGCATTCGGCAGCAAAATCTTTGTCGGGCAGGCTTCGAGGATGGCGTCGGAGATCCCTGAATTCAAGATGTCGCTCAGTTGTTGCGTTGCCATGACCACTACGCCATTCTTCTTGCGCATCGTCTTCATCCAGTCCCGCATGCGCTCGCGGAAGAGATCGTGTTTGAGATAGCTCCACGCCTCGTCGAGCAACACGAGGGTTGGCGAACCGTCCAGACGCTTTTCGATTTGCCGGAACAGATACAGCAAGACAGGAAGAACCGCTTTTTCATCCAGCTGAAGAAGATGCTCCGTCTCAAACGTCAGGAACCGTCCGCTGCCGAGTGAGTCGGCTTCCGCGTCCAAGAGATGCCCCAACGGCCCTCCCAACGTGTAATGCTGGAGCGCTGCCTGAACCGCTTCGTCCTGGACGTTTGTTCTCAACTCAGTCAGAGAGCGAGTAGGGGAAATACGGAGGTTTTCGACGCCTTCCGCAATTCGATTTCTCTGCGACGGACTGATCGCCTGGCCGTTCAGCCTGCACAGAGCCTCGATCCAACCGACCGCCCAAATGCGATCCGAGTCGGAATCGATGTCCCGGAGAGGGCAGAACGCCAGATCCGCTCCGGGACCGCCAAGATCGTAGAACTCTCCGCCGACCGCTCGGGTGAGAACGTAGAGCGAATAGCCACGGTCGAAGGCAAAGACCTGGGCTCCGGGGTAGCGGAACCACTGCGCCGCAAGCAGGCCCAAAAGTGTCGATTTGCCGGCACCGGAAGGCCCGCAAATCATAGTGTGACCGAGATCGCCGACATGCAAATTGAATCGAAATGGCGTGGAGCCGCTGGTGGCTGCATATAACAGGGGCGGACTATTCTTCGGCATCATCGCCGAAGGATTATCGCGCTGCCCTGCCCAAACTGCTGTGATCGGCAGAAGGTCGGCAACGTTCAACGTGTGCAGAAGGTTCCGGCGAACGTTTCTGTAACCGTCACCCGGAAGGCTTCCCCGCCACGCCTCAACCGCATTCACGGTTTCAGTGCGGCAAGAGAATCCGATATGTTGCAGGGTCTTCATGATCGTGCGGGTGGTTTGATTCAGGCGATCAATGTCTTCATCCATGCAGATGATGTTCGAGCTGTACCAGGCGAAATGAACGTCGCCGGAACTGGCGACGCTCATCGCCTGTTCGGCGTCGCCTGCCATCTCCGCTGCATAGAGATTCACGGCGCCGCTCTCGGTCTTGAGCACCTGATCGCGCCAGCCGCGGATCTTTGACCGCCACTTCTTCCTCGTCTTGTCGAGGATGGCTTCGGCCTCTTGTGCGTCCAGCATCACGGCGCGGGTGTTCCAGCGGTATTCAACCGACAACGAATCCAACTCACGGAGCAATCCCGGTGAACTGCTGCGCGGGAATCCGTCGATCGCCAAAACCCGGATGTGCTTTTGTCCGATACGGGGTTCCACGCCGCCACAGAAATCCTCGCACGCGAGAACGTCATTCAGGAACACGGGAATTTGCGGTACTGCAAACGGGTGATCGTTGCCGGAGATGGATCGCCTCACGTACCGCAGCAAGCCGTCGTGAACATGCCGACCACCCAGATCATCCTCTGTATTGACGCGAGCCAGGCGTTCCGTCTTGAAGAGCGCTCCGAATACGTTCTCGAACCGTTCGAGCTGGGACCGGAAGCGTTCAAGTATCTGCGCGGCAGTGCCACCGACGCCGGATTTGCGGCCTTCAAACATGAAATTCTGAACCTTCTGCTCCATCTCGACAGGAGGCAGGTACGTGAGGGTAAGGAAATATTCGCTCTCGTAATGCGCTTCTTCCGCCATGAATTGTTGCCGCCGCTCATCGTCGATAACCTGCGTTATCGGATCGGGGAACGCTCCAGCACTGGGGTAACCTGGCGCTTCCGTGCGAATCGCGTCGCATTGCAGCATCCAGCCGCTGCCGAGCTTCAAGACTGAGTTCAGGCGCGCGCTCAGTGCGTCCATTTCAGCGGGAGGGCTCGACATCATGTCGGGCCCGCGATACGTCCAACCAGCCAACAGGGAACCGTCTTGCTGGAGTAGAATGCCGTCGTCAATCAGAGCGTGGTGCATTAACAGGTCAGCAAGACCGACCGGCTTCCGGCGATGTTCGATTAGCTGCACGATTTCAATCTCCTTCGTCAGGCAATGACTGCTTGCTCACTTCCACTTCATTGGCGGCTGGACGCTGGCGGAGTAGATCCCACTCTTCGCCGGGTACCAGTCTTCGTACCGGATGTGTCTTAGATAAACCTGCCGGAGTAGCGGGTCGGCTTTGCCCATCCTCTGCAAAACGGCCACCGCCCCAACCCAGAACAACGCGGCCAAGACCACGCCCCACCATGTGGCCAGACTTAACCCCATACCGAAAGCGATCATGATCGCGAGGAGCACCATTTCACGGTCCGCTCCGAGCAAGGTATTGGGCCGATTGGCCGACTGGTGAATCGAGATTTCGCGTGGTCTTGTGGCGTCGTCCATACCGTTACACTGCCTCCTTTAAACCAGCGCCGCGGCCACGCCGAATGCGGAATTCAGCATGGGCGCGGCAAAGACGAGAACCGCAATAACCAGGCCGATCATGCACGCTTTGCGTCCGACCTCGCCGAGATCCCCGCCCCAAAGCATGGTTCCGCCCGCGATTGCGATACCGATCAACCCGATCGCGTAGGCTACGGGTCCCGTCAGGGATGTGGCAATGGCGGTCATGGGCGCTTCCCAAGGCAGACCGCCGCCCGCTGGCGCCGCGGATGCCTGAATTGCGAGCGTGAAAAGCGCCGCCGTGAACATCAGAACTCGGGACATGGTTCTCCGAGTCCAATAAGATCGTTGAGATTTCATTCAGTACTCCTTTTTGTCTGATCAACTGCGATGACTACACATATTCGAGCTGATACCGGCCGTCCCGGTAACCAGTCACGAGCGCGACCTCTCTGACCTTGCGACCAGCCGACAGGCTAGCCTCTTCGTCAATGAAGACCACCAGATCGACAGCCTCGGCAATCAACTGCTGCTGAGGGGCGCTGGTCGCTTCCGCGACCAGGCTTTCCAGTCGAATCAAACCGCTGAGAGCATCATTGGCGTGGACTGTGGCTGCGCCACCGGGATGCCCGGTATTCCACGCTTTTAACATCGTGTGGGCTTCCGCACCGCGCACTTCGCCCACCACGATTCGGCTCGGCTTCAACCGCAGGCACGCCCGCAGGCAATCGAGCATCGTTACGGCTCCAACAGCACGCAAGTCCACATAGTTCGCGACGGAACACTGAAGTTCGGTAGTGTCCTCAATCGAAATCACCCGATCATGCGGCGAAATCTCTGCGATCCCGTCGAGGATCGCATTGGTGAAAGTCGTCTTTCCCGAGCCCGTGGAACCCGCCGTCAGAATGTTCTTTTTCGCTGCGATAGCGGCGCGGATGACGTCGGCATGCGATAGCCCGGCCAGTTGCTCGGCGAAATTTTCGCGTCTCCGCAGGCGATTCAGGGGATCGTCTTTGTCGGTAAGAATACCGGACTGGCAATATTGATTGAGAGTGAAGATTCGTTTGGGTCGACGGCGAATTGCGAAAACAGGATGCCGTACAACCGGCGGAATCAGCCCTTCGAATCGGCTCCCATCGAGCGGCAATTCAGTTTCCAGCATCGGCCTTTCGTAGTTCAGAACCATGGACCTCATCGAGGCGATGGTGTTCATCGCACACACGGCCTGACTGCCGGACATGTGCCCAACCCGCGTGAAGCCAGTACCCATTTGCTTGGCCCAGAGCGTGGCATCAGGGTTAAGAACGATGTCTTCTACAGCGTCGTTATCGAGCAGGCTGAGGATGGTATCTCCGAGCTCCCGCCTGAGTTTTACCCCCAGCCGCTGGTGCTGCTCGTTCTGTACGGTCGCTGATTCCGGCATCTCGACGTGGTCCTTTTCGCAGTATTAATTGCTGATCGGTGTAATCCGACCGGGACATTTCGCGTTTCACAAGCCTTATACATATAAGGGCCCAGAACGGCGTTTTTGGACACGATTTGAAAATAAATATTGGAGGCGGGCACCATGTCGGTGATTACTATTCCGTTTGACTACGATCCGCAGAGAGATGGCGAGTCGGTGGTTCCCATCTACCTGAACGACACAGACGATTCCGGTGAAAAGATTTTCTTCGGGTGGATCGAGGCCGTGGTTCCCATTCAGGAGAACCTGAGAAGTTTGTCGAGGAGAGTTCTGGGGGACGTTTGGCGGGTGTCGGAGGTGACTGACCTCGCTATCCATCGTCTATGGCACAAACATAGGGAGAACCTCGGCTGTCACCCAGGCTTTCGCGTCTACAGAACCGCGAAGCGAACGGCGCACGGTCTTGAAGATCCGGGCGCACGCGAGCATCTCGCCCTGAATCTGTCGCTGGATCGTCTCGAACAATACCGAAAAGACGCACTGATTGGGGATACTGCCGATACCGAGAGAGGGTATCAAACAAATTTGGATATTCAAGAATTTGAAAAGAGGCTGAGGGAACTGGGGAAAGGAGGCGAATTCGAGGTATACAGAATGCTCCGGGCTGGCTACTGTTGGCGCGAAATCGGTCAGAGTATAGGTGAGCGTCCCAATACCCTTCACCACCGCTTCCAGCGGCTCGTCGAGAGGATCGCAGGCATTGTGTAACATACTGGATGCCGGTAGAGTTATTGGTCGATGAACGAGTCGCTCGAAGAAAAGTATTGTCGCTTGCAGAGCGAGATCCAACGCGCGATACTCCGGAACTACCCGAATCTGGAACGGCGGGGTTGTCCGGGTGACGCGGTGTTGCGAAACTTGGCTGCGAATCCCGACAGCATCAAGGCTGAAGACGAGACCAACGTGGATGGTGCCTGGTATCACATCACGCACTGCTCCCCCTGTTACGCGAGCTTTCTGGAATTGCGTAAGGCCGGGCGCGATCAACGGCACGCGCGAAAGACCGCAAGCCGGTGAGTCGCGGCATCCCTCGCCGTCGGGTTGGCGGCAATTGCTGGATTGGTTTGCCCTGAGACGACAGAACTCAAATTAGCGAAGCGGATACTTGCAAGAACGCGGCGTTTCAGGGCCGGAATGGCGGCGGGCCACTGCGGCATGGACACAAAGTAGTAGGCGAAAAGGCGGCGCAGCGCACGGCGTTACGTAAATCCATTGGGTCTAAACGGACTTGACGACCTCGTTCGCTCGCGGATTACCGCGTTCACCGCGCAGGAGCCAAGCGGCCAAAGGTGACAAATCGGACAACCGATGTTTCCGATGAAGACTGGAAAAGCGGAATGGAGCGGGGATCAGGTGATGATTCTTTAGCTCCCCATCGTGGACGCGTTTCGAACTTTGGTGGCTTGCCCGCCGCCCGTGATCAGAGTGGTTTTCCTGCAGATGCAGGAACTTGCGGGCTGCTGACCAGATGCCAGCCGACGAACTCGGCTCCCAAGCGCAACACGAAAGAAAACGGCGGAATCCGGCGGGCGGGAGAAACCGGTAAGTCCCTTTCCATTCAACAACTTCCGGTAAAACTAAACCTCCGCCTTTTGAGCAATTCCCAGAGCCGAACAAGGACAGGCTCGGAGTTGCACGCCCTCCAGGCGACGACCGATCCCAGCGGTCTTGAGCCGGTCGCTGTTTAGTAGAGGAGCGGCACCCATTGATCGCCGTCGAAACGCTCGATGGAAAGCCACTCAGATCGGAGTACAGGTTCAAATGTTCCCCGCCAGTCTTCTGGAAACGAATATTCCCGCCGTGCTGCGATCTCGAGGCGTCGGGCATCACGTGTCTTCATACCCGATCGCCGTTTCAATTGGTGCCAATCGAACGGGGCTGAAGTCGAATCCACCGCGATGCGGACCATTCCAAGCGCATGCATTTCCTTCTTGGTCGCCTTGTGCATCTGGCCAGTGTGGTCGCGAATCGCCGGTGTGGCTGTTTCCTCCCAAACCGAGTTGCGGGAAAACCAGACGATTGGGCGTTCACCCTCGGGAACGCCGGCAATCGCAGGCCGGATCTCACCGGCGGCGAGGATGCGCTCAAGGCGGCTCAACGTCGTGTAGTGCCAAACGATCACCACGGCCTCGGATTATCTCAATGGCTAAACCATACGCCACTTGCGGGTATTGACTCCTCGGGGCGTTATCCCCTCTCGGCCTCCTTCCTGCAGGCATCCACGGCGTCTCGCAGGCTGGAGAAAGAACCTCTGTGATATTTACCATTCCTGTGGATGTAGAATTTCGTGCCGGTCAAAATGCCAGCCGGCTCCTTGACAACCTCGTACTTGTTGTACTTCCCGTAGAAAGTCTCAATAACCTGCGCTTTTGCCATCGCAATCCTCCACGTCGGTCTCAAATGGGCCGATTGTCGGCCCACCCAACACAATTCGCTGTTCGCCATCCCGGACCATGGGGCATGTCGCGCCGGTCTCGGACCAACCAAACTTCCACTCCTGACTCATGAGGCGATCAATCTGGAACGAATCGTGTGGTTCATGCCCTTACGGAACCGTAACGTTCCATTTTTGTCAGCGCCGTCCATTGTGACCACATCCCCGAGGTTCAGGTTTCCGCTCTTGAGGTGACCGCAAATGCGAACAAGCCATTGCCTGCCTGTCGCGTCCTGGACGCGAACATCGCGTACTGCAACGGTGTTGTCCACAAGTTTTCTGCCGGCCCAGAATCCGGCGGCGCGCACAGCCACCTCCGAAGCGAATGTCGGTCTCGTTCTGCTGCCTGAAACCAATCCAAACAACAGCCAGACGAATAGCCCGGCCGGCGCGAGCACGACAGCAAGCACTACTCTGGCCACGGTGCGAAGAATACTGACCGGACGTTTTCCCGGGTAGGCGTGGTCGATATGAACGACGGTTCCTTGAATCTGCATGTTCCTCCTCAAAAACCCCTCACACGGGTAGACGCTTGTGGGCCTTCGCAAACTGGAATAGCGAGGAAAGGCCCATTTGCAGGTAATGGCGGTGAGCGAGCCTGAACCCGTCGCCGTATACTGTATCTGGGTTCTTTTCTATCGCCTCGGCATGGTACGAGCCCTCCCTTTCTGCAACCGCCTCTTTGTAAAAGCAGAACGAGAGCAGTTCGCATAGCCCCTCCGCTTCTTTGGGCGAGAGACGCTCAAGCCCGTTTTGATGCATCCACGCGTGCCCGAACTCGTGAGCCACTACGCCCTTGAAAAGGGTCACGGGGAGACCTGAGAGGATCCCGACGCTGGACGGATTGCCGAAAGGATTCCACAGAGTCGTGCGAGTCACGCCGAGGCACTTCGAGCCAACCCAAGCATTTGAGAGGGAGGTGAGCTTCGAGTGGTCACACAACTCGAGAGATACAGTTTGCTTTTGCAGTACAATTCCTCTGTTGGCGAGCCACGACCGCACAGTCTCGACAGGGCGCTTTGCCTCTTCCCGAGACGCGACGACAGTCCTGCGACACACGGAACAGACCGCGGCCGCACGGTCGGTCGTCGGGACCAATCGACCGCAGAAAGTACACGCCGGGTATTGCTGCGCATGGATCGGGCAGAATGCAGCACCAAAGTGGTCCACCAGGTAGCCACCGAGAAGAGGTGCCTGACAGTATGTGCACCGATTGGCAACCGATTGAATGTAGCAATGAGAATGGTAGGGATTATCCAAGACGACGTAGAATTGCTCGTCCGTGATCGAACGCGAACAGCCACGACAAATGAAATGATCAGGATGCCAATCATGGCCCATGGCGGTGATAGCCTGGCCAAGGATCGGCTTGCGGCACGCGCGGCAGGTTCCCCCGATCTTCATCGTCCCTGTCTCCCCACTCCCGAATCGCCTCCAGATCTGACAGTGTCGTTTCTTGTTTCGTTGCGATAGGTAGGTGCGACGGACACTCCCTGCGCTCCACGTAACGGCTGAACTTGCCGTGAGAGGCGTCGGGTTTGCGCCCCGTTGAAAGTCCGGACGCCATCCGCATCGAGACGACTGACCCGCCCGGCATCGAAGGTTCGCTGCTTTAAGACGCGGATCGTTAGAGTGGCACCGGCGCTGACGCCATAGTATGACTCGGTCGCCAAAGAGAACTGCACCTCCTGAGTTAGGCGGACCTTGACCTGTCCCGTTGGTGGAACGGAACCGATTTTCGGGAGGATAGTCGCTCGGTCCGCCCCAGTAATCTTCCATCGGATCTCGGTTTCCATACCTTCACGGAGGAACATCGGATCGGCGGAAAAGACCTCGATACGCGGGGCGACCTTGCTAACCTCGACCGTGCAACGACTCTCTGACGAATAGCCAAACGCGCTTCTGGCCCTCAGCACATATACTTTGTCCTTCTTTTGGGCAACCCGCAGGCTGCCCTCGCGTGGAACGACACCAATTCCGTCGATCACGACCTCTTGCGCTCGCTCGCAGACCTTCCAACTCAGTTCCACTGGCCGTCCGTCGCACAGGATCGCCCGGTCCGCCCGGAAATAGTGGATCACCGGAGGAACCTTCGATACCGCGACCTTCACCGACGCTGTGGCCACGACACCGAACGGGCTCGTGGCGGTCAAGGTGTATGTCGTATCCGTCTTCGGAAGGATATCGGTGAACGCCCGGCCAGACACGTCTCCGACGCCATTGTCAATCTCGACGCGCTCAGCCCCGGCTACGCTCCAAGCCAACCGAGCCGGATTAGGGCGATCGAGAAGTTGCGCGCTCGTCGTGAAAGCGTGAATTCTGGGGGATGCCTTGCTGACTTGGATCTGAATACTTTTTCGTATCGGATTTCCCTGGCTGGGCGTCAGAACGAGTTCAATCGTTGTGTCGCGCCTGACTTTGACCTCGATGGACGTCCGTGACGTGACGTCGCCCACGCCTGGAATGTCGAGGCGCGTGGCGCCGCTCACTTCCCACGACAATCTCACTGGCCGAGCATCGGTCAGCGTGGTCCGGTCTGCCGAAAACCTGACGATGGCGGGCCGGTTGAGCACATCCAGGACAGTTTTCCACTGGCCGCACGTCGCTCGGGAGGTTGGATCGGTGTAGCCTTTATTGATCGTAAAGCTCAGCTGGCGAACAACTTCAGCAGGGACCGTGCTACGGAGAATCGAAACGTACTGCCGGTAAATTGGCTCAAGGTCCTTGCGGAAGTATCTGAACGAAGGTGCAGCGGCGGGCCACTGAAATTGCCTAAAGTACTCAGCGATGCTGCGATCACTGATCTCGGCGAGGAAGAACAGCGGATGAAAGCCGAACAGCAGGTAGTGAATGGCGATATTGATCGCCCAGAGATCCGACAACAGATCCACCTTGATAATGCGCGATGCGTTGCCGGACGCGGCAAGTTGCTTCGCGATTTCGGGAGCAAGCCAGTCCTGATTGGTGCCGAAGGTGGTCGGCTTGTCGCTGGCGTCTTTGGCGACGGCCCCGCTGTCGAAATCGATGATTGCGCAGCGAAGTTTGGTGAAGTCCACAAATATGGCTTCGGCCTTGATGTCTGCGTGGATGAAAAGTATCTGACTACTGAGGAAATGGAATGCCCGGACGAGCTGCAGCGCGACTATCATGCGTGAAGAAATGGGGAGCGCCTGAAACTTTCGGGTCTTGGAGTCGTCTTCCAGAACCTGTCCAAAGTCCTCCATGTCGGCAGCGGAGAGATCATTGGCCGAGTAGCCCACAACGTTCCTCCCATTGAGAGTGCCCTGGAAGCTAAACTGCGGCACCCCTGCCAGCGCCGGGTAGTGCTCGATCAAGGAACGGCGACTCGCCTGGAGGAGTTCTTCGTTCTTCTGACGGAGGCGTTTTTGGAGCTCTTGGATTGTCGCGAAGCCGCGAGCGGCGGCGTTGTTGCCGGTGTCGAACAGGAGCTTGATGACTTGCCCGGTATTCCCGCGCCCGTCAACGCTGATCGCGCGGTAGACCTCTCCAAACCCGCCCTGTCCAATGGGATTATCTTCAAGCTCAATCGTCTGAACGTTTAGGAACGACGGCTCCAGACCCGTCGACGCAAATGTGCTGATTGAGATCTGTTTCATACTTTAGGCCGCCTGCGCCGATGCGCGTAACACTTCCTGGTAGGCCAGTGCCTGATCGGTAATGAGAACGCCCAGCGTGCAGTCGTCGGTGACAAGGTTCTTTTCCCGAAGCGTGACGAGATAGGCACTCAAGGCTTCGCGCAGTGCATCCGAGGTCCACTGTTCACGGGAGAAGAACCCCTTCAGGACATCGAAGAGCAGTTCCAGTGTTTCGTCGCTGCCAATCCATATACGCCCATCTCCGTCCCGGCCAATCGGCGTCTGATCGTATGAGCAGATCCCGTCTGAACAGACCACGACGATATCCCCAAACAGTTCGTTGTCTTTTTGCAACGACAGGACGGTCGGGCTCACTGCGGGTGCCTGAGAGCGGGGAGACAGAAGCTTGTAGAGGACGTTCTTGCCGTTCCTCGAGAAGGAGTGAGGGTTTAGATAATTGATGGCCGACCATGGCAACAGCTGACTCGCGGGAAAGCTGTTGAAGTTGCCGCGGATGTGAACGAGAGCGCCGTTGCCCACATAGCCAAGGAGAAGGTGACGGCGAGTTTCTACTGCGCACAAGAGCGTGGTCCCAAACGCATTGGCCCAATCGACATCGGCAGGAATCTCTTCCGCGTGATCGTCCACGTGCTTCTTCAAGTGCGTATGAGCCTTCCGGAAGACGTCTTCGAGATCCACAGGCGAACCCTTGCCCAATTCCGCGAGAGTTGACGCTGCCGATTCCGTCACGACATGGGAGCCCTGGTCCGCCGCGAAGTGGGAGCCTATACCGTCGGCAACGATCATTGCCGTGAGGCTTGCCTCTTCGTTCTGGACCACGGCACAAGAGTCCTGGTTCTTGTCCTTGTTGCTGATAGAAGCGACAGCCAGGATGGTCGCCATAGAGTTTTTCGTTGGCATTCGATTAAAGATCCCTCGGAAGACTGTTCTCTCTTGTTTGTGGGCGGGCATCCAAATCGGAGGCCCGCAACGGGTTGCCCGTGATCAGACGATGTGTATCCCGCCTGACGCCGCTGAGATTGACCGCTCAAAGAAGCCGCGGAGAGCCTCGCCGTCGTAGACCGTCTTGTAACCCATGACCGGGTCCGACGCGACATCTCGCAGCAGTTGCTCTCCCGCGGCGTCCGGGCTGCCGACAGTCGCGAACAGAGTGCTGCAGATTTTGACCCGAGCACCATTGGGCCCCTGTTTTATCCGATCGGCGACCTCGCGAGTCTTGTTGGGGCTCGAACAGCACCCGTCGCTCATGACGAGAATCACCGCGCTGTGATTGACTCCACCCGCCTGAGCCTGCGCGATGAAGTCGTCCGCAATCTGTCCGGCCTTCTCGAGAGCAGCGTAGATGCTCGTCCCGCCGCCGTGGCCGACCAGAGGATTGTAGTCGCCGTTGTCGTCAAGGCCCGGCCCAACATCCGTCGGCTGCAACCTCACGTTAACGGAATTGTCGAAGGTGACAACAGCGAACGCGAAGTTCTTCTTGACGCGGCTGGCCTTGAATCGCGTCATCAGTTCGCGCACCGAGTTGTTCGTGGCTTGGGCCTTTGAGATGTTGCCGGCGGAAGGCCCGTTCATCGACCCGCTACCGTCCATGACAAGTACACCGAGCTGGTAAAACTGCTTCGGGGTGTCGATGGTTCCGATCATCTGGGTCGTCTCGTTTGTGTTGTTGGCTTCGATCATTGTCGTTTTTCTCCTATTTGTGGTTGTGTGTTTCCGTAGGCCTTACTCAGGCCGCGATTTTTTCCAATTCCTCGTTTAGCTTGCTAAGGTCGGCGGTCTGCAACTTCACAAGCTGCAGCTTCGCGATCTGACTGTTTTTCCAGTTCTCAATGGCTGCGTCCTCGACGGCCCGCTTCGCCGCTGCCAGGGACTGCCGACGCGCCATAGTATTGTTGGCATCGCCGTTAATCCGGTCACTGTCGAGTTGTTCTGCGGCGGCTGTGGCGTCATCCAAAGGACCCTTCCGCGACAAGGCTTTCATGGCGAGCGGTGTCAGTTCCAAGATCAGGAAAAGCAGGTGCATCCCGTATTCGAACGTCTTCATCGCCGCGTAATCCGGATGTGACGGATTGGATGTGATGCGCCGGTATGTCCGGTACTGATTGATCAGGTTTGACCGAAACAACGGACCAGTTCCCTTTTCCGAGTCCTCATTACGGGCACTCACTTCAGTCTCAGTGTGGGTGGCCACCGTAGCCGCTGCGGTGAGGTCCTTCTTGGTCTGCTCCAGATCTTCCGTCTCTTGGGTCCGCCACGCACGCGTTGCGTCTGTGAGCCTCGAATCGGCCGCTTCAGCCGCGTGCTTGGCGGTGGCTGTTTCCGTCTGCAAAGATTGAATGCTCTTCTGTAGGGCGGCAACGCGAGAGGCTTCATTAGTGCCCAGATTGCCGTTGGTAGCCCCTTGGTTGATCCGGTCGATTTGAATGGTTGCTCGCGCGGTCCGTTGAGCGTTGACGCGCTGGACAGACTGATAGTTGGCGTGAGCCAGTTCTGCCGCTGTCTTGGCTTCCTTGTATTCAAAGGAGGACGGCTCGGCCATGAGGCTCTGTTCGTGCGTCTGGCGGGCAGATTCGAGCTTGCTCACTGTGGCCTGCTGTTCCGCAAGCCCAGCCTCTTTTGAATTGGCGGCGAACTCTCGCTCGACGGTGTCCCTCCGCTCCTTCAGCAACTCGGCATCAGTCACGTTCTCAGAGAGCCGCAGGATAAACGGAGTGCTCATCACGGCTGCGATTACCAGCGCCAGAGGAATCCGGAGAACCAACTGCGTCACCAACTTCCGTGTTGAACCAAACTTGTCGAGACTGAGGATCATTAGACGATCGATCGAAAAGACGAGCGCAGACCAGACGATGCCACCGACGATGGCGACCACGACGACGTAGCTCTCTCCAAGGAAGACCCGGCTCAACGCATAGCCAGACGTGAACGCCGAGATAATCGCGATGAGGATCATGATCAGGCCCAAAGTGGAGGCCTGACCGCGACCGGCAGGGACTCTAGTCAGGACATCTCGCCGGACTCCGGCACAGATGCAAAGGGCGTCTACGATTTTCTTCATGATTCTGCGTCCTCTCAGCCCCGGCTGTCTGCCGGCGCTATTGCCTGTCTTGCCAAGGTGGTATGCCTTTCGTTAATTGCAATGCGTCTGCCAATCCAGACAAACGCAGACAAGGACCAAAGAAAGTGTGCAGCACGCGCGGCTGTGGGCCGCTACGTCGGCCACCTCTTGACGCAGTTTCAGTCGTTTAGCGAGCGGGGAGTCAGAGCCTTCGTCAATACTTCGGTTCGTCTATGTTTCCGCGAGTGCCGTGGGTGCCGCGCTCGCTTGAACTGTCTGATGTCGATTCCGATACCGCTGATGACATCCCGGCTGAGAAAGCTCAGGGGGAACGCCGGCTTGAAAAATGTGGGACTTTGAGCCGCTCAGGCGCGAGCCTGTCCGTTCACGTTGGCGTCTGATTCCGAAATACTTACTTGCTGCGCGAGCTTCGCATCAATCCTCATAGCGAGTTCGACGAAGCCTGGTCCATCAAGCATCTCTCCCCAGTCTGCAGCTTTCCGCTGCAACCAGCGCGCTACCGACCATTCTTGGTGCCGGTGTCGGGTCGCCATCCAGACTTCTGTAAGCGCATCCGTCAAGCGACCGTCCGCACCTGCTCTCGATGCCCTGAGCCAACCGGCGAACCTCTCGTCGCGACTCTCCAGAAAGCCTCCCTTGAAGGCCCTCGCAACGATCTTTGTCTCCGGAAGTTCTGGGTAATGGAATCCGAAGCGCGCAAACCAATCAGCCAAGTAATGAAGTTGGCGTGGTCGCGGCCGCGACGGATCATTCACGATCCGCCTGTAGTCAGCGGCCTTTTTCAGGGCGAGGTCTCCGTAGTCGCAGAGCGTCGTGCCCCTAACACGCCGAACGTTGGGTGGCGCGCCCGGCCGCGACGCCAAAAGACGCGCAACTATCGGATAGACTGAATCCGAGCTCAAAACGTAGTACTTGCGAGCTGCCGGGTTACTACCAATTCCAAAATCGGTCTTCAGCCGCTCCAGATCGTACTGAAGCTCCGGCGGTCGCACACGCGTACCGCAATCCACTGAGACTTGGGCATCGGTGGCACCGTATGCCGGAAGGACACAGTAGAGTACGGCCTCAAGGGCCTCCTCGATCATCCGACGATAGCGGTTGTCAATGACGTCTTCGCGCAATGGCTCGGGAAGACGTTTGGAGACATCTCCGATGCCGGGCGTCCAAACGAGGGCGAATGCGGTCTGCTTGACTTTCAGATCCACAAAACATTTGTTTAGCCGTCCCATGTGCATGTTGTACGCGCCAGGGTTGTATTGGGCACCACCCGGATACTTCGGGAAGTAGCTGGCGGGTATCGCGTCGGTGGCATCAAGAGGAGGATGCCCTTCCGCCAAACCCCACACGAGTCCCTCGTCCTTCAGCACCTGATCCAGTTGGTCCCGGACTTCATGGTTTGGAAAAAGAACGATGACTCCTCCGACCGAAAACCGCCCCTGCCCGCACTCGTCCAGGTACACTTCGACGCATTCGAACTTCGTGGCGGCGGCATCACGTAGGAGCGGTGCGGCTCGAGATGCGTCTTCCCGTACTTGCAGCAGGAATGACCGAGCTCGCAACAGTGGAGTGACGCGGGACATGGCACGTTTGAAACCCATCCTGGCTCTATCCACGGTGTCGTTCCAATCAGTAGCAGAAAGGCGTGGCTTCTCGAAGTCAAAGACGACATTGCCACACGGGATCAACGGCTCCACGACCGCGCGGCGACCAGTTGATGAAAACAAGACCACCGGAAGCGTCGGATCGGCAATGGCGAGTAAGCGAGGGAGCAGGCTGAGCGCTGCATGGTGGTCGGGCGATTCAAGGTCTGCATTTCCTTCGGCGAAACGCTCGACTGATCCCAAAGCACTATCCGAAAGATCTATGGGCCATCCGATCGCAGGAAGAGCAGCGAACTCCCGAGCCAACACTAGCAGGGTCCTGTAGAATCTCCTTTCCTCTTCCAGCGACGATTGGCTGAACAGACGGATGTCCAGAAAAACGAGTGGGTTCTTCGCTCCCGGTACCAGGAAAGGAGGAGCAGAACGCCGCTCTTTGCCCGCTTGGAGCCAATCGAGACGGCGTCGGAGATAGCCGGGCAGGTCCAGTGTAGCGCTGTCACTCCTTGGGCCTCCGACCAAAGGGCGGACATAGACGCGAACCTTCGGATCAACCAGATCGAGCCCAAGCATGGCGCGAAGAACATCGCCCCAGCCGTCTTCGGCGAGGTCATCGATGAGCACGACAGAGTCGACCCATTGGCTCAGATTGCTCCCGAAGTCGAACCACGGCTCGTTGCCGCCAATGCCCGTGCTCGTCTCGCCCGCATTTTTCTGATCCGCTGCCTGGAGTGTGCGAATGACCTGCCTTAGCGCGGCAGGGACACTCGAACCATCCTTAGGCCCTGAGCGTTGCATTGATTCGAGCAGGAGGGATGGGCCGACGATGTTCGCGATCGCGTGATGTGTCCCCTTGCCCTCACCAAGCAGCGAGTTCCAGAGCGCGCGAAGCATCGACCGGTCATCCTGACTTGGTTGGGTTGTCGAAGCATGGGTCGACAGAGCTGAGAAGAACGGCTTTAGGCCCGTCAGATTCACCTCGTGGACGTGAGGCAGCGGCGACGGGCTCATGCGGCGCAGATGACGAAAGGTTTGCAACGTGGGCGCGTTCTGGTGCCGGTGGGACGCGAAGTTGACGATGGTCAGCCGTGGGACTTCCTTCGCCACCAAAGTCATCATCACGGACCAGTCAGCGGGTGTGAGGTATTCGGCGACATTGTATTGTCCGAGCCTCCCGGCGGCAGGAGAGCCGTCCCACACGACAATGATGTGCCTATCATCCAGCGCAAGCCACTCTGCCAGATCGTTCTGCCATGCCCAGAGATAGTCGAAGTCCTCCGCGTAAGATGTCACCAAAATCCGTCTTTTCCGGTCTGCCCTCCGTTTGGCGACCTGCCCGGCCACAAGTGATTCAATGACTTGCGCTACGGCCGCCGTAATGGATGCATTCTGCCACCCTGTCAAGTGGCTCATTCGTCTGATTCCTCGCCGGCGCTGCGCAGTCGCTCGATGCGCGCAGGCTGACCTTCCTCCGACTGGATACGGGCAACGAGCTTCTTCACCTCGCCACGCCGCGGCGAAACGTCGAGTGCCAGCCAGAGGAGGGCGTCGGAGCGACGAAGCATGTCAAGCGAGACGGCTTTATCAATCAGGAACAAGGGGGCGATACGCGTACGCGCATTGGGGGCCTTAGTTCGAACACCTGCGAAGAAGTTCCACGTACGCGTGGCGGAGTACCGACCGGCACTGGACTTGGCCTCTACGCACAGTTCAAGGAATGAAAGGATCGCGACTGCAGCTCCCCCAACAACCTTAGTGCCTTTCCCGCGCAGTTGATCCTGGTTGCGGAGGATCGCAGAGAACTGGGCGCTGCGATCCTCGCCCCATGTCAGCAGAACGCGCAGAGCATCCTCTTCCGGAGATGGAAGCGCAGTTCTTTCGGTCTGCGCCGTGCCGGCCGCATTGTGATGTTGCGAGCGTACCTCGCCCCCGTCGATAATCGGTCTTATTGCCGGGGGTAGCGGTCTGCCGAGCCTAAGGGCGAGAGCGCTTTGCCTCAATTCTGCGCCTGAATAAGGTAGCTTCTCGGTGAGGCCGGGAAGTCCGGCAACCACATTGATGAGCCCGCGAACCTGCATCGTGCTGGAAAGACTTTCGAGTTCGTAGAGAGCCTCTTCAGTGAAGAACTGTGCCGGATCATCGGCAGCCTCTGCTCTGAGCGCCTGAAGAGCCAAGGGAAGTATGTCCTCCCCGCGCTCATGCAGCCGTGGGACATCGAGTTGGTGGCCGCCCCCCAAGCGCGACGCAAGATCTTCGCGGAGCTTCTCCTGACCTTCGGGACTCAAGGTAATGAGAAACCAGGTGTCGATTGCTCCCTCGGTTGGGATCTCTATGCTGGTCAGATGCGGCATGAACCGCCCACGGTTGAAAACTCGCAGGAGGCGCGTTTGCATCACTTCTGGTGCTGTCCCGATCTCGTCGATGAGAAGCGTGCCCAAGAGGGGCGTCTGGTTCGCTCCTGGGGCTTGTTCGGCGATATGCACGCGATGGAGCAGGCCGAGCGAGGCGAGATAGAGGCAATTTGCCGGAGTCCTGGCCATCGCTCGCGTCTCGTCAAGCACCGCTGCGTCGGTCCTTCGCACCAGATAGAACTGGCCCGCCCCGGTGAACGGTCCCGCTCCGAAAAGGGTTATTGTGAAATTCTCCGCCTCGTGTCCCGAGAAGTCCGCTTTCAGATATGGCCCGCCACGGCGATCGGACATCGCGCGCAGCCTATCCGCGACGTAGTTCTTGCCGCTGCCGACCATGCCTTTGATGACCACCGGCTTAGGGAACGTCGCGTTCCCCTCCTGGTAGCTGATAACCTGTCGGAACAGCACGATACGCCGCATCTGGCGCGCGAGCCGCCGCGTGGCTGGCGAGAAGGCGCACAGCGCGGGGTCCGAAAGGTCTGCCCATGCGACGAGCTTCTCCGTAAGCCGGTCGAGCAGGCCAAGTCCGCCTGTGATGCGCTTCGGAAGATAGTCCTGGAATGATACGTCGCCTGTACCCGCGCCTCCCCCTTCCTTCACCATTCCACGTACCTCGGACGTTTCTTCGACGTTCGAGAGAATCAGCACAGGAACTTCGGGCAGTCGCCGCCGCAACGAAGCGAGAAACTTAGGCCCAGAGGCATCATTGATCCGCTTTTCGCTACCGTAAAGCAAGTCAAGAAGCACGACAGCGATCGGCCGAGGATCTTGGAGTGCTTCGTCGAGAGCATTTTCGAACCAGCCGGTATCGAAGGTACCTCGCGGAACCGCATCCGTTCCGTCGTAGTGATAATCCCGCGGCGGAACCACGAACTGGATCTCGACGTTCATCCAGTCCTTCAGTTGTTCCTCTTCAAGTGAGAGAGGGGCCGACCCCGAAGTCACCGCGAAGAGGTCCTCTCGCCTCGTGAGTTGGTCGTCGATCACCAGTGCTCGCGTGCGACCGTGCCGCCGGAGCCAACCTTCGGGTACACCGGACCAGAGCGGGAACTCGCACCCGCGAATGATTCGCGGCATGACGTTACAGTCAGGGTGTGCGATAGGCATCCACCATCTCCGCGTGCAGGCGACCGAGTTCCTCCACCGACATCTTGCCATCGCCGAGATCCCGGAGTCCTTCCTCAAAAGCTAACATGGCCATTCGAACCGAAGCGACGAACCGGTTAATGCGAAGGAGATCGCGCGCGCGGGTGCGATGAGACGCGTCCAGGCTAACCCAGTCCTCGGACGCCATTCTCGCGCGCAACGGCTCAAGCCCGTCTACCAAGGGTGTATAGTCCTCCTCGAAGGACTTTAGGTTCGCCTCGACATCCCTGCGTACCGCAGGCCATCGTTCAAGCCGTGCGCGGATTCCCGCGAACTCCGCTAGGCCAGCTTCGCCAGCCAGCACTCGTCTGGTAGCCTCTCGCTGATGGGGCTCGAAAAGGGGCGCGAATCCGTTGTCCATGGCGGTGTGGCGAAGTTGGCTACGTGTGAGCATCAGCGGATGTCTGCCCCAGTCAAAGATGCCCTGCGGCAAGCACGTGGAATCCGACGCTCGCAGTCTCAACGAGCCCTCGTATATCCGCGCCGCCACGGGGCACTCCGTTCTTCGATGTCAATACGTCCCAAGCCGTTTTCACCGCCACACAGGCACAACTGTATACCGAAGCCGCGTCTGCGCCGACGTCGCACCTTGCCGAGTCTCCGCCCACCCAACCCAGCGACCGTGCGGTCATCAGGATCTCCGCGAAACCCGGTGTCGCGCGCGCCGGTTCTCTCATCATTTCTCGAATTCGATCTACGGGCTGACTACTTTTTGCAAGGTCCGTCCAGTGCCCTTCCGTTACGCCTGAATCGTGGGTTGGTGACCATACATCGAACGCGGCCTCTATTCCGGGCTTGAACCACTTGGCCGCATCTTGCGGATTTGCGGCCAGAAATCCATCGACAAGCACAGCCAGTGGCAACAGCGGAGTGAGCAGACTTTCGTGTGCCTCTGTGCGATACACCGCAATCAAACTATTGAGGTTGTGTTGGGAAGCGAAATCGTCTGCGGTGGCGCGGAAGAGGCAGTAGGACAGTTCTGGAATCGAACAATACGGTACGCTGTTGCGAGACACCGAGCCTGTAACTGTTTCGGACCGCGCCGAAGTCGCTGTTGTGAACTGAAGTTCCAACACATCGAGGCCTTCCGTCTGGGCCAGCGTTCCCCAGTTGACGCGTTCGAGATCGGTGCGATGTCCGACGATCAACAATCTCCCGCGCCCGGATGCCCCTCGCGCTTGGGCGCGAAGCCTGAGATCCCCACGAGTGCTAAAGTCGGTGACGACCCACTCAGTTAAGACGCCTTTGAGGGTGCTGACCAAGCGTTCATACCCATTACGGCAGGCATCTTCTCGTCGCGTCTCACACACAGTCCAGCAGTGATTCGGCGACGTTACTTCTGGTGCGCATCCATCGTTGACCTCTCTATTGTTATTGCGAGAAGCTGAATCCATAGCTGATCGTTCCTGCCTCAATGTCGGCGACATCGCTCCATTGATATTTCGCGACAAGTGTCTTATCTTGCACCGTAGTACTGACGTACATATGAAAATCATCGAAAAAGTGTTTGCCAAAATGCACGAGAAGCCAGTTCTTTCGCTTGTGCAACGTTGCTGCCCGCGGCAACTCGATATCTCTGCTTCCGCCCGTCTTCAAATCGCCACTAACCTTATACTTAAGCCCTACAACAACGCGCCCGGAACGGACTTCCAATATGCTCAGCTCAGGTCCTGATCCCAGGGTCACACCCAGTCGCTCTGCATTACTTTTCACCATTGGCGCATTGCCCGCCATCAGAAGTAATGCCCGGAGGAACGGCTGCGCATCTCCCGGAACGCATTGGTCTAGTCGCTCGTCTGTGCGACACGTGATCACCCATCGGTTTTCAATTTCCTCCCCATTAAAATACCCGGTCAACGTTTTCGGTCGCTCCTCGTGACCCGTCAGTCCAAACGCGAGAGCATTTACAAGGTGAGCTACGGTTTCCTCAGGAAGCTCTGTAAATGTCCCAATGGTGGCGAGTATCGTGGAAAGATCCGCGAGGAACGCAGCGCCGGCAAGATCACAATTCGCGAGGGCGTGAGTGAGTGGCTCTGTCAATGTTTGGCAGTGGCAACTCAGGCCGGGTGTTGCAATGTGAGCGCGAACCTTATGAAACCCGTGATGTTCATGATCCTTAAGGCGGGCCAATGTCACTGTATCCACCGGATCAACAGTATGGAAGGTCTTGCGGTTTGTTCGCGCAGCAGACCCAGCGAACTGATCGAAGGTTGCGTGATGGCGACGCCTGATCCTTTGGGAATCAAGCATGAGTTGACGGACATCACCGAGCATCTCGATAATGTCAGGGTTTCTCACGAATGTTCCCGCTAACGCCATAGGGGTCAGCACTTCAAAGGCAAAGTTCTTAATGCCATTTATCCACGCCTGATCGAATGGGTGGGCCTCACCAGCCCGAAACGCGAGGTACGCCCGGCCAGCCCAGTTCTTATCGCTTCCGATCGTCACATGATGATACGAACCCGAGTGGGCCGTCACGAGTTGAAGATACTTATCGAACCGGCTAATGGCGTCTTGTTCTGGGACGGCCGCCAAAGCCTTTTTGATTTCTGGCCAGTAGTCAGAGGTATCGGAGTGCATCGCGAAGGTCGGGTTCTCATGGTTGTCACTTGAACGCCAGACACTTATGACTTTGTCCGCAGGCGGGAGCGGGCCGACTCCGCCGCGAAGCGCGAGAAAGGCCTCAATATCATTCAGCGAGAGGAAGTGACGGCTCGCGAGATCTGTCTCATAGTGCTGATCGAACGTTTTGTGTAACTCGACGATTGCCTGTGCGACCACATCATCAGATGGGGTGCCTCGGGCGACTTCAATCGCGTTCTCATCCAAGTACACGGGTCGGAAGTACCTGCGATATCTTCCCACTGCTGTCCGGCTATAAGTCGAACAGAATCAACTGGTTGGAATCTGCGAACAGGTCGGATTGGGAGACGCCATCCTGAAACACCTGTAAAATGGGCATTTTTTCGAAAAGGGTGACGCTGAAAAT
>Ga0207933_1000802_pt1 | contig 27669 bp, 33 predicted proteins | sample NGESurdeep092012_4_FD_184488 | JGI IMG/M metagenome (GOLD analysis project Ga0207933, IMG submission 184488) | Arctic peat soil microbial communities from Barrow, Alaska - NGEE Surface sample F53-3 deep-092012 (SPAdes) | ecosystem: Environmental > Terrestrial > Soil > Wetlands > Peat ... | reverse complement strand
ATCTGATGAACGCTCAGCAGGCCGGAGACGCCCTCCACCATCACCGAACGCACTTCGTGTTCGGTCTCGCCGACAAGCGCGATGCGCGCGTCTCTATCGGCAAGCGCCACACCGCGCACCCATTCGGCGCCGGCGCGGGTCTTGCCGGCGCCGCGCCCGCCGAGAATGAGCCAGGTCGTCCAGGGTTCGCCGTTGCGGCCGAACGCCGGCGGTTTTTGATGTCCGTGTGCGAATTGGCTGAAGTCAGCCCGGTAGGCTTCCTGCTCGCCGCTCGTCAGGCTCAGGAACAGCTGCACGATCGTGGCTGTCTTCAACTCCGGTTTGAGATTCGATAATCTCGTGTAGGCGCCGGGCAAGCTCTCGACGAAACTCTTCCATGTCGTGAGGGATTGCGGCGTCGGCTGCATCGTCGTCATCGGCGTCTTTCATTTCCCCGGCGGGCCTGTTGAGCGCGGTAATCTCGCGCAGGGTGCGGGCGATGCCGGCCAAGGTGCGCGCCGTGCGTTCGGCTTCCGCTTCGTCGGCCGGCCCGAGAATGGCGACGACTTTTTCGACCACCGCCATTTCGCGCTCGGCCACCGCCTGAATGCGCTCGGCGAGCGCGGCGCGCCGTTCCGGCGAAATGGGCACAGCCGGCCGCGCCTCGGCGGATAACGCCGCGCCGGCCGCGGTTGGATCGGTAACGTCCGCCGCCACGGCGCCGCGCACCATACGCACCAGGTCGATGGTGGCGCCGGGCGTCTGGCGCCGCCGCCACTTCCATTCCAGCGCGCGGTTATTCAGCGTGCTTTTTGAGATTCCCAACATCGCCGCGATGTCGCGCACCGATGTCTGGGTGTTCTCATAAAGCCGCCTGCCTTGCGCGACCAACTCGGGCGCGATTTCGATTTTGTGTGCCGCCATCCAGGGCCTCCCCAATAAAAAACGCGCCGGCAAAACCGGCGCGTCAGAACTGTTCAGGTCTAGTTCCTTGTCAGGTCGCTTTCGATGAGCGCTCGTCTGGCGCGCTCACCTCACACAAAGAAATAGAGAAAGACGGCGACAAACAGCACCACCACCAGCGCGGTACTGAAGAACAGCACAAAGCGTACTTTGTGGCCGGTGACGCCGGCGCGCGCCTCGACCGGGCTTTCGACGATGTGATCGTTTTCGCGGGTGGCCATTGTCGTCCCTCTTGGTCGGTTTGAACCGCGGACTCAAAGAAGCAACGCAGAGCCTTGGCTCGCCGTTCCATCGGCGGAACCCTCAAACGCAATTGTGGAGCATGCCCAAACCATAGCCGAGCAGCGTTACGCTGTCAATATAGTCCTAGGACTTTTTTCGAAGTATTTTGCGAGCCACGTTGGCGCCGAAAAATCGTCGCCGCTCAAAGCCTTAGCGCGCCGTGTCGCTGTGGCAGGCGCGCCCCTGCTCCCAGATGAAGCCGCATTTCGTGCAGCCGCCGAGCGAAAAAAATATCGCGCCCAGACAGAAAATCGCGGCGATGCGTCCGATAGAGCTTTTCGACATGGCCGCGCCATCATAGCCGATCGCGGCGGGCGCCGCGAGCCTCAGGATCGTACCCGCAACGGCTTGAGATCGAAGCCGATTTCGAACACAACGCGCTTGTGCTGGTCGTACACCATCATGCTCCAGCCCGACAGATCCTGAATCCCGGGATCGCACATGGCGGCCTTGAGATCACGCACCTGCTTGACCGCATGCTCGCGCGCCGCCGTCATGCCGGCAAGCTCACAGCCGGCGCTATTGGCGCAAGCGCAGGGTGGTGTCCGGTAACCGATGGCAGCGTAGCGGTTCCTAAGTCGGATGGCGAATTTTTTTATCCGGTGAAAACGCATTGCACCTGCGCCAATTGCGCGCGCCTTTATCACCGTAACTATTTGTATTTAAGGCGCGCCATCGAAACGGGAGCGCGCGTCCTGAATGGCCGGCCGGTTGCGGCGCGCCCACAGACCAAGCGCGCTCACCGGCTCGAGTAGCGAGCGGCCGAGTTTGGTCAGTTCGTAATCGACGCGCGGCGGAATGGTTGGAAAAACGGTGCGCGTTACCAGCCCGTCGCGCTCGAGCCCGCGCAGTGTCAGCGTCAACATGCGCTGCGAAATGGAACCGAGTGCGCGCCGCAGTGCGTTGAAGCGCTTTGGTCCGTCGCCGAGTGTGGAAACGACCAAAACCGTCCACTTATCCCCTATCCGCGCCAGCACCTCGCTGACCGCGCGGCAGTCTTCGGCCACATGCAGGTTACCCGGTATCGCTTTTGTGCCTTCTTGCGGCTTTTTTGGAGTCATCTATCTAGCCTTGGTAATCATTCGTTACTAGTTACGGATCGTAACTAACATAGAAATAGAGGCGCCCATGACTGAACGCAAGGCGGCAAAACTTAAGCTCGGCCTGATCGTCGGCTCCAACCGCAAGGAATCGATCAACCGCAAACTCGCCTTGGCGCTCGCCAAATTAGGCGAAGGCGTCTTCGACGCCACGCTGATCCAGATCGACGATCTGCCCATGTACAATCAGGACCACGAGCAGTCGGTACCGGCCGCGGTCGCCCGCTTCAAGGCGGAAGTCGAAGCCTCCGATGCGCTTTTGTTTGTGACGCCGGAGCATAACCGTTCGCTGCCGGCCGTTTTGAAAAACGCCATCGACTGGGGCGCGCGCCCCTGGGGCAAGACCTCCTGGCCCGACAAACCCGCCGCTATCACCGGAACATCGGGCGGTGCGGTGTCGACCGCGGTGGTGCAGCAGCACCTGCGCGCGGTGCTGGCCAATCAGGGCCTGCATCTGATGGGCGGCGAAGCCTATATCCAGTTCAAGCCCGAACTGATCGACGCCGGCCATGCGGTCACCGATGACAGCGTGCGTGGCTTTCTCAAGGCCTTCATCGACAAGTTCGCCGTCTTCGCCGGCCGTTTTGCGCCCAAGTAGGCTCAGCGCGCTGCCTGATTTCAAATCGCAGAAGCAAATCGACGCCGGCGCTGCCAAACAATATTTTCGCATTTGCCGGGCCGATGTTAGGGTCGCGGTCAAATCGGGGGTCAACCGGCCCGGCCGCTATCGCCGCAGAATGCCGGAGCCGCCGACAGGGAGGTACCGAATGACCAACCGACACGCGGCGGTCCGCGGCGCGCTTCTGCTCGGCGGCGCGCTCACCGCCGCCATACTGACGAACCCCGCGCGCGCCGACGATCTGCGCATCGGCTTCATCGCGCCCCTGACCGGCATCCAGGCCCAGGTCGGCAAGGACATGGTCAACGGCTTTCAGATGTATCTCGACGAGCACAACGGCATCCTCGGCGGCGCCAAGGTGACCTTCATCGTCGAGGACAGCCAGGGCCGCCCCGACGCCGCGATGGTCAAAGCCAAGAAGCTCATTCTCAACGACAAGGTGCAGATGTTCGTCGGCGGCCTTTTGGCCTCGACCGGTTATGCGCTTGCCCCGGTCTCGACCGCCGAGAAGACCGTCTACATCGCCTCGATCCCGGCCGCCGACGACCTCACGCAGCGCCAATTCGAGAAATATCCTTATTTCTTCCGCACCAGTTGGTCGTCGTCGCAGCCGGTCCACCCTTTCGGCAAATGGGCCTGCGAGCAGGGCTACAAGAAAATCGCCGCGATCGCGGCCGACTATGCCTTCGGCTATGAGAATGTCGGCGGCTTCCAGAAGACCTTCGAGGAATGCGGCGGCAAGATCATCCAGAAAATCTGGCCGCCGCTCACCACCAAGGATTTCGGCCCCTACATTTCCTCGCTCAAGTCCGACGTCGATGCGATCTTTACCGTCATGGTCGGGCCGATGTCAGTGCAATTCCCCAAGCAATTGCGCGCCGCCGGCATTAAAAAGCCGGTGCTCGGCGCCGGCACCAGCTATGACGAATTCGCGCTGCCCTTCATGGGCGACGAAGTCATCGGCGACACATCGACCTTGCAATACTCGGCCGCGCTGCAAACGCCGAAGAACGAAGCTTTCGTGAAAGCCTACCGCGCCAAATACGGCAAGGTGCCCTCGTATTTTTCCGAAAGCAATTACACCACCGCGCAACTGATCGACGACGTCATCAAGAAAACCGGCGGCAAGTGGCCGGGCGCGGAAAAATTCCTCGCCCTGCTGGGCGCGATGAAGATCGATGCCGTGCGCGGGCCGGTCGCCTTCGACGACATGCGCAATCCGATCCAGAATATCTACATCAAGCGCGTCGAGAAGAAGCAAATGTTCGGTTACGCCAAGCCCGAACTCTGGAATACCATCATCAAGACCTACCCGAACGTCAGCCAGTTCTGGACCTACGGCAAAACCGACTTCCTCAAGCAGCCGGTCTACAGCCGCGATTATCCATCCTGCAAGAATTGCGAGTGATTTAAACTCGCGCTCATCATTCGATGGCGGGGATCGGCGTTGCCGGAGCGCTCGGCGCGGTCGCGCCGCCCGAGGGCGGGTTCGGCCCACGCAGCGGCCGTTCTTCCATCGCGATCAGAAACGACAGTCCGAAGGCCAGCACCAGGCCGCAGGCGAGAAACACGAATCGAAACGCAAAGCTGAGCTCATGCGCCGACGCATTGCGCGCCAGCATATCGACCGACATGCCGGCGACGCCGCCGAGCCCGCCCAGCACGATGGCGCCCAGGATCGCCACCACCAGCGAGGAAAACAGCGCGCGGAAGAAATTGGCCGCGCCCGTTGCGATCCCCATCTGCGCGCGCGATACCGCGTTTTGCAGCGCCACGGTCGACACCGGAAAGACCGTGCCGAGCCCGCTGCCGATCACCACCATCAGCAGCAACACCACCGTCAACGGCAATTCGCCCGGCCAGATCGCCAGCGGCCCGAGTGAGAGGATCGAGCAGGGCAAACCGATCAGCGACATGCGTTTGTAATGCGCGATGTGCATCATGGCGCGGCCGGTGACGGTCGAAGACACAACCGTCGCCGCCATCAGCGGGATCAGCGCCATGCCGGATTGGCTGGCGGAAAGATGCATCACCACTTCGAAATAGAGCGGCACGAAGATGGTCATGCCGACCAGCGTGCCCATGTTGCACGCCCCCGCCAGCGCGGCGCAGCGCACCACCGCGTTGCCCAGCACAGTGAGCGGCAGAAACGGCTCTTCCGCCATCACCTGCCGCCAGGCGAACAGCCCCCACAGCAACGCCGAGGCGAGCAACAGCGCACCGATCTCGCCCGAGATCCACTCAAAGCGACGTCCGCCCCAGGACAGCGCCAACAGCAGCGTCACCGCCGCCGCCATCAGCAGCGCGGCGCCGAGCCAGTCGAGCCGATGCTTGCGCGCGTGATAGGGCACCAGCCGCAGCACGTTCGACGTCATGCCGAGCGCGGCAAGGCCGAGCGGCACGTTGATCCAGAAGATCAGCGACCAGTCGAGCTTCTCGGTCAAAAATCCGCCGAGCACCGGCCCGCCTACCGACGACACCGCGAACACCGCGCCGATGTAACCCTGGTAGCGCCCGCGTTCGCGTGGGGAAACGATATCCGCTATAATGGTCTGCGCCAGCGCCATCAGCCCGCCGCCGCCAAGGCCCTGGAAGCCGCGCGCCACCACCAGCGCGGCCATGCTCGGCGCCAGCGCGCAGGCAACCGAGCCGGCGATAAAAATACCAATCGCCGTCAGCATCACCACCCGCCGCCCGTAAATATCCGACAGCTTGCCGTAAAGCGGCGTCGAGGCGGTGCCGGTGATGAGGTAGGCCGTCACCACCCAGGCGAGATCGTCGAGATTGTTGAAATGGCGGCCGATAGTCGGAAGCGCGGTGGCGACGATGGTCTGGTCGAGCGCGCCGAGAAACATCGTGAGCATGATGCCGAGCACGATCGACCGGATCTCGAGATGCGTGAGCGCGCGCGGCTCGTCTACCTGCCTGTGCGGTTCCGGCTTCCTGGTCGTCATGTGCGCCGACATGCCCTGCCCGACGCGCCAAGGCAAGTCCCCCGGCAGGCGCAGCCGCTATGCGGGCGAAGGCTCCACCTGCAAAGCCTGCCAGCGCCCGAGCACGGTTTCGATCACACGCAGATGCAGGTTTTCGACCGCCACGAGTTGGGGCAAGCGCTTGCGCGCCACCGGTCGCGGCGGTTCTTTCGATGACTCTTTCGATGATTCTTTCGATGACTCTTGCCAATTTTGGCGCCACGGCCGACCGGGCCGCCAGACTGCGCTATCGTCGCTGCGATCGACGCGGTTTTTCTTTTTGGCCGTCTTTGCTTTCGCCAGATCCCGCGCCAGCGTTTTGCGAAAACGGTTATATTCGGCGAGCGCGCGGTTGACCGCCTCGATGGCGCGCAGCCGCGCGTCGAAGCGCTTGTCGCGTTGCGCCCGCGCCTGCGCGATTGTTGAAAGGCGCGAAGCCTTGCCGCAAGCGGCCAGCGCGCGTTCGGCCCCCGCCGGATCGGTGGCCTTGAGGCCGCGCCCGAATGGCTTGTCCGCCTCGGCGCGCGCGATGAAGCGGCCGCCGGCGCCTTTCACGGGCTCGTGGCCCTCGGCACGCTGCCAGCGCCGCCCGCGATTGGCGCGCGCCACCGCCTGATCGCGCGGCGCGCAAACATAGCGCCGCTTCCAGTTCTGCTTTATGACGTATTTATAGATCGTGCGCTCGGTGACGCCGACGAGCGCGGCGATCTCGCGCACCGGCACGGCGCTCTCTTCATATAGCGCGCGCACGCGGGTGGTGAGGCTTGTCTCGCCGGAGCCAAGCGAAAGCGGACTGGTCTCGGTGGCGCTTGGCGAAGACGGGCCTTGCCCGTCGAAGCGAAGCGAAGACGGGGCCATCGCAACATAATTCTCGCGCGCGGCCGCGCGCAGCGAAGAGCGGCGTGTCATGGGATTTGGATGGAGTTGTGAAGGATGCGGGAAGGATAGCGGAGGAGCGTGACGCTGTCAAGGCTTTTTATCCTACAGCAAATACAGGCGTCATGGCCGGACTTGTTCCACGGCTGTCCACGTCTTCCTTGGCAGAAAGTTAGGCCGCTTTTTCCAGCCGGGCTATCTCGGTATCGAACTCAAACCGCAGCTGCGCGCCTTCTTCATCCGGCAGGCAGTTTGTCATCTGCGGAAAGATCGTGCGGTAAAGGGCTGCACGGTCGTCCGCCCACGGCATCGACGTAGCGGCGCGCGCCTCGGTCAGGATTTTGTTAAGTTCCGCTCGCACCTCATCCAAATCGGGATAGAAGGTCGGCGTTTCGAAATCCCCGTCCGACGGATCGGGGTGATCGGCGGCGAATAGATCGCCTTGGCGCGGGGAGGACATGGTTCAATTCCAAAATTCGAATCGAACGAATGTTTACCGAGAAAATCCGTCGATGCGAGCCTGGCCTGAGTTGTCCCCGCAGTTGACAACCCGTTCTACAAGGTCCTTTTAGCGCCCCACCGGCCCCTTCCCCTTTGCCCTCACTTCCCCTCGACGGCTCGCTTGCGCGAGCCCTTCGGCCACTTCCCCGGCCAACTGACAATAAAATCCACCAGCCGCTCGTCCGGCACGTCCTTCTCGCTCGCCGCGACCTTGCCGCGCACCGAGATGCCGGCCTCGTGCACCGTTTCCGCCCGCCCCGATACCAGCGGATGCCACCACGGCAGATCCTTGCCGTCGGCCACCAGACGATAGCCACACGTCGGCGGCAGCCAGGTCAGCCGCTTCACGTTGCGCGGCGTCAGCCGCACGCAATCGCGCACCTTGGCCTGGCGGTTTTTATAGTCGGTGCAGCGGCAGGTCGTGCCGTCCAAAAGCTTGCAGCCGACATCGGTATAGACCGTCTCGGCGGTGTCCTCGTCGGTCAGCTTGTTGAGGCAGCAGCGGCCGCAGCCGTCGCACAGGCTCTCCCACTCGCGCGGTGTCATCTCGCTCATTTTCTTTTCGCGCCAGAAGGGGATCTTATCGGCGGGCATCGTGCTTCCTTTGAGTCGTCCTGCGCTTATAACCGGTCCGCCGGGCGATGCGGGCGGCCGTTTTTGACCATTTTTCACCGCAATTGGCGTTCACCAAGGCATAAGGAACCGGCCGGAACGCATTAGCGCAAACGGCCCGGATCGGCGCTAGCGCTCACCGGTCTTCCGGCGCGTAGAGATACTGCTGAAACCCGACGAATGTCTCGCGAATGACCGGAACGCCGCCCAATTGCGCGGCAGCATCGTCGATCGTGTGATACTTGAGCTGCAACAGGTCGCCCAGTTTCTCCTGCCCAAGTTCCTCGACGCCCTGGCTGACATATTGCGCCAGCACGAAATCGAGAAACGCTTGCAGCTTGCCGTCATAGCGCTTGAAGATGTCGCCCTTGCGCGCTTCGACCCGCTCGGCCCGCGTCATCGGCGCCATCGCGTAGGCGACATAGGCCAGCACGTCGAACACGTCGCTCTTTTCCGCATTGATCAGCCGGCCGATCTCGGCCAGCCACTCATGGCCAAAGCCCTTCTCGGCCAGCCCATCCAGCAGCGCCTTGCGCGTGTCCGGCCGGCTCCATAGCCGGCGCAGCTCGTCTTCATCCTTGAAGAAACCCGGCAACTCGCCGAACAGGCTTTCGACCATCTGGTTGGCCGAAATCGGTCTGCCGTCGGCGCTCCAGTAGCTGGTCGACATCATGCTCTGGATTTGCCGTTCCTTGCCGTCGGCCAGCTTGATGCGAATCGTTTTGGGCCGGGTTTTCGGCTCATCGCCCTCGCCTTCTTCCGGCTTCGGCGCTTGCGGCTTGTCGTCCGGCTTCTCCGGCTTGACGACCGGCTCCATCGGCTCGCCGTCCCATTCGGGATCGTTGAAGTGCTCGTAGGCCTTCACGAAGTCATAGATCGTGAAATATTCCTTGCCCTCGAACAGGCGCGTGCCGCGCCCGATGATCTGCTTGAACTCGATCATCGAATTGATCGGACGCATCAGCACGATGTTGCGCACGTTGCGCGCGTCGACGCCGGTCGACAGCTTCTGCGACGTTGTCAGGACGGTCGGGATGGTCTTCTCGTTATCCTGAAACGTGCGCAGCCATTGGTCGCCGAGCGCGCCATCTTCGGCCGTCACCCGAACGCAATAGTTCGGATCGCTTGATGTCTTCATCTGGTTGATAAGATCGCGCACCAGCGCGGCATGCTGTTGCGTCGCGCAGAACACCAAAGTTTTTTCGCGCTGGTCGATCTGCTCCATGAACAGCTTCACGCGATAGTGCTCCCGCGCCTCGATCTCGATGGTGCGGTTGAACTGCGGTTCCTTGTAACGCTTGCCCTCCTCGATCTCGCCTTCCACCACCTTGTCGTCCGGCGTCCAGACATAGTCGTCCATGGTCGTGGCGATCTGCTTGACCTTGAACGGGGTCAGAAAGCCGTCATTGATGCCCTCTTTCAGCGAATAAACATAAACCGGATCGCCGAAATATTTGTAGGTATCGACATTGTCTGCCCTACGCGGCGTCGCCGTCATGCCAAGTTGAACGGCAGGCGAGAAATAATCGAGAATATCGCGCCAGTTGCTCTCGTCATTGGCGCCGCCGCGATGACACTCGTCGATAACGATGAAATCGAAGAAGTCTTTCGGATAGTCGCCGTAATATTCCGCTGGCTTGCCGTCCGACCCGGTGCCGCTCATGAAGGTCTGGAAGATGGTGAAAAACACCGAAGCGTTTTTCAGCACCCTTCCTTGCTGGCGAATTTCATCAGGCTTGATGCGCGCCCGCGCGCCGTCTTCGCCGAAGGCCGAAAAAGCGTTGTAGGCCTGATCGGCGAGAATATTGCGGTCGGCGAGAAACAAAATGCGCGGTCGTCGCGAAGGCTCCCGCGACAAGTTCCAACGGCTCTGGAACAGCGCCCATGCGATCTGGAAGGCGATCGCAGTCTTGCCGGTGCCGGTCGCCAAAGTCAGCAAGATGCGCTGCTTGCCCGTAGTAATGGCCTCCAGCGTGTTCTCGATGGCGTTATGCTGGTAGTAGCGGGCTTCCCATTTGCCGCTGGTCTCGAACGGCACGGCGGCAAAGCAGTCGCGCCATGCGTTCGGCGTCTCGAACACCTTGGCCCACAATTCGTCCGGCGTCGGATAGCGCTCGACATAGCCCTCTTTGCCGGTCGCCATGTCGATCTGATAGATGCGCCGGCCGTTGGTGGAAAAGGCGAAGCGCGCTTGCAGCCTTTTGGCATAGGCCTTGGCCTGCCCGACGCCCTCGGTGTCGCCCTTGGTCTCGGCCTTGGCCTCGATCACCGCCAGCTTGTGATTGCGGTACGTGAGAACGTAATCGGCAATCTCGTTCTTGCCGCGCCGTCCGCCGCCTTCGATGCGGCCGGGGCAGATTTCTTCGCGCCTCGTCCGGCTGTCAGCGACATCGCCCCAGCCTGCTTTCCTTAAAGCGGGATCGATCAGCTCGGCGCGGGTTTCGGCCTCGTTCACGCGGCCTCCCGCAAATCGTCAGGACGTGCTATAGAAGGCCAGCGCACATGATCGCGCAGGAGACACGGAGACCCGCATGAGCGTCGCCGACCAGGTATACGAGCAGGTGAAGACGCTGCCCGAGCCGCTCGCGCGCGAGGTGCTCGATTTTGTCGCTTTCCTGCGCGACCGGCGAGATCGCGGAGAGTGGCGCGATCTGATGACCGCGCAGGCGGCTTCGCTCGCGCCGGTGTGGGATAACGCTGAAGACAAAGTCTGGGACGATGCCTGAGCGCGGCGCAACCGGAATCCGGAGACAACGGGATGAAGATCAAGATTGTAGTGCACGAAGCGGAAGAAGGTGGCTTCTGGGCGGAAGCGCCCGCGATTCCGGGGTGCGCGTCCCAAGGGGAAACCATGGACGAATTGCTTCGCAACATGCACGAAGCGATCGAGGGCTGCCTATCCGTTGATGTCGCGGAGCCAAAGCCCGGCGGCACGGAACGCATGTTGGAAATCGCCGTATGAAGGTGGTTTCCGGCCGCGACTTCGCTCGCATCGTCGAGCGGCGCGGCTGGCGGCTGCTGCGGGTCGCCGGTAGCCATCACATCTACGGCAAGCAAGGCAGCGTCGCGCGTCTGTCGATTCCGATTCACGGCAACCGTCCGCTCAAGACCGGCCTGCTGCGGCATCTGGCGAAGCTCGCGGAAGTCGAGGACGATTTGATTTGAGGCGTTCACTCGGCCGCCTCTTTGATGGCTTGCGATGGCGGCGCGGTCAGTTCGCCGGAAAGGGCTTTATGCAGCAAAGATTTTTTGAACAACTCGAGCGCTTCTAATTTTTTCCTGTAAATACTCGCTAGCCTTTGGGTTTCTATGGATTGCGCGTCGATATGCGCAACGACTTTCTCTTGAACGGCCCGAGAGGGGATAAACAATTTGATATTTCGAAGCCCATCCATATCAACCTTCAATGTCCCGTGCGCTGCGTTGGACAAAAGCTTGTTAGGTCGAGCGAACGCAGATCGCAAAGAAAGAAGGAGAAACCTTGGACTAATTTCTGGATTTGGATGAATTCCCTTTATGTCTTGGTTGAAAGCGCACGATGAGATTAATTCCGTAATAGCTATGCCGTTTGCAAGCCCCATTCCTCGGACGAGCACAAGTAGCGAACCAGTTGGCGCAATTCGAGTTGCGGAATCTTCAACTGCCTTACTTGAAATATGAAGCGCAGCATCTCCAAGTCGATCCTTCTTCAATCCCTTCCTGACACCCAAGGAATTTCCCCCGTCCAATATGTCAAGTTGGCCTTGGATGGCGTCCCACCGCTACTAAACGAACAAATTTGATCGAGGGCGCACCCTTTCCACTCTTCCCCACGCGTCACGAATGCGGTTTGGAGTTAGTTCTCGAAAAGATCCCGCGCGTTCTTGAGGTTTTTCTCGGCGTTGGCGGTTACGGTCGCCAGGCCTGCAAAGGCCTCGTCCAAAATGGCGACGATGCCTTGTTGCTCGGGGAGCGGAGGAGTCGGGATCGTCATATTCTTGATTTTTATCTGCGAGATATTCGGTTGCGCATTTCCCGCCGCTTGAGCAATTAACTCCTGCTTTTTTGATAGCATCAGGTAATACAAAAACTCTGGAACAAACCTGTCGTTCGGAAGAATCCCGCATACCGCTTGGTTCGTTGCGGCCTTAAATCTGAGAAGCCCGACTTGGCCCGCGGTCGCGCCGTACATGGCCACTAAAACCGAGTTCTCGGGAAAAATGCGCGCCGACGAATTTTCCAGCCCAAGATTCGTGATGAAGTTAGCGGATGCAATGATTTGGCCCTGAGCCACTTCACCGCTAACCAACCAAGGAATTGTGCCACCTTCGTAATATTCTTTTTTTGATGAAAGCGGTGTGCCGCCAGCACCGGTCTGGCAAACATCTCCTAGCCGAGCGGTTTGCCATATGCCGCTCACAGCATCCTCCCGATGCCGGCGAGGATTTCCGCGCTCTCCGCATCCAGCGCCGCCATCTCGGCGATGATGTCCTTGGGATCGCGCTGCGCCGCCTCCTCAGCCTTGTTCGGATTCTTGACCGACAGATCGAAGGTCGATTGATCGATGCTCTTGGCATTGACCGTCCAGGAATTGTCGCTGTCCTTGGCCCTCGCCTGCAACGCGACGAACTCTTTCAGGTCATCGTCGTTGAGCGGATTGGTCTTGCCGAGATTGCGGCCGGGGTCACATTTGTAGAACCATATCTTCCGCGTCGGCGCACCCTTCTCGAAGAACAGCACCACCGTCTTGACGCCGGCGCCCTGGAAGGTGCCGCCCGGCATGTCCAGCACCGTGAACAGGTTGCAGTTTTCCAGCAGTTCCTTGCGCAGCGCCATCGAGGCGTTGTCGGTGTTCGACAGAAACGTATTCTTGATGACGATGGCGGCGCGGCCGCCGGCCTTCAGCGACTTGATGAAATGCTGCAGGAACAGGAACGCGGTCTCGCCGGTTTTGATCGGGAAATTCTGCTGGATTTCCGGCCGCTCTTTGTCCACCAAAAGGGGGATTCGCCAGCACCACATCGAAGCGGTCCTTGTCCTGGATATCGCTGATGTTTTCCGCCAGCGTATTGGCGTGAACGACGTTCGGCGCGTCGATGCCATGCAGGATCATGTTCATGATGGCGATGACGTAGGCGAGGCTCTTCTTCTCCTTGCCGTAGAAGGTCTTCTCCTGAAGTGTCTTGATATCCTTGGTCGAGGTCGCTTTCTCGCGCAGATAGTCGAAGGCCTCGCACAGAAAGCCGGCCGAACCGCAGGCCCCGTCATAGATGCGCTCGCCGATCTTCGGCTTGATCACCTGGATCATGGCGCGGATGAGCGGGCGCGGCGTGTAATATTCGCCGCCGTTCCGACCGGCATTGCCCATGTTCTTGAGCTTGGCTTCGTAGATGTGCGACAGTTCGTGCTTATGGTCCTGCGAGCGGAAGTTCAAGCCGTCCATCAGTTCGAGCGCGTCGCGCAGCGAATAGCCGCTCTGGAAGCGGTTTTTGATCTCGCTGAAAATCTCGCCGATCTTGTATTCGATCGTGTCCGAGCCTTCGGCGCGGGTGCGAAAACCCTGCAAATAGGGAAACAGGTCGCGGTCGACGTAGTCGATCAGGTCGGGACCGGTCTTCGCCTTGTCGTGGTCGAAGCTGCCGTCTTTCTTTTTCGGCGCGGCCCAGACCGACCAGCGATGCTTCTTGTCGATAATGACGGTGTATTTTTTGCCCTGAAGCTCGGCCTTTTGCTCATTGGCGCGCTCCAGATCATCGAGGTATTTGAGAAACAAAATCCAGGAGGTCTGCTCGGTATAGTCGAGCTCGGTGGCGCAACCGGCCTCTTTGCGCAATACGTCGTCGATATTTTTGAATGTTTGTTCAAACACTTAAGCACACTCCCCCCCAATCTTGAGATGATTTTTAGCAGCCGGGGGGCCAGCGCCAAAGCCCTAGTTTGTCGGCGGCACGCTTCTGCGCCCATTGGGCACGGCGAATGCTCTCCAGCAGCGGAACCGCCCCCATTTCCCCGCAATTCCCGTTCACCAAGGAAACCGTTAACCGGCGAGCGGCGTTAGCGAAACCGGCGCGGATCGGCTAAAATGGCCGCCGGCGCGGGAAGGTCTTCGCAAAAAGCCCGCGCGGCCCTTTTAACATTACGAGCACATAAGCCTTGCGCGACCTGTTTCCCGAGGATTGGAAGCCGAAAATCAAGCGGGCGATGCTCGCGGTCGACGCCTGGGTCGATTTCAGCGTGTTCCGCTCGGCCGCCGGCTTGCGCGAGACCTATGAGCGCTTTTCCACCTTCATGGACCGCTTCCACACCGCCGGCTGGCGGCGCATCGCGGTCGAGTTGCTCGCCGAGGGCGCCACGCTCGGCGCGGCCGGCGGCATCCTGATGCTGGCGCTGGCGACGCCGGCCTTCCAGATGACCTCGGACGAGGACTGGCTGAAGAAGTCGGAACTGGCGGTCACCTTCCTCGACCGCTACGGCAACGAGGTCGGCACCCGCGGCATCAGGCATAACGATTCGGTGCCGCTCGACCAGTTTCCGGACAACCTGATCAAGGCGGTGCTGGCGACCGAGGACCGGCGCTTCTACGACCATTTCGGCATCGACATCGGCGGCACGCTGCGCGCGCTGGTCACCAATGCGCGCGCCGGCGGCGTGGTGCAGGGCGGCTCGTCGCTGTCGCAGCAACTCGCCAAGAATTTGTTTCTGTCGAACGAGCGCACGCTCGACCGCAAGATCAAGGAAGCGTTCCTGGCGCTGTGGCTGGAATCGCACCTGACCAAGAACGAGATTTTGAAGCTGTATCTGGATCGCGCCTATATGGGCGGTGGCGCCTTCGGCGTCGACGCGGCGGCGCAGTATTATTTCAACAAGTCGGCGCGCGACGTGAACCTGTCGGAAGCCGCCATGCTGGCCGGCCTGTTCAAGGCGCCGACCAAGTTCGCCCCGCACGTCAATCTGCCGGCCGCGCGCGCCCGCGCCAACGTAGTGCTGGATAATCTGGTCGAAGCCGGCTTCATGACCGAAGGCCAGGTCTTCGGCGCCCGTCGCCATCCCGCGACCCCCGTCGATAGACGCGATGAGCGGGCGCCCAATTATTATCTCGACTGGGCCTTCGAACAGATGAAGAAGCTGGTCGATACCTTTCCGAAATCGATGACCGAACGCGTGTTCGTCGTGCGCACGACGCTCGACACCAATTTGCAGAAGGCCGCCGACACGGCGGTGGAAAATTCGCTGCGCCAATACGGTCAGGAATATCACGCCAGCCAGGCCAATACGGTGCTGATGGACGTGGACGGATCGGTGCGCGCCATGGTTGGCGGCCGCGACTATGGCGCCAGCCAGTTCAACCGCGCCACCGACGCGATGCGCCAGCCGGGTTCGTCGTTCAAGCCCTATGTCTACGCCACCGCGCTCGAGCATGGCTTCAAGCCGAGCTCGATTGTTGTCGATGCGCCGATCTGTCTCGGCAACTGGTGCCCGCACAATTACGGCAACGGCTATGCCGGATCGATGACACTCATCACCGCGCTCACCCATTCGGTCAACACCGTCGCCGTGCGCCTGTCGGTCGCGGTCGGCGACGGCAATCCCAAGCTCGGCCGCGCCCGCATCATCAAGACCGCGCGCGACATGGGCATCACGACGCCGCTGCCTGATACGCCATCGCTGCCGATCGGCGCCGACGCGGTCACGATGCTGGAGCATGTCGGCGCTTATGCCACCTTCCCCAATCTCGGCATGGCGGTGAAGCCACACGCGATCCTCGAAGTGCGCACCGGCGATGGCAAATCCATATGGCGCTTCGATCGCGACGGCCCCAAGCCGCATCGCGCGCTGCCGGCCGGTGTCGCCGCCGATATGATCAAGATGATGAATTCGGTGGTCGAAAATGGTACCGCCCGTCGCGCCCGCCTCGACGGCATCGTCGCCGCCGGTAAGACCGGCACCACCAACGATTATCGCGACGCCTGGTTCATGGGCTACACTGGAAATTTCGTCTGCGGCGTCTGGTTCGGCAACGACGATTATTCATCGACCAACCGCATGACCGGCGGTGCGCTGCCGGCCATGACCTGGCACAGCATCATGGAATATGCCCACCAGGGTATCGAAATCAAACAGCTTCCGGGCGTTCCGGTGCCGGCGCGCTCTTTGCCGGCGGTCGCCCAATCGAAGACGAACGAAGCCCCGCCGCCGCCGCGCCCGACCGTGCTGACCAAACGCGGCGCCGAAATCCTGGCCCAGGTCGAGCGTATGTTGGACGACGCCAACCATGCGCTCGGGCCGCTGCCGCCGACGGTCTCGGCGGACGGCAAGAAACAGGCGCAAGCACCGTCCGCCACTGAGCCCAAAGGCGACGCTCTGGCGTCGGCGCTTGAGGGGCACGCCTTCGGCGTCCGCAACTGATTGGTGGCGGGGCGCGGGCCGGCGTAATCTTTCCGGCACGAATCGGCTTTCTCACGCTATTCCCTAATCTCCGTCTCCGACCACCCACGGATCGAACGTGCGACTGCTTTTCGGAACGATCTTTGCCCTCGCCGTCGCCGCGGTCGTCGGTCTTGGCGCGACCTATCTGGCGTTGACACGCGGTGCGGCCTTCGGTGCACTGACGATCGGCAGTTGGACCGCGTGGCCGAAAACCGGCACCGTCGATGCAGATCCTTACGCACGCGCGACCATCGCCCGCACCGGTCAACTGCCAATCGCGCTCGGCGACGGCGTGTCATTTACCGCCCAATCGGATGACGATGGCAAATTGTTGGACGGTCGCTGTGACGTGGTCCTGTCCGGCGTTACGCCGGCGGCGCGCTTCTGGACCGTGACGCTTTACAATATCGGCGGCGACCTGGTCGCCAATTCGATCAATCGCTTCGGCTTTTCGAGCCAGGAGATTGTGCGTCACGCCGATGGCAGCTTCGAGATGGTCATCTCGCCGCGCGCCAGTCCCGGCAACTGGCTGCCGACCGGCGGCATCGAACGCTATGCGATGGTTCTGCGCCTTTACGACACCGCGGTCGGTGTCTCGACCAAGGCCGGACGCGAAGTCCCGATGCCGTCTGTCATGACCCGGAGTTGCCCATGATCCGCTGGCTGCTCTTGCTGTTCGGCGGCGCGCTTCTGGGCGGCGTGGTCCATCTCGCGACCATCATCGGCCTGCCGCGCACGGCGACGCAGGATGCCTATGCGCGCCTGTCGAAAATCGCGCCGGTCAATACCGTCACCGCTCTGCCCGCGCCGACACCGGAAAGCGCCATCATGCCCTTTATGGATCCGGCCTTCGCCAGCGCGGTTTGCCGTTACGACCTGTCGCAAGCGCCGATCAAGCTGACGGTTCCTGTCAGCCTCGCTTACACGTCGGTGTCGTTCTATACGCGTTATGACGTTGCCTATTACGCCATCAACGACCGCGCCGCCGGCCGGCGCGTGATCGAGCTCGATCTGATGACGCCCGAGCAACACAATCAGATGCCGGAAGACGAAGAAATCACCGCCGCCGACCGCCTCATCGTCGAATCCCCGACCGTCACTGGCTTGATCGCGATCCGCGCATTAGCGCCCGAGCCCGGTCTGATGCCGATGGCGCAGAACAGCATCGCCAATGCGAAATGTCTTCCGCAGCCGACGAACGCCGGCGCGCGCTAATCAGCGCGCATTAGCGAGGGAGGGTTCGCGCGACCAGGACGGCGGAGTCCCGTGCTGGTCCTGCGCGATCGCAGCGTTCAACTGGGTGAGCACATGGTCGGCTTCGCCGGCTATCGGCATCGGGCTCATGATCGTGAGCCGCTCCAGCGCAAAATGGTAAGACGCCGACCGCCGCGTCAGGCTCGTGCGCACCATCGAGATAATGCGCGCATTCTCGCGTACACGAGCATGTGCTTGCGCGCGTTCCGCAGCACTCGACGACGAGACAACCGCCAAGCTGCGCAGCCGCTTGCGATCGAGGTCGAGAACCCGGCCCGCGGTCATGAAGAATTCCGGCAGCCGGGTGGTGTCATTGCGAATGTCGTCGATCAGCCGCGCATACCGCGCCGAAGGCGAGCGATCGTCGGCTGCGATTAGATGGGCGAAATAGGCGGTGCGGTCGGCACTCTCGCGCAGCGTTTGCGGCGTGAGGCCATATTCACTGGCAACGGAATGATACTTCTGCCGGTTATAGGGCGGCTCCAGCAGCGGATAGGCGAGATCGCGCAACTGCCGCTCGTCGTCGGTCAATTGAAAATCCACCTGATCGGACAAATTGAGATTTTTACGCGAGACCGGCAGCCCCGGCGCCTCGTCGCGGCCGACCCAGTCATGAATGTCGTCGCGCACCAGGTCGCGGTTGACCATGCCGAAATCGCCGTTGACGCCACAACCGGCGAGACTAGCGGCGGTCAGCGCAAGAAAAGCCGCGAAGACGAGTTTGCGCCGGCGCCGAAAGCACACGCGCGTGACAGGAAGTGGCGGTTTATCCATTGATCCTTGGCCGGCCCATTGCCGGTTCAGCGCGCGACGCGGCGGCGGCGACGGCGGCCTGGATTATTGCCGGACCCCGGTTCTATGCCGTTCGACCCGTCCGGCCCGCGGTCGATGCGGATGACCGGAAGGATAATAACAATCGCGGGTTCCGAATCGGCATCGACGTAGCGGCCGCGTCCGGCGCCCGCCTCGTCGGGAAATTGGATGACTTCGCCCATAGCAGTCCTCTTTCCGTTCCAGCTCAAAACCGCACTTGTTACTGCATGACCTCTTTCCGAAAACCAGTTCCCGCTTCCCGGGGCCATGCACGCGGACCTGCCGGATCGGCGTTTTCGATTAAAGCGGCTGCAAGGTTAACGGTTCGCTAACGCGCGCGCCCTAATGTGGGTTCAGCGTGCGTAAAGAGTGTGCCTAAGATGATAAAGCAGCCTGTTGCCTCCCCCATCGATGCCCTGGTCGACCTGGCTTGCCGGGACGGCGTCGATGTCCGGCCGACGCTGTTGCGCGTCCTGACCGACCTTTATGTGCAAAAGCCCGCGCACAGCTCCGATGAAGAAATTCAATGTGTCGAACTGGCGCTCGGCCTGATCGACGCGATCGACGACCAGACCCGCGCGGCGGTCGCGGCGAGCCTCGCGGCCTATCCGGCCGCGCCAAAGGCGATCCTCGAACGGCTCGGCGCGCAAAGCCTCGAGCCCGCCTTGCCGCGCGCGCCAGACGACGGCAATGATCTGCGCGAATTGTTTTTTGCCGCCAGCAGCGATGAACGCCGCCTCATCCTGCTCAATCTCGACGCCACCGGCGCTGCGCGCCCCGCCATTCCGCCGGATGGCGAAATCGTCAAGCGGCTGGAGAACGCCGCGCTGGCGCGTAACTCCGGCGAATTTGCCCGCACGCTCGAACGCGCGCTCAGCATCGAGCCCCACCTCGCCAGCCGTATTGCACGCGATGCTTCCGGCGAGCCGATCGTGGTCGCGGCGCGCGCGCTCGGCATGAAAGCCGCCGTGCTCCAGCGGATTATTCTGTTTCTCAATCCGGAGGTCGGCCAGTCGGTGCAGCGCGTCTTTGATCTCGCCCGGCTGTTCGACGAACTGCCGCGCGCGTCGGCCGAGCGCATGCTGGCGCTCTGGCGCGGCGAGCGAACGCCGCAGCGTCCGGCGCAAAATCCGGATTACGAACCGGCCTATGGCGCCGACGGCGCGCGCGATAATCGTGCGCTCTCGACCCGCCGCGGCACGCTGCTACCCGGCCGCCAGTCCGAGCGCACGCGTTCAGTACGCTAACTTCGATTATGCCACCAGATTATCGAGAAAATGCCGCCCGGCGCGGTCTTCCGATTCCACGATCCAGATATCCGGATCGAAGCCGATTTCGCGCCGCAGCCGCGCCTCGATCTCCGCCTCCGGCACCGGAGCATCGCGGCCCATGACGACGGTGAACAGCCGGTCGGAGGGCTGTGCGTCGTCGAAGGCCGTCTGCGGCGCCGGGCCATAGAGCGTGGCCGTGCCGTCCAGCCTGCTGACCTTGATGAAGACCGCGCCCGCTTCGTCGGCGCCGCGACGGCGCACCACCGCGAAGGCGCCCTCGATGTTGCAGCGGCGCAGATAAGCCGCGACCCAGATGCCGGATTTCAAGCGCATCGCTCTCGATACCATAGAGCAAGCGCCTTGGCACTTACTCGAGCGGACGCCCAGTCATCGAGGCGAGTTCGCGCACAAAGCGGTCAGAAATCTCGCCGGTAACCGGCAGGCTTCGGTCGCGTTCGAATTTCTCGATCGCATTGCGCGTTTCGGGATCGTAGTCGCCGGAAGGTTTGATCTGGCCATAGCCGAAATCGGTCAATGCGCGCTGGATCGCCAAGACGCGCTGCGACGGCGCGATCAGCGCGGCGATCGGATCGTTATGCGGCGCGGCGCTAGCGACGGTGGTCATCTGTTTTTTGACCTGCGAGGCATTAAGCGCGCGCAGCATCTCCTCGCTTGCCTCCGGGTTGATGGTCAATCCGGCGGCCTGCACAAAATCGCGCATGCCGGCATCGGTCTTGGCGCCCCAGATACCGTCTGCGGTGCCCTCATAGAAGCCTTGGCGGCTCAAGCCGCGCTGGATTTCGGCGATCATTTGAACGCGGTTGAGCGCCGGAGGCGCTGGCGTCGCGGCGACCGGCTGTGGCCGCGCGGCCGCCGTCACCAGACGCGGACGCGTCACCGGGGTGGCAATTGGTTCAGCCGAAGCCAATAGCGGCCGCGTCGCGAAAATCGGCGCAGGGTGCGGGCCCTTCTGCATGAACAAGGCATTGGAAAAGACCGCCAGCACGGCGGCGCTGCCCAGCACGATGCCGACGAATTCGCGCGGATGCCGCATGATCAGCGATCCCGCGCCGGCCCCGCCATTGCCGGCCATTGCTCGTTCGGCGCGTCTATGCACTTTTCTTCACCAAATCATTCGCGGCCACGACAAACTCGCCCGCCCGCTCGCTGACAATTTGAATTGGGTCGGCTGCGCCACTGCCGCCTTCGCAATCAATCGGCAGCCACACCGTCACGCGCGTTCCCTCGCCGAGCCGGCTGTGAATATCGATGTCGCCGCCGTGCAATTTGACCAGACCTTTGACGATCGACAGGCCAAGACCGGAGCCATCGTGCTTGCGGTCGTAGGAGGCGCGCGCCTGGAAGAAGGCCTCGCCCAGGCGCGGCAGATCGTCGGCGCCGATGCCGACGCCGGTATCCTCGATCGTAACCGCGAGTTTTTGCCCGTCACAGCGCGCGCCGACGGTGACGCGGCCGCCGCGCGGCGTGAACTTGACGGCGTTGGAGATCAGGTTGATCAGGATCTGGTTGAAGGCGCGGCGGTCGCCGATAATTTCCGGCAGGCCGGGGGCGATGCGCGTCTTGATCTCGATGCCGGCATCGCGCGCCTTCAGCGCCAGCAGATCGCAGCAGCTTATCGCCGCCGGCGCGGGCGCGAAGGGCTCCGGCGTGATTTCGAAATTTCCGGTTTCCATCTTCGACATGTCGAGAATGCCGTTGACCACCGACAAAAGATGACACCCCGAATCGTTGATGAGCGTGGCGTATTCCAGCTTGCGCGCCGGCGGCAACACTAGTTGATCGTTGGTCAGCATCTCGGAAAAACCGATGATCGCGTTGAGAGGCGTGCGCAATTCATGGCTCATGGTGGCCAGGAAGCGGCTCTTGGCGACGTTGGCGCGTTCCTGCTCGGCGCGCGCGATCTCGATCGCCTGCTCGTGAATCTTGCGCTCGCTGACATCGCGCAGCACCGCCACCACTTCGCGCTCGCCGTTTGCGTGCGAATCGTCGGCCCGGTCGAGCGGGCGGCAGCGCATTTCGACCCAAAGGAAATGGCTCGCGCGCTGGGCGCTGTCTCCGCGCCGGATGCGGAATTCGACCGAGCGACCATCGCCATCGTCGGCGGCGTCGGCCAGCGCCGTCAGGAAGGCGGGCCGGTCGGCGACATGGACGCGATCGAACAGGCCGTGGCCTTCAAGTTCGATAGTGCGTGCGCCGAACAGCGGCTCCGCTGCCGGCGAGATGAACAGCACCTCGCCATTGTGGCCATGGCGGCTGATGACGTCAGTCATGTTGCGCGCCAGCAGACGGTAGCGGTCTTCCTCGGCATAGAGCAGCCAGAAGCTGGTGCGGGCGAGCGACTCGGCGCCGAGCGCCAGCCCAGTGGCGTAAAGCGCGGCCGACACGATGCCGAGCGCGGCGAGCGCGCCGTGCTCGTTGGCGACGGTCGATGGCGGCGGCAGGAAATCGGCGGCGCTCAGGACCAGCAGAAGGCCGGCGGCGGCGAGCGCGAAGGTCGAGGCCATCGCCACGACCCGGCGCGAGGCCGACAGTGAGGCTTCAAGCGGGACGACCACCAGCCAGATCGCGGCGAAGGAGGCGATGCCACCGTTACAGAAGGCCACCACGGTGACGAGGCCGGTGAGTGATAACGATGACAGAATATGCGCGCTTTCATAGCGGCCGGTGCGCGAGAGAAAATATGAGATCAGGATCGGCGCCACCAGCCAGGCGAACACGCCGACTTCGAGCGCGCTCGGCACGCCGCGAAGGGCGAGATAAACCGGGAAGCTCGCGAGCGCGGCAAAGCTGCCGACCAGACGCGGCGCAATGAAGGCGCGATGGCGCGCCGCCGTCAGCGCATCGTGCTGCGCTTCCGGATGCACCAAAGCATCGACATAATTCCACACTGGAGTGAGGAAACTCACGGACCCTGTATCACGCCGCGACAGACGCGCCCCTTTTTTGGTGGCGCGACCTTACGAAGTCCCGCTTAAGCGAAAGCTAAAGAGGGTCGTCGCGGCGGGGGCTTGCCGCAAATCCTGCGCGCATTCCGCCGCAATCGCGCCGGGCTTTGCCAGGCATGGTGAAATTTCGGTTTCCAAAATATCGGAGGCCGGGTTTACGTTCCAATGTGTTACCGGCGCGGTAACCATGACGAAGACGGCGAGCGTGCGCTTTGGCGGGGCGAAACGTTGATCATTACAATTTTAGTCAAATTTGAATTTCTACATTTTGAGTCAAATTCTCATCTAAATCGCGTCAAGTTTGGCAAAAAACTGCGCTTCATTGCGAACGACAGCTTCAAGCCCCCATGCTAGATTTTGCATCAAGGCGGCGGAAAAGCCGTCGGAGATAATGGGTAGGTTCATGTTTTTCTTGTTGCGGATGGCATTTTGGCTGACGCTGATTTGCGTGTTGCTGCCGAGCGGCGGCAAGACGACGTCGCCGGAAGCACAGATCGACGCCGTGCAGGCAGTCACGCTCGCGAGCGCCGCTGTCTCGGACATGCGCGGCTTCTGCGGCCGCAACCCGGACGCCTGCGTCGTCGGCGGCAAGGTCGCGGTGGCGATCGGCCACAAGGCCGAAGCCGGCGCGCGCACGATCTATCAATTCATCACCGCCAAGCTGAATGACACCGCGGCGCCGGTCGAACAAACCACCGCGTCGATTAGTCCGCGCGCGGTGCCCGTTTCGGCGCCGGGCCGCGGCATGCCGAAAGGCACGCTGACGCCGGCCGATCTGCGCCCAGCCTGGCATGCCCCGGTTCCACTGCCGCCGCGCCGCGAAGCCCGTTTGGGCCGCCCGGCGGCCTGAATACCCGCTGAAATCGGTTGAAGTAGCTGCAACGCGGGCATCAGGGGCCTGCGCTAACGGTTTTTGGCCATCTGCGCCGTCCGTGTCTATATATCCCTGTGTGATTTGCAGCGGATGGCATTAGAGCGTTTTCGAGCGAAGTGGGTACCGGTTCGCGTGAAGAAAACGCGATAAAACAAAAGCTAGAGCCCCGGCTTTGATTCCATCAAAGCCGGAAAGGCTCTAGACGGCGCGGATGAGCAACATCGACGATATCATTGAGAACTTCGCCCTGCTCGATCAGTGGGACGACCGTTATCGCTATGTCATCGAGCTCGGCAAGGCGCTGCCGCCTTTGGCCGAAGACGCGCACACCGAAGCCAATAAAGTGCAGGGCTGCGCCAGCCAGGTCTGGCTGCTTACCGACGTCACACCCGACGGCGCCGGCGGGCCAGTCATGACATTCGAAGGCGATAGCGACGCGCATATCGTGCGCGGGCTGGTCGCCATTCTGATTGCGCTTTATTCCGGCAAAGGCGCGCGCGAGATACTGGCGACCGACGCGCTGGCGCTGTTTGACCGCATCGGCTTGCGCGAAAATCTGACGCCGCAACGTTCGAACGGCCTGCGCTCGATGGTCGAGCGCATTCGCACCGAGGCCAATGCCGCGCTTACCGCGGTCGCCTAACTCTCTACAACGAAATCGGCGCCCTCGGCGAGCCAGGTGCGGATCGGCGCATCGCGACGGCCTTTGGCCTGTGCCGCATAACCGTAATGACGCGCCAGCCGGTCGAGCGCCAATTGCAGCACTACCTTGCCCGAGCGCGCGGGCCACCGCCGTTCGCGTTCGATGTCCTCCAGGCCTTTGAGAAAACAACAGACATCGAGCAGCAGGCCGGAAAATTCCGGTCCGACCGTTTCGAGCGCCTGGTTGACGCGTTGGCGCGAGGCGATCATCACGTCGGTGAATTGGCCCGCACGATGGCCGCCGCCGCGGCCGGACGCCATCGGGCTTTCCCAGTTCGAGGTCGTGCGCGGCATCAGATGGGCGCGGGTAAAGTCGGCGCGCAGGCGTTCGCCGGCCATGAACTGATGCGGCGCGATCATGGCGCGGCCATCGCGCCCGCGCCGGCGTGCGAGCCAGGCGAGCGGGCTTTCGGCATCGTCGACCGTGACGTTGACAGGACCAAACTCGGTCGTGACCCGGCGCTGCTCCAAGGTGAGGTGCTGGGCGCGGAAGGCGTCGATTTCGGGGATAGCGGGTTCGCCGGCGGCGGGCGCGGGCGTCTTTCTTGAAAAAGCTTTCATGGGCGGCCTCGTTGTAGGATTTTGAACCTACATCGAACCGCCCCTCCTGTAAAGGACTATTTTCCTCAATAAAACCGCGCTATTTTGCGCGCCGGCGGCGCTGCTGGCCGAGCCCCATCTGCTTGGCGAGCTGCGAGCGGGCAGCGGCATAATTGGGCGCCACCATCGGATAGTCGGCGCCCAGATTCCATTTCTCGCGGTATTGCTCGGGCGTCATATTGTATTGCGTGCGCAAATGCCGTTTGAGCGATTTGAATTTCTTGCCGTCCTCAAGACACACGATGTGCTCCGGCGTGATCGACTTTTTCACCGATACCGCGGGCTTTAACGGCTCGGCGGCGACGTCCCCGGGTTTGCCCGAGACGCGGCTGAGCGCTGCGAAAACCTGATTGATCAGGTTGGAAATTTCGCCAGCTGCCACCGAATTATTGCTGACATAAGCCGAGACAATTTCCGCCGTCAGTTCGATGTGATTGGCGTTCTGAGTGCTTTCGCTCATCGGAACATCCCTGTGTTTTCTTAAAGCCAGCAGACCGGCAGGAAACGCTCGGCAGCCCAATGACCTTGCGGAATCTTATATTTGAATATTACTAGTGAATATCAAGTACTGCAAGGCAAACTCAAAAGAGAAGCCAGATTAGATTTCAGACTATGCTGTGATGCTGTTGAATTCGCGGAGCTATTGCGCAATTCACGCGAGCCACAGATCGCGCCCCGCGCGGACGGCCGCCATTAGCGTCATGGCAGACCGCCGCAGCGGCTCACGAGGTCTTTTCGAGGTGGCTGCGCAGCTCGTTGATCGAGGCAAAATGCAGCGTCCCTTGCGGCAACTCGGCCTCGATCGAGCCATCGACATAGAGCGTATAGCCCATACCGTCGACGACGCCCGATTTGAGGATGGCGACCGTGCGTGGTTCACCCGGCGGCGAATGCTCGCCCGCCTGCCATGAAAGCGCGTCGCCAAGGCGGTCCTCGCCACCTTGTGGGCGCATGTCGGCCCGTGGCTCGATCGGCGCGCTGGCACTGCCCGCCGTAGGCTCGGGCCTGGCTTCGGGCCTTAGTTCTGTCCTTGGCTCTGCCCTTGGCTCGGTCTTTGGCTCGGTCGGCCACATGGAGTCGAAATACGTCTTTTGCCGCGGCGGCGGCGGCAGATATTCTTCCGGCTCGGTCCGCCTGGCGGCCGGCATGATCGGATGCCGTGGCGACAAGGAAACTTCCTCATCGACCGTAAGCGGCGGCTCGTCGGGATTAGGCAGGGTCGGCGCGTAATGGTCGAGCGCTTCGTGGAAAGGCTGCTCCGTTGGCTCATAGCCGCCGGCCGCGTCACGCGCCTCAGACTTGCTGTCGGTCTTGGGGCGCTGCGGAAATGGCACCCGTCCTTGCGTCGGCGAGGGACGCGCGCCGGCTTCGAACGCATTATTCGGCCGACCGGTGCGCGCTGGCGTCCGTAAGACCAGTGCATCGGCAATATTCTGCAAGTGCGACACCGCCACACCCAGGGCGGCGACGATCATTCCGCCCACGATTGCGGTGGTGCCGGCGACGATGAGGGAATTTCCAAAACTAAAATCGCTGGCTGGAAAACCAAACCCAACCATCACGGCGCCCGCCAAAAAGACGATGGCCCCCGCGCCAAATAACAGAATCGACATGCGTTTTTCGATCCTCTGCTTTAAGCCACCGGCCCCAAGGTCCGGGACAAACAATCGTCTGACTGCTAAACCGTTCTAATAACAAGGAATTCTCGATATTATCAGCAGCCTCCGCGAAGGCGGTTATCGGTAAAATACCAACAAATGCCTTCAAACATCATTAACGCTACGGGCTCCGACCCGGCCCCGGCACTATCCGACCCTCGCGGGACCGCCCGGCTCGCGCTTCCGGTTGCGGGGCCATTCGGCCTAAGGTCGTGTCAGCCCTAATTCACATCGCCGCAGCCGTTGCCCCGGTCCGCACCAGCGCCTAATTAACTGCATTGAGGAACTCGCAAGGGACGCGCCGGTTTCATTCATAGACCGGCTTATTCCGCACCAAACAATTATGGATCGAGGAGGAACAGATGTCTTTCAAGTTGCCCGACCTGCCCTATTCCCACGACGCACTGGCGCCCTACATGTCGCGCGAAACGCTCGAATATCACCACGACAAGCATCACAAGGCCTATGTCGACAACGGCAACAAGTTGCTGGAAGGCTCAGGGCTGGAAGGCAAATCACTCGAGGAAATCGTCAAGGGCTCCTTCGGCAAGAACGCCGGGCTCTTCAACAATGCCGGCCAGCACTACAACCACCTGCACTTCTGGCAGTGGATGAAGCCGAATGGCGGTGGCGACAAGATCCCCGGCAAGCTCAAGGCCGCGATCGACAAGGATCTCGGCGGCGTCGACAAGATGAAGACCGATTTCGCGGCCGCCGGCGCCACGCAGTTCGGCTCCGGCTGGGCCTGGATCTCCGCGAAGGGCGGCAAGCTCGAAATCACCAAAACGCCGAACGGCGAAAATCCGCTGGTGCACGGCGGCACGCCGATTTTGGGCTGCGATGTCTGGGAGCATTCCTATTACATCGATTATCGCAATCGCCGGCCCGATTATCTCAAAGCATTCCTCGACCACCTGGTGAACTGGGAATACGTCGAAAAGCTTTTCGGCGAAGCAAAGTAAACTTTTCCGATGCTCGGCACGCGGCCGGCTGACACTTTAGCCGACCGCGTGTCGCTCGCGGTATTGGCGGCGCTTGCGCTCGCCGCCGCGCTTACATTCCGCGACTACGGTCTCGGCTGGGACGACGTCACCCATTCGCAATATGGCGAACTGCTGGTCAAGCTTTACGGCTCGGGCTTTGCCGACACGCGCGCGTTGTCTTTCGTCAATCTCTACAAATATGGCGGCGGGTTCGACATGGCGGCGGCGCTCGCCGACA
>Ga0207933_1000801_pt1 | contig 27695 bp, 17 predicted proteins | sample NGESurdeep092012_4_FD_184488 | JGI IMG/M metagenome (GOLD analysis project Ga0207933, IMG submission 184488) | Arctic peat soil microbial communities from Barrow, Alaska - NGEE Surface sample F53-3 deep-092012 (SPAdes) | ecosystem: Environmental > Terrestrial > Soil > Wetlands > Peat ... | reverse complement strand
TCCCCGCCGCAACTGTTACACGAAGTACTGGTGGAAGGAACGGTGGCTCCAGGACCCCGGATCTGTGGCGGGATCCCGCTGAAGCCCGTCAAGCTTTCCGTGCTGCCGGAACTCAATCTGTCCTGCAACACCATCCTGCCGGCGGAACCGGGGATCGAGGCCCCGCCCACGCGGCGTCCCGCGGGACCGTCCACTCGCAAGGCGCCCGTCGCAGCTGGAGGCGCCGCGCCCGCCGGGGGCCCTCTCCGGGAACGTTTCACCGCGCCATTTGCGGAGCGCGAATTCACGGTTCTCTACGACTTTGACAGCTCCTTCCTGTTCTCCCGGGATACTCGCCTCGTCAATCAGGCAGCGATGTACGCCATCGCCGCCAGGGCCAGGTCCGTGGAGGTCACCGCGCACCGCGCGGCGTCCCTGCTGTCGAACCAGCGGGTCCTCGCCGAGAACGAAGCAATAGCCACGCAGCGCGCGGAAAAGGTTGTTGATCTGTTGCGGGGTCTGGGCACCGGTCCCGCTTCGATCAAGGTGCGCATTGTGGCGGAAGTCGCGAAACCCGATGGCGTCTCCGATCCACGGAATCGCCTCGTCACGATTCGCGTGATCCCGTAAGAGTCAGAGCTCCGCCAAACCGGGACATGAGCCCGAACCGCAGGTGCAACACGATCACCAGCAGAAACGTGAGCCCCGAGATTGCGGCAAGCAGGCACCATCCGGCGTCGAAGTTGCCCGTTCGGTCGCGAAGAATACCGAGCGCTTGTGGCGTGAGATAGTTCACCACCCCCGCGACGCCACCGACTATTCCCATGACGTTTCCGGTTTCCCTGCCGCGCAGGACATCCGCCGCCAGCGCGTAACTTTGCTGAATGGCCGCGTGCCCCAAAGCGAGCACCAGTATGGCCCCCACCCGAAATGTCGCGAGTTCACGGGAGAGCATCAGCAGGCTTCCCGTCATCAGCAGGAGCGCGACCCCACCCATCACCATCGAACGATTGCATCGATCCATCAGAAAGCCAAAGCTCAAATTCAGGACAATCGCACAGGCGAATGCGGTCGAGATCATGGAGGCGGCATCGACCGCATTCAGTCGAAATACGCTGTTCAGAGCAGAAGGAAGGAATGTGTTCGTCGTCAGACTCGTGACCCCGGAAAACCCGGACAAAAGGGCGACTCCCCACACAATGAAACTCCGGAAGGGCGATCCCGCGGATATCGTTTCGGCCGTTGAATCCACGCCGGCAGCGGGGCCGCGAACCCGATAGCAGGATGCGAATACCACCGCGCCGGCCACGGCCACGGCGGCGTAGGCAAACATGCTTTGGCGCCATCCGAAGTCTCGCGCCACAACCGACCCCATCGGTGCTCCCACCACCGACGCGAAAGCTGAGATCGCACCCAGCACCCCCATGGAGCGGCCGCGAATCGACGGCGGGCAACTTAGCGCGATCGCCGTCATCACCGCGATGAACGCGAAACGGTAACCGGACAGCCACAGCGCCCGCGCCCCGAAAGCCGCGGGCGTGGACTCTGCCAGGCCCAGCCACGCCAACCCCAGCGCCGCCACCACCAGGCCGCCGGTCAACGCCGTCTTCTCACCCGCCTGGCGGATGGCGAGCCCCGCGGGAATGCTGGTAAAGACACTGATCAATCCGTACATCCCCGCGAACAAGCCGACTTGCGAGAAACTGAGTGCGAACTCCCGCTGGATGGCGGGCACCAGCGGAGAGAAGCCCAGGTTCGAAACCTGTAGCGACAGCATCGCAAACAGGGTCACGAAATAGGGCGTGGCCCAGAGTCGCCTCGATGTCGCCGCGTTTGTCGCCGGCATGAGTCGCGCGAATTTACTTCGCCTGCTTCCGGTTGCCATCCGCGGAAACCCCGGCGACACTCTGCGGTGGAATAACGCTTCCGGTGCCGGCAAACAATCCACCTCCGTGTCCACCGCGGCCCGGATTGCGTCCGCCGACAGGCACCCCTTCTTCAACGAGGTCACCGTCGAGGGCCAGCACCAGCGAAGCCGATCCACAGGGCAGGGTGAGTAACGCGTGTCTCATGTTTCGTTGGGATTCTAGCAGCCGTATGCCCCGTGGAGCAATCCGAACCTCCGTGAGCGACCGTACTTCCCGTGTTAAGACCAACACAATGTTCGACTCGCCGGACCCGGCAATACGGCTGGAGTTTGTTTCACCGGCAGGTCGTACCGTATTGATTATACGGGAGTTACTGCTGCGCGGGGAATTCAGGGTCGGTGAGCGCCTGTCGGAGCTTTCCCTCGTAGGGTAGTGTCCCCGAAATAACACGAACTGATTCTCGACACACTCAGTAAGCAACAGGCGCCGATGCGCTACTTCGCTTTTTCCTTCGCCTCGCCGGCCTTCGTTTGCGTCCACGACGAGCCCATGTGGAACGCGTCCTTCTCGTTCTCCAGGCAGTAGTAATCGAGCATGTCGCTATCGAGGACCAGGGGCTGCTTGAGGCGCACCGTCCACGGAGCCGTGTATCCTCTCGGATCCTCGATGGTCATCTCCACCTGTAGAGTTCCGAAGTTCGGCCGCGAGATTCGCTCCGTTACCTTACCCGATTCTGTCAAAGGGTTCCCGTTCGAATCGAGCCACAAATCATCGCGGAACCCGATTGTGTGCACCACCAGCGTGTCGCCGTCCCACTCAGCAGTCGAGTATCCGTTCCAGGTGGGGTTCGAGCCAGTGATGTAGCCGGGGTCTGAGATTTGGCGCTTATAGTCGAACGGATTCTCGTCCGGGAAGCGGTGCAGTGTTTGCCTCATCCACCCACACAATCAGCGTGTCGCGGTGTTCCGGTTTCTTCAGGTATCGGAGCAGGGCAGCGCGTCCACACGTCTTCTTCCCGGACCCGCCATTCCATGCGTTTCGGGTGGATTTCCTGGCCACTGTGACGTTCTATACTAATGAGGCTAACGCGCGAAGTGCAATCGCCTGGCAAGCATAGGAACATAAGCGGTTACGCCTTCTTTTCGGGAGATCAAAATCGATGCGTTTTCGGATGTCGCCGCTTCTCGCGCTCACGTTGGCGGTGCTTCCCGCGGCCGTCAGGGGTGACACGCCCGCCTCGGGCGATCCGGGCCCCTCGGCGCTCAAGAAAATGAGCCTTGAGCAGCTGTCGGATATCGACGTGACAACACCGTCCAAGACGCCACAGACGGTTTTTCAGACCCCGACCGCCATCTATGTCCTCACCGGAGACAATATCCGGCGTTCGGGCGCAACCAGCATCCCGGAGGCTTTGCGCATGGCTCCGGGCGTGGAGGTGGCGCGCATCGACAGCAACAAGTGGTCCATCGGGATTCGCGGCTTCGGCAGCCGGCTCGCGCGATCCGTTCTTGTCCTCATCGACGGGCGCACCGTTTACACCACCCTGTATGACGGAACGTACTGGGAAGTACAGAACACGGATATGGACGATATCGACCGTATCGAGGTAATCCGCGGCGCCGGCGGCACGATCTGGGGGCCGAACGCCGTGGACGGCGTCATCAACGTCATCACGAAAGAGACCAAAGACACGCATGGAATCCTCGCCTCCGCGGGCGGCGGAAACGAAGAACAGGGCTTCGGCAATTTGCGCTATGGCGGCGGAAATGGCAAGGATTTCAACTACCGCGTATATGGCATGGCTTTCACCCGGAGCCCGGAACTTCACTCCGACCGCGGCAATTTCGACGACTGGAGGGATGTTCAGGCAGGTTTCCGAATGGATTGGAAGAAGCACGACCGCGACTCCTTCACGGTGCAGGGAGACGCATACGACGAAGTAGCCGGGGAACGTGTTCCCGGTGAGACCTACACGTCCCCCTATCTGCAAATTCTGGACGGGAACGCTCTCCTCTCCGGCGGTAACGTCCTGGCCCGCTGGAAACGAACCACGGGAGACGGCGACGATATTCAGGTGCAGGTTTATTACGACCGCACCAACCGTCATGAGCCTGATTTCGGAGAGCGGCGCAACACTTTCGATGCCGATTACGTCCAGCGCCGCCGCTTGCCGGCGCGGCAGGAGGTGACCTGGAGCCTCGGAGTACGTTCCAGCATGGGCAGCGAGATCGAAGTCGTCTCCGGCGTGACGTTCAGTCCGGCTGTCAGGAACGACATGCTCTATACGGCTTACTTTCAGGATGAGATCGGGCTGGTGGCAAACCGTCTGACGCTCACCGTCGGCACGAAACTCCTCCGCACCAACTATACCGGCGTGGAACCGCAGCCGAGCGCCCGGCTCCTCTGGACGCCGACGGCCCGGCAATCGGTGTGGACTGCATTTACGCACGCAGTGCGCACCCCGTCCGACGTTGAGGAAGACTTCTATTCCGCCGGTTATGCGGGGATGGTGGCCGGCTTGCCATTCTTTGCCCGATTGAACCCTGACTCAGCCTTCGCGCCGGAACAGCTCAACAGCTACGAGCTCGGTTATCGCCGCCTTCTCGGAAAGAAACTCTACGTCGACGTTGCGAGTTTTTATAACCGCTATCACAATCTTGCGGACGAGGAAATCACTGGAGCGACGTACCTTGAGGACACGCCGGCGCCACCGCATCTGCTGCTTCCGGTGCAGTTCCAAAACGGACTCTACGGTTATACAAAGGGGGTGGAGGTGGCACCTGAGTGGAGTATCGCGAACTTCTGGCGGCTTCGCGGGTCCTGGTCATTCCTGCATATGAATATCGGAAAGGAGCCCGGTGCGCTCGACCCGGGCAAGATCGCCGCTTCCGATGTGGGGTCAAGTCCGCAACACCAGGTTTCGATCCAGTCCTCCTTCGACCTGTCGGGCAGGGTCCAGCTGGATCTCGGCTACCGTTACGTGAGTGCATTGGCCGCGCAGATGGTGCCAGGGTATTCGACGGGGAATGTCAGGCTGGGATGGCGTGTTCGCGAGCAGCTCGAATTGTCGCTGGTGGGCGAGAACCTGCTGCAGCCTTCCCATTTCGAGTACGGCGGCGACGCGGGACCGCTCGTCGGCATCAGGAGAAGCGCCTACGCGAAACTAACGTGGAGCAAATGAAACAGGCCGGGCCACATTACGCCGTGCATCGCGCCGCCGGCGTGATCTGTTTGCTTGCCGGCCTTGGTTTTACCTCGCACTACGCGTGCCAGGCGGCCGCGGAACCGGCGCTCGAGTACCGGGTAAAGGCCGCCTTTCTCCTGAACTTCACGAAGTTCATCGAATGGCCCGCGGTGGAATCCGCGGGAGCGGATTCGGCGAGCGCGATCTGCATAATGGGAGAAGACCCTTTCGATGGCGTGCTGGATCAGCTTGTGGAGGGCGAGACGCTGAACTCGCGGAAGATCGTCGTGCAGAGGGTGCGCCGTCCGCCGCCCGGCTCGTGCCGGATTCTGTTTGTCGCCAAATCGGAAAAAGATGTCGCGCCGGTTCTGGCGGCTCTCGGCCCCGGCATGCTGACGGTGGGAGAGGATCCCGGTTTTCTCCGTGACGGGGGCATGATCGCATTCGTTGTCGAGAACGGCAGGGTTCGGTTCGACATCGCTCCGGGAGTGGCGGCAAAGGCCGGACTCAAAATGAGTTCGAGGCTCCTGAGCGTTGCCAGATCGGTCACGCGGTGAGAGCCGGGCGGTTGCCTTCGATGTCTTTCTTCAGCAACATGCCGATCAAGAGGAAGCTGATGGCGATCACCATGGTGACCACGGCCGCGGCCCTGTTGTCGTTGGGAATCGGCATCGTGGTTGCGGATTCCAGTCTCTTCCGGGGGTATCTGGCACGCGATCTCTCGGCATTGACCCGAATCATCGCCGATAACAGCACTGCCGCGCTGGCGTTCGACGATCGGCAGTCCGCGACGGAGACGCTCTCCGCGCTGCGGGCGAGGCCGCACATTGTTGCCGCTTGTATCTACCGGCTCGATGGAACGATGTTCGCGGAGTATGCACGGCCGGGAGCGTCCGCCATGTGCCCGTCGCCGGGCTCCGGAGATGGAATTCGATTTACCGGCGCGGACGCAACCGTTTCGCGTTCCGTCGTTCTTGCTAATCGCCGGATCGGGACCCTGGCCCTGCTTTACGATCTGGGTGAGATCCGCGAACGCAGAATTCTTTATGGCGAGACCGTGCTGGGCTTCCTGTTGGCATCCAGCTTGCTCGCGTTTCTGCTGTCTTCGAAGATGCGCTCGGTCATCGCCACGCCAATCTCACAACTCGCCCGCGCCACCGCGTCGGTTTCGGCAACCCGGGATTACAGCATTCGCGCGCAAAAATTCTCAGGCGATGAACTCGGTGTCCTCGCCGACGGATTTAACGAAATGCTGGCCGGCATTCAATCGCGGGACCATGAATTGAGAAGCGCTCTGCTGGCGCGCGAGGACGCACTCAGAGAGGCCCGTAGTTCCAGGGATTCGCTGGAAACAACCCTCGCAAGCATCGGAGACGCGGTCATATCCACCGACGTCGAAGGGCGCATTGTCTTTGCCAATCGCGTGGCCCTGTCTCTGCTGAAATGGACGGAGGCGGAAGTCGCGGGCAGACCGCTCGACGAGGTTTTCCGAATCGTAAACGAATTCAGCCGCGAAACGGTGGAGAGCCCTGTAACCAAGGTCCTGCGCGAAGGCTCGATCGTGGGCATGGCCAACCATACGGTTTTGCTGGCGAAGGATGGCACGGAAACGCCGATCGACGACAGCGGCGCGCCGATTCGCAGAGAGGGCGGCCCCATTCAGGGCACCGTGCTGGTTTTCCGGGACGTCACGGCGCGCCGAGACGCCGAGGAAACCAGCCGCCTGCTCGTATCCATCGTCGAATCTTCGGGCGACGCGATCGTCGGCAAAAATCTCAACGGGATCGTCACCAGCTGGAACAAGGGCGCCGAGCTCATTTTCGGTTATTCGGCCATGGAAATGATCGGCCACCCGGTTTCCCTGCTCGCCGCGCCGGACCGCCTGGATGAGATGCCGGAAATCCTGGCTCGCATCAGGAGAGGGGAAAGGATCGACGGTTACGAAACGGTCCGGAGGACAAAGGACGGCACGCGGATCAACGTGTCGCTGACCATTTCCCCTGTCTATGACGCAGTGGGAAGGATCGTCGGCGCTTCCAAAATTGCCCGGGACATCACCGGGCAGGTACGCGCGGCGGCCCGGCTGGCGGAACTGAATGCCGATCTTCAGAGATCGAATGAGAATCTGGCGCGTTCGAACGAAGACCTGGAGCGCTTTGCTTTCGTGGCGAGCCACGACCTGCAGGAGCCTCTGCGGATGATCGCCGTCTATTCCCAGCTTCTGGTCAAAAGCTACCCCGAGACCGATAGCCAGGCGGCGATGTTCGTGTCCAACATCGTCGGGGGAACGAAGCGCATGCGCGAACTTCTTGCCGACCTGCTCGCCTATGCGGAAATCGGAGCGCGCGTGGAACAGCCGGTGGAAGCCGTTGACCTGAATGCGGTGATGGAGATTGTCCGGCAAAATCTCAAGGTAGCCATCGACGACAGCGGCGCGGTCATTTCGACCGCCGATTTGCCGGTCGTGAAAGCATACAGCGGGCATTTTATCTCTTTGTTTCAAAACCTGATCGGGAATGCCATCAAGTACCGGAGCGAGTTGCCGCCGGTGATTCGCGTCTCGGTGGAAGAGACCGGCGGCCATCCGCGATTCGCGATAAGCGACAATGGCATCGGAATCGAGCCGGAATACCATGAGAAAATTTTTGCCGCTTTTAAAAGGCTCCATGGCAAAAAGATCCCGGGAACCGGCATAGGCCTGGCCATTTGCCAGCGCGTGGTGGAACGGTATGGCGGCCGAATCTGGGTGGAGTCCGACGTGGGGCGCGGAGCGACATTCCGCTTCACGTTGCCGGACGTTTCCTGGTCAGGTGTGCGGTCCGGCGTGCAGTCCGAAAGGAAAGCTGAGTGAAAATACGCATTCTGGTAGTAGAGGACAACCCGGCGGATGTGATGCTGCTCCGGTGGGCGCTCGAGACCGCTGAGCTCGACTTTGAACTGACCGTCATTGACGACGGGGGCGACGCGCTGGCGTTCGTCCAGCAACGGGGGGAGTACGCTGACGCGGTTGCGCCCGATCTGGCCATCCTCGACCTGAATCTGCCGCGGAACGACGGGCTGGAAATCCTGCAGGCGATTCGTGCAAGTCAGGCTTTCACGGATCTGACCGTGGCTATCCTGAGTTCTTCCTCCTCGCCGCGGGAACGGGCGAAGATCGACGCGTTCCGCGTTGGGCGATACATTGCAAAGCCCACCGATCTGAACGAATTTCTGAAAATCGGGTTTATTGTGAAGGACCTGCTGGAAGAAAGCGGCGCTTGCCGCCGGGCTGCCGCGTCCTGACGCAGTCCATCGGGCTGACAGCGAGATTGGCGAAGGCGAGATACGGCCCTGGAGGGCAACCTTTTTGCCAGACGTGAGATCGCCATATCGTGCCTTCGTCGAGGCCGACCCAGGTCCAGTGGGTGTTTCGGGTCGAGTAGAACAGCCAGACCCGGCCGGAAAACCCTTTCGGGATTTTGCGGTCAAGGTCCGCGAACACCGCGTCCACCCCGGAAACGCGCGCCTGCCGGTTCCGCTCGCAACAGGGCCATCCGGTACTGCCATAGATGGCATGGTTATGGGGCCAGTAGAGCTTAAAACCTTCGATGACGGAGGCGTGAACCAGGAGCAGGTCGGACGGCGCCACGTGCTGCCGCAGGTACTGAACGGCGCCGGCGAAGTCTTCTTCGGGCCGGTTCCGGTGCTGCCGAACCTGATTCCACGCGGCTGTTGAGCCAATGGCTATGACAACGAGCCAGGCAACGGCGGTCAAACGCCGCCAGGGCCACATGTCGTTCGCCACCATTGCGGCGGCGAGCAGAAAACACGGCAGCGCGAACAGGCGCGTGCGCGGACTGGCCGGATACCAGTGGAGCGCGTCACTCGCGGCCAGCAGCACGCATGGCAGCAGTGCCGCAAGCTGCATCCAGGCCCGGATCAGGACGGCGCGCACGGCGGCGGCGATGCAAAATACCAATGCCGCAAGCAGCCCCGGAGACAGGCTCTGCGCGTTCGCCATCCAGAATTCCCGCAACTGGGGCGAGAGGTTCGGACGGACAAAAGCCAGGTAGAGGATGCCGAGCACGCCACAGGCAATCAGGACAAGACAGGCCGCCCGGCGAACTCCGCCGCGGGCACACACCGCGATGGCAGCCCCCGGTATCAGGAACGCCGTGGACCAGGCCAGCGGCAGCGTCACCGCGAACGCGCCGGCCAGCCAGTAAAACCGCCTCCGAACCGGATTTTCCAGATAGAGCGCGGTGCACAGCAGAATTGCGGCTGCGGCGGCCATCTCGCCGCTGTATTGCTTGCACGTGCGCGAATACTCGATGACAGTGGGGTGAAACGCCAGCAGAGCGGTGGCCAGCAGAGCTAAAGGAGGAGAGAGCAACCGGCTCGATACGGCCATCATGCAGGCCACGCCGGCCATGGCGAGCACGAGCGCCATCAGGCGAAACGATACGTTCGACGGACCGAAGACGTGCGCCGCCGCCCTGGTGAGCAGCAGAAACAAGGGAGGGGTGGTTTGCAACCAGTCCGGGTAGTAGAACATCCCGGACAGGGAGTGCGCCATGACGGAATTGGCGACCCATGCCTCATCCAGCCAGAGGCTGCGCCCGAGTCCGAAGATTCCGAGAGCCAGGGTGGCGAGGACCGGGACTGCGAGCAGCAGCACGGGCCGGGCCCCGATGAAGTACGCCGGTTCGGTTCGTTCGTCCGATGCCGCTTCACCGGCCGTCACAATCGTCCGGGCGCGCACATCGCTCGCGAGCCGATGCCGCGCGGAGTTCGTTGCCCGCGAGCGTGCTTGTTCTTCAACCCGTCCATATAAGAATTCAGATTGACTCCGGAAGGCGCATTTCAGTAACATAATGTTGAAGCTTCAGGATTTTCCAGGGCAGCGCCGACAGTGCCTGGAAACGACTTCAGTGCACCGTTGCGTGCCCGCCTGCAATTCACTTAATATACATGTTGACAGTTTCCTGCCGGGCGCCGCTCCCGGTGCGAAATATGCGCCTGGCTTCCTGCCGGCGCGGTAAATTCCAGCTATCGGAGCCGGACATGAAGGGAACATCGATGCTCAAACGGATTGTGGCTCCTGCGATTGTGTTATTGGCGGCAGCTGGATTTGCGGCGGCGCAACAGCCTCAGATCGCGGGAATCAAGAACGCGGCGCCTTTTGTGGCCGGGACCGGCAACGTGGCGCGCGGCGAGTTGATCAGCATTTACGGCTCGAACCTCGCCAACGGCGTGTCATCGGACTACTTTCCATCCACTCCCACGCTGACCCTGGCCGGGGCGTCGGTAAACATCGGCGGTCTTGCGGCGCCGATCACGTACGCCAGCCCGGGTCAACTCAACGTGCAGGTTCCCTTTGAGATTCCGGCAGGTATTGCCTCGGTGAATATCACCGTTAACGTGGGCGGACTGGCCAGTACGCCTTTCCTGGCGAGTGTGGTTACGGCGGATTTGGGCATGTTTTATGCCCAGTCGGGCGGTGCAACCTTTTACCCGTCGCAGGGGAACACGGCCACCGTTGAAGTGACGCCTGGAACCCCGGTAGTGATCGAGGCCTTCGGTTTAGGCTCCATCAACCCGGCCGTAGCCAGCGGAACGGTTCCTTTGTCCGGCGTCAGCAATGCGTCGGCGACACCGTCAGTGACGATGAATGGCCGGTCGGCGCAGGTTTCGTCCGCGACCTATATCGGGTTGGGCGTTTACGCAATTACAGCCCAGGTGCCCGAGAGCGTGAGTTCGGGATCGGTTACGGTAGTGCTCGCCGGGGCCGGTGGCGCGCCGGGCCCGGTTGGACCGACAGGGCCAACCGGTCCGGCTGGTCTTAGCGGTCCGGCTGGCCCCGTCGGTTCAACTGGGCCGGCGGGTATCGCCGGTCCGGCTGGCGCACCCGGAATCAACGGCCTGAATGGAACACCGGGAGTTACCGGGCCAACTGGCGCAACGGGAAATCTTGCGCAGGTGGGTACTTACGACCCGGGCACAACATATGGCCAGGGCAGCGTCGTGTTTTATCAGGGGTCGAGCTACCAGAGCACTTCCGGCGGAAATCTGGGCAATCTCCCCACCGGCGGCCCACCCTGGACAGTGATCGCGCAAGCGGGTGCTACCGGTGCGACAGGCTCTACCGGCGCCATTGGCCCGACGGGTGCTATCGGCCCAACCGGTTCCACCGGCGCCACTGGCTCGACGGGTACCACTGGCGCGACAGGCTCTACCGGCGCCATCGGCCCGACGGGTGCTATCGGCCAAACCGGTTCCACCGGCGCCACTGGCTCGACGGGTAGCACTGGTGCGACAGGCTCTACTGGCGCCATCGGCCCGACGGGTGCCATCGGCCCAACCGGTTCCACCGGCGCCACTGGTTCGACGGGTACCACTGGCGCGACAGGCTCTACCGGCAATACGGGCTCAACAGGTTCCGCCGGTACGACAGGCGCTACCGGGCTCGCGGGTCCGACCGGCTCCATTGGATCTACCGGGGCCACTGGAGCAACCGGTTCGGGTGGCCTCATCGCCTTTGCCGACTTTTTTGCTTTGATGCCTCCCGATAACGCCGCGACGGTCTTCCCCGGCACGGACGTATCTTTCCCCCAGGATGGCCCTGTATCGGGCGCCAACATCGCCCGGACCGGTCCGTCAAGCTTTAATCTGGCCGCCATCGGGACCTATCAGGTCATGTTTCAAGTAAGTATTGACGAAGCGGGACAATTGATTGTGACGCTAAACGGGGCAGACCTGGCTTATACGGTTGTCGGCCGGGCAACAGGCACCAGTCAGATTGTGGGCATGTCGCTTGTAACTACGACAGTCATCAACTCGATACTCACTGTTCGTAATCCAGCAGGCAATTCCACCGCACTGACCATTACACCGCTGGCGGGCGGGACGGGCCCCGTCTCAGCTCATCTTGTGGTCACGCAAATCCAGTAGTTACTTTTGGTGACGCCGACGCCCGGGCTATCGCCGCAGGAAGCGACCCGTATGGGAACCTTCAACTGCCGCGATCTGCTCGGGCGTGCCTTCGGCGACAATCCTTCCGCCGCCTTCGCCCCCCTCCGGACCCATGTCGATAATCCAGTCGGCAGCCTTCATCACGTCGAGATTATGCTCGATGACCAGCAGCGATCCGCCGTTATCGATAAGCCGTTCGAAAGCCGCAAGTAACTTGCGGATGTCGTCGAAGTGGAGACCGGTGGTGGGCTCATCGCAGATGAACAGCGTTCCGTTGTTATTCGATTGGGCGAGATAAGCCGCCAGCTTGACACGCTGCGCCTCCCCGCCCGAGAGCGTGGTCGCCGATTGTCCCAGCCGCAGGTACCCCAGCCCCACCTCATCCAGCAGCTTAAGCCGCGTGACTAGACGAGCCGTGTCGTGAAAGAATCCGATAGCCTCGCGCACGGTGAGTTGCAGGACCTGGTGGATGTTCAATCCTTTGTACTTGATTTCGAGGATACTGCTCTTGAAGCGGGTGCCTTTGCAATCGTCGCAGATCAGTTCCACATCGGCGAGAAACTGCATTTCAACCGTGACGGTACCGTCGCCCTGGCAGACTTCACAGCGGCCGCCCGGGACGTTGAAGGAAAAATGACCGGCCGTGTACCCGCGCTTTGCGGCCGCGGGCGTAGCCGCAAACAGACCGCGAACGATGTCGAATGCCTTAATGTACGTGACGGGGTTCGAGCGCGGCGTACGGCCGATGGGCGTCTGATCGATCATCACGACGTCCTGAACCGCGTCCGCGCCCTCCATCCGGTTGCAGGTCAGTCGCGGCGCGGAATCGGCTTCGTCTTCCTCTTCTTCTTCGTCCACGGCTTCCGATCGATGGAGCTTCGCCTGCAGCGACTTGAACACCACATCGTGCACAAGAGTCGACTTGCCCGAGCCGGAGACGCCGGTGACAACGGTCAGGAGTCCGAGCGGAATCGCGACATCGATGCCCTTCAAATTGTGAAGGTGCGCACCGTAAAAGCGGATCGCCTTCCGCGGATTGACGTCGCGCCGGTATTTACGATGGGACACCTCGATTTCACGCCGCAGGTAGCGGCCGGTCAGAGAGCCGTTTGTATCCGCGGCCAGAGCGGGAAAATCGCCTTCGAAGACGATGTTGCCGCCATGCTCCCCGGCCCCCGGTCCGAGATCGATAATGTGATCCGCCGACTTCATGACGTCGGGATCGTGTTCCACCACGATGATGGTGTTGCCGAGATCGCGCAGCTCTTCGAGGATGCGGATCAGACGCGCGGTATCGCGGCTGTGGAGCCCGATCGATGGTTCGTCAAGAACATAACAAGCGCCCACCAGCCGCGATCCGAGACACGTGGCGAGCTGGATGCGTTGCGCTTCTCCGCCCGAGAGCGTTGAGGAGAGACGATCGAGCGTGAGGTACTCCAGCCCGACATCGTTGAGAAATTTGAGGCGCTGCCGAATCTCGACGAGGATCTTCCCCGCGATACCTGCTTCCTCCTGTGTCAGTTCCATGTGCGAGAAGAATACGGAGGCAGCGCCGATATTCATGCGGACGGCATCCGCAATGGTTTTGCCGCCCACTCGGGCATCGAGCGCCTCTTTGCGCAGACGGGAACCGCCGCAATCGGGACAGCGCGCGTAGCCGCGATAACGGCTCAGGAAGACGCGTATGTGCAGCTTGTACTTTTTCGTTTCAAGGAAGTTGAAGAACTGGCGGACTCCATCGACCTGCCTCTCGCCTTCGAGCACCAGTTGACGCTCTTCTTCCGTGAGATCGCAGAAGGGAACATCGAAACGCAGACGGCCGCCCACCTGTGCGCGGAAGCCGGCCATCCACTCCCTGCCTTTCGGTTTGGTCCACGGTTCTATAGCGCCTTCGTTCAGCGACAGGCCGCGATTGGGCACGATCAGATCGAACGCGTAGTCGATGGTGCGGCCAAAGCCCTGGCATCGCGGGCAGGCCCCCGCGGGGCTGTTGAAGCTGAACAGGATGGGCTCCGGCTCGCGGAACTCAAGGTTGTCATGCTTGCACATGAAGCGCTCGCTGAAGAGGTGGCGCTCGCCCGTGCGGGGGTTAAGAAAGACCGCGTCGCCGGATTCGCGGTAACATACTTCCACGGTATCGACGATGCGCTGGTGCATATCGGATGAGATCGCAATACGGTCGGCGAGAACGCTGACAGGCTGCTCCCAGTCGATATCGAGCAGCGATTCGGGCGTGGAGAACTCGAAGACGGAGCCATTCTGCCAGAGCCGGTTGAAGCCGCGGGAACGCAGTTCGACGAGCACGAGTTTCGGGATCTGGCCGGCTTCGTGTTTGACCGGGAACAGGACGAGAAAACGCTCGCCCGCGGGCTCCTCCAGCATTCTTTGCGCAACCTGATCGACCGTATCTTTCTGTACCCGCCGGCCGCACGCGGGACAGAAAGTGCGCCCCGCGCGAGCCCAGAGCAGGCGCATGAAGTCGTAGATCTCGGTGGCGGTGGCGACCGTCGATCGCGGATTGCGCGTGCTGTTCTTCTGCCGGATGGCGATGGCAGGCGCAATGCCGTCGATCTCATCGACCGCCGGCTTCTCCATGCGTTCGAGGAATTGCCGCGCATAGGCCGAGAGGGATTCGACGTAGCGGCGCTGACCCTCCGCATAAATCGTGTCGAACGCGAGCGAGGATTTGCCGGAACCCGATACGCCCGTAATAACGGTGAGCTTGTTGTGGGGAATCGAGAGCGTGAGGTTCTTGAGATTATGCAGGCGTGCGCCGCGGATAACGATCTCGCCGAAACTGGTTTTCGCGGTCAAAGGAGTCGGATAGCGCGGAGCCGGAAGGACTGAAAACCTTCATTTTAGCAACCGGGCGGAGAGACGGGCCGCTTTATCGGTGATATCGTCAAAGCGAAAAGGAGTTTTTCGATGGCAACAGCAGTGTCCGCCCCGACTGAAAATCGCGTCGCCATGCCGGCGACCGGACTATTGATCAACGGCCAATGGGTCGAGAGTGTTTCCGGGAAGCGCTTCAAGACCGTAAACCCTTCAACCGGCGAGCCGATTTGCGACGTCGCCGAAGCCGACGCCGCCGACGTCAACCTCGCGGTAAAAGCCGCGCGCGCCGCCTTTCACGCGAAAGCCCTCTGGCGCCGCATTTCGGCCGCGGAGCGAGGCAAGCTGCTCAACCGGCTTGCGGACCTGATGGAAAAACATGCGGATGAACTGGCAAAACTGGAATCGCTCGACAACGGCAAGCCGTACTCCATCGCGAAAGCCGCGGACGTGCCTCTTGCCATCGCCTGTTATCGCTACTACGCCGGTTGGGCCGATAAAGTCCAGGGACGAACGATTCCCGTGGCCGGCGACTATTTCTCTTACACCCGCCATGAGCCCGTGGGCGTAGTGGGGCAAATCATTCCGTGGAATTTTCCGATCCTGATGCAGGCGTGGAAGCTCGCTCCGGCACTCGCCACAGGGAACACGGTCGTGATGAAACCGGCGGAGCAGACACCGCTCACGGCCTTGCGCGTGGCGGAGCTGATCACCGAAGCCGGGTTCCCCGACGGCGTGGTCAACATGCTGCCCGGCTACGGCCCGACGGCCGGCGCCGCGATCGCGCGCCACATGGATGTCGACAAGGTGGCGTTTACGGGATCGACTGAAGTCGGACACCTGATCATGGAGGCGGCCGCCCGGACGAATCTCAAACGCGTCACGCTGGAACTTGGCGGCAAGAGCCCGAACATCGTTTTCGCGGATGCCGACATGGATGCCGCGATCGAGGGCGCGCACTTTGCGCTGTTCTTCAATCAGGGCCAATGCTGCTGCGCCGGTTCGCGCACCTTTGTCGAAGAGCGGGCGTATGACGAGTTTGTCGAGCGCAGCGCCGCGCGGGCGAAGGCTCGCACCGTGGGAGATCCGTTCGATCCGAAAACGGAGCAGGGTCCGCAGGTGGATGACATCCAGCTGGAGAAAGTGATGTCCTACATCGAGTCGGGCAGGGAAGAAGGCGCGAGGCTGGTCGCGGGCGGAAATCGCGCGGGCGATCGCGGTTATTTCGTGGAACCGACCGTTTTTGCCGACGTGCGCGACAACATGAAGATCGCGGAAGAAGAGATTTTCGGCCCGGTGATGAGCATTATCAAGTTCCAAGATATCGACGAAGTGACCGAGCGCGCGAACAGGACGGAGTACGGCCTGGCGGCGGGCGTCTGGACGCGCGATATCGGCAAGGCTCTCGCGATTGCCAACGGGGTCCGGGCCGGCACGGTCTGGGTCAACTGCTACGACGTGTTCGACGCCGCCGCGCCGTTCGGAGGCTTCAAGCAATCGGGTATCGGCAGGGAATTGGGCGAATACGGGTTGCAGCAGTATACGGAAGTGAAGACCGTGACGGTAAGGCTGTAACCGCGTTTACGTCCGTAGCCGCGAACGGCCCGGAGCGATCCGGGCCGTTCGCGGCTCTTTAGAACTGAAACCGCGCAACCAGTTGCCCCGAACGCGGAGCGCCGAACACGGTTCCGTTGTTGATGTATCCGAAACCTCCCGTGGTCTGGCCCCTGGACGTGGTTTGGGTTGCGAGTGCATTCGTCGAGGTCGGGTTGTTCATTTCCGTGCGGTTGAAGACATTGGTGAACTCGGCGCGGATTTGCAGACTAGCCCTTTCCCTGATGCGGAAGTTTCGGGCCAGGCTTAGATTCTCCACCGGGCGGCGCTGATAGCGGTAATCGCTGTAATAAGCCGCGGCCGTGCCGTACTGGCCTGCCGGGGGGTTAACCCATGCCGCGGGATTCAATACAAATGTCGTGTTGGGATTGAAGCAATGGCAGTTGAGATTCTGCGTGAAAAGCGGCACTCCCGGCACACGGTCCATCAATGTGTTCTGGAACGTATAGGCAGCAAGGTTACTGGTCGCCTGCGGCGATAGAATCGGCAATCCGCTGGCATAACGCAGCAGCGCGCCGATCTGCCAGTCGCGCGCCAGCCACGACACAGCCTTGTTGCCTGTAAATCTGTTTCCACCACGTAATTTCGGCGTGGTATAGGTGGTTGACAGCACCAGCAGAAATGGCTGGTCGTAAGCCGACAGCGTTTTCTGGTTCGCGCGGTTGAAAACATCGTTGATAAAGACGCCGTCGCCTCGTCCATAGTCATCCTCTACACCCGCGTCGAGTTGCTTCGACCACGTAAAGGAAGAGTTGACCTGCAGACCGTGCGAGAGCCGCTTCGTCGCCTTCAACTGCAGCGATTGATACCAGGTATCTCCGTCCGGCACCCAGTGCCAATTCGTGACGGCGCCGTATTGCGGAAAGGGGCGCAGCGATTGGGCCACGGTAGCGGTCAGCGGAAAACCTGCATAAGGCGGTGTGCCGAACCCGGCCGCGATCGCGATCGGAGAATTAAGCGGAGCGGCCAGTATCTTCAGATCGGCCGGGCTATTGAGGCTGAGCCCGTGCGCCGCCAGAGTCTGCTCCGAAATTGCATTGGGACTGATCATGCCGCCGGAGTTCCACCATGCTCCGCGATTACCGACGTAACTTGCTTCCACCAGGAAATTCGGCGAGACTTCCCGCTGCACGCCGACGCTCCATTGAATCTGCCGGGCCGGTCTGCCGGCGTTCTGATCCATTTCCTGCGGAGCGGAGCCCAAAGAACCTGGAAAGAGGTATTGACCCGCGTAGAAATTAGGGAACGTTAACTGATACGGGAGGCCGCCCTGCAGATTAAAAGCGGGGCTGCCGTACGTGCTGGTGCTGTAGAGATACTCGGATCCGGTGGAGAACCCCACCTGGTTATCGTCGGTCTTGTAATAGGAGACACCCGCCCCGACGCGCAGCACCGTCTTTGGGGTGAACTGGTATGCAACTCCCAGCCGCGGCCCGAACGCGAAGGGGTAATTGTGAGCGAACTGGCAATTACAGCGTCCGCCTCCATTGCCTTCATAGATAATGGCGCCGGGAAGTCCACCCGCCGCGGGATTCGGCGTGCTGGGGGAGAAGATTCCGTAATAACCGTTTCCGTCTTTAAGATAAGTCGAGAAATCGTAACGCAAGCCGTAGTCCACCGTAAGAGAGCGGGTCACCTTCCAGGTATCCTGAGCAAAAACCGCCATGGAGTGCGCGCCCATATGAGTGGTCGCGGGAACGGCATCGTAGCCGTTGTCAACCGCTCCCAGGAGAAAACTGGCATATGAAAAACCCACCGTGCCAGGCAAACTCACCCCGTTGAGGGATGGAAGGCCTGTCTCGTTGGGGCTGAACTCAAACCAGCCCATAGTATAGGTCTGGTTGAACATCTGGTAACCGTCCGCCATTGCTTCAGCCCCGAATTTCAGGGTATGGTTGTTTCGAACCCAGGTCAGACTGGTGTTGAAGGTAGGCTTGCGGATAATTACATGAATCTGATTACCGGGACCGACGCCCGCCCCCAGACCGCCCTGTGCCTCGCTTAATCCTCCCAGAACGGGGAAAAGATTTGAGTTGGTTCCCGTGAGACCGAGTTCCGCCGCGGAATCGAACGAGGGGCTGTGATCGTTTATTTTGGTATCCAGCAACCCCGCTCCAAAATGCAACAGCAGGGTTGGCGCCAGGGTCTGGTCGAAATTCACGCGATAGGTATTCGAATTGATGGCCCTCGGCTCGTTGCCCGTAAGGGGGGGCGGCAGGATTGTGTTATTCGGATTATCCTGCCGGTTGAGCGACCAGAACACGGCCAGCTTCGAATTCGAGCCGATCTGATAATCGACTTTAAGAGAGGGTATCGTGGTGGCGATCGGATTCGTGTAGGTTGGAAGATAGTTGTTCACCAGGCCGGAACTGGTCGGGGGCGGCAAAAGCGCCTGCAGTTTCAAAGCCACGGGATCCATGTCGCTGAACGGAATCGTATTATTGGGGAACGGATTCCGCTCCTGGAGACCGTTCAGTGTATAGGTTGAATTCGGGTCGTAAATGGTATTTTCCATGATCGGCCGCCCAAGGGCGTCCGTTCCCAGCGTCCTGCCAGTCAGCGCCTGCGTGAAGTTACCGTTTCGGTAGGCCAGCGTAGGCACCGTGGTCGAAACATTGTTGGTGATCGTGGTCTGGCGGAACTGCTCCCAGTTGAAAAAGAAGAATAGTTTATCGTGGCCGTTATACAGCTTGGGTATGTATACCGGGCCGCCCAGCGTAAAGCCATAGTCGTTCCTTCTCTGGCGGGGCCGCAATAACTGCCCGCTTCCATTATTGGTGAAGGGCTGACCGGCGTTAAGCCCTTCGTTGACAAAGTAGTCGTATGCGCTGCCGTGGTACTGGTTTGTACCGGACTTCATCGTGGTGTTGAAAAGGCCTCCGCCCACCTGCCCGAACTCAGCCGCGAAGTTACTGGTTTGAATCGCGAATTCCTGGATCGCTTCCACGCTCGGCTGAATCTGATCCTGAGTGCCGTACCAGCCGTTCGTTGCATCCTGCCCTTCAATTAACATCGCCTGCGTGTTCGTGGGGTTGCCGTTAATGCGAACGGACATGTCGGCGCCGGCAGTGCCCGGCCCGGAGCCCGAAGTCGCGAACAGGCCTCCCGGAAGCATCTGCACCACGGAGTATGGATTCCGGATGCCCGAGGCGCCGGCGGCGGAGCCCGTCTGAAGAACGGGTAAGTCGTCCACGGTGCCCATGGAGACGTTGTGGCTGAGTTCGCCACTGTCGGTCTTGAGCAGCGGGGCAGCTTCCGTAACCGTTACCGACTCCGCTTTCGTGCCCACTACAAGGTTGACATCCACGCGATACGTTTGCGCCACGTCGACGGTGAGGTTTTGCCGGACATACGTCTTGAACCCCGGCACGGCTACCGACATTTCATACTGCCCGGCCGGCAGCTGCGCCAGAGTATAGTTGCCCGTGCCCGATGAACCGGCCTGGTACACCGCCCCTGTCTCAATATTCCGGACCTGGACAGGCGCAGCCGGCACGACGGCGCCTGTCGCGTCGAAAATTGTGCCGGTAATGGTTCCGCGGTCGCTCTGACCGAACGCTGTTAAAGCAAAAAAGAAAATACAAATTCCAACCGTTAGTGAGCGCATTCTGTCCACCCCTTCTCTGAAAGCCGGCAAGACCCAAATAACGGGAAAATCATACATCAAGGGAGGAGATGAGGCAATGACCAATTAGGGTCATGCGGAGGGCCGCGCGTCCACTGACGATTCCTGGCAGACATATTCCAGAAGCTCCGTATCGGGCATCAGCTCGATGGGATAGGAGGCGGTCCAGGGTTTCGTATACGCCCCGGGGTCGTCGATGACAATCTGGAGGTCCATATGTCCGAAGTCGCGGCGATGGTAGCGTTCGGTCACATGGAGCGCCTCGGAATGCGGGTGGCCGCCTGTATCGAGCCACGTTTTGTCGTTGAAGCCGGCCGTCTCAACCACCAGGCTATCGCCGTCCCACTTGCCGACGGAGTAACCCATCCAGGAGGGGTTGGGGTCAACCGGAAGACCGCGGCCGTCGGTGAAGATTTGTCGAAAGGTGGCAAAGGCCTCGAACAGAATAACTACCAGCCCCGGGCTTTGCAGGATCTTGTATGGATAGGGGACCGCGGTCATCTGCGGCACGCCCGGCAACTGGCAGTGGCCCACGGGATCGTCCCTGCTGAAAGTGCTTTGCCGTTTGCTATACAGATCGGCCGCCCATGGCTGAAGCACGACATCCCCCGGTTTGAGGTCCGCGGCGAGATTGACTGTATATTTCACGCCGTTGGGCTGGCGCCAGAGCCCGGAGAGGTCAGACTTGCCGTCGGCTCCGCGGGGGGCGGGGGCCGTGAGATCGGGTTTGCCATCGGACGTACGCGGAATGCCGTGAGACGGGTAGTGCAGCCACTGAGCGGAGGCGGGCGCGCATATCCAGAGCAAGCCGGCAATGGCGGCGGCGCTCGAAAGAAACAGCTTCTCCACGAGATTTTTCTCCGCTGGGATTATATAGACCGGCTTCCCGTAACGCAAGGCCCTCGCATGCATCGGCACCCGGGAATCTGGTATTCTGGAACAGATCCGGCGCTATCGTCTAACGGTTAGGACGGAGCCCTCTCAAGGCTTAAATACGGGTTCGATTCCCGTTAGCGCTACCAATTAAACAGCTTTACTTTCAATCACTTAACTCCTGAAACGCAGGTGGCGTGCAAACTTCGGATCAGGAACGAGAAACGCCCTGGTTTCCCCGATCTACATAGACGATTCGTCCGCACTCGCGAAAACAACAGCACGCACGAGGCGGCCCCGATGATCTTTGAAAATCGAATATCAGTTCCTACGGCTTAGTCGCCTGGCGCCACCGGTTCTTTGCGCGCGCTCGCTTCCACCATTTCGAGCACATGCGGGCTGGGCGGCGCCTCATTTTCGCGCGTTGCCGGCAGCGGGCCGTCCACCGTAAAGTAGTGCCGGCCGGCTACCAGCAACCGGTCCGCGGGGAAGCGCGTAATGATCTCGTGGCCGGTCTCGGTGACTACGATTTCTTCTTCGATGCGGGCGGCGCTCCAGCCGTCCTTCGAGGGCCAGAACGTCTCCAGCGCGAAGACCATCCCCGGCTTGATTTCGTGCGAATGTTCGAGCGAAACCAGCCTGCTGATGACGGGTTTCTCCCAAATGGCGAGCCCGATACCATGTCCGTACTGCAGCCCGAATGCAGCCTCTTCGTTCGGGAAACCGAACTCCTGAGCCTTCGGCCACACGGCCGCGATCTCCCCCGTCTGGCGGCCCGGCCGCACGAGCGAGATGGCGGCATCGAGATAGTCGCGGCATCGCTTGTAAGCGTCCACCAGCGCATGGGAGCCGTAGCCGATGGCGAAACAGCGGTAATAACAGGTCCTGTAACCCATGTAGGAATGCAGGATGTCGTAATACACCGGGTCGCCCGGCCGCAGCACGCGATCCGAAAAAACGTGCGGATGCGGATTGCAGCGCTCACCCGAAATGGCGTTGATGGCTTCCACGTACTCCGAGCCAAGGTCGTAAAGCACCTTGCTCGCGAGCCCGACCGCCTGATTTTCGCTCATCCCCGGCTTCATCGCGCGGTAAAGCTCGTCGTAAGCCGCGTCCACCATCATGGCGGAATGGTTCAGGAGTGAAATTTCGTCCTCGGTCTTGACGATGCGAGCGTCCGACATCACCTGCTGTCCATCGACGACCGTGATGCCTTCCTTCTGCAGGGCGAACAGCACGGGCGGCTCGACGACATCGATTCCCAGCGGTTGCTTGTGCAGCCCGCGCATTTCGAGTTCGATTTTGATTTTGCGCGCGACATCTTCGGCGCGGCCCATTTCGGGCGACATGGCTCCGCGCAGCATCGAGATGCCGGCGCGGGAGCGCTCGCCGATCCAGGGGCAGTGCAACTGGTGGTGTTTGGCGGCGGAACCGAAGTCCCACATGATGGGCAGGGAGTCGTCTCCATCCCCCCGTGGCAGGAGCGCGAAGCGGCTGATCTTGTCCTGTGCCCAGGTGCCGATGGTAGTGGCGGTCAGGTAGCGGACATTGTTCATGTCGAAGACCAGCAGCGCGCCCATCTCCGACTTGTTCAGCTGCACCCTGGCTTTGGCGAGACGTTCTTTGCGCAGGCGGTCGAAATCGATCCGCTGCTCCCAGTCCACGCCCATCGAGCCGTAAGTTTTCAGTGCCATTTCGATGCCCCCGCTATTTTGCCAGCCCTGACATCCGCGCCAGGACTTGAAAGACGACCGCGAAATCCTGTTCTTCGAAGCCCATGCCGCGCGCGGCGGTCAGCATCTCGTTGGCGGCGGCGGCGGTGGGCAAAGGCACGTCCACTTTACGCCCCAGTTCGAGCGCGAGCAACATGTCCTTCTGCATCATATTGACGTTGAACCACGCTTCATCCGGCATCCGCAGCACGAACGGGCCGCGATACTGCACCATGGGCGAGGCCACGGCGCTGTGCGTCAGCACATCCACCGCAACCTCGCGCGGAATGCCGCTTTTCTCGGCCAGTAAGATGCCTTCTGAAAATGCCATCATCTGGACCGCGAGACTGAGATTGGTGGCGATCTTCATCACCAGCGCGAGCCCGTTCCCGCCGACGTGCGTGACCTTCGGCCCGATATCAAGCAGCAGCGGCTTGACGCGCTCGAAGGTCTCCTTCGTGCCGCCGACCATCACGGAAAGCTTGCCCTGCTGGAGCGTAATGACGCTGCCGGAGACTGGCGCGTCCACCATATCGGCGCCTGCGGCTCTCACCTTGCCAGCCAGGGCAACGCTGACCGCCGGGCTGACGGTGCTCATGTCGATAAGGATTTTACCGGCGCTTAAGCTTGCGAGAATGCCATCGGGTCCCCCGGCGACGTGTTCCAGCGCGGCCGAATTGGTGACCATGGAAAGCGTCACATCGGCGGCTTCGCAAACCGCGTGGGGGTTGTCCGCCCACTTCATGCCTTTGTCGATCAGCCACTGCGCTTTGGCGCGCGTGCGGTTGTAACCGGTGACGGCGTGGCCGTGTTGCAGCAGGCGATCCACCATCTGACCGCCCATGACGCCCAGCCCGATAAATCCCAGATTTGCCATTTAATCCACCCAGACTGTCTTGATGTTCGTGAACTCCCGGATGCCGTGAGCTCCGCCGAGTTCGCGTCCGTGCCCGGACCATTTTACGCCGCCGAAGGGCAGGCGCGGATCGGAAGCCACCATCCTGTTAATGAAGACCATGCCGGCTTCGATCTCATTGGCGAAGCGGTCGCGCTCGACCGCGTTGCGGGTCCACGCGCTCGCGCCCAGGCCGAACCGGCTGTCATTGGCGAGCGCGATCGCGGCGTCGATATCTTTCACCCGGAAGAGGCAGGCCACGGGGCCGAACAGTTCTTCGCGGTAGCCTGGCGAACCGTGCGGGACGTTCGTCAGGACGGTCGGAGCGTAATAATACCCCGGGCCACCGAGCGGTCCGCCGCGCGTGAGCACCGTTGCACCGGCTGCGACGGTCGCCCTGACAGCCGCATCGAGCGAAGCCACTGCGTCCTGCGACGCCAGCGGGCCGAGTTCGGTCGCGGCATCCATGGGATCGCCCACCTTGAGGGCTTCGATTTTGTTTACAAACGCAGTCTCGAACCGATCCGCAATTTCTTCCGCCACGATGAAGCGTTTTGCGGCGATGCAGGATTGCCCGTTGTTGACCATGCGCGCTTTGACCGCCGTCTCCACGGCGGCATCGAGATCGGCGCTGGGCATGACGATGAACGGGTCGCTCCCGCCCAGTTCGAGGACAACCTTCTTGATCTTCTTCGCCGCCGAAACGCCGACTTCGACGCCCGCGCCTTCACTGCCGGTCAACGTGGCCGCGGCCACGCGTGGATCGCTCAGAACGGCATCCACCTGCTTCGACCCGATCAGGAGTGTCTGGAATGCGCCTTCCGGAAAGCCCGCTTCCAGCAGGATGGCTTCAATGCGGAGCGCGCATTGGGGCACGTTCGATGCGTGTTTCAAGAGCCCAACATTGCCCGCCATCAGGCCCGGCGCAATGAAACGGAACACCTGCCAGAACGGGAAATTCCAGGGCATCACCGCCAGCACTACACCGAGGGGCTGATATTTCACGTAGCTTCGTTTGGCGTTGGTGACGACGTCCTCATCGGCCAGATAGCTTTCGGCGTTCTCCGCATAATAGCGGCACCCCCAGGCGCACTTCACGGCTTCATCGACCGCCGACCGGAAGGTCTTTCCCATCTCGGTTGTCATCAACCGCCCCAGTTCCTCTTTATCCCGTTCGAGAATGACGGCGGCGTTGTTCATCATCGCGGCGCGCGCGGCGAACGTGAGCTTGCGGAAGCGGGGAAACGTCTCCGCCGCGAGCTGCAGCCTGGCGTCAATCAATGCATTCGAGAGGGGTTCGAACGTTTTGAGGCATTGCCCCGTGGCGGGGTTGACGGTCGCGATGGGCATCGGTCAGCCGACCGCCTGCAACTCCGACAGAGACTCCTGAACCGTGGGCTTTTCCCCTGCGTCGGCGGCTTTTCTCCGGATTTCGTGGAACTTTGTCAGGATGCCATTGGCCTTCGACAACGCGGCGACACGCTCCGCGAAAGCGGCCATGGACGGACCGGGGATGGCATAAAGCGCGATGTCAGGGGTCAGCACATCGAGGTAAGCGCGCGCGCCACAGCATCCGAGGCTCACGGCCGACCGGCCGGTGTTGTGCGCCTGCGGAATAATGGCACAGGCCGGACGCCCCATAGCCGGAGGAAAGCCGCCCTCCAGCTGCTGCGAAGCTTCCGAGAGAATCAGCGCACGATCGGCCTGGACGAACAGGAGCACGACATCGGGCGCTATCGGGATTTCCGCCAGAGGGCCATAAATAACGTGTTTGGGCTGAGATGCCAGCACGGGGATCGCCGCCACATCCTCCGGGCGGACGTAAGTCAGATCGGCCAGGACCTTGAGCGAATCGCCGAGATCGGTGGACGAGCCCGAAGTCATCTCCAGGTTATGCGTATGCATGCCGATGGAGCAGAGATCGTGGTCAAGGGCACTGGTGGCGAAGACCCGGCTCTCCGCTTCCTGCCAGAACCTGCATCCGGCCGGAACGTGACCCGTCCAGGATTCCACTCCGGGTGGAACGCTATCGGTGAGGCACACGGCAATGGGAGGTTGAGTGAGGTGCAGAGACTCGGTGAACGAACGGGCTGTTTCGGCGTAATCGGGCATTAAATGCATGTTATCAACTCATGCATAAATACCCGGCGCTTCGTGACCGATCGCCTGGACGTATTCGACATACGATCCGGGATAGATTTTCGGCTCGCCTCCGACCTCCAGAACGCGCGATCCGAGGCCTTTCAGGAAGACGCGATCGTGCGAGACGAAGATCATGGTGCCGCCGAAATCCTTCAGCTTCTCGATCAGCATTTCCTTGGTCGCGAGATCGAGGTGGTTGGTCGGTTCGTCGAGCACGAGGAAGTTGGGCGGATTGTAGAGAAGCCGCGCCATGGCGAGACGCGATTTTTCGCCGCCCGAAAGAGAGCGGATCTTCTTGTCGACATCCTCTCCGGAAAACTGAAACGCGCCCGCGAGCGAACGCAGAGAGCCCATGCCATCCTGCGGAAAATCGCTTTGCAGCTGTTCGAGCACCGTGAGATCGGCGTCGAGCACATCGAGCGATTGTTGCGCGAAGTACGCCATATTCAGGCTCGCGCCGAGCCGCACGCTGCCGCTGTCGGGCGCGCTGGCGCCTGCGATCATTTTCAGCAGCGTGGTTTTGCCCGCGCCGTTGCGGCCCATGACGGCCCAGCGTTCGCCGCGGCGGACGGTGAGACTGAAGTCCCGATAAATCACGCGCGAACCGTAACTCTTGGACACGTCCTCAATCACCGCCACAAGGTCGCCCGAACGCGGCGGGGTACGGAAATCGAACTTGACGACCACGCGTTTTTTCGGCAATTCGATTTTGTCGATTTTGTCGAGCGCCTTGATGCGGCTCTGCACCTGTGCGGCTTTCGCGGCGTGAGTTTTAAAGCGATCGATGAAGCGCTGCTCTTTGGCGAGCATGGATTGCTGGCGGGCAAAAGCCGCGTGCTGATTGGTCTCGCGGACGGTGCGCTCGCGCTCGTAGAAGTCGTAGTTGCCGGAATAGGAGACGATCTCGCCCGCGTCGATTTCGGCGATTCTGGATACGAGGCGGTTCATGAATTCGCGATCGTGCGAGGTCATGAGGAGCGCGCCGGGAAAAGTTTTAAGAAATTGCTCCAGCCAGATGATGGACTCGAGGTCGAGGTGATTGGTGGGCTCGTCCATGAGAAGCACGTCGGGCCGGCCGAGGAGCACTCGCGCCAGCGCCACGCGCATTTTCCAGCCGCCGGACAGGGCTCCGACGTCGCCATCGATCTGGTCATCCTCAAAGCCGAGACCGTGGAGCACTTCGCGCGCCTGGGCTTCGAGGGTGTAGCCGCCGAGGTGCTCGTACTCTTCCTGAACCTCGCCAAAACGTTCGAGGATACGGTCCATTTCGTTCATGCGGCCCGGATCGCCCATGGCATGTTGAAGAGCTTCGAGTTCGTGGTGCAGATCGCCCGCGCGCCCGCTGCCCGCGATGGCTTCATCGATCACGGAGCGTCCCTGCATTTCCTCGACATCCTGGCGGAAATAGCCGATGGTGAGCTTTTTGGGGACGGAAACTTCGCCTTCGTCGGGGTCTTCCTCGCCCACGATCATGCGGAAGAGGGTGGTTTTGCCGGCTCCGTTGGGACCGACGAGGCCTACCTTCTCGCCCGGGTTCAACTGAAAGGAGGCATCGACGAAGACGAGTTGGCGCCCGTACTGTTTATTGAGGTTGGAAAAAGAAATCATCCGAACACTCAGGGTAACGTCAGGCGGCGCGGGTTTGGAGTTTTTGGGGTTTGTGGCGGGTGAAATCGGTTTGGCGGGCGCGGTCGAGACGGCGTTCGCGGTCGATGGCGGCGTGGATCTGGTCATTCGAAAAGACGAACCCATCTTGTTTTGGCTCGTAGGGCAAGTGCTTCATTTCATTGAGCTGGAGGAGTTTCTGGGCCTCCTTCATTTCGGTTTCGCGGCGGGCGAGGCGGGCGGTTTGGAAGGCCTGGAGAGTGGCGAGGTTCTTTTGCAGGTTGCGCTCGTAGTTCTGATCACAATCTTCTGGATTTTCCGTCCTCAACCGTCCATGTTTGTCCTCAGCCGCCGAACCGCTGATTCTAAATGAGATAGATCGGCGCCCATGGACACAGTTTCGCCCTTCGGCGGT
>Ga0207933_1000800_pt1 | contig 27698 bp, 22 predicted proteins | sample NGESurdeep092012_4_FD_184488 | JGI IMG/M metagenome (GOLD analysis project Ga0207933, IMG submission 184488) | Arctic peat soil microbial communities from Barrow, Alaska - NGEE Surface sample F53-3 deep-092012 (SPAdes) | ecosystem: Environmental > Terrestrial > Soil > Wetlands > Peat ... | reverse complement strand
CAGAAGCCTTCACGCAATTCGTCCGCACGCAAACTCGCGCTGACGGTGCCGACCTCGGCGCGAGGCTCAACGAACTTTTTGACTGGCTGAACAAACCCGCCGCTGACCAGCAGATGGAAGACACGCATCCATTTTACGGTTTTCGTTATGTCAACGGTGGCTTGTTCAACGAACGGCTCGACTATCCGCGTTTCAATTCTGCGATGCGGGACGCGCTGCTCTTTTGCTGCGAATTCATGTGGGCAAAAATCTCGCCCGCAGTTTTCGGCTCGCTCTTTCAAGGCGTGATGGATGACCGCGCCCGCCGTCAGCAAGGCGCGCACTATACCAGCGAACGCGACATCATGAAAGTGCTACGCTCGCTGTTTCTCGACGACTTGTGGGCGGAATGGGAACGGCTGAAAGCCGACCGCTCCTCGCGCCGTCGCGCCGGCATGGAAGCCTTTCACCAGCGCCTGCGCTCGCTCCAATTTCTCGATCCCGCCTGCGGCTGCGGAAACTTTCTCGTCCTTGCCTACCGCGAACTCCGCTTGCTGGAGATTGAAGTCGTGCGTGAGCTCACCACCGGCGCGGGCAGGCAGCAACTTCTGCCCATCGTCAATGTGGATCAATTTCACGGCCTCGAATACTCCGAATGGCCGGTGCGGATTGCAGAAGTTGCGCTGTGGCTGATGGATCACCAAATGAATCAGCAGGCCAGTGAAATTTTCGGCCAGCCGATTGACCGCCTGCCGTTGCGTTCCTCACCGCACATTGTCCAAAACAACGCACTCCGCACAGATTGGAATACCATCCTGCCGCGCGAAAAATGCGCCTTCGTTCTCGGCAATCCGCCGTTTGTCGGAAAGCACCTGATGAATGGCGAACAGGGAATTGATATGGAATTGGTTTGGGGCGAAACCGATGGCGCAGGCTTGCTCGATTATGTTACCGGCTGGTATCGCAAGGCCGCTGAATATATTCGCGACACGCACATCATTGTTGGATTCGTCTCCACTAATTCCATTTCGCAAGGCGAGCAAGTCGGCGTGCTTTGGAATTCACTGTTCCAACGCTTCGGTCTGAAGATTCATTTTGCTCACCGCACTTTTACATGGGCGAGCGAAGCGCGCGGCAAAGCGCACGTTCACGTCGTCATTATTGGATTTGCGGCGTTCGATTCGGTGAACAAACGAATTTACGATTACGAATCCGAAGCTGTCACCGTTACTTCTGCCAAAAATATCAGCCCATATCTAATCGAGAGAAACGACACGACGCTTACTTCCCGCACTAATCCAATTTGTGATGTTCCCAAAATGTCCAAGGGCAGCCAACCAACCGACGACGGCAATTTGATTATTGAAGAAGTGGATCGCCAGCAGTTCCTAGCCGAAAACCCCGGTGCGGAAAAATATCTTCGGCCTTTTCTTTGTGCGGAGGAATATCTTCACTCCGTTCCCCGCTGGTGTTTGTGGCTGGTTGATGCCAGTCCGTCAGACATCCGAACAATTCCCGGTATAAAAAAACGTCTTGAAGCGGTTCGCGAATTTCGCGTTGCCAGCAAAAAAGAAGCAACGCGCCGTGGAGCAAGTGAACCTGGCTTGTTCACGGAGATTCGCCAGCCAAAATCCCGCTACATTGTAATCCCGCGCCATTCATCGGAGACGCGTCGCTACATTCCGTTTGGATACTTCGAGCCAGAATACATTGTGGCGGATAGTTGCTCATCTGTTCCCGATGCGTCAACCTTTCACTTTGGCATCATTTCATCCGCAATCCACATGGCTTGGGTGAGCCAAGTTTGTGGACGTTTGGAATCGCGCTACCGCTATTCAAACAAACTCGTTTACAACAATTTTCCGTGGCCGCAAACCGCGACGGACAAACAGCGCGCCGCCGTGGAAGAAAAAGCGCAGGCCGTGTTCGCAGCGCGCGAACCGCACTTGCCGCCGCGCGGCATGAACACTCTAGCCGATCTTTACGACCCGCTTTCCATGTCGCCCGAACTGGTCAAAGCCCACGCCGAATTGGATCGTGCCGTGGAGAAATGCTACCGCCCTGAACCCTTCCACTCCGACCGCGAACGCGTGGAGCATTTGTTTTCGCTCTACGAAAAACTCACCGCACCGCTGCTGCCCGTCACTCCCAAAACGCGTGGTCGGCAGTCACAAAGCGCCGCTACACCACCACGCGCCACTCGTCAGCGCACACCGGGTTTGACCGATCAAACACCATCGGCTAGTGATGTTTGAACGCGATGACATCCGATGCTTTGAGTTAAACCTCAACCAATCCACCGCCAACGGCGAAGTGTATCCACATGGATACGACAGGCAATTTCAGCTTGTTTAGCGCCTCGCGATAAAGCGCAAGTTGGCCGCTGTATGAAACAGCCTCGGTTGACCATTCAGAGCGTTTGCCTGGAAATGATTTGTGGTCAATGAGAATCCAGCCGTTGCCGGTTTCCACCAGCATGTCAATGAAGCCTTCGATACGTTGGCCCATCTCATTCGTGGTCGCAATGGGGATTTCCACCAACACCTGTTTTGGCTGGAACTGCTGTCCAAGACATGCACGAAACCGCTCCACCATCTGAAGGACATCTTCACTTTTAATCTGATCACCCAAACTGTATCCGCGTAGGATGCGCTGGATGTTTTCCAGTCTTCGGGCGTGGTCGGGATTGACGAACTCGGCGGCGAAAATGGCGTGCAGCGCATCTCCCAAGTCGGCTTCTTCCAGCGCACCGGAGAATGGCAGACGCGAACCAACATCAATGATTTTTCCGACGCGACTTCCTGGAACCTGTGGTTGTCTCGACGGTGTCAATCTGGCTGGTAGTTTTGGCGATGGCTGCAAAGGCGTGGGAAACCAAGCGTAGTGCGAATCAGTCTTGGCGACAGCAACCTCAGCGGGAGGAGTCAGTTGCAGGGTTTGCAAACCGATTGTCGTTTTGTCGGGCAAGATGAGTTGGCCGTTGCCGGATTGCAGCCATTGAGCTTGCAAGCCGTCCAGCCAAGGCGTGGGCTGATCCTTTTCACGCACGAGAACCAACAAGTCACGCGCACGGGTCAAGCCGACATAAAGCAATCGGAGTTCTTCCTCCACAGCCTTGCGTGCGGCGGCCTGACCGATGTCACCAGCAGCCACATTCGTTTGCAGCGGGATTCCAGTTTCTTGCTGACCGAAGGGCCACGGCCAAAATCGGAGTCGGCGATTGGCCAGCGGCTGATTGAGGTCGAATGGTTTTGCCGGGTCAACCAGCGTCACGGTAATTTCCCACAGGCGAGGCCAAGGCTCGGTATTTAAGTCGGTGCAGATGACCACGGGCCATTCAAGCCCCTTGGCTTGATGGTAGGTGCTTACGAAGATGGCATTCACCTGTTCGTCCGTGGCCTTCAAATCCTTTTCAGAGTCAGCGAGAAAATCGCACCAATATAGAAAGCTGGCGATTGTGGCCGGAGTGTGATTTTTTGCCGAAGCCTGTTCGTATTTCGCCGCAATAGCGCGCAGCGATTCAAGATTGGCACGGCGTTGTAATGCTCGCGTTGTTGTAGCGCCCCAAGCGGACACGGTTGCGAAAACTCCGCCATAATGCAGGGCAACATCCAGCGCCTCGCTGGGCGAGAGCACATTTAACCGGGCACGGGCTTGTTCCAAAGCAACAATCGCGGGGTGAACGAAATTTCCTTCGAGTCCCCACCGGTCATTTCCGATTCTCTCCGTTTCCTGCCTGTGGCGCGTTACATATTCCAAGCGGCTCTCAAGCCATTCTTCCGGTTGCTGGGTCGCTTCCAGCGCCACGATTTCCGCCGATGCAAGGGAGTCGGTCGGGTCTGCCAACCGTCGAAGACAAGCCAAGGCGAGTCTGGCTTCAGGCGTAGCCAGCAACCCATCTTGCGAGAGCGTCACTGCATATCCGCGTTGGGTCAGCTTTTCGGCGACGGTCGCGGCGGCTTGATTGGTGCGACATAATACCGCGACGTCGCGCAGTTCTATCGGACGAAGTTGCTCTCGGTTACGTCGGTTCTGGACAACGAGCTTTTCCCCGCGACCGAGCATTTGCACGATACCATCTGCGAGTGTAGCAGCGCGCTGGTCATTGGTGAGCTTTTTCAGAGCGCCATTTCCCTTGTTAAAGTGACCGCTTGAGAGTTCAAAAAATTCCAGCGATGGCTGCGATGCCGAAATAGAAGCACGCTGGGCCTCAAGCTGGACTTCCTTGGCAGGTAAATTGAGTGACTTTCCAAAAGCAGGCACAAATAACGCGCTGGCCAATCTCACCAGTTCGGGTGTGGAGCGCCACGATTTGGCCAAAGGCTCGGCCAGAGTTCCCACTTTTCTAACTTGATCAACTATGGCCTTGATCAGTTCGGGGTCGCTATTGCGAAATCCATAGATCGCCTGCTTTACATCACCCACCCACACGGTCTCGCGAGCGAGTGCTGCCAGTTGCATAAACAAGGCGAGTTGGAGAGGACTGGTATCTTGGAATTCATCCACAACCAGAAGATCCAATTCGCGGCCGAAAGTTTCACGCACATGCGCTTGGTCACGCAGGAGATGAAACGCTCGTTGCTCAAGGTCGGAAAAATCAAGCAGTCCACGCTCTTCTTTTAGGCGCTGAAATTCTGTCAACGAAATCTGCGTTACGGAAAACAGAAGCATTGTGTAATCCCGGATGTGTTCACGCAGTTGCGGGTGAGTTTCAACTCGCTCGGCCAGCGCGGTTACTGTGACGGCTTCAGCCTGACTTTTCTTACCCGGTTGCTTTTTACTTAATTTGATCCAGTCACTCCAAGGTAGCCGACATGCTTCAAGCGCCCGCAGCGTATCTTGAAGCAATTCCACATAATCCGCTGTTGCCTTGGTTTCATCACCGTTCTTGGAAATAGTCTCTATGGCCGATTTGATGGCCGCAGCCAACTGTTCGTCGAGGTTGTCCGTAGTTGGAGCGGGAAGAAACGCCAGTAGTTCGTCAACACTTAGCCGTCCCATGTCAGCCAATGATGCCGGTGAAAAATCGTTCGCCCGCGCTGCGTCAAGCAATCCTCGCACCTGTTTTTTCCATGAGTATTCAAAAGTCTGGGTGTTTTTTTGTCCGAGAATCTCAGCGAGCCGTTGCAGCCGATTCAGCGCGTCGAAATCTACTGCTGTCTCAATTGCCTGGACTAACGGTGAGGCGGCATCTTCTTCGGAGAGGATTTCAATTCGGGGCGAGATGCCAGCCTCGAATGCAAAACGCTGGAGCAATTGACCGCAAACGCCGTGAACTGTTCCCATCAGACTTTCGTGCAAGCGTTCGGCCAAAGCAGGATGCCCGGAGTTGTAAAGACGACGTCGCACTCGCTCGCGAAGTTCCTGCGCCGCTTTGACGGTGTAGGTAGTCGCGATCAGTCCGTCCGGGCGGCACGTCCCTTTTGAGAGGTGGTCCTCAATGACCTCCGTGATACGGTGGGTTTTGCCGCTGCCTGCGCTCGCACTGATAAACGTGATATTCGTTTTCATGCGTCTGCCTTCCAGCCGGTCAAAGCATCAAAGTCGTTATACTTGGAATGGTCTTCGGTGGCGGCCCAATGGGCGAGCGGCGGAGTTGAATCAGGCGCTTCATCAGGACTCTCGGATACATCTAAAGCAACCGGGGTAAGTTCAACCCAACCCGCGTCGAGCTGTTGCCGACGCCAATGCCAGACTTGCTCGAAGTCCGTCCAGCACTGCTGAAGCTCGCCCGGTGGAAATTTGGATACGACAACTTTCGCATCTGGAAAGAATGTTTTCGTCGTCGCAATGAGCCGTCGTCGCCGAAGCAAAAAAAATGCGCTTGCCGGCCATTCCTTCTGACCCTGATAACGCAAGAGATGACCGTAAATCGCCAATTGCAACGGCCGGTTTTCGCGAAGCTCCCGCTCCCGGACATCCATTCCGCCGAATTTCAAATCCACCACTGCGATAAGGTTCTGTTGGTTTCGCGCCAATAAATCAATAATGCCGCCGATCTGTCCTCCGACAAATGACACCGGTTGCAGTGTTTCATTCGCACGGGCTTCCACCACTTTTGCCTGGCGCAACTGAAATAAAAGTTCCCAAATAGCCTGCTTGCCTAATTCCAGAAGCTTCAGAGCGTCCGCCCGCTTTCCCGGAAGCAGCAGGTTTGCTCCTTCCTGTTCGAGCAGTGGCGGCCATATTTCTTCCAGCCACGAATTTAATTCTGATTGCGAGCAAGTTTGCCAATTCACTGACTTTCCAGTGATGGCCAGTAAAAGATCAAGCACGCGATGAAGCAATGTGCCCTCTTGCCGGTAATCAGCTTGGAGGCGCAGACTGGCTACTGGCCCAGCTTTCAACCCGGCTTTGTAGTGCAATACCCACGCGCTTGGATTGTAAATGAATTTTTCGGCGCTCGAATATGACTCAGCATCTCTTGGTTGAAGGTGCTTGGCCACATTCAATTTCCACCACCGGCGCAATGCTGGCAGCGGACGATGGTTAACCAGCACGAAATGCCACGGCGCAGCGGCTTTGCCGGTAGAAATTAAATAATCCAAATCAACTATCGGTAACGGCTTACTCTCCTTATCAAGGAGTGAAAACAATCGGGTAAGCAAGGGATGGTGGGCGACTGGCTCTCCGGCGCGTTCACGCGGGTAAATTAAAACCAGTTGATTTTTAGCGGCCAAGACTGGCCGAAGCCATCTCGTGGTCTCCATCTCTGCCAAGGTTTCCGGCGTTGGGAATGCGACACCATGTGCGTGCAGTTGCTCCAGTTCCTGTGTTGTCCACGGCAACCTAGCCGAAGGAGCAGGCTCGCTGAAATTCCACCATACCATATTATCCACCGGTTCATTTACGGCACTTGGATGTGCCGCCCGGTGAACGTGGCCAAGTTCTTCCACTGCTAATCCGCCGGGCCAGCCCGTTCCACTGACTTGATGCAGTAACCGTTCCAATTGACTTCGAGTGATGGTGGGTTGTGACTGGAGCAGTTCGGCCATTTCCGAACTGAGCGAGGCAAGCGCCCGGAATTGATGCGCCTCGATAATTGACACGTCATCGGCAACCGACTGGAGAGCCGACCACCGTGCCACACGCGCACAACATTCCGAAAGTTTTGAACCACTTGCTCCTGCTTTGGCATCAAACTCGGCAACCACCAGCCAGTTCTTCAAATCTTGCTCAACTCTCTCAATTGCCTGTTTCTTTTCATCCGCGTTAAGCTTGCCATAGTTTTCAATATTTTCCTTGGTTGCGGCAACTGCTGCCTGCCATTGAGGCCCGCCTATGCCAGGACACTCCGCAATCACATTCGCAAGTTTGAACCGCAGCACACCAGTGACCGGACAAGCGGGATGTGTCAAAAATTCCAGCAGAGCACGGGGATCAACAGGCTTCCAATACAGTCGCAGTGCAAGTAGCAGCACCTGCGGGATCGGGCGCGCAGTCGAACCTGGTTGAAACCCAACTGTCGGCTCATTTAGCGAAGAAAGAGCCTGTTCCAATGGGCCGGCACTTTCCGCTGCGACCAACGTGATCGTCACGTTTGACGTTTGTCGAAGGCTTTGGAGTAACTGTGCAGCACCGTTGGCAAGTGTGACTTCTGAAAACGCCGTAAGGCACAATATTGACTGGTCACCTCTTAATTTAAGACGCTGCGAAGAATGGCTTTCGCGAAGTAACGACTGGATTTGGACGAGATCAGACGTTTCGCCTTTCGTATCGGTCACCGAACCCAAGGCAACAGCTTCATACCGTGCTCCAAGCTTTTCACATACTAACTGCCAAAGCTTTGGTAGATGATTCTGCGGATCACGCACCGTCAGTGAATCGAGTTTTGGCGAACGAGAGTCGAGTTCAGTCAGAACAGAGCGAAGCCGGTCAGCATTACCGGGTGGTAAGCGGTTTGCCGTCTGCACTTCCACGGCGGCCATATCTTGAATTCTTGCTGTGTCGCTTGCGGACGCCAAGCCATCCCAACCAGCTTCGATTAAAGCATCTCGCCATTGCAGCAAAGCTTCCGCGACAGCATAGGAGTCTTTCTTGAAAGACTCGTTGTAAAAAGCGGGACGTTCGATTGAAATTTGTTCAAGAATTTGTCGAAATTCTACTACTCGATGAGCCGAACTAACTGTTTTCGCTTTCAATCCTAGCCGCGTCTCAAGTAGTTGCAACAACCCCAATGGACCACAGATTGGCATCGCGAGCGTCTGTCTGGGCAGAACTGTTTCATAGCCATCAAGCCCCATGCCAAAGCTGATTTTCATAATCGCCTTTGGGTATGTGCGCAGTTTGAGTTCAGTGGTGTTTCCACAGCCGGAATGAGATTCTAACAAAATGGGTGAACTCGGCAACGCTTTGCGGATGAAAACTGCTTCAACGGGGCCGCCCCCGCGCGGGGGCGGAAATAGCTCAGAAAGAAGCGGAAAAACTTGCCTCACGCGCGCTTCAACGGGGCCGCCCCCGCGCGGGGGCGGAAATGACGAAATCGAAACGGCGAAGGAAGAAAAAATGAATAGCTTCAACGGGGCCGCCCCCGCGCGGGGGCGGAAATTGATCTTGGTGAGGCTAGTTGAATTTAGTTGAAAATGCTTCAACGGGGCCGCCCCCGCGCGGGGGCGGAAATGAATCTTTCAGGAGGCCGGACGGAGTGGGAAACGATGCTTCAACGGGGCCGCCCCCGCGCGGGGGCGGAAATTGGAACAAGAAGTGCTGGTGATTCTAGAGTTGTTCTTGCTTCAACGGGGCCGCCCCCGCGCGGGGGCGGAAATACTTACAAACTAGATGACTGGCAACTTCATTGCCATGCTTCAACGGGGCCGCCCCCGCGCGGGGGCGGAAATCCGGTCAATGGCGTTCGTCGCTTCTACATTTGAATAGCTTCAACGGGGCCGCCCCCGCGCGGGGGCGGAAATTTCAAACATTAAGTTGCGTTCAAAAATCGAGTCCTTGCTTCAACGGGGCCGCCCCCGCGCGGGGGCGGAAATGGTTGTTGCTTCCGAGTCCTGTGGGTGAGAGGCTCAGCTTCAACGGGGCCGCCCCCGCGCGGGGGCGGAAATACCCTTGTGCAGCGCGGACATGAACTCGAAAAGGTGGCTTCAACGGGGCCGCCCCCGCGCGGGGGCGGAAATCAATTCGCTCGTTTCAGCCGTTCCCTGAAGTTGAGCGCTTCAACGGGGCCGCCCCCGCGCGGGGGCGGAAATCGTCGCGGATAATGGAATCGTGCTGTCTTTCGGATGGCTTCAACGGGGCCGCCCCCGCGCGGGGGCGGAAATGCACCTTATTTGCTATTGTATAAATGAATCTGATAGGGCTTCAACGGGGCCGCCCCCGCGCGGGGGCGGAAATCTCATGTCCGATCCCACCATATCGTTTTGGCTAAAGCTTCAACGGGGCCGCCCCCGCGCGGGGGCGGAAATAAAAACAAAATCCATCACCATGAAAACCATGACTCGTGCTTCAACGGGGCCGCCCCCGCGCGGGGGCGGAAATTGCTTCGCGGTCGGTGGCATCCTTCATCTTCGCGCGGCTTCAACGGGGCCGCCCCCGCGCGGGGGCGGAAATGGATGTTCTCCGCCGGCTTCTCGCACCGCTCGCACCGCTTCAACGGGGCCGCCCCCGCGCGGGGGCGGAAATCTCCACCAGGTTCACCCACCCGTTTTCACCAATGAGCTTCAACGGGGCCGCCCCCGCGCGGGGGCGGAAATACCGGCTGGCACGCGGGGATTTTGCCAAACGCCAGGTGCTTCAACGGGGCCGCCCCCGCGCGGGGGCGGAAATGCAACCAACTCTGGCAACCTGCATTTGTCGAGAAGTGGCTTCAACGGGGCCGCCCCCGCGCGGGGGCGGAAATCATTTCCGGCAAGCAAGAGACGGCGGACTTCAATTTGCTTCAACGGGGCCGCCCCCGCGCGGGGGCGGAAATCGCGAAATACGTTGTCCATCCTTACACACGAAAAGGAGCTTCAACGGGGCCGCCCCCGCGCGGGGGCGGAAATTCAGGCGGCAAACTGACAGAGAAAATAATCGAAATTGCTTCAACGGGGCCGCCCCCGCGCGGGGGCGGAAATAGCATCTTCGCGTCTGCCGAATCATACCTCACATCATTGCTTCAACGGGGCCGCCCCCGCGCGGGGGCGGAAATCTCACGCGCCTTTTAATTCTCGCCAATTCAGGAGGTGGAGCTTCAACGGGGCCGCCCCCGCGCGGGGGCGGAAATATCCCGATGCTGTCGGATATATGTTCTACCACGTCCGCGCTTCAACGGGGCCGCCCCCGCGCGGGGGCGGAAATGATGAAGAATTTCGCCGTGAAAACGCGGCTGACTTGGCTTCAACGGGGCCGCCCCCGCGCGGGGGCGGAAATCTTTTTTGTGTTGCCAGCAACTTCCTTTCCCTCTGAGCTTCAACGGGGCCGCCCCCGCGCGGGGGCGGAAATAAACCGGCTCGCTACTGGAGCGGAGTCCACATGACTGGCTTCAACGGGGCCGCCCCCGCGCGGGGGCGGAAATCCCGACACCGCCATACAATGCGCGCGTGGTGATTTCGCTTCAACGGGGCCGCCCCCGCGCGGGGGCGGAAATCAAATGCCTGCTGACAAAGCCAAAAACAAAATGGAGCTTCAACGGGGCCGCCCCCGCGCGGGGGCGGAAATTTTTTCCGTGTATCCGTTCGCCGCCAATTGCTGTTTGCTTCAACGGGGCCGCCCCCGCGCGGGGGCGGAAATAAGCGTCAAGGTGCCTGACGTATAGCTCGTGACATTGCTTCAACGGGGCCGCCCCCGCGCGGGGGCGGAAATGCGTCTGGTCTCTCGAAACCAGCGGGACGGTTTGAAGCTTCAACGGGGCCGCCCCCGCGCGGGGGCGGAAATTCAAAGATGCCGGTCAACGTCCGCGCCGTGGCCGCGCGCTTCAACGGGGCCGCCCCCGCGCGGGGGCGGAAATCAGCGCGCTGCTGATTATGCGCGTTACGCCTTCACAGCTTCAACGGGGCCGCCCCCGCGCGGGGGCGGAAATGAAACAAATGTTGCCAGTGTTGCGCCGGCCACGTTGCTTCAACGGGGCCGCCCCCGCGCGGGGGCGGAAATTGCCACAGTGTCCGTAGAGCCAACATCAAACCACGATGCTTCAACGGGGCCGCCCCCGCGCGGGGGCGGAAATGTGGTCAAATAATGCAATCGCAAAAAAGAGGCGGTTGCTTCAACGGGGCCGCCCCCGCGCGGGGGCGGAAATAAATTGTGGTTTGACGCCAGAGACTTTGCAGGCGTTGCTTCAACGGGGCCGCCCCCGCGCGGGGGCGGAAATTTTCCTAACCAACCGAAACCAATTTTTACAACCATGAGCTTCAACGGGGCCGCCCCCGCGCGGGGGCGGAAATTGACCTTGGCTCGCCTGCCAGCCGGTCGGCAGATCAGCTTCAACGGGGCCGCCCCCGCGCGGGGGCGGAAATTCCCCTTGAAATATACCGAGCCATCGGGGTATTCAATGCTTCAACGGGGCCGCCCCCGCGCGGGGGCGGAAATAGCTCCTCTGTTACTCCTTGTGGCGCAAGCCCGCAATACTTGAATTGCGAGAGCTTGCGTTGTTTTGAGTGTCTGTCTGTTTGCGATGTCTGGTTGTATCGTCATTATCGGCTTGTTTTAAGTTGGTTACGCCATGCGAGCGCGGAGGGGGTTTTCCGCATCACCCTGCCGCTCGCGGGTTAAATTGTCAAAGATCGTAACGTCTCAAACCACATAACACGGCGCGTCCAGCTTTATGTAGGGCAATCCAATCGCGGTGATCACCCGGTCACCTCGCCCTTCCGAAGGCCCCAGCCCGACAAAAATGACCTGATCTTCGTCGTGATTGATTATGTCGCACAAAGCGGTTTCCAATTCAATCTTTTCCGATGGATTCAAGTCGCACTCGAAAACCGAAAACTGCAAGTGGTCGCCAAAATTACCGCAGGTCTTGAAAACCTTTCTCAACCGTTTGTCATCGGCGATGTCGTAGCAAACTAGATAGGTCGTGCGCATGGTTCACCTCGTCATTAAAGGAATGTATTCGTTGATTTCGCCTGTCAGCGTCTTTGCCAACCGGAAGTGTGGCGATTACGCAAGGGGTGGCTTAAAGCCGCAAGGTGGGTTTTGTGACATTCGGTTATTGTTGTTACCACTGGCAGCAATTTACTTATTATGGAAGGCCAAGGTCGTCGGATGTAAGCGAATCAGAGATTGGCTCATTCCCAACGCGAATACCATCGGCGGAAGAAAACGAACCCGCAGTGAGATCGCCAAGCAATACCTTGAGCTTTATCGCCTTCGATTTCTCCTGCTCATTCAACCTGCGATTTGGTTCATTATACATCTCAAGAACCGCAGTCAGCTTCACTATCTCCGTTTCAAGGTCAGTTGGTTTGTGTTCTTCCATAATGTGATTCGTGGTTATTTAATTCAGTCTGACAAATCAGACACCGAAAATCATAAATCGTCAAGCCGCGAAAAAGAGCCTTCGCAAACCGTTGAAAACCAACGAAAAACAGATGCAAAATAATGTTTGACAATGCGTTGTGTATTGTATAAAGTAGCGGCATGAAGATTAACGAAGAAAAAGCGAACATGGAAAAGTCGGAAACGATTGAAGAAATTCCGCTGGCGTGCTGCGATGAATTGGCGGCGGTTGAATTTCTGGAAAAACGCCTTTGGAAAGGCGAACCGCATTGCCACCATTGCGAATCGGCCAACGTCTATCAGATGAAAGATTCAAAAGGCCAGCGCAACAAACGCTTTCTCTGGCGTTGCCATGACTGCAAAGACCAATTCACCGTCCGCATGGGAACGGTATTTGAAGAATCGCGGATACCGTTGCGTCATTGGTGCTATGCGTTTTGGCGCATGGCAACTTCAAAGAAAGGCGTAAGCGCATTGGAAATCAAACGGCACACGCAAATTTCATACAAGTCAGCTTTGTTCCTGATGCACCGTGTCCGTTTCGGAATCACGCAAGACCCCGCTGGCGCGGCAAAAATGACTGGCACGGTTGAGTGCGATGAAACTTATATCGGCGGCAAGCCTCGCCCGTTCACTGGCTATCACAAGCGCGGGCGTGGCACGTCCAAGACGCCGGTGCTAGGCATTGTGCAACGTGACGGAAACATTCATCGCCGCGTAGTGGCGGACGTGAGCGCGGCGACGCTGAAAAAGGCAATCCGTGAATGTGTGGACACGCAAGCGCGAATCATCACAGACGAACATCTGGCGTATCGCGGACTTGGAAAAGAATTTTCTGGCGGTCACGAAACAGTGAATCACGGGACGCGGGAATATGCTCGCGGCGATGTTTGGACGAACACGGCGGAAAGTTCCTTCGCGTTAATCAAACGCGGTTTAATGGGCGTCTATCACGCGGTCAGCAAAAAACATTTGCACCGTTATCTCGGTGAATTTGACTTCCGTTGGAACACGCGCAAAATGAATGACGGACAGCGCACGACGCTGGCTATTGAAAGCGCGTTTGGCAAGCGGCTGATTATGCAACCATGAAAATTACGAAACTAAAATGCTTTCTTGTAGCAATCAGCCTGATTTCCGGCTGGCAAATAAACGCACAGACAAACACAGTGCCAGTCACGAATTCCATGACTATCATCACAACGAATGTTTGGAAAACGATGCCTTGGTATCGGGAAGTGAACGGCCAATTTTATGATCCATCGCACAGCGATTTGTGGAAACATCTAAAGGGCTTGGTAGAAGTGAAAGAAATCTTGCCTCATGCAGTCATTTTGCAATGGTGTGAAGAACGCAAAATTTTGGACGAACAAGGCAGAGTCAAAGCCGTGAATCGAATTTATGGAAAGAAGTTTATGATGAGAAATTTTTCACTGCAACTTGTTACTGCGGGGCCGGACGGTTGGGAGGCAAATGGAAGTATGCCAGTTGGTGACGTTACTGAACTGCAAGATTATCAAGCGATGGAAATTGGAACTACGAACTATAATGGGGAAGTTATGCCGCTATGGGATTGCGGAAAGGAAATCACATCGCAGACCGTGACGGCCATCATCACGAATTATCCACAACAAGCAAAAAACAAAAATTAAATTTGAAAAAACAATGAAGAAAAACCAAACAGATGCAATCGTAAAGGCCAGCGCGCCGAAACGAACCAAAAAAGGCCCGGAGCCGGAACGGATAAAGTTCAAAGGCAACTGGATTGAAGCGGTTGACATCGCGCTAAAAGCAAAACGTCCGGCGGCTGGCTGGCCGAAGTAAAATTCAGAAATGACGCACCCTGAAGAACTATGAAGAATCGTCTGCATCGCAAAGCAAAGGCTCTGATTCAAGCAGGAAAACTTTGGTTTTCAGGTGATTTAGATGCGCGGCATCCAGAAACAGATTATGAGCACGCAGTCCTTTACGCAAAGGAAATAGCCAGAGATTTTCGGTCAGCTTTTTCGCGGATGCCGTTATTTTGGCATCGCTTTTTAAGCTTTCTAAAAACCGAAGCCATTCAGTCCAATCGAGCGGTTTTTCGCAGTCTTTTGGTTTTTCTACGCAAACCAGTATCCAGTTTATTCCGTTGGAAGATTCCATGCCATTTATCAAAGCCGGAAATCCCTATGCCGTCAAGTCAGCCCTTGCGTAAAATACACACTTCCGTTGCCAACAGCCGTGCTTGCAACTCCAGTGCCCGGCGATAGCTGACTTTGTAATCGAACAACGGATGAGTAATCAGCGAACTCATGCGTTGCTCATATGTCTGGAAGAAGCGCTTTCGTCCTGGTGCAGTGAGGTTCACCGCTTGGCCCGCCTTCACGAAATCTTTGTCCGTGACAACACGATTATTGATGCAACTCAACACAGTGGATTCCGCGATGAGCGGTCTGAACTCCTCCATCAAATCCAGACCCAACGCGGGACGTCCGAAGCGTGGTTGATGGTAAAATCCCAGATAAGGATCAAAACCAACTGCGAGCGCGGCCAGCGTGCAATCTTTCGCCAACATACTATAAGCCAGTGAAAGCATCGCGTTGACAGGATCGGTGGGTGGTCGTCGGTTGCGATGATTGAAATTAAAATTGAACATGCGCTGCTTGGTGTTTTCGACGGACAGACCGAGGCCTGGCAAATCGTCCTCGACTTTCACCATGCCGCCGAACTGTTGGAAATACTGGCTCGCCGCCGCGCCCTCAATGCCGAGCAATTCCTCGATGGAATTTGCCGTCAACGCATCTTCAGACGCTCGCTTCAATTTTCCGATGATCGCCTCCGGCGGCTCAAGGTGGTTTCGCATTAGCAACGTGCGATGATTGCGAATTTTCCCATGCACAAACTGGCGCGCCAGGGCCAGACAAGTTTTCTCCTCACGCGCCAGACGAAATTGTTCCATGCGCAAAAACACATTCTTCATTGCATGACCGCGTGTGATTCCATAGAACCAGCCGCCCATAGAAAAATAGGTGACCGGGACTTCCTGTTCGCAAAGCGATTGAATGGCCTGCGTCGAAATCTGGACGTTGCCAAACAATGCCACATGCGAGACATCCCGCATTCGCACTTCGTCTATGAGCTTGTCCTTGTCTTTGACTGTCAGAACTTCGTCTTTGCAGCCCACGCGATAACCGGGTGTGTTGAGATACAGCGGACGGGTGTCGTCCCGTGCAGCAATCAGTCTTCGCGGCGCTTCGCCCGCAGATTGCGGGCTTTCGGAATTTTTTCCCTCGACGCCGACTTCAATCTTCGTCGTGGTCTGCGACAGCATCCGTGTTTCGTCCGGTAAACAAACCGGCGCGAGCGAACAACGGACGCATTTTGAGGAATGAACCAATGGTGCGGGAATCGGCCCGGCAATGACGCGCTTGGCGTCGGCGATGTTTAGAAGAATCCAGTTTTCCAGTTCGGGAGTGATGGGCAAACGAACGCGCTGCTTCGTGGCGCGATAATAGATGACGCCCTCATTACAGGCGTATCCGTTGTCCCGCAGAATCAGTGCCTGCAATCCAAGCTGCATCTTGTCTGTGTCCCACAATTCATTGGCTTCCTCGCCCTCTTTGGGCGCGCCCGCTTTGTAGTCCACCGGACAAACTTCCAGCGCGGACAGCAAGTCGTCTTTCTGTGCCTTGGACTCGACCAAGTCCATCTTGGCTACGATACCCAATCGCTCTGAACCCATTTGCACGGAACGTGAGTGGATTGTTTCTGGTTCGTTGTGCTGCGCTTCGGCTTCTTTGGTGGAAACATCCGCCGTCTCTGATGGTTTCTCCTCTGTCGTTTTTTCTGTCTTTTTCTTTGTCTTGGCTGCTGGCAATGCGCCGTTGCCTGAATCAACCCGCTGATGAATGGCCGTTCCACGCAACGTATCCACGCTCTCGACGAATACGCCCTCAACAAATTCGTAATAGAAGAGACGCTGACAATAAACAAACTCGTTCATCATCCTGGCCGGAATCTGTTGCGGCTCGGTTTCAGCGCTGATTTTTTGTCCGATGATTTCTGATGATGGTTCAACCAATGATTTTACTTCTTCAGACAGCGGCGGGTTCAAAGCCGGTGAGTCCGGGGCTTTCACTTCTTCCGCCGGAGAACTGCTCGGCTGCGCTTCGGCTGGTGTGAGGCGCACTACGATCTTCAATTGCTTTGGCTCGGTCGTGGACTGGCGCGATTGGCGGTTGCCGCCAGACCTCGTCCCGAAAGTTCCGGGCGAAAGCCCCCTCGGCGTCGGTGACGATTCCGGTTCACTCAAACGATTTTCGGTCGAAGCTGATGGGTCTTGGTCGTTCATAGTATTTTGATGGTTGTCAGACAGCTAACTATATGCCATTACGCAGTGGAAACCGGCACAAACAGGCCGAGACCGAAGTGAGCACCGTAACCAAAAGCCAACGGGCCGGCGACTTTCTGTGGAAATGTAATTGTGAAAGAAGCACCCACGCCATTACCGCGACTACCGCCTCCATCATGGCGCTTGGTTTGAAATTGGAGACAACGTAGCGTGCGTGTGCTGGGCGATTCCCCAACGGCAATGAATTTGTCCTGACGAATCGAGGCTTTGGCAGTATGAGGGTTCAACGCCAACATGCGGAGGAGATCGTGTGCTGCGGAGCCAATTTGCCAGCCGGTCGTCGCATCTATTTTGGGTCGGCCATCACGGAATATTTTGGCGTGGCGGGTGGGCACGAATGGAGTAGCGGATCGCCATACTTTGGAGTCTCCAAACAATTTGCAGTCAGGGAATGTTTCTGGCTGGCCGAGACCGATGAGAACGAGGCGCAGATCATGGCCGCCGTGTCCCCATACTTTGTTAAGACGGCGAAGCGCGAGGCAGGCTTGTTCATCGAAGCCGTTCGCAGACCAAACTGTCAGGTGTGTGATTGCGTCACGCGGACTGTTGGCTTCGCAAAAAATGTGCGCATGGCTATGGCCTTCCAAAGGCTTTCCACCCGCGCCAATCCCCGTGAAGACGCTGGCCGCGCCATTGCCTTGGTCGGACCACTTACATAGTGCATCATGGACTCGGTTAGCAACAGAAACAGCCTGGGTGAGTCGTGGAGAGACGCTGCTGACTACTGCGTAATGTGCGACGGTCGGTTTGTGTTTGCCGGAGAGATGCGAAACACGAGGTGCTGGAGCAAAGGCGTCTGCCGGCCGTATGTAATTTACAAAAGCCGCACCGGGCGGGAGATTCCAACCAGCGGCTTGAAGTTCGCCAGTGTCGGCATGTAAAGCAGCAAAAAGATCAACGGGGATTTCTGGGGCTTTAATTTTCTTGGGTAGAGCTTTTTTTTCGGTAGCCTTCTTTGGAGCTTCTGCGGGGGATGAGTTTTTTTCGAGAAAATCAGCACGCCACTTTTCGTAGTCAGTGACAGGCAATGGCGTGAGTAGACGAATAAGTTCCAAGTTGGCGGGCATGTCCGCGCCATCGGCGAGCGGCAAGGCGTTCGCTTTAATCTGTGCGATGTCCTCGCGCACACGAATTTCCACGAGGCTCTCAGCGCGACCGAAATAACCGACTCGCACGGCCAAAGTTTTCAGGGCAGCGTGCTGGTCTGGCTGAAGAAGGACATCCCAAGCAATGAGAACACCATCGTTCGGGCCAAGTTGAATGAAGGTATCGAAGATTTTCGTTTTAGCCGGGCCAAACACATCCTGTTTGTTCTCCTTATGTTTAGGCTCATTTCCCGGCATGAAATGTCTGGTATGACCTAACGTCACATGCGTTGGAATTGAAAATTCAGGCCGCACTCCGGCCAATGATTCCAGCAATCCACGAACAATCTCCGGCTGATATTCTGATTGAGCCTTCAGATACCAAGTTGCGAGTAAAGCTCGTAGAATTCTCCATGGAGATGGAGGCCACTCAAGTGCGCCTTCGTTCACATGGCGACCCCACGGTGTCGCGTGAAAGCGTCCGGTCGGAAAACGAAGTTCGAGAACGGTCATGAGTTAGGTGTTTGAAGCTTCCTCGTTGTCGGTTTCCGCTGCGTCGCCAGTTTTCGTGTCATTCGATTTGTCTTTATCCTTCTCTTTCGCTTTACTGCGCTTTGCTGCGAGCTTTGTATCATAGGCAACTGGTAGAGGTGATTTGCCAATCTGACCCTTGGCTTCAATGAGTATGTCCTTCATCTGTTGAGCAATGTCTTTCAATTCGGGAAGATCAAATTGGCCTTTCAACGCACCAACAACCTCGATAGAAACAAGTTCAAGGTCACACCGGGAACGAAGGCGAAGACCTTCAGCCAAGAATCTGCGAATTTTGTAGAGCGCAAAGCATACAAGAAATCTGTAAGCAACGTCTGGTAATCCGAGACCGCGAAGGAGCGCTAGATCAAGATTAAAGTAAGCATGGATCGAACCGGTGAAGTCTTCGATATGGTGGGGAACATTGCCGTAACCATCTTTGGCCTTTCCATACGGAGTCTTGTCGCCCGTGCTTTCAGGCTGGATGCGGTCGAGCTTAACTCCGCCGCTCGTGGCAGGAATTGCATCTTCAGCCTCAATGAAAGCAGTCAACGCCCGTGGAAGCCGAACAACACCGCCAACCTTTTCCAGAAAAATACCATGCAATAGACTGCTTGGGTCATACTTCCAGAGAGCAGCAGCAAGTTTTCTTCGGTCGAAAGGTTTGTTTTTCTCGAAGCCGATGGCTTTCTCGATTTCAGAAAACTCTGCGGTGTTGACGATGTATGGCGAATTGAGGCGATGTGCTTCAAGAATCGAATTGGTTTTCGTTCCGTCTGGTAAAGTTGATTCAACATAAGGAAGCCCTTGTAAATCTTCGACCGGGGCACTTTTCGATTCGTCCCAACATACACGCTCGAAGTGGTTGGCCATACTTTGATGTGATTCCACGAGCAGCATGGAACGTAATGCTCCAGATGAATCGGCAGCCTTGAATGTTGCAGGCCCCAAGTCTGGAAAACCAGTGGGTTGGAAAAGGCTTCCAAGAATAGGTTTGAGTTTAGCCTGGAGCAACAGGCGTGGTTGGTCTTTTAATTTATCGAGGTTCATGTGTTTTGGCTTTTTGGCTGGTTAATTGTGATTTGTTCGAGCAGAGAAAAGTCACGAGGACGAATTGGAAACAACAATGCGGCGGCGGTGCGACGTGCAACTGTAGCCGCCACTGGCAATTTTTCGACGAGTGGCGGAAAGCCGGAGCCGCGCAAACGCCGAGCGGCAAGTTTCGACGCCTCCTCGCCCTGCCCAAATCGCGCGCGGTTATGAATAGCGGGAACGAGCGGAATCGTTCGACCATTGGCTGCGGGTTGAAAACATAATTTCAGCATTGCATAGAATGTGGATGGCACCGCGCGATGATCATCATCCATTTTCCAATCATAGTGGATGCGATTTTGATCCGAAGGCTTGATCTCATTAAGCTGCGGATTTTGCCAATCAATCAAGCTGAGACCCCAAAGTAAATCGGCGATTAAGGCGTCATCCGTCCGACCTTCGATGAATGCAGTGATGTCCTCCAGTCTGGAGCAACGTGGAGACCAATCCGGCCAGCCTTCCACGCCTGATTTCTCGACGCGGATGATGCGTCGGGCAAGTATGTCGTTGAGCGCACCTGTCAGGTCGCCATCGTGCCATACTACGTCGTTACTAGGATTCTTATCCCAAGTCACCCAACGTCCGCGCATGGATTCCTCTTCAACCGGCTCAAGCATTTGACGAAGCCAAAGAAAATCTCGGTCTCGCACTGGTCGGGCACGCATTCCAGCCAAAGACGCGGCAAGGCGAAATTCGCAACATCCGGTATTTGCATTCTCGAACCACTTGAAGTGAAGTCTTCCAAGTGGATGGAGGCGAACCGTATCTTTAGTAGTCCATTTCAAACTCTTGGCTAGAGCTCGTTCGGCTTGGCCTAGCGAAGTGAGAACAACCTGAATCGAATCAGCAGAGTCGTTGCGACAAAAATTGAGAATGGCGCGTTCTAGAACATTCAGGCAGCGAACGACGGACGCCGGGGCGGCGGGTTTAGCGAGCGGCCCGGCCTTCTGGCGCAAGCAGTCATGCCATTGGTCAATGTCTGAAAGCAAATCAGCATGGGCATTGCGCTGAACGACGACGCGGTTAAGCGGAGTTGCGAACACTGACTTCCCGTTTCGGACAAAGAAGCCAATTCGCTGAAATTCACTGATACCTCTATCAACGCCCAATTCCACAATAGCCCGCGTGAAGTCAACGCCTGTGGCTGCTTTGCCTTTTTTAAGTTGAGCCCTGCCTTCTCCGAACACCAACATGAGTTCCCCTTGAGTGCAAGGTCTATTCCAAAGTGGGAGCCACATTTCTTCTGTATTTGCCTTATCTGCCAACTCGTCGCTTATTGCGGCGCTCGCATAGCCGATACCAGTAGATTTGACGCAGAAAGGGTAGGCTATTGAACCGTCTTGATTTGTGTCGAGCTTGCGCACGGCTGCGGCTGCGAAAAACAACGCACCCTCGATTAACAATACATAATCCCACGGATTGATGGAGTATTTACTGCTGAATCCGCTAGTTGAATTGGCTCCACCTGCAGTTCCGGGAGAATACTGTCCAGCCAATGCTTCAATTCGGGTCAAAGGATAGTTGTAGCCAAAAAGTGCGCTTTGAAGCTGTTGGCGACTGTTTTGTGAATCGTCCGATTTTGCATCGAGTAACAAGCCGGCCAGACGCTGCATGAAATTTGATGTGAAGTCCGCGTTGCCATCATTGGCTCCAGAACCCAACAACGTAGTATAGGCAGGCAGTAATCCTGTTGCACTTCTCGGCTTGGCTGCGTTCGTAAGCACCGCGACACAATCAAGCCAGCGCACTGCATCATCAGGCCAAATGGATCTGAGTTGAATAAGGAGGTCGTCCTTCGCGGCGGCTTCCGGGGCTTCTTGAAATCCTTTTGATTGTAGTAGTTTCTTTGTCGCAATAATTGTTGAGCGATAGTGCTCGAAGCGGTTCGACGTGGATTTCAAAATCGCTTCGACCACACGAGTTCCTGCTGTCGGCTGATTGCGCACTCCAGTCTTAATCTTGTTGCCCGTGATCGGGTCTTTCTGATTTAATTTTCCTTCCTGAAAATAAAAACCGCTACCTCCATTCCAAGGTGACAAGATAGGCGTTGGCCGGTAGCTATCTAAAAAGAAATTTAACAAGGTCTCGCGGTCAAAACAGGAATTAAGGACGAACTGATCAAGTTGCCAGTAGCCTTTGGCGGAAGAATCCACTTGTTCAGAGACAAGACGCAAAATCCCCAACGCCTTGAGATAATGTGCCAGTGGAACAGGCGCGCAGCCGGAAAGTGTGAGGGTGGGCATGAGGTCAGGTCTTCTTTGGTTTCTCTGCGCGTTGGCCTCGGACAGCACAATCTGCTTTGCCGAGACGTTCAGATTCTTCACGAGATGCGCGCATATCGGCGGCTCGGAGAAGCGTTTCCAAATAAGCGATCCGGAATGGGCCAAGGCGGTCGCGCAATCCAATCATGCGTGCAAGCCATGAAGGGCCGTGTTCACCGTCACCCATCTGCATGAGCTGAAGGTCGAGAGTGACGGGTTGTGCCACGGTGCCAGAAACGGCAGGAAACTTATCATCGTGCCATACGCCGCGCGCATAGAGGCCGTCGGGATTTGCGGGATTACCTTTTTCTTCAGGCAGAGCGCGGATGGATAGGCGGACTTTGCCGTGGTGCGCGGCGATGAGATAGGCAATCAGGTCACGCTCCGCTACATTTGGTGGTCCTGCGGAAAGCCACGCCAACGCGGAAGCGAGTTCGTGCCGAAAACCAGAACGCTCACAAATACCATTTATATTGGCAGATTTAGCCCAAAGTATGTTGAGCCGGGTCGCGTCATCACCACGCAGCATCTTCTGAAAAGCCGGATGAGCTTTGCCAACATCATGCCATTGAGCCGCACTGCGAAAGGTATCTGTCGTTGCCGAGTCAAAAGATAGTGCCTTTGCGAGCATAGTCACGGAGGCAATGACATGTTGAGTGTGTTGATCCAGCGATAGCCAGTAACGCGCGAAGGTCTGCGGGTCTTTTTGATAAGATTCAGCGTCACCATCCACTGGCGGACAAGGCGTGGGTTTGTTCTTTGGCTCCCCGGTCCAACCGAGGTCGTCATCGTAACCACCGCTGGCGGCATCAATGAGATAAACGGCTCCGGGGCGGACACGCTCAATTTTCTGCCAGACTCCTTCGAGGGAGTTCCACTGCCATGCGTGTGTGGATTGTTTGTCGAAAAATTTGTGTGCGTCGCCGATTGAAACACGGCAAAGCTCGTCGCGATGCGGCAGTGAAGTATTTTTAGCAGTTGGAATATTTTCGCCAATGTTGCGCCAGAAGAATTGCACGTCGCTGTCTTCGCCATCGCGGATATATCGCGAAATATCCAGGTCTTGACCACAAAGGTCAGGCGTTGTGTCGAAAAGATCAATGAGGTCGCGGCGACGAAGAACAGGGCGAATGACAGGCGATTCGGGAACGTGGACAGAACTGAGAGACTTCGGCCCAGCATCGCGCAGCTTTTGCAACTCCTCGCCAGCTTTCTTCAGATCATCAAATGAGTAGGGAAGAATCAGGTCGTCTTTGTCGTCCTTGGGTTGGATGTCAATCCAGATTGCCTCGGCGGCAGGAATCTTACCCTCCCGATTGCAGCGACCAAAGCGCTGAACCAGCGAAGACCACGGAGCCAACTCGGTGATTAGTAGCCGTGCGGAAACATCTACGCCAGCTTCCACGGCTTGGGTGGCAATGACGATGCGGTCGCCATCGCCAAAGAGGAGTTTGGTGTGGCGTGTCCGATCTGACGGACGGAAGCGAGAATGGATAAGGGAGATGTGTTCGGGATTGAGGGAATCTGATTTCAGTTTTTTGAGTGCAGCATATATTTCTCGCGCTCGCGCAACCCTGTTCACAACCACCAGAGTCAAGCTCCCGGTTTGATGCTTCTCTGCAATCAGCTTTGCAATTTGGACGGCATAGACTTTTTTCGCATCGGCATTCAACACCAAACTCGCCTTCGTAACCGGCTTTCTGGCTTCAAATCGTTCACGAACTCTGTCGGCTGTGCGCTCGGTGTCGCTAAGTATAATCTTATCCCAACCACCCGCAGGCTTCGGATGATCCACCGTGGCGAGGCGGTTTTCATCCAGTGTGGCGCTCATCCACCATGTCGGGCAGTTCTTGTCATTTGCCCATTGGGCGAGATTCCTGAACCCGTCGAGTTGGGCACTGGTTTCAACGCCGACGCCCATTAACTGTGTTTCATCCAGCACCCACATGCAGTCGTTGTTCAGCAAACCGAAGTGCATTGGCCAACGGTAACGGCTCATGCCGTAGCCGCGATTGAGCGCCCGCGAAAGAAGCATATCTTGCGTGCCGATAAGAATGGCAGGTCGCTCCGGGTGGATGTCCCAATCGCCGGTGTCTTCACCGCCCATGAGGATGATGGGCGAATGCAATGCAAGCCATCGCAATTCAGAACCGTCACGAGGTTTGGTATGCTTGCGGGCGAGGCGTAGAATCCATGTGCGGATTTCGCGCTCGGTCTGCTCTACGAGCGTGCGCATTGGCAGACAATAAACGAGGCGGCGTGGCCACTTTGGATTTTGAAGTTGAACACGATTCCAAAGCCAAGCAAGAACGACAGCGGCGGTTTTGCCAAGGCCAGTTGGAATGTTGATGAGTTGAGAATTGCAGGTCGTGCCAGAATCGCTCCCAGCCAAACGGGATTGATAGGCATAGGGCGAATTGCCCGTGGCTTTTTGAAAAAAGCCGTCGAATTGAAGTCGGCTCATGGTTCACCGCCTTCTCGACGTGTTGATGCAAGGTGCCTGGTCATTGACTGCCTTTGTTAATTTGGCGTCGCGCCCAAGCCAAATCCGCGCTGCATTTTTCTTGGCGGGCTTTATATTTGTATCAAATACAGTGCCCATAGCGAGCGTGAAAATTACGCTGATTGACGGATTGCACGGCTCGCTTCGGTTAGAATTTCGGCGATTGAAAATGTGAAGCATCCTGCGGTGAAGTATTTAGCGGGACGGCGAACGCGGCGAAGTCGTGGAAGCCTTGTTCTTGCGAGGTCATGCGCGCGAAATGTAGCGAAGGGATGATCAGACTTCCATTTTTTGCCTTTCGCGGACATCCCAGCATCGAGCGCAATTTTTCAGCCGCCGGTCAGTGAAATTTTGCTTCAAGCACAACACCCATAGTAATGCCAATCACCATGCCGATGGCGATTAGTCCGAGCCAGGCCAGCCAGTCCCGTCTTAATTGCACCCCATTGATCCGGCCATCCAAGTCCTCGCAGGTTTTACGAAACATTTCTCCGCCAGCTTTTACGTCGGTTTTGATGTGATTATATGAGGAAATCCCGTCGTCCAAATGTTTTCTAATATCTTGGGTGAAGGCTCCGATGGATTTCAACTGGCTGCGAAATGAACCGGAAGCCTGATTCAACGCCTCGGTGTGGGCTTTGACGACGTTTTTGAATTCATCGGCCTGGTCTTCACCGACGGCAGAAAGATTTTTAACCAGCTCGGCGGTTTGCCGACGATATTCGGCCAGATGCAATTCAATCAATTTGCGGGAATCATTCATCAAGCGCGGCAAATTGGCCGCGATGCGCCATTGCGCCTTGGTAAGTAATGACATTTGCACCGGAAAACTGCTGTCCGGCCCGACACTCCATTCGTGTAACAGCCGGTGAATCTGATCCACCTCCGCCGCCGGTGCATCAATCAACAATGCTGCCAAATCATTTTTATCCATAATATCATTCGCCCAAATTGAGCATCGGCTGTTTCGAGCGCACAGATTTCGGTGCCGGTTCAGGCTGCGGCTGAACCTCCGGCACCTGTTGCTCCGGCACTAGCAAATTGGCAACGGCATCGTATTGTCGGAACATCTGCTGCATTGCCCATTGCATTTCCCCGGTCAGCATCAATTCCAAATGTGACGCACCGGGAGTCGCCACTTCCGCAAAACTCAACTTTCGGCCCGTCTTGGCCTCGGCACGTTTGATGGCCAGCAACGTGATGGAAGTCACCACCGGCAATGTCAGTTCCTTTGCGCCAAACTTTTTTAACTCGGCTTCGATGTTGGATTTCTTAAAGAGGTTTGTCCGCACCTTGGCCGGATTGTGGACGATGACATAATCCACGCGGTCGCCCGCGAAATAAAACAGTTCGAGCAGATTGTTCATGCTCTCGGTGTCTTCGCTTGGAAAGAGGAAAAACGTGAACCGAATACCCTGTGTGGCGAGCGATTCGAGCAATTGCAGTGATTGGAGGGCTTGGACGATGAGGCCGTCGGCCTGCGCCCGGCAATCAATGACGTGAACCGGCGCGTCACTGCGCGACACGTTGCGGAACAATCCAAGCAACGTGGATTTGCTGTCGTCGTCATTGCCCAGCGTGTAGGACTGCACCTGTTGCGGATGCCGGTCGGCGAAGGAATGGTGACGGTCATCGAGGTCGGAGCCGTTCCAATGGATGTTGTGATAGTCGAGCCAGGCTGTGCGAAACTCGGCCTCGAAACTTTTACCGAGGCTGCCTTTGGATTGGGGATTGATGTGGATGCGTTTGGTTATGTTCATGTGAATTCTTCGGTATTGATGGTTGAGAGATTGGGACGTTTGAAATCGGGTTTCATCGGCAGTGGTGCCGGACGAGATTGCGGACGGCTGGACGGTGCGCTTGGCCGGGCGGGTTGAAAATCTGCGGATGAATTTTCCCAATTCGGTTTGGCCGCTCTTTTCAGCCTGCGCCGGTAAAAGCGATACGGCGCGTAGAACGTGACGCGGATGTTTTTTTCGCTGAACAGAAGATCGGCGATTTCCTGCCACGTTTTGCGCCGCTGGCGTTGCTGGTGAATGAAATCAAAGTGCGGTTCCAGGACGCTGTGATACGCCCTGCCGCCGCGTTTTCGTTGTGCCGTTTCAGTCATCAACGGACAGAATAAATCATCGGCGAACAACCGTGGTAGCGAGCAGGTGAAAGTTAAAGTTAGATGAAACCGCGCCGCGCACTGCGGCAAATTCCGGCAACTCCCGGTGACAAAGGGCGGCAAGTGGCGGCAAAATTTCACCTGTCTTTGCGGCAAATAGCGGCAAATTCATTGCCGCCTTTTGCCGCAACTTGCCGCGCGTTTTCACACCGCGTTTTTTCCCAACAAAGTTGTTAGGAGATGGTGTCATCAAAAAATCAAGGCTTTCAAGTTTCAGAAAGCCGCCAGCAATCACGTTCTGCTGAACGTATCAAATTGCATGATGATGGGCGCAGTGAACGTCCGTTTCTGAAATCGGAGCGGACGCAACGGCTGTGGAGTCGCGGGATTTTGGAAACGGACGTTGGCTGCGCTGCCGTCTAGGTTCAATTGAGAGGCGATTTGTCTGTCCGGTTTCCTCCGCTGTCAGCAGGAAAGCCGGACAGTCAAAGCGCCGGACATTCGTTATTGGTTTTGTTCTGTTAAATCTGAATTATTTCTCTAGCGTTGAGCCATTCCAACGGAATGCTTTTGCGTCCCGCACTCAATGCGACAATTCCTCCAACAATGGCTGCATTCGTGTCGCAGTCGCCGCCCGCGCTGATGGTTTTACCAATAGCCTCTACGAAATGGCGTGGATGATGCGCCGCCATCCAGATGCAGAGTGGAACGGTATCAGGGGCAGTCACCAACGAACCGTTGCCCAACGACTTGGCAATATCTTGAAGTGGAATTTCGGCAGGCGTCTGGCTGGCCAGCAAAATTCCACGGCGCACTTTGCTTTCAGGCGTGAGCCGGAGAATTTCAGCAAAAAAATTCTGCGTAAAACCTGTTTGTGACGCGTCACGCAGTTGCCACGCCATCGCCGCCCCCACGGCAACAGCAATTGTGCCCGTAACTCCTTCGGGATGAGTATGCGTGACCAAGGCCGAGTTGCGGGCAGCATCAGCACAATGGGCAAGGTCATCGGCAAAATAAGCGCCGAGCGGGGCAACACGCATGGCTCCGCCGTTCCCCATTGAACCCTGACCACTAAACGCATTGGCAGCCGTGTCCCGCCATTTCGCTCCGGCATTGATTTCCCGCAGTTGAATCCGGGTCATACTGCCGTAACCGCGATCTGGATCACGCTCGAAACGCCGGGCAAAACGGTGGGCCAGCGCGTCCTGATTTAGTTCCCCATGTGATTTGAGAACCGCGACAATGGAAATTGCCATCTCGGTGTCATCGGTATGAAACCAAGGGCCTGCCGGAAGCTCGTTGTCTGCCAGCCGCCTTGTTG
>Ga0207933_1000799_pt1 | contig 27773 bp, 27 predicted proteins | sample NGESurdeep092012_4_FD_184488 | JGI IMG/M metagenome (GOLD analysis project Ga0207933, IMG submission 184488) | Arctic peat soil microbial communities from Barrow, Alaska - NGEE Surface sample F53-3 deep-092012 (SPAdes) | ecosystem: Environmental > Terrestrial > Soil > Wetlands > Peat ... | reverse complement strand
GTGGATCATCAAAATATTTATGCATGGACCAACAATGGCAATATCATTTGCTCATTGCCAGGTGGTTCTCAAAAAATAATTGGTAAAGGAATGCTGCCCGTCTTAAAATCTACAGGTGATGGGGACGTATTTTGTGTGTGGGAAAATGATAAACAAATTGAAGGATATATTTTGCATCTTTAATTATTTAGCCATTGTTGAATCTTACAAAATAAAAAACACCATTCTTAAATTGATAGCCCGTTTAATAAAAATCTTCTCATTGCGTATTAATTGTCAAGATCGCTATTTTCTTATACGTCAAAAAAAATTCAACATTTCTACTTTCCCGCTTTCAGCAATTTACATCCAAGCAATCCAATCACAAAACTTTGTAGCAATGCTTAATGCCTTTTTATTTCCTGCGTAAATATCCGCATCTACCAAACCGGCCAACATTTTATGCAATGTGTACCACGGAACCCAGCCACCATTGAGATCAAAACCCTGTGAACGGATATCGCCTGCAGCCGCCTCATTCCAGATTGAATCTTCACGTGGGATTGCACCGACGTAACCAGTCTTTCTTGCACGTTGGCATTCATCCAATTGATCAACTATATAATCAACCTTTTTCTTAAAGCGCACATCGCCTGACGCCGCGTACATCATGGCGCAGGCGGATAGATAATGACCAAGAGAATGCCCCGAAACACCTCGCTCTCCCATCCGCCATAATTGGGCGCTTTCGGTTTTAATCCGGCGTTTACACGAAAGCGGTGCAGAAAACGATCAGGCTCCAGGGATAAAAGATATTTCGCATCTTCATTCATCGCATCTTTAAACGGCGAAGGCAAGAGCAGCACATCATTTAAAGGAAAGAAGGTTGCTTTGAAGGGCACGTCATTCGTTACTTTGAATGGAGCTTGGGCAAAAGCATTAAATGACATGAATTCAGTGAAGCAACAAATAAGAAGCTTTTTCATTTTTGATAGATTTTAAGCAGGCCACGAATTTCGAAAATTTGCACGAATTATTCTGTAAGATCGCTCCGTCGAACAGATAATAGTAAAACAACAATTTATGCAGTTTTTCATTTTGCAGATTTCATTTTTATCCTGCTTAGACTATTATTCAGTTACTGATAAATTTACTCCAAAATATCTTTTAAAGCGCTGTCAACAGTTGGATATTTGAACACAAAACCTTTCTCGATTAATTTCCGGGAAATTACCCACCGGCTTTTTTACACCAACTCAGTTTCTGTATTAATAAAATAAGCGCCGATTTTCAAAAGAAATTTTGGTGAGGAAAGATAGATCAATGGTTTCAAGATGTTACGCATTTCTTTCATAAACACTTTATTCATAACAGGATTGGGAGCGGCACAATTGTATATGCCTTGTATATCTTCATTATCCATAACAAATCTGATAGCACGGAATAAATCTTCGATGTGAATCCAGCTAAACATCTGCATACCGCTGCCCTGTCGCCCACCTAATCCATATTTTACAAGGTTAATATAAGGCTTCATGACACCACCATTTTTCCCTATGGTTATTGCAATTCTTAATGCAACTTTTCTCGTATTGGAAGCAGGTTTTTCAAAGAATGTTTTTTCCCAGGCTTTCGCTACTTCCACAGAAAATCCGGAACCAATTTCGCCGGTGTACTCATCCATTGCTTTATCTTCAGAATGACGATAAATCGTAGCGGTACTCGAATTAATCCAAACCTTTGGTGGTGTTCGACATTGGTCAATAAGAGACTGAAGCTTTTTCGTTGACTCCACTCTCGAAGCCATGATAATCGATTTATTTTTTTCATTATAACGACAATCAAAGGACTTTCCTGCGAGGTTTATTAATGCTTCTGCATCTTCCAAAGCTTCAATCATTTTATCACTATTATTCCAGTTGATATGATTAGAATCTCTTGAAATAATTAACACCTCAAAGTCTTCTTCACAAAATCTTTTATTCAAATAACTACCAATAAAACCAGTACCACCTGCAATTACGATTTTCTTTTTCATTGCTGATTATTGAATTTGTTGAGGCTGATCATTTGCTATTGCAACCACTCGCTTTTGTTTTGCAACTTTCTTGCCTCTAAAAAATAAATACATATTAAAAAAGAGCATTACACCGAGATAGATACTGAATCCACCGACTTTCATACTCAAAGCTTCAATGGTTTGCTGCGCGTTAGATAATGTATTTGCAATTCTTAAAATAAACAAACCGAAACCCAGGTTCAAAAGATAAAAACCAATTTTAAAAAGTGTGTTGGTGGCCTTTGCAATTTCTTCTCTGCCGTTAAAGATATCTTTCATAAAAACAATACTATTTTTGAATAAGCTGTTTGCGACATAAAATGTCAGTAAAACAACCACCGGTAAATAAATGGTGTAGGCAAGAACGATTAAATCTTTCATGACTTTAAATTTTTAATGGTGAATGATTGATAATTTTTTTTGATAGAAAATAAATAAGCAACATATTGAAATAGTGTGTAATCGCTAAAATCATAATTAACAGACCTGCTTTCAGCGCTATTGAAGCTATCATTGATTCAATACCTGTCACCTTTTCCCAATAACTGAATTGAATAACAACATACCCGATGTTGAATAAATAATAAGCCAGCAACAATATATTATTGGTAGTGTCCGCCAATGATTCGCTTTGATGAAACAAACGTAGGATGAATATTCTGCCGTTACTGTGAAATAATTTTCCAACCCAATAGATAATGTATATCGTGATACAACTGTATATTAAGTATGAAAAAATATTATAGTTCATGGCTAAATAACTATTTTAAGAAGCTTTAATAAAAGCTCACCCCTGTTTGAACTGAAAATTTTATCTGCGAGTGTACTCAACTGATCAGTGAAAGAATAAAGGTCATCTACAGTTTTGAAAAACTCTTTACCATCGGCGGTTTTATCTTTTTTAACTTCATTCTTCAGTTCATTCAGAACGTTCATCACGGGTTCTATCTCCTTTTGCTTACGCATCATGGCAATTTTTACCGCCCATTTCCAAATGTCTTTTTCCGCGACGAAATATTCTTTTCTATCCCCAGCAATCACTCTTTTATAAATGATACCATAATCCAATAGCTGTCTCAAACTCATATTTGCATTGCCACGGGAGATGGTGAGTGATTCCATAATATCATCAGTGGAAACGGGTTCCGTGGAAACCAGCAATAAAGCCTGCACCTGGGCTACTGATTTATTAATGCCCCATTCGCTGCCAAGAGCACCCCAGATGTCAATAAATTTTTGTTTTGATTCTTCTAAATTCATGGTTATTTATTTATTTCACCACAAATATAATACAATATTCTGAACTTTCAATATTTATTGAAAGTATAATAAACATAATTTAAAAGTATAGATATCAACAGCAGGCAAACCCACCTACCGGTAGGCAAGACAGGTTTATTTACTATTCCTTTTCTTTAAAATAATCCCACGCGAGCTTTGAAATATCAGCGATGATTTTATCATTCACTGTTTCACTTTCTTTTGAATTAGATACAAAAACGCAGATCGCAAAATGATTTCCATTTGGTAATGTTACAATTCCAATATCGTTTACTGCGGCAGTAATTCCCTCTTTATTGGTATCGGAGCTTCCTGTCTTATCCGCTACTATGGTTCCTGGCGGTAGTTGGCTCTTAATCCTTACTTTGCCTGTATTAGTTGCTGCCATTACATTCCATAGGAAATGAAAACTTTTTTCAGAAAGAATTTTTCCATTGTAAAATTTGTAAAGTAATTGCGTAGCAGCTTTCGGAGTTGTCCAGTCGGTAAATTGAACATTCCATTCTTTATGCATTTCTTCTTCTGTTGCCACGATTGAAACATCTTTAATTCCAAGGCCTTGGATATAATTGTTTACCACTTTAGTACCTCCAATGAGCCTTAACAAAATATCGCATCCATTATTATCACTTTGCGCCACTGTATATTGTAAGAGTTCAGATAAAGAAAGCGCCACATTTCCGTTAGGATATTTTCCCCTGATCGGACTCCAGGTGTCGGGTAACAGATCGCTTTTTTTTATAAAGATCTTTTGATCTAAAGAGAATTTGCCCTTATCAACTTCGTGTAAAATAGCCAGTGCTATATGAAACTTAAAAACGCTTTGCATCGGGAAATGGTCGTCTCCATTGATGCTTAGCGTATCATTATTTTCTATTCCACAAACAGATACGCCAACAACTGCATTTTTTGAATCTAAAATTTGCGCTATATTTCTTCTTAGTTCATTGGACTGCGCCACTAAAGAAAAAGTAATAAACCCCAATAAAAAGACAAGGATGAAAGTTGTCTTAATCATTTTTCTTTAAAAATTTTCATTGGTAACGGTTGAAATTTAAAAATATAAATCAGGGTTATTTATTTGTTTACTGCCTCATTACTCATCACTATTCCCCATTCACTTCGCTCCTGTCAACGATTTTATCAGTTTAATCTCGTCTTCACTATATGGCGTTCCATCCGGCCTGAATATATCATGAAACCAAATCTTTGGCTCCCCACCATTTGGCATCGGCGTATCCCAGGCATACATCGTATTTGTTTTGCCCGCAACCAATCCCCAATTGATAGCTCCCACGTTTTCCTTTTTAAGCAATGGCATAATAGTCGAAAACAGACTCCCTCTCGTTCTTGCCATATATTCTGTACATATCAAAGGACGACCATAAAGTTTCAAAGAGTCAATCAATTTCGCATGTTCGGGTTCTTTATCATAATTGTGATAAGTAATCACATCGGAATTAGCCAATTGGTAAGTAGTCAGTTCTTTTAAGTCCTGGTTCCAAACTCCGGCAGATAAGGGCTGATCCGGATTCACCTCCCAGGCCCATGAAAACTCTTTTTCTAAAAGAGGTAAGCTCTTGTTGCCATTTCCTGAATTGCCCGGCTCGTTATAAAGATCCCAAAGAAGGATTCTTTTATCGTGTTTAAATGTAGTTAAAATGTCTTTTACATACTTCTCCAATGTATCACCGAGCAAAGGTTCTGTGTGGTACAAAGATCCCGGATCCCTCAGCCAGCCGGAATTATGGATACCTGTTTTTGGTGCGGGTTGTTTGCCGGCATGGTAGGCGTCATTCCAGCAATCATCAAAAAATACGAAGATGGTTTTGATGTGATGTTTATCAGCGATGGATAGATATTTCTTCATCCTGTTTTTAAAACCTTCCTGATCTTCCTGCCACGCTACGTGATGAAGGAAAACACGCATCGCATTAAAACCAATCGATTGCGCGTAGCCCAGTTCGCGATCTATTGTTTTTGGGTCAAAGGTAGCAGCCTGCCACATTTCCAATTGGTTGATCGCTGTGCTCGGAATAAAATTGCTCCCGCGAAGCCAACCTTTTTTTGCGTACCATTCATTGGCTTTTTCCTTGCTCCACACCGCTCGTTCTTTCTGCGCATATGCGTTCCCGTTACCAAGTAACGTGCCAGCAAAAAGAATAAAAAGTAATTTCTTCATTTTAAATTTATTGATTCGTTAATATACTATTTCCTTTTATAAAAAACCGATTTCCTTATTAAGATATTCATCACAATTTTTAAATTTAAAAAAAATCAGGAAGACACCAAAGGTCTTATTAAAAAAATGTTTTTCTGCTCTCCTACCAAAAATGCTGCTTATGAGAAAATGTCAAAATCAGACCTCCCCCGCATTCCAAAGAAGGGAGTAAGGAAAAAGATAAATTTCATTTACCAATTTAGTTGACCACAGGGAAGGCAGATATTCTTAATCTTGCGGCTCCCATCGGTATCAATTCTATGGTTTGTTCATTTGTATGCACATCAACCGGACTTTGTGGAAGTACACCGCAAAGACCATATTTATCGATTGTCCACTCCGGTATTAATTTCCCTTTTGCCTTCTCAAGCCATGCGCTTATTTCTCCGAGCTTGCCTGTCAACCCATCTCTTTGTAATTCAAGATATTTTTTTATCCAACCTTCAGGCTTGATGCTGCCAACAGGAAGCTTTATAAAAACCAAAAGTTCCAAAGGTTTTTTATTGCTGGTGTAATGGGCGTTATAGGTAGTGGTGGCTGGCCGTTTTACAACTGTTGCTTTTAAAGTGCCTTGCGAATTTGATTTATTAAAACAAAAAAGTAACAACACAGTAAACCAACAAATAATTACACTTTTTATTTTCATTTCATTGTTCTTAGGCCTTCCAAAGTTAAATGAAATGAAATGGAAGTTAATTGTTCTAAACTGGGAACCTGTATAACAGGAAGTATACTGGCAGGATATCATCTGCTCAGTGAGCAATAATATGTTTGCAAACAGTTTTCCAACTTGTTCGCTGAGAATTTGCAAAAAGGTTTAGAAAAAGACAGTAAATAATAGATTGAGCTTCTTCATTAAATTTATTTTTCAATACTGAAAACAGTTAAATCGAAAACTAAATTTCATATTACCTTCCAAAACTTAAATAAATTTAATGCCTTGTTGTTTCAGTTTTTGATATTTTTTATTATCAAATTTATAATAGAAGCTTCCACGCTTTGAACCTTGCTTTTCTTTTTCATCTAATTTTTTCAACACACCTATCAATAATATTTTCCTTAGGAAATTTCGTTTATCAAATTTGCTTTCATAGATCGCTTCATAGAGATTTTGTAACTGGGCCAGCGTAAATTTTTCAGGCAATAATTCGAAGCCAATCGGATAGGCCGCTACTTTTTGCCGGAGTCTTTCTTTTGCTAATTCAATCATTTCTTTATGATCAAAAATCATTGAAGGTATCTTTTTTATACTCACCCAACTCGCATGATGCTCCGTCAATAATTCCGGTGAATAATTGTCTATTTTTATCAACGCAAAATAGGCAATCGAAACTACCCGATCTACGGGATCGCGGCCTACACCGGTAAAGGAATATAATTGCTCCATGTAAATTTTGGTAAGGCCCGTAAGCAAATCCAGGATACGATTGGCGCCTTCATCTGCACTCTCAGTTGCCTTGACAAACCCACCCATCAGCGACCATTTTCCCAGCCCCGGTTCAAACCCTCTCTTTATTAATAACACTTTCAAGTCTTCATTATCAAACCCAAAGATGATACAATCTACTGCTATCAGCATACGGTCGTGAACCTTGTATTCATTTATGGCACTGATGTCGTATAAAAATTGCGGCGTTGATTTCAAAATTGCACCTGGTTCAATTTCAGAAACATTTAAATTACTGGCCATCAAAATATATTTTTTTTAGAAAGTTATTCTTACCAAAACTTAACATACAACGCCATTATGAGCAATAAGGTAAGAGTGATTAAAAGAATTGTTTGCGGCTTCAGTTTGAACATACTCTTATCCAACTCAAATGCTTTTGGATTTACTTTAGGACCTCCAAGGCTTATTGCTACCATTAATATCATCGTAAACATGAATGCTAATCCCATACAGATATGAAATGGAATCTCGTATCCGCCTGCGCCATTAGGATACGCGGTGTAAAGGAAGTTTTCATGACCTAATACCTGTGGTGCTAATTCGTTAAAGAAGAATGATAGCAAGAACCCGCCGATTACACCTACTATCGCTGCCAAACCAGTGGTCCTTTTCCAGAACATTCCTAATAAAAAGACAGCGAATACGCCGGGGCTGATAAATCCGGTGTATTTCTGGATGTAAGTGAATCCGCCCACACCACCAATGCCCAGCACATCCGTCCAGGTAAAAAATACAGCAAGAATCATCGCAACAAAAACAGTAATTCTTCCTATAAGCACCTGTTTTCTTTCATCCGCATTTTTTTCAAAATACTTTTTGTGAATATCCAATGTATAAATGGTAGAAATACTATTTACTTTTCCCGCCAATGATGCTACAATTGCAGCCGTCAAAGCCGCTATAGCCAAACCTTTCAATCCTGTCGGCAAAAATTCCAGCACTGCAGAGTAAGCACCGTCTTTACCCCCAACCAATTTAGGGAGATAGCCTTTTGAATACAAAACAAAAGCAGCAATCCCCGGCAACATAACTATAATCGGCATTAATAATTTTAAAAAGCCTGCAAAGAGAATTCCGGTTCGTGCTGTCTGAAGATCAGCACCTAAAGCCCTTTGCGTAATGTATTGGTTACATCCCCAGTAATTTAAATTAATAATCCAGATACCGGCGACATAGGAAAGAATACCGGGAAAACTGAGATACTTATTAATGTCCAATTGTGAAGAAGCAGCCGTAGGTTTTGGAATAATCATTTTAAAATGCTCTGGCGCATAATGCATCAGCGCTTTGAAACCCGCTATAGCACTACTTCCTCCGCCAAGCTTTTCTCCTACCACTGTTAACGCAATATAAGTGGTAATTAATCCGCCGATCGTTAATACCGCTACCTGTATCACATCCGTATAGGCAATTACTTTCATGCCACCGAGAGAAATCAGCAATGCAAAAATGGAAAGCCCTATCAGGATTACGTGAAGATATTGGCCCCCTGCCAATCCATTTATAGCCACCGCACCCAGGTACAAAATAGAAGTGAGATTTACCAATACATAAAGAAATAACCAAAAAATAGCCATGATTAATGCAACCGATTCGTTGTACCTCACCTTTAAAAACTGAGGCATGGTATAAATATGGTTCTTCAGATATACAGGTATAAACCAAACCGCAACTATGATCAGCGCTATTGCAGCGATCCACTCATAGGCTGCCACAGCAATACCCAGAAAAAATCCCTCGCCGCTCATCCCCACAAATTGTTCGGCAGAAATATTAGATGCAATCAATGACGCACCGATTGCCCACCACGTAAGGTTACCTTCTGCAAGGAAAAATCCTTTTGCATCGTGTTCGTTTCTTTTACGTTTATTATAAACGAAATAACCATAGGAGGCTACGAAAATGAAATAAATGATAAAGACAGCATAGTCCGGAAAAGAGAGACCTTTGTTCATAAGCGATGTTTAGAAGATTTAAAATGCAGGTTTAAATTTTGGTTTATTTGTTTGTTTACTGTTGCTTCGACAAGATTAAAGAATTTGTTTTGTTGATATTTAAATTTGAAATAAATTAATTTAGGACGATACACGATTGAGACTTTACAATTTTGAGAAAAGTTTTTTACTTACTCTCATTCACAACTGTCGGCCAACCATCTTTATCCCATTCCGATCGCAAAATACGAAGTTTTGGGTTCCCGTTATCATTGACGTCATAGGCATGAAAAACCAGGTAATCTTTTCCCGCATCAGAAAGTATTGCATTGTGGCCTAATCCGTCCCAATTACGATCACCCTCAAGGAGAATTGTACCTCCACCCTTTGTAAGAAGCGTTCCCTCTTTGTCTGTATAAGGGCCATCAACTTCTCCCGATCTTCCTATTACTATTTTATAATTACTCTTCACGCCGCAACATCAATAATCGAAGGAAACAAAAAGATAATAGTATTTTCCTTTATGAAAAATATAGGGCGCTTCTATTGCGGCATCACCGGCTAAAGTGTCCGAAATACCAAATGTTATATTCCTTGACGCGATAGTGTACCAAACTTCAGGCTCTGCAATTTTTAATCTATCCGGATTAAGCTTTACTAATTTAATGCCATCCCAAAAAGATCCAAAATCCAGCCACTGATTTCAATTAGCATCTGTAATCAAATTGGGATCAATTGCATTCCACATATCCCTGCCAGGAATTGATTGAATAACTTTTCCATGGTCGGACCAATGATAATCCGGGCTATTCTCATTTAAAGTTTTATTGGTAGCTAACCCAATACAAAAAGTATTTTTACCGAAGGCAGATATGGCATAAAATAACTAATATTGGCCATCGTAATATGAGATATCAGGTGCCCAAAAGAAATTTGTAAATCCTTAAATCTGAAACATCCTATCCATATACTTACCCAAAAACTTTCTATGATGCTTATTAAATCTATTCTATTGTTGCTCTTGCCCTGAGGCAAACCTAACTCAAGTAATTTTTTACTGATGCCAGTTTTATCTATCAGCGTCTTCATCTCCTTCATACCGCCCCACGGAGTTACCATATTATCGCTGTATTCATGTTGCATATTCATCCCCAAATTTAAGACAGACTGGCATAAATTCCGTTGTTGCAAAATTTGGGTTGAAATACAAGATTCAAAGGTGGCGAACCGTCTTCAAATACGAACAACCCTTGTGTACTACAAATCAAATGAAGGGTTTATAGCCGCGATGGATTTTAGTTGCATGTACCCTCCCTCAGCTAAATTGGAAATATGCCTTCCGTTTTTCTGAAAAAAAATTAAATTTTAGCGTTTGAAGGGGCTTTTGCTGCAATGTGGGTTATATTCCCGATGCCGACATCGCTCCCGATTACGCCAAAAAAGTCCTCACTGTAAAGTTGCATAACCCCAACTATAGAAAAAATGATAAAGTGGTACACTATTTTTGTGAAAAATTAAACGAGACAGAAACCAAATTTCTCGGAACAGATTCGAAGACTATTTACCAATTGGTTTTATGTGAATACTTCAGAGATCAGGTGTTTTGAGGTTAGAATTGCATTCATTATTTGTTGTTGTATAATTGTTGAACGGTTATTTCGTTGCTGTTCACTTTTTGCCGAGTTAAATTTAATTTTTCTTTATTAGTATATTTTCAATTCAGACAACGCGGTATATTCTCCGTGTCCTGCATTAGTAAAATATATCCTGATCTTCGAAGTATGAATGGTTGAAAATGAAGCGATATTTTCTGTATTGCCTAATGGCTTGGCAGGTAACTTTTTAACCTCATTAACCTTTAGCCAGCTGCTCCCGTTCCAATATTGCATTTGATAAGCAGAAGGTGCTGCGTATTTTTTGCTATCACTATAAAAAAACAAACCGGCGCTATCAATCTCCTCGGGTTTTTCAAATGTAACCTGGAACCAATCTTTTATATGCCCCGATCCATAGCATGACCACCGGTTTATGACATCTTTAAAATACCAGACTCTTCCATCAATAGCCATGTTTAGACTGCCGGTAGAATCTGTATAGGATGCTGAAGCTTCAGGGAATCCTTTCCTGGTAAGTTTAACCGCCAAATCTATGGGAGAACTTGCAGTTCGCCTTATAATTGCATAAGGTATCTCGATTACTTCTTTACGAAGGGTAGAAGGACCAAGAATTCGCTTTCCATCTACATAAACAGACAGACCTGAACCCTGATGATATCTTTTACCATCTTCATCATATAAAATAGTAAGATTATACCCATGATATAATACATCCTGCAGACAAAAATATCTTATCCGATTAGGATCATCCTTATCCGTAGAGATCAATGGATCTATTTTAAACTGGTTATCCGTTTCGGGGCGTAAACCACATAGCCCGGTAATGATCAGATCATTGAATTCGGAATGATTATAATGTTCGCTTCGCTGGCTGATATCTACAAGAGGGCCACCTTTGTCCGGATCATAATCCTCCACCAGGTTAAGTTTGCCCTCTTGATAATGTTGCTCAGCATATTGTTTCAAGATATACATATAATCAGCTTTTGTTATGACATCCTGCTGATAATTATCTAAAAGATTAGCCATACCTCTTAGGACCATAGATGTTTGAAAAGGCCAACTGGGGCCGTTCCATTGGCATTCTCGCTGACCGGTGGCCCTATCGTAACGATACTGTTTCATGTAATAGGTATAGGAAGGTTCCACCGTGCGTAACCCGTAGCGACCCATTAATTCGGAAGTATCCATTACGTGTTCCCAGGCAACATCCCATTTCGGGTTATGGTCCGGTAAATCAAAAGCCCAGGGTTCATAACCTACCAGCTCCCTACCACGAATGAAATGCCAATAATGTACAAACTGGTTGGTAACTTTATACCTGTCCACAAAATCCTGCAGGCTGTCATTCCACAAACTTGTCTCTAACCGGTTTCGTAAAGCCTGTGCTTTATCCTTAAATAGTTTCGCCGTTTTCGTATTTCCTTCCATTAAAGCAATCCTGCTGATCGCCTGTGCATTAGCATACATATAACTGTTAATAGAAGGTCTGAATGCGTCTCCTCCCCTAAATCCATCCTTGCCACCACTTGCATCTATGGAGGCGATGGTATATTCCGTAGCATCCAATAAGGGCTCTATATAATACAATCCTTTAGTCGAATCATAATGATCCTTCCAAGCATGATAGGTACTAATCATATAGGGCAACTGCGAGGTGATAAACGCAGTATCCGGATTAACGCGGTAATAGGCATAAGCGGCATCAGCAATGGCCTCGCTGAAATGCCGGTCATTACCCCCATCCTTATACATGTAATTGATATAATCTTCCATGTACCGCCTATTTCTTAGCCAACGTCCTTCGTAAATATGATAGCTCGTGGCGTCGTTGAGAGAATTATAAGGCTTCCTGTCCCAACTCATTGCATTCAAAAATTCGGTAACGATATAACCTTCTTTCCCTAAATCGCGGAGGTGCGCCTTATATAATTTCCAACGATAATAATAAACGTTCTCAAGGATAGTGTCTGAGCATTCAAAAAAAGGAATATTTTGCAAATACCAGTTTTTGTCATTGTCAAAATAATGCATGCTCATCCTAGATGCGTCGATAAAATGAGTACCCTTGACTTGGGAACAGGCACTTGTGGTGACAAAAAGTACGCAAGCCCATAGGAATATAACTTTTTTCATGGTGAAGTATATTTTTAAATGGTGAATTTATGGTGAAGTAAAGCACCGAGCTATTGCTGGGTACCAGCTCCAAAGTCCGTACTAAAACTTAACGGTTTTCACATGCCCATCGTAGGGATAATCTTATCCGGATCGGAGGTAATATCAATCCCACTCCCGTGGTTTTCACTTACCAAAACGACACGAAAAGTACGTTTATCCAGCATCCCTGGAAATGAGCCCTTACGATTCCCGATCGTAAAGACGCGGCTTTTATCATTCCAGCTAAAGGTGGTCGTCGCACAGACACCCTTTTCATAATCATAGTTATCATACTCATCCTCATAGAGGGTACAATCCCTATCGGCGCCCGGATAAACACGTATGTCCAGCACTCTTCTGTTTTAAATTCGGATAACTCTTAAATAATTTTATCGCCAGCTTTCCTTTTAATGTCCCCATCGTTACCGATACTGATACTTTTGGCTGAGTAGATAGCATTACATGAATATGATCAATTTGAACATTCAATTTTCTATTACCTCTACGCCTTTCCTTTCACATAACATCCGAATGTCATTCTCAACTAAACTTTTTACCTCTCCAAACAATACCCTATAACGTTATTTCGGTGTCCACACCATACGATAGTCGCATTTATATACTATGAGCGATTTTTTTTTGTATTTACTTCCCATCCACCAAAATTAAGGCATACCCGACAGTACATGACCACCGCCAAAGGCAGTGGATTTTTAAGTTGCATTAAACGAGACAGAAACTAAATTTCCCTGAACAGATTTGAAGATTATTTACCAATTGGTATCATCGTGAATTCCTCTGAGATCAGGTGTTCTGAGGTTAGTTATTACGATCTCAATTACTTGTATCTCCGTAATGACCGTCATGTATTCAATTATAGTGAAAGGATATATTAGTAGGAGTCTTATTCCGTTTAGCTCTTTCAGGAAGACCTTCAAAATATCAAAAAGACAATTGCATATCGACTGCGGAATATTTGTTTATTTCCTCAAAGTAAAAAAAGATGCCTATTAGCGGCGAATAAGAGCTTAGAACCTTGATAAACTTCCCCGTACCGACTCTTCATACTTGCTCCTTCAAAGAATGAATACCAAGTCGAAAATGCAGTCCAACATTAATTTTTCCCTTCCTCTTTATCGGATAGAATGTCATTGTCTTTATCATCAAGGACAGAATGCTTGCCAGGCCAATGAAGATAAAGAAACAGTGCTCCCAATATCGTCAATAAAATGCCCCACCAGATGCCTGCGTGTAATCGTTCCAAAACAACATGTGGGTTTTGACTTGTAGAAAGCCCCGGGATGTTGGCAATTAAAACAATAGGGCCATAGATGGCTAACATGATTCCAACAAAAAACCATATTGAAAAACCTTCTTCTTCATGCATGATATATAATTTTTACCAGAAAATAATTTGTAAAATAATAAAAGCAATTAGCACCACTCCTGCCCAGAAAATCGGACGTTTTGTTAACGGAAGATGCTTGTCTGAAGGCAACTCCGTGCAACCTCTTACCAATCCAACTAACTCTGATTCAGGCTTTGGTTTCGTAGCAAGACTAACGAATACAGTTACCAGCACACATATTATCCATGACCAAAGTGCGCGGTACATATCTTCTGCCATAGCTTTTGCATCGGCGGAACCTGTGATGATGGCAAGAGCCCGTGGGTCTAATCTTACCCAGGCCCACATGCCAACAGAAGCTAATGTACCGGAAAGCAATCCCCAAAAACCTCCTGCTGCTGTCGTCCTTTTCCACAACATGCCGAGAATAACCGTACCAAATAATGGCGCAATGAAAAAGCTGAATAATGCCTGAACGTAATCCATTATGCTGGCGGCATTTTCCACTAAATAAGCGGTGCCGATGCTGATAAGAACACCAACAAAGGTAGCCCACCTGCCCATGTTTACATAATGTTTATCAGTGGCTTCTTTCTTCGAAAATTTAGCATGAAGCGGACGATAAATATCATAAGTCCATACGGTTGAGAATGCCGTGACATTACCCGCCATGCCCGACATAAAGCCCGCGATAAGAGCAGTAATTCCCAATCCTAATAATCCAGGCCCTAAATATCGCGCCATCATTAAAGGCAGGATTTCATTATAACTTTGTGCCCCTGTTGCCGCTGCCTGGGCCTGACCTACTAAACCCGGCATCACTGCAAGGCCAATTAAACCAGGTAATATTACAATTAAAGGAACCAGCATTTTAAATCCTGAACCAATAATAGGGGCCATTTTTGCCGACCGTAAATCCTTCGCCGACAGTACCCGTTGCACTACCAAAAAATCAGTAGTCCAATATCCAAATGAAATAACAAAGCCTAAACCAAACACGATTCCTATCCATTGGATGCCCATAGGATTATCATTAAAATGCCCCAGCGTTCTCCACATGTGTGTGTAATCGCCATGAGGAAGATTTTGATGGATTCTGGCAACCATACCTTCCCAGCCACCCACTTCTACAAGCCCGAGAATAGGCACCAGCAAGGCTCCTGCCCAAATGAGCACAAACTGCAATACTTCATTGAATATGGCAGAAAGTAAACCGCCTAATACTACATAAACCATTACAGTAATAGAAGACACCCAGATGCTAAAGTTTAAATCCCAACCAAGAATGACTTTCATTACCAGAGCCATGGCAAACATGTTTACGCCGCTCATTAGCACCGTCATAAAACCAAAAGAAACGGCTGATAACATGCTGGTGCTTTTACCATAACGCAATTTTAAATAGCCAGGTACGGAGTGTGTTTTGGAGATGTAATAAAATGGCATCATAATAATACCCAGGAAAAGCATCGCGGGTATAGCGCCAATCCAATACCAATGAGCAGCTAAAATGCCATATTGATAGGACGCTGCCGCCCAGCCCATCAGTTCCAGCGAGCCCAGGTTAGCGGAAATAAAAGCCAGTCCCGCAATCCACATCGTCATTTTTCTGCCGGCAAGAAAAAAATCATCACCGGTTTTCGTGAATTTTACCAAGTAGTATCCGATTCCCAAGACTATCAGGAAATAAACAATGATGATGAGCAAATCCGCCCAGTTTAATGAAATTAACCCGCCGGAAAGTAAGCATCTGGTGAAGTGAATGTGCATGGTGGTTATTTTATGTTTTGTTATTGTTTACAGAATATTGATCAAACTATACTGGCCAACTTTATCTCATTGAAAGTTCGTTCCACCTTAATTGATTTTTAAAATCCCTCAGTTTAGTTTCTTTGTCAATAAATACAATTTCAATTCCTGCCATTTCGGCAAAGTCCTCTAAATGTTCAGATGTTAAGTTTTGGCTGTAACAGGTATGGTGCGCGCCGCCGGCCAAAATCCATGCTGCACATCCTGTTTTCATATCAGGATATGGTTTCCATAAAACTCTTGCCACCGGCAGTTTAGGTAAATCATGTTCAGGAGCTACCGCTTTTACTTCATTTACCAATAACCTAAAACGATTTCCCATATCAATGATAGAAGCATTCAAGGCTTCGCCAGCGTTCACGTTGAAGACTAAACGAACCGGATCTGCTTTGCCACCAATTCCCAAAGGATGAATTTCGCAGGATGGTTTATTCTTTGCAATCGAAGGACAAATTTCCAGCATATGAGAGCCCAGCACCATTTCGTTTTTCGGATCAAAATGATAGGTGTAATCTTCCATAAATGAATTACCACCTTTTAACCCTGTTGCCATAACTTTCATAGCACGCACGAGGGCCGCTGTTTTCCAATCGCCTTCTCCTGCAAAGCCATAACCATCAGCCATCAACCGCTGGGCGGCTATTCCAGGTAATTGAGCCATTCCATGTAAGTCTTCAAATGTATCTGTAAAACCCTTGAAATTTCCGTCCTTTAAAAACTTTCTCAACCCCAATTCTATCTTTGCGGCTTCGCGTAAAGAAGCATAATTTTCTTTTCCGTCTTTCAGGGAAGCGGCTAATTTATAGTCTTCATTATATTGATTGCATAAATTATCAATTTGCTTTTCAGTTATTTTGTTAATCACATTTACAAGATCGCCGACGCCATGTGTATTTACTGAATACCCAAACTTCATTTCCGCTTCCACTTTGTCGCCATCGGTTACTGCTACATAGCGCATATTATCGCCAAAGCGAACAAACTTTGCTCCCTGCCAATCGTGCCACGCAGCGGCCGCCCGTGACCAGGTACTGAGTTGCTGTTGCACCCCTTCACTTTGCCAATGGCCTACCACTACTTTTCTTCGTTTATGCATCCTCGTCATAATGAATCCAAATTCCCTGTCACCATGAGCACTTTGATTCAGGTTCATAAAATCCATATCAATATCAGCCCATGGAATATCCCGGTTGAATTGAGTATGCAAATGACATAATGGTTTTTGTAAAATCTTCAGTCCATTGATCCACATTTTTGCCGGGGAAAAAGTATGCATCCAGGTGATGATACCGATGCAGTTGGCACTGCTATTGGCTTCCTGGCAGATGGCATAAATTTCTTCGGGAGATTTTACGGTTGGTTTAAAGACAACTTTTACAGGGATATTAGCGGCATCATCAAACGCTTTTGCAATAATCTTTGAATGCTCTGCGACTTTTTTTAAAGTCTCTTCTCCATAAAGATGCTGGCTTCCCGTTACAAACCAGGCTTCGAGTTGTTTAAATTCTTTCATTGTTTGATTTTAAGACTGATTGATATTTCGCTTTATTTATTAGTTTACTGTGTTAAAGCCTCACCCCCTGCCCCTCTGCCCAGGGAGAGGGGTTCTATGCTAATGAACTTCTATTCTTAATAATGCACAGCCGTGTGCGTTTATCATTGTTTCATATTTCTTTTTATAAATCCCTGTATCCGTTTTCTTCCATAAATCCCTAACGGTTACTTTTCCTTTAATACCAAGTTTAGAAAAGTCAATATCTACGGTGTGAGCGCTATTGCCAATATTAAAAAGGCCAACATAGAGATCTTTACTGCCATGCACAGACGAAACCCAAACCATACTACTGTCGTTCTTATATAGTTGTTTTGGATTTTCACCATTTTGATTTACAGCCAGTACTTCATCATTGGTTATTAGATTATTTTCAAGCGCCCTATTTTCAGGAAGGTTACCACCTAACATTAAAGGCGAACGATACAAGCACCAAAAGCTCATGTGAGTTAATAATTCATCCGGTGTGAGCCTGCTGTATCGTTCCGGGCCAACGGGGCCGCGTTTGGATAATTTACCAATCTGCATCATGTCGCAATCCGGCCAATGACCGGGTCCACCAACGCCTTCCCATGTTTTAGCATAGTCAAACATTTTTAGCATCTCCTTCCAATTATCCCAAAAATCATCTGCCATACGCCACATGTTGGCATATTTTTTTACGTGCGCAGAATCCTTAATGGGTGTTTCGCCAGGGGATAAACTTAATACAATTGGCCTTCCACAATTTTGAATCGCTTTATTGTATCCTTCAATTTCAGAAGTTCTGTAAGGACGCGCAATATCATCCACTTTAATAAAATCCACATCCCACGAAGCATATAATTTAAGAATAGAATTCAAATATTCCTGCGCTCCGGGCTTTTGCATATCTAAGCCATACATGTGATTGAGCCATGGACAAATGGACGAAGTATCTGCAATCATATCAGCAGTAATTCCGTTCGTACCTAACACAGGAGATTTCGCCCAGACTGCCTGGCGTGGAATTCCCCGCATTACATGAATGCCAAATTTTAAACCTAATGAATGTATATAATCACTCAGCGGCTTAAATCCTTTGCCAGCAAATGAAGAAGGAAATTTATTGGCATCAGGAAGCAATCTTCCATATTGATCCATACTCAGCCACGGAATATAGGAACCATCGTAAAGCCTGCTCTGAAAAGGATTTCCAATCTTACTTCCGGGAGGATTATCATAAGCCCATAAAAAATCAACCACGATATATTGCCAGCCAAACTGCTTTAAATTTTTAGCCATAAAATCCGCATTGGCTTTCACCTCATCTTCATGCACCGCAGAGCCAAAAGAGTTATAACTGTTCCATCCCATTGGAGGAGTGGAAGCAATTTGATGTTGCTGCGCGAAAACAGGATTGCATAAAAGAAACAATGCAATTAAAAAATGATATGGTTTTATATTTCTCTTCATAATAAGATTAAGTACCCCCCGATGGTCTCAGGAAGACAACCCCGGATCGTTTCATTTTTATTGCCCGTAATACGAATTGTTTCCATGCTTACGTTCGTAATGTTTTTTTATTAAAGAATCTTTCAATCGCAACGCATCTGCTTTCACGGATTCTGTTACGTAAGCCATTTTGGCTACTGCTTCCAACACAGCGCTGTTGTAAACCGCTTTATCGGCCGTTTTACCCCACGTAAAAGGTGCGTGATTGCCCACTAAAATCATTTCCATTTCTTGATAACTAATATTCTTTTCTTTCAGGGCATCGATGATTTGAAAACCGGTTTGGTATTCGTAATCGCCTTGTATCATTTCATCGCTCATAGGTGCGGCACATGGAATATCATAAGTAGTATGGTCAGCATGCGTTGTTCCATAAATCGGAATGTCACGGAGGCTTTGCGCCCATGCAGTGGCATAGCAGGAATGCGTATGTACAATTCCGCCTATTGATTCAAAATGTTTATAAAGAACTGCATGTGTAAGTGTGTCGGACGATGGACGCAAATTCCCTTCTACTGTTTTACCATCAAAATCAACGATTACCATTTTATCTGCGGAAAGTTCTACATAAGGAACACCGCTTGGTTTGATGGCAAAAACTCCTTCCTTTCTATCCGCAGCGCTCGCATTGCCAAAAGTAAAAAGCACCAAACCGAGTTCTGGCAATTGCATGTTGGCCTTGTAAGCGAGCTCTTTTATTTCGTTGTATTTACTCATTGCTCGATAAATTTTCCTAGCGCTTTATATTTTTCAAATCTCTTTTTATATAACTCCACATTATTTTTATTGGGTTGATATTCGGCATCAAAACCCTGCCCCATAGCAGCCATCGCATCTTCTACTTTATCATAAATGCCTGCGGCAGTTGCGGCAAACATCCCCGCTCCAATTGCACACGTTTGTTCTGATTTATGGATTCGGATAGGCATGTCCATTACGTCTGCCATTACTTGCATGATATAAGGAGATTTTCTTGCAACGCCACCAAGGCCAATCAATCCTTTTACCGGAACACCTTCATCATTAAACCTGTCGACGATTGCTCTGGCACCAAAACAAGTGGCTTCTACCAAAGCTTTAAAAATACGAGGCGCACTGCTTCCAAGATTCAAATTTATAATGGCAGCTTTTAGTTCCTGGTTTGCATCAGGCGTTCGGCGACCATTGAGCCAGTCAATCGCCAGTTCATCATTTTCATTTAACGGAAGTTTTGCTGCTTCGGCAGAAAGTTCAACAATTAATTTATCGTGCAATTCTTTTTGTAATAAATCAGCGGTCGCTGCATCAATAATTTCTGAATTTTTTAAAATATTTTTTAGAGAATTTAAAATCATATTTCTAAACCAGGCGTAAGTATCCCCAAATGCAGATTGTCCCGCTTCCATCCCCATCATTCCGGGAATAACAGAGCCGGGCACCTGACCGCAAATTCCTTTTATCAATTTATCTTTTACATCATCCATCGGCGCTACCAGCATATCGCAGGTAGACGTGCCCATCACTTTACTTAAATGATAAGGCTCAATTTGTCCGCCCACTGCGCCCATGTGGGCATCGAATGCACCGACGCCAATAATTACATCAGTGGATAAACCCAAACGATCTGCCCATTCTTTCGAAAGATTTTCAGCAGGATTGTCGGATGTATAGGTATCTGTAAATAATCTTGAAGTAAAACCATCAAGCAATGGGTCTAATGCTGTAAAGAAATCGTTTGGTGGTAATCCTCCGTAATCTTCTGCCCATAACGCTTTGTGTCCTGCGGAACAAACACCGCGTTTCATTTGGTGAATATCATTGCCGCCGGTTAATAAAAAAGGAATCCAGTCGCAATGCTCAACCCATGAGTAACAGGCCGACCTAACAGTATCGTCTACACGAAGTATATGCAACAGTTTGCTCCAGAACCATTCTGATGAATAAATACCACCAACATACTGCAAATAATTTATACCAAATTTCTTTGCATGGTCATTGAATTGGGCAGCCTCTTTTGTAGAAGTATGATCTTTCCACAACACAAACATGGCATTGGGATTGGTTTCAAATTCAGGGAGTAATGCCAGCGGTGTTCCGTGTTTATCTACTGCAACAGGAGAAGAACCCGTCGTATCCACAGATATCGCTTTTATATTTTTTGCAACTTCATCACCGGCTTTTTGCAAGCAGTCTTTTATAGTTGATTCCAGCCCTTCGATATAATCAAGCGGATGTTGGCGGAACTGATTTTTATTGGCATCGCAATACAGTCCATTTTTCCAGCGTGGGTAATAATATATGGATGAAGAAATTTCATCTCCGTTAGAAGCGTTGAGTATCACAGAACGTACAGAATCTGTACCGTAATCAACTCCAATTACAAAAAGTTTATCCGATATCATAAAAAGCAATCTTAAAAAAAGGACAATTTAGGGATATTTTTTTTATAAGTGTCAAGTTTACATTTATTTTTTTTTGTTCTTTAATTATATTGGCAAAATATTTTCAACTAAGAACTTGCGAGCGCGAGGTATTTGTAAATTTTAAAGAAAATAATCAGGAATTACCATCCGGTGCCGAATATCGGCATCAATTTTATTGAACTAAAAATGCTTCCAATGCCCTGGTTGACTTTCCGTCATCTCCCCACGCGCTCAAGGCATAGTGACTCCAACTCCTTGCGCCTTCCGGTTCCCAATAGATCACGCCCAGACCTTTGTTGTGAGGTACGGCTTTCACCTTCTGTTGAATTGCCACAGGCATGTCATAAGTATTCTGAGATTTATCTTCCTCGCCGCCCTCTTCTACTATCATTACTTCTTTGCCATACCTGGTCGCTAAATCTGAAAGATTATTTCCCAAATCGCTAATTGATTGTGTATAATCGGGATGGCCATCAAGCCAGTAAGGATAATAAGTCAGGCCACAGCATTCCGTTGGTTATTTCATTGCCCACTTCCACCCAATCCGGAGTTACCCCGGCGGCTTTGATCGTGTTCTTCACGTCAAGCGTATATTTATACACTTCATTCAATAAATGCGGAAAATCATCTTTTGCCCAGACAGCAGGTTTGTTTTGTTTTTTTGGGTCGGCCCAGCTATCGCTGTAATGAAAATCGACCATCACCTTCATCCCCCATTTTTTTGCTCTTGCAGCCATCGTCGCTGTCTCATCTTTACTGCAATATCTGCTGAATTTATTTTCGGACGGGTTCACGAATGTGCGCAATTTGATGGTATTGATTCCAAGACCTTTCAAAATCTCGAAGCAATCTTCAGCAACACCTTTGTTATTATAAAATGTATATACGGAAGCTTCCATTTGTGGCAGCCAGCTCATGTCAGCGCCCTTTACAAAATCCGTTTTTTGATTTTGCCCGAAGCACTGTCGGTTTTTCAACTTCCAAATAAGAAGGTAGTAATAATTATTATCGTAGTGATTTTCTTTGACTGTTTCATAGTTAAAAGCTTTTAGTCAATTCAGCGATTATTTTCATGTAAGATTAAAAGATATCTCGCAGGTGACGGCGAACCAATTTATAGTAGAGCAATAAATATCTCTCATTTCTATTTTCAATTAAGACTGCAAGCCAGAGAATTAACGCGGCATTAATGACGTGAAATTTCCCCTTTTTTTTAACTCTATTCCGTTTTTAAAATCACCTCGGAAGAAATCAATCCGGGAGAGGTCGCTTTTAGTACAATGTTACCAGAATATTTTGCTGACTTAACAACCACTATGCATCTGCCTTGCCACGCTTTGCGCTGAGGTAATTGATAACTTTCTACGCTCATCGGGTCAGCATTTCCAACGCCTGCAATAGTTCCAGAGCCCTCAATTGAAAAATGAATTAAATTCTCTGCTCCGGGATCTCGTATTCCGTTTTTATCAACCAGTTCTACGGTCACATAACTAAGGTCTTCATTATCTCCTTTAATAGTCTTTCTATCAGCAGATAATTTTATTTGTGAAGGCGCGCCCGCAGTTTTTAAGACAGCCGTATTGACTTTTTTACCATTAACAAATCCAACTGCCTTTAACTCTCCTGGCGCATAAGGAACCTGGTAAACAGCCATAAATTTTGTGGACCGATTGGTTTGCTTTTTCCCGAGTGATTTATTGTTTAAAAATAATTCCACTTCATCGCAAGATGAATAAATGTTTACATCAAAAATAGAATCTTCATCACCTTGCCAGTTCCAGTTTGCTACTACATCATCCCAATTCCATTTGCTCCATCGTGCCTTTTTAGGATTTACCGGAAATGAAGGTTGAAGTGGTTTCACGAAAATGGACAATTGATTTTTTTTCCAAAGTGCATCGCGGTAAAATGATTGCGGGCGTTTCCATCCACAAATATCTATGTCGCCGCAATAAGCAAGATTCCAGGGATAGAAGTTTTTGTTTTGCGGATGCCCAAGCCAGCCGATACTTGATTCACCAATGTAATCAAAGCCGGTCCAAACAAAATCACCAATCACCCAGGGATGATCTACAACATCCATCCAGTAGTCGAATTGCTCTAAGGGAAAAGATTCAGTCGCAACCATAATTCGGTTTGGCTTGCGTTCATGATCGCTTACATATTTATCATCTGCATAATTATAGCCGCAAATATCGAGCGCTGAAAAGAACGCATCTTTCTGATCTGACACACTATTTGCAGCAGCCGTAACAGGTCTCGTATTATCTACTGACCGAACATAATCTGCCAATAGTTTAGCCGTATCAGCAATAGTAGGCCTGTCCATTCCCGGAATTTCATTACCTATACTCCACATAATAATAGAAGGATGATTTCTATCGCGAAGCAACATGCTTTGTAAATCTCTTTGCCACCAATCTCTAAAATAAACATGATAATCATCCGCATTTTTCCCTTCGGTCCAACAGTCAAAAGCCTCATCAATCACCAGCATTCCAAGGCTATCACAGGCTTCCAGAAACGCGGGTGCGGGAGGATTGTGCGAACAGCGAATTGCATTAAAGCCACTTGCTTTCATGAGTGCGACACGGCGTACTTCTGCCCTGTCGAATGACCTTGCACCAAGAGGCCCGTTATCAATATGAAAACATCCGCCTTTTAATTTCATCGGCTTGTCATTGAGCATAAACCCATTGACAGCATCAAAAGAAATTTTTCGGATGCCGAATTTGGTTTCGACCTGATCCACTAGTTTTCCATCAACATAGATTTCTGTAATGGCTTTATATAAGCCAGGCTTTTCAGTTGACCATAGTGCCGGCGATTTTACTATTGCATTTTGACTAAAGATATACTTATCATTTGCCGAAATATTTTGTTTCGATGAAATATTTGCAACTTCAACTCCAACATTATTCACAATTTTATCTATCAAAGTGACGGTTGCCGAAGCGCCTGTTTCATTCTCTACTTTTGTTTGGATGTCTACTTTTGCTAATGAAGAACTCACTTCCGGTGTGGTAATATAAGTTCCCCATTGGGCTAGATGAATTGGATTGGCTTCTATCAACCACACATGGCGGTTAATTCCTGAACCTGCATACCAGCGGCTGTTTGCGCCCTCATTTTTTACCTGGACTGCAATAATATTCTTTTCACCCTTTTTTATTTTATCGGTAATGTCATAATAAAAAGAGGTGTAGCCATAAGGATGATTTCCCAAATGAACACCATTGATCCATACATCCGAATTCATATAAACACCATCAAATAAAATAGAAATCCGTTTATTTTGTTGGTTCACTGGCAACGTAAAAGTTTTACGATACCAGCCTATTCCGCCGGTAGTAAAGCCAATGCTTACCCCATTAATTACATCCGGACTAAATGGTGATTCAGTTCCTGGCAAATCCTCTATGCTCCAGTCGTGAGGAAGATCAATATTCCTCCAGCTTTTGTCTTTGAAATTGACATCTTCGGCTTTAGCAACATCCCCGCGATGAAAACGCCAGCCTTCATCAAATAAAATTTTTCTTTGCGCAAAGCACTGAAAACCAAAGAGGAAGAAAATGATCAGAAAGAAATTTTTTTTCATAAACATAATTTTGATTTATTGCTGAGTGCAGTCGGTTAAATAATTTCTATTTTACAGGCTTCTGTTTAGAATCATTTGAATCAACATTATTTCTAAACAACTTTTTTCTGCCAAAACCATTATCAAACAATTCATCAGGCCATATTTCCTGTGTTCTCAATATAATTTTTTCTATTAGTAAAATCCGTTGGGTTAACTGAGATATAATCTTTAATAAAACCAACCACATTGCTATAATTCCCGAATTCGTCTTTCTCATGCATCGTAGTTAACACTACACAGTCCATGCCTGCATTCTGAGCCGCTTCCACCCCTTTGGGCGCGTCTTCAAAAACAATACAATGTTCAGGCGACACATTCAGCAACTTAGCGCATTTTATAAAAGTTTCCGGATCAGGTTTGCTGGTGGCTACATCATCAGCGCTTACTATGGCTTTGAAAAAGTGACGGATATTTAAATTATCTAAAACAAAATCAATATTGAAAGGAATTGCCGCAGACCCTATTGACATTGGGATACCGGCTTCGTGTGCCTTGTCCAAAAAAGATTGTAATCCCTTTATTAATTTGAGATTCGGTAAATACGCTTGCTGATACCTTCTTTCTTTCTCAATTGAAAGCTCCTTTATTTTTTCTTTTGAAAAATGACTGTCACCAAAAATCCTTTTGAGCAATTCATCATTTTTTCCATACATTTCTATTTTCACTTCATCCCACGTAAGGCCTGCCTGTAAATTATGGTTCAAAATATCGTACCATGCACGGGCATGATATTCCATATCGTCAATCATAGTTCCGTTTAAATCAAAAATAAAAGCTTTCTTTTCCATTGGGATTTTTTAAATTATTAATTCTTTTTTTTTCTGCTATCGGCTATCGACTAATCCCGGCATACAGGCCTCACCCCAACCCCTCTCCAAGAGAGAGGGACAATTTTCCGAGTGTATTAAATCTCCATATGTCTTTTTTTCTCAAAGTTTTTTAAGCTAAGAACTATGTTATTCTCACCAACTCACTTTCAGTAATGTCACTCCCTGCCTGGCTAATTCAAAATGGTAATTTAGATTACCATCAATTGTTTCAAACTTTTGCAACGGCACATTCTGTATTAACTTCCCGATCTTTTCTAAATCATGAATTTGTTGTTTTGTCGGTTGCTGCGGTGAGCCCATATTTTTCCAGGCCGTGTATGCATTACTGTGATTTTCATCTACGAGATAACTGGTTACTGTTGCTTTTTTTCCAGGCAGATTTTGCAGGTTTAATTTTATCAAAGCCCCTGTTTTTTTATTCTCATCGTCATGATAATTCCAAAGCATTACATAGATAGTATCGGCATCCATAGTTGCCAGCCCATCTACATAAGGTTGATTGCGCACGCTGCTATCAATAATGCTTTGAAGAGGAATTCCATTAGGATTATTGACGGCAAGCATATTACCCTTCATTTTGCCAAACATTCTAAAAACATTCAACACAGGCTTATCCACTCCATTTGTTGCTAAATCGCGGAAGCCGCCAAACCAGCGCTCGTTTTCAAATTCAAAAGACCAGCTAACTGCGCCAACGAAATTAATGTTATACTTCCTCACCATCTTATATAGTTGCGCAAAAGCCGCAGCCGTATAACTGGAGTACATGGTGCCGTTTCTGTAAGCATTTTCCGGGCTGTAATCCACAGAACATGCAGCACAACCTTCGGGGTCAAACTCACCAATCATCACGGGCAAATGTTTCAAAGAAGGAAATTCATTAACTATCTGAAATCCTTTTTCAACATCTTTAAGCTGTGCTGACATGTTCATTTGCACCTGGTTGTTCACTACTTTCGGATTTCCTTTTGCATGAAACGTGATGTAATCAAGCGGGCTACCGGTTTTGCCGGTTGCATAATTTTTACCATCGACACAATGTTGTAAAAATGCCGTTAGAAAATCCGCTGCTTTATTCCATCCCGGTCCGGTAGTAGTTGGCCCACCAATTCTTGCAGAAGGCAATGCTCTTTTTACTGCGTCAGCTGTATAATCGTAAAGCTTAAAATATTCATCCATTGTTCCTTTCCAATAAGCAATGTTCGGTTCATTCCACACTTCCCAATACCATTTTTTAACTTCTGGTTCTCCGTATCTTTTTACGCAATGTATTACCCATTGATAAATTAATTCAGCCCATTTTTTATAATCCTTCGGTGGGTATGCCCAGCCTGTAAAGATGGAATCAGAAGGCACACCCGGTTTCCAGTGATGGCGGTAAGGATGTGGATTAGTTGATAACGCTTCGGGCATAAAACCTATTTCTGCAATAGGACGGATGCCACGGTTTACGAATGCATCAAAAATAGAATCCACAATCTTCCAGTAATACACAGGATTACCATTTTTATCTTCCGTATAAACATTAGTAGAACTCCATTTCAACGCGGCTTTACCATCGCCACTTGTCAATAAATTATGCGTCCTCACATATACAGGCGCTTTGCCTAATTGCGTTAATTCAGTCAATAATTTTTCGCCATCTTTCATGGTAGTGAAGTTGGCTTCATCGTATCCAAAGTAAGACCAGATAGGATTATAAGGACCTATCACATTTTTTGTATCAATGCTAATATTTGCAATATCTGTTTGTGCAAATGCAGCATGAACGAGAAATAAGAAGCAGACTGGAAATAATCTTTTTAAATGGAACATGGAATTTTTTTTCGAGTATTTCCAAAAGTAAAGATTAAAGATATATTTTAACAGAATAAAATACATTTGATTTATTAATAGGAGCATAATTTAGTGATATGCTAAGATTTTATTTTGTATATTTGTGTATGCAAAAAAAGAGAGGTTCAAAAGATAGTCAGGAGACGAAACGGCTTTTAGTTATTTCGTATTTAAAATCTAAAAAGG
>Ga0207933_1000798_pt1 | contig 27813 bp, 25 predicted proteins | sample NGESurdeep092012_4_FD_184488 | JGI IMG/M metagenome (GOLD analysis project Ga0207933, IMG submission 184488) | Arctic peat soil microbial communities from Barrow, Alaska - NGEE Surface sample F53-3 deep-092012 (SPAdes) | ecosystem: Environmental > Terrestrial > Soil > Wetlands > Peat ... | reverse complement strand
CGGGCGAGGGCTGCCTGTGGGCGCGGTGCCATATGAGACGCTACGAAACATTGTCGATTTTCAGGCAAAAGAGGATGGAATCTCTGTGCCGGCTCGCGCCGCGGCAGCCCCTCCGCCATCCATGAAATAAGGGTTCCAGAACCGGGTTGGGCCTCCCTGTCTGCCGGTGGCGGCCTCACCGGAGGATCGAAGCAGGAGCCCGCGGGGGCGTTCAAGCCGCTAAAATAAAGTGGAAGAAACCATAGGGCGCCCTACAAAGTATGTAGGGTTTGCGGTGACGTTGAAAGCGCTTTCAGAGGTCGGGTGAAAATGGAAATGATGTAGGTGTCACCTTTACCACTTACTCTCAAGGGAGAGCTTCCCATCCGTTCATTTCCCGATGCTGCAGGCCCCACGAAGGAATTCAAGCGAAAGTCATCCTCATGGCCAAATTGTCAGCAGTCGAGTCAGCGCAGAGCGTGCCTCAGTTCGTATCCCGCCAGATCCCGCTCTACTATCAGTTGCAGACCATTCTGCTGGAGAAGATTACCTCAGGCAGTTGGGGACCGGGTCACCGCCTTCCCTCCGAGGCGGAACTGGGCGAATCCTACGGCGTAAGCCGGATCACGGTCCGCCAAGCACTGGCCGCGCTAGAGGCGGAAGGAAGGCTGCGCCGGGAACCTGGCCGGGGAACCTTCGTCATCGGTTTGCCCAGTGGGGGACCTCGCCTGGAGGGCTCGCTCGAGGACTTCACCTCCTTCCTGAAGAGCACCACGAACAAGGTCACCTCCGTGGGCCGTGTGCAGGCCGGCGTAGAGGAAGCCGGCCGGCTGCAACTCCCCGTGGGGTCTCCGCTCACCCGCTGCTGCTGCTTGCGCTCTCATCGGGATGAAGCCTGTGGCGTCATGGTTCATGAACTGCCTTACGAACTTGGCCGGCACTTCACCAAGGCGAATTGGAGGGAGCCCATGGCCGAGGTGCTGCACAACAAACTGGGGATCCGCATGTTAAACACTAGGCATAGTATCCGGGCTTCCCTCTCCGGCGTGAATGTAGCGCGGTTGCTGGACACCCGTATCGGAGCGCCGCTTCTTACCGTCGAACGGATCATCTCCGATGAGGGGGACATGCCGCTGGTCCGCTCGGTGACACACTGCCGCAGCGACATCTTTTTCCTGGTCTCCGAGCGGCATGACGACGAGTCTCGCTCGCAGACGCGCCCAGCCAAGACTCACCGCAACGGCGCCAACGGGAAATCGAGAGAGCGATCCTGATCTCCTGAGGCGGTATGCCGCGACCGGCGCCAGCCGGCGCACTGTTTGGCTCGAAAGGCCGTGGGGCCGTTCGCCCGCCGCTCCTGTGCTAGCACAGGAATGGGAAAGTTCGCTTTCCGCAACTCAAATTTTAGTTTTATACCACTAAGTTTTTTCGCCTCGGACAAGTTGCTCCGCCGCCCCCGCCCGCATCGTACAAGAGGTTCGATTCGTGTCGTTCTGCGTGTTTTGCCGCAGCAAGATCGCCAATGGAGTGGTATCGGCTCGGGTTACCGCCCTGAAGCGCCGGCCCTTCTAGCGAGCGGGAGATTCGTTCAAACAACAGGATCGCAGTGCGTTCCCCAAGCGAATCGGGCCGGAGGCCATTATGGCGGCAGTAGACCCGGTCATTAGACCACTCCAGCATTCTTCCGAAGAATATGCAGCACTGATTGATACGAATAGCCCGCGGCTGCTCGAGGTGCGGACGGGGATAGGAGCCATTTATGTATGTCCGTCGGGCTGGGAGCGCATTCGTCTGGAATGGGTATTCCGCCATTTTCACGTACTGCCCCCGGAGCTGTTGAGCCGAGGCGACCGGCTAATAATTGAAAGACTTACGCACTCGGCCGCCATAGCGACGGGGGAGCCGGTCGCGCGCAGTGCTGTCTTTGGGGTCGTCGAACAAGCATTTCCGAAAGCTGGAAAGGGGCCTGTTCCGTTAGGAGCGTCGAGATTGCCGGTGAGCGCGTCGGCCCACCCCCCTGGCCGGCAGCAGGCGAGGGAGGGCATCCTCGCCGTGAGAGAACTGGCGAACTGGATGATCCACCGTCCAGCAAGGCGGCGGGCGCAGCAATGGAAGGGGCTTGCAATGCTAGGCGTCGCCTGTCTAACCATCATTCTGGTCAAAAACCGTGACAGGCATCCAGCCCGAGCCCGGCACTCCGCATCGTGGAGCATGATCGCACCCCCGGCGCAACCCTCTCCTGTCCTGACGAGATCGGCATCCCTGCACGACGTTGTTGATCGCGGGGACGCAGCGGCAGCCACGGAGCATGTGACGCTTCCACTGGCCGCTCCCGCAACGCGCCAGGAGGAGCCCGCCGGCCCGGTTGCGACCGGGTCCCGGCGCTCTCTCTTGCCGAGCGCGGAGAGCGGGGACAGCGGAGCCGCAAGAGATACCGGGGGGCGCGCGCAGCAATCTCAGCCGTCCATCCCCTTTTCATCTCACGCCGCGCTTAAGGCCCTACCGCCCATCTCCGCCATACCGCCCACTCGAAGCGTGGCGGCAGCTGAGCTGATCCTTTCCTCCAGCACCAGCGCGCCTGCTGGTGCGGCCTCCGGGCTGCAGCCAGCGAAGGCGATCGCCTCGCCGGCTCCGGCGTCACCGGACGTTCCACTCGAAGATGGCGCCCCAGCGGCTCTGGCCTCGGTGTCTGCGCCGCAGCCGGCTACAGTGCGGCCGTTTGTCTCCGAGCTTCCCCAGAGCGGATTTGCCGCGCCTGCGCTTTCCCAACCGAATTTTGTGGGCACCGTGAAGTTGCACGTGGTCATTGGGACGGATGGATCGGTGAAAGACGTCAACGTGCTTAGCGGCGACCCCACAGCGGCAAAGGCGGCGATTGCAGCGGTGAAAACATGGCGCTATTCACCGCATGAGGTGGACGGCCAAGCCGTTGAAGCGGAGACCATGGTCGGGATCAGCTTTTTCGGCCGCGATGCCGTCTCCGTTCGGCCGCTCCGATAGACGTCGGCAGGTCGCTCGCAGCGAGGACCCGGTTTTCCTCGCCGAAATTCTTACTTATTCTCCGAGCATGAGGCGGCGTATGGAGGTCGCCTTTCCGGTCAGGCCATCGCACTCGATGAGGGAGGCGCACATGCGCGGATCCCCCTTTGCAGCCTCGAACTTTCCCGGGAGCCCGGTGAGGAAGCGAGCGAGCACAAGCTCTTTTTGCACGCCAATCACGCTGTCGAAGGGACCGCTCATTCCCACATCGGTCTGATAGGCTGTTCCATTTGGCAACACACGCTCATCGGCAGTGGGAACGTGGGTGTGTGTTCCGATTACCCCAGTAACCCTGCCATCTAGGTACCATCCGAGGGCAATCTTCTCCGATGTCGCCTCGGCATGAAAGTCCACCAGAATGACTTTGGCCTGGATTTTTTCCAGCAGCGTATCGGCAGCCCGGAAAGGATCTTCCAAGCTACCCATGAAGACGCGGCCCTGCAGGTTGATCACCGCATAGCTCTGTCCGTCGCCCAGGGTTCCCTCATAAAATCCATAGCCGGGAGCGGTGCCGGGGTAATTGGCGGGACGCAGCAGCCGGCGCGGTTGCTCATCTCCGTCGGCGCGCGCGGATTGCAAATAGTCGGCAATCTCTTTTTTATCCCAGACATGGTTGCCGGTGGTGAGCACATGGGCGCCGAGCGAGAAAATCTCCTCGGCGATACCGGGGGTCACACCAAAGCCTCCGGCGGCGTTCTCTACGTTGATCACCACAAGATCGACATGATTTTCTTCAATCACGTGCCGGAGGTGCTCCCGGACGATATGCCGCCCGGCCTGCCCAAAAACGTCACCCACAAACAATATCTGCACAAAATTCCTCGATGGAAGGTAAAAACTTGATCGAAAACTGATGCTAGAGCATTTTCGGCCAGCGCGCAGGCGAAGGACCGGCCGGAACGGGCCATTCACCCCAAAAAGGCTGCCTAGATAGAATCTCACCCGTCCAACGTAAGAGGAAAATGCTCTAACACGGGTACAAACCGACTGGGAGCGCATGACTATCTCGAGCTTGGTCGAGATTAGACAATCCATGTCTCACCCACAAACATTACATTGTTCGGACTAGAGCCAAGAAACAATCAATCGATGGTTACCGGAACGTAAGTCTGCAACTTTAGAAGTGACCAACGTTCTCACCGTGGTTCACTTGCAACCGTCCCAGCGTGTGTTAGGGTTCCCGACATGGCTGTTAACTGTAGGTTTGCCACCGGTGTTCACGTGCTGGTCCTGCTGGCCGCAGAGCCGGATGTGCTGCGAACTTCGACGGAGATCGCCGAGAAATTGGATACCAATCCGGTGGTCGTACGCCGCGTGCTTGCTTCCCTTCAGCAAGCGAGACTCATTGAAAGTCAAAAGGGGCCGACCGGAGGATCGCGTCTGCTGAAGCCCCCCAAGGCTATAACACTGGCGGAGGTGTATGAAGCGGTAGAAACAGGGCCGCTTTTTCATACTCCGCATGTACGAGCTGCCGGGCCGGCGCGAGTCAACGCCGCGCTGGAGCGAGTATTTGACGGCTCCATGGCGGCGCTTCGCGATGAGCTTGGGGGCATTACATTGGCCCAGATCCTCAAGCGGACTCAGAAGCCCTCACGGAAGTAGTCTGCGGCCGAGGGGAGTCTTTTTCGCTCCTCTCGATCGTCAGGCTGCCGGGTCTCTTTTCTCTAGGTTCCCAAACAGTAACGGTGACCGCCGGCGATCGGGCGGCTACCGGGAAGCACCATCTATCCGCGGCGTATCTCCGCGGATAGATAAGTCGCCCTGCGCGGCGGCCGCCGAACTCTGGGACGGCCGCAGCAAGGGAAAGAGAATGACATCGCGGATTGACTTGGCTCCGGTCAGCACCATCGTGAGCCGGTCAATGCCCACTCCCTCGCCCGCGGTCGGCGGCAGCCCGTAAGCGAGCGCCCTTACATAGTCTTCGTCCATTTGGTGGGCTTCCTCATCGCCCCGTTCCCGCTGCGCAAGCTGGTTGAGGAATCGCCGCTGCTGCTCTTCCGGATCATTCAGCTCGCTGAAGGCGTTGCCCAATTCAAAGCCTCCGATGTAGAACTCGAAGCGCTCCACCCACTCCGGCTCATCCGGCTTTTGCTTGGAAAGCGGCGAGACGGCCAGCGGAAAGTCATAAATAATGGTCGGCTGGATGAGGTGTTCTTCGGCGACCGCTTCAAAAATTGAGGCAATGGTCTGCCCCAGAGGCTCGCCGGGTTTTGCTTCGATGTGCACTCTGGCTTCGCGCAGCCGCCGAAGCATCTCCTGAATGCCGGATTCCCCGGCAAAATCATTTGCCGCAGGCTTGGGGCCGGCATTCTCCGGCCAGAACTGAGCGATCGCTTCACGCATGGTGAATCGCCGCCACTTGGCAAGATCAATCTCCACGTCATCGAACCGTGTGATGGTGCTGCCATTGACCTCGCGCGCCACGTGCGGGATCAGCTCCTCGGTGAGATCCATAAGGTCGTGATAGTTGGCATAGGCCTGGTAGAACTCCAGCATGGTGAACTCAGGATTATGCTGGGTGGAGATACCCTCGTTGCGGAAGTTGCGGTTGATTTCGTAAACGCGGTCCAGGCCGCCAACCACCAGGCGCTTGAGATAGAGCTCCGGAGCGACGCGCAGGTAAAGCTGCATATCCAGGGCATTGTGATGGGTGCGAAACGGCTTGGCCGCAGCTCCGCCGGCGATAGGCTGCATCATCGGAGTCTCGACTTCCAGATAATCCCGGCGGTCGAAAAAGTTGCGCACCGCCTTGAGCACTTGCGCGCGCTTGACGAAGACCTCGCGCACCTCAGTGTTCATGAAGAGGTCCAGATAACGCTGGCGGTAGCGCAGCTCGACGTCGGCCAGCCCGTGATACTTCTCCGGTAGCGCCAACATGGCTTTGGCCAGGAACGCAATCGTTTCTACGTGGATCGTCAGCTCGCCGGTGCGGGTGCGGAAGAGATATCCGGAGACGCCGATGTGGTCGCCCAGATCGAGCAGCTTAAAAAGATCGAAAGCGGCATCGCCGACCGCATCGCGCCGGACATAGATTTGAAGCCTTCTGCCGCCCTGCTGCAGTTGAGCGAAGCCGGCCTTGCCTTGGGGCCGGATGGCCATCAGCCGGCCCGCCACCTGCACCACGGTGCGGGCCGCTTCCAGGGCCTCGCCGGTGACGGAGTCAAAGCCTTGCCGGAGCTCAGGAACCGTGTGCGAGGCGGCAAAGCGGTTGGGATAGAGCGGTTGCCCGAGCGCGGCAATCTGGCTCAGCTTCTCTTTGCGCAGCGCAAATAGATTGCGCTCGAATTCAGACTCGAACACTTCGGTGCCTCTCGCCTCTGCCATGGCGTCGGAAAATGGGGGTGAACACGCCAGTATACCGGGGCGCCGAAGCTGGTTGAAAAGCGCGCCGAAGCGCCAGCCGGGACGCGGGGTGCTGCATGCGCCGCGGGTTTCGGCCGCCCTTCGCCGGACCCGGTTGGCAAGGGCCCGGCTTGCCGGCCGCCGCTTGGAGCATCCGCCTGGTGTATAACAACGCAGAATGAATGCTCCGGAAAAACCAGATGAAGCCGGCGAATCCCGCCGGGGCGGCGCAAGCGGCATACTGAAGTCGTTGGTCCAGGCGGAGCGCCTGATCCAGCTCGCCTTGGTGCTCCCGGCAGCGACTCTAATCGGCTGGGCGATTGGCATGGGGCTGGATCGCTGGCTCGGCCACCACTGGATCTCAATTGCAGGACTGCTGGTGGGAGCGATCGCGGGCTTCGTGGAAGTCTTTCGCGTGGTGGCCACCCTCTCCAAAACGCCATAGAGCACTTTCACCGTCATGGCAAGCCACCGGTTTGACTGATCCGGCACAGTGAGAATGCAATCGCCACACGAAGATGAGCGCGGAAGCAAATGACAAGAAGGGCTCTTCGATGAACTCCATCGCCGAATTCAGCGAACGCGATCTGCGCGCAATCTTTAATCGCGCACTGACAACGGTGGCGATTTGCACGCTGATCGGGCTGCCCTTCATCGCCTGGGCGTGGGGCTGGCGGTCGCTGCTGCTTTATTTGCTGGGCGCGGCGATAGCCGCCAGTGGAGTCATCGAATGGCGGCGTTTGAGCGCCGCTATCTTTTCCCGGATGGAGGCCAGCGATCGATCTGGCGAGCATGAAGCAGCCCGTCCGCCGCGCGCCATCGGCCGCGTTCTGGTCTGGTTTTTTGTGCGTCTGCTTGCCGCCGCAGTGCTGCTCTATGTTAGCCTTAGGAGTTTAGGTGGCAGTCCAATTGCACTCATTTTGGGGCTAGCGCTGGCTATGCTCGCCCTGTTGATTGAGGCGCTCCGGCTGTTCCACGCATGGTCGGTATAGGGCTCGGTTCGCCCACGTTTATCGCCGGACCTGCCCACATTTTTCCTGTTTCGCCCTGTAGTTGAGAACGACTTTCTTTGAGACGACGGAACTGCTATGACGCAAACCGCCTTCGGCACTTTGCTGAACCGCGAATTCGGACCGCTGACCACCCGCCTGCTGCACGCCGTTCACCTGCAGCCCTATAGTGCTCAAGCGCCCATCACGGATACTTTCGCGATGGAGATTCTGGCGCTCGGCATCCTGCTGGCCTTTTTTCTGCTGGTGCGGCTCTTCCTCAGCGTGGAGCACCCCAACCCCATTCAGCAGACAGCGGAGCTGATCCACGAGTTCGTGGCCGACCAGGCCGACTCGGTGATCGGACCTACCGCGCAGCGCTACGTGATGTTCGTCACCTCGGTGTTGCTCTTCATCCTGCTGTGCAATCTGATGGGCCTGCTGCCGTCGCTGCGCACGCCTACGTCCAAGGAAACGGTCACCCTCGGGGTGGCGACGCTGGTTTTTCTCTATTACCACTACCAGGGCATTCGCGAAAAAGGCATCTTGGGCCATGGCAAGCATTTTCTAGGACCGGTGTGGTGGATTGCGCCCATGCTGCTGCCGGTGGAGATCATCTCGCACTTCGCGCGCATTCTCTCCCTCAGCGTCCGTCTTTATGCCAATATGTTCACCGGCGAAATGGTCACTCTGGTGTTCTTCTCGTTTTTGCCTTTCGCCATTCCCAGCTTCTTTCTCGGCCTCCACGTCTTCGTCGCGCTGATTCAGGCTTACATCTTCATGCTGCTGACATTGATTTACGTGGCCGAGGCGGTAGCGCACCAGCACTAATGTTTTTCGACGACTTTAGGACTGCACGGTTGCAAGCGCAGTCCTGAACCCCGCCGAAGTCTATGCTTCACTTCGGCACGGCGGCCGCGAGTGTGAGGGGGCCAGCACGGTGAGCCTCAACCACCCCCTGGCGGCAACCATCGAAGCAAGGAGGAAGTATGCGTAAGCTGCAATATATCTGCATGACGCTCTCGGCGCTGTTTCTGGCGACGCCGGCGTTTGCTCAGAGCACCGCGGGCGTCAGTACCGGCGCCGGACTCACCGCCATCGCCGCCGGAGTCGGCATGGGCATTGCCGCCGGGCTTTGCGGCATCGGCCAGGGAAGGGCCACCGCTTCGGCCACCGAAGCGCTGGCGCGCAATCCCGGAGCGCGAGCCGGCATCCTAATGATGCTCGTGCTCGGCTTGGCCTTCATCGAATCCCTCTCTCTCTACACCCTCGTCATTGTTTTCGTTTTCGTGAAGTAACGCACTCGGAGTCACCTGTGCGGAAGACGCCGGGAAACACCGGGAAACACCCTCCGGTGTTGCCCGGCGTTTCCGCGCAGACCCGGCCGCGCGGGCATCTCACGCGATCTTCACAAACCGGCCCATCAGAATCTCCGCAATCTACTCCCGCCCTGCGGCCCTCATCCGACTCTCCCTCCCCAAGCTTCCTCATAGTCAGCCCAGCAACGCCGCGCCACTTCCTGCGGGTTGCACGCGCGGTGAAATGCTCTATTTGCAGGACCTCCAGCCCGCCATGTTCAAGAGGAAAAAGCATCGAGTGCGTGTCTTATCTACATCCAAAGAGAGGAACAGATGCGGGTGAACAATCATGATGAAGGAAAGACCGAAAACGAAGATTCTCGTGGATGGGGGCGATCCGGCGGAAACAGAGAAGATTAAGTCTCTTCTTGGATTTGTGGACGGCCAAACCACGAATCCAAGCCTAATAGCCAAAAACCCAGAGATCCAGCGGCGGATAGCCGCAGGCCAAAAACTGAGCACGGAAGAGCAACACGACGAGTACAAGAAGATCGTGCGGCAGATTTCTGCGCTCATAGGGGATGCCGGTGTCTCGATCGAGGTCTTCGCCGATCTCGGCACCAGCAGCGATCACATGCTTGCGGAAGGAAGGAAGATGTTCTCCTGGGTTCCGAACGCCTACATCAAATACCCCTGCACGCACGAGGGTTTGCGAGCGGCACAGGCGTCTGTGCAAGAAGACATGCGCGTGAACATCACTCTCTGCTTCTCGCAGGAGCAGGCGGCGGCCGTCTATGCCGCCACTCTTGGCTCAAAAGCACCAGTCTATGTCTCCCCGTTTATTGGGCGGCTCGACGACCGGGGCGAGAACGGAATGGATCTGATCCAAAATATCCAGCGCATGTATAAAGCCGGAGACGGACACGTGCATGTGCTGGCGGCCAGCATTCGCAGCACCGATCAGCTGCTCGCTTGTCTCGCACTGGGCGTCGACTTGATGACGGTTCCGGCAAAGGTGCTGGAGGCATGGTCCGCAACAGGGCTGTCGATACCAGACAAAAGGTTCGTGTATAAGGGTGTCGACTCGAAGGGATCTCCCCTGCGGCCGATTCGTTATAAGGAGCTGGATCTGAGCAACCCGTGGGAGAGCTTTGACCTCAAGCACGACCTCACTACGAAAGGCATCGAACGGTTTGTCGCTGATTTTGAGCGAACGCTTCAGCAGCCCACGCGCGTAGCATAACCAACAGTTGAAAGGAGATTCTACTATGGAGCAGCATCCAATGTATCCCGCAGCGACGAAGGAGATAGCGAAGAAGCGCGAGGAGTTTGCTCCGGAGACGTTGGACAAGTTCCGGGCTTTCAGCCATCAGGTATTCGCCGATGGGGCGCTTCCCTCAAAGACGAAGGAGCTCATCGCAGTTGCGGTTGCGCACGTGACGCAGTGTCCCTACTGCATTCGGAGCCACACGACGCGCGCCAAGCTCAAAGGGGCAAGCGGTAAAGAAATCATGGAGGCAATTTGGGTAGCTGCCGAGATGCGTGCGGGCGGAGCTATTTCCCATTCGGCGCTCGCCATTGATACATTTTGCGAGGGGGAGCACAAGCCAGATGCGCAACATTCGTAACCGCAGCTGATATTAATGGAGAGCTGCAGGAAGAAGAGTTTCCATTGACGGTTGAACGACAAGCGGCTGCCCTGCCTCACACCGGGATTGCGACATTCTGCAAAGCCGGTTACGTCTTTACACCCGCGGAGATAGAAGCCGAAGTTGCGATTCTCGGGATCCCATTTGACAACACGGCATCGATGCGGCCGGGCTGCCGCCAGGCGCCGCGCGCGTTGCGCGATGCATCCGCCCGCTTTGGCTGGCTGGGAAATCCTCAGGGAACATCGGGCTATTTCGATATTGGTGAAAACACTACGCATTTCTCGGGCGTTCGCATGGTCGATGCGGGGGACGTGGATGTGGGGCTCGATTCGACCGTCACCCGGGAGCGGATCACTTCTCACGCCCATGCACTTCTCGACCGGGGCGTTCTGCTGGCCTCCATTGGAGGAGACCACTCTGTCAGCTTCCCGCTGGTCGCTGCATTTGGGAAATTCGCACCGCTGACAGTAGTCTTGCTGGACGCCCATCTGGATTACCGCGACAGTTCCATGGGCCTGAAATTCACCAACAACAGCCCGTTCCGCCGCATCCATGAATTGCCCTTCGTCGACCGCATCGTTACCATTGGAGTTCGCGGCATCAAGAGCACCGATCGTGAATACCGTGAAACTTTAGGCCACGGCAATCTCGTCATTCCCATGGAACGCATTCACGAGGAAGGGATTGCCGCAATTGCCGGCGAATTGGGCGAACTCGGAAACTATTACCTTAGCCTGGACATTGACGGTCTCGATCCGTCCATTGCTCCGGGAACGGAGAGTCCGGAAGCCGACGGGCTGAGCTTCCGGCAGGCCAAGCAATTGATCCGGGCCATTGCGCAGCACGGAAAGCTTGTGGGCACCGACATTGTAGAAATCAATCCTTATTTGGATCATGCTGAGCTTACGCAACATATCGCCGTTCAGCTGCTGTTGGAAGCTATTGCTTCAGGATTTTCTGTTTCGGACGCGGCTTCGGAAAGGTGATCTGTTTCGCGGTTCCCTTCCTTGTCGAGCCGAGTTGAGGGAGAATCAATAGTAATGATCGATCTTTCAGGTTTTGAGGTATGGCTCATCCCCGGATCTCAACTGCTTTACGGGGAAACTGCTCTCCACCATGTAGCGGAACACGCGCGCGAAGTTGCGGGGTCGCTCTCCACCTCTCCGGCAATGCCGGTGAAGGTCGTCTGCCAGCCGGTGGCTACGACGCCGGACTCGATCCGCCAATTGTGTTTCCAGGCAAACCAGTCGGAGAAGTGCGTGGGCGTGGTGGCCTGGATGCACACGTTTTCTCCCGCTCAAATGTGGATCCCCGGCCTGCGTGCCTTGCGCAAACCGCTGGCGCATCTGCATACGCAATTCAATCGCGAACTGCCATGGTCAACCATCGACATGGACTTCATGAACCTGAATCAGTCCGCCCATGGAGACCGCGAGTTCGGATATCTTACCAACCGGCTGCGCCTCCATCCCAAGATCATCACCGGCTTCTGGCAAGACCCCGACGTACAGAACGATCTGGCCACTTGGGCTCGCGCGGCCTGCGCCTGGCACGACGCGCAGATGCTCAGGGTCGCGCGCTTTGGCGACAATATGCGCCAAGTCGCCGTGACGGAGGGCGACAAGGTAGAAGCGAAGATCAAGCTCGGCTATTCCGTCGAAGGGTACGGAGTGGGAGACCTTGCCGCCTGCATGGAAAAAGCGAGCGGACGGGAGGTAGACGGCTTGATCGCCGATTATGAAGCCGCCTACACGCTGGCCGAGCCTCTCCGGTCAGGCGGTCCGCGGCGAGATGCCTTGCGCGATGCGGCGCGCATTGAAATTGGACTGCGGCGCTTCCTAGAAGAGGGCGGATTCGCCGCCTTCACCGACACGTTTGAGAACCTTCACGGCCTGTCGCAGTTACCCGGAGTGGGCGTCCAGCGGCTGATGGCCGATGGATACGGTTTCGGCGCCGAGGGGGACTGGAAAACCGCCGCACTGGTGCGCGCCATGAAGGTCATGAGCGCCGGGCTGGAAGGGGGAACCTCTTTCATGGAGGACTACACCTATCATTTTCAGAATGGCGGGCAAGTCTTGGGCGCGCACATGCTGGAGGTTTGCCCTTCGATTGCCGCGGCACGGCCCTCGCTGGAAATTCATCCCCTGTCGATTGGCGGCAAGAGCGATCCGGTGCGGCTGGTCTTCAACTCTCGCACCGGCCCGGCGGTTGCCGCGTCGCTCGTGGACAGAGGAGACCGCTTTTGCCTGATTGCAAACAAGGTCAACGTCATTCCGGCCGAAGAGCCGCTTCCCAAACTGCCTGTGGCCAGAGCCATCTGGCTCCCAGAACCGGATTTGAAGACGGCTGCCACAAGCTGGATTTTGGCCGGCGGCTCCCATCACACAAGCTTTAGCTTGGCACTGACTTCGCAACACTTGGAAGATTTCTGCGAGATAGCGGGGATTGAATTTCTGCTGATCGACAACAGCACGACCCTGCGCTCCTTCAAAAATGAGCTGCGGTGGAATGATGCCAGTTATCGGCTGATGGGCCGGAACTGACCTGCCATCGAGGCTGCCGATACCCGGCGCTATGAAGCGGGCCGTTTTTCCTGAAGCCCTTTCGCAAATGGCCCTGAATCTGCCAAGATGAAAGGATGAGCTCTCCGACTGCCAACAAAGTCCTGACCGACCGGATCGAACGTATCGAACTCTCCGCCACCATGGCGGTCACTGCCGAAGCCGCGCGGTTGAAGGCGCAAGGGGCCAACCTGGTGAATTTCGGCGCCGGTGAGCCTCACTTCAATACCCCGCGCCACATCAAGGACGCGGCCATCGGGGCTATCGAGGACAACTTTACCCGCTATACCAATGTTGCCGGCATTCCAGAGCTGCGCAAAGCGATCGTGGAGCGCCACGCCAGCGATTTCGGCTCCAAGTACAGCCCGGAAGAGGCGGTTTTTACCACCGGCGGCAAGCTGGCGCTCTTCAATGCGATTCAGGTGCTCGTGGATCATGGCGACGAGGTCATCCTGCCAGTTCCCTACTGGGTTTCCTTCAAAGACATCGTCCAATACGCCGGGGGCAAGCTGGTCTACCTCGAAACGCAGGAATCGGAAGACTTCCGCATTACCGCTGAGGCTATCGAGCGGGCCATCACTCCGCGGACCAAGGCCATCATTCTGAACTCGCCGTCCAACCCGGCGGGCTCCGTGGTTTCGCCGGCCGATCTGGAGCGCATCGTCAAGCTCGCACATGCGCGCGGCATCTATCTGCTGCTCGACGAGTGCTATGCATACCTGCAATATGCCGGTTCGCCCATCTCGGGCGGCTCGTTTACCGAAGCAAAGGAACATCTGGTGGTGCTGGGCTCACTCTCCAAGACCTATGCCATGACCGGATGGCGCGCCGGCTTCGCCCTGGCGCCCAAAGCGCTGGTCGCGGCCATGGTCAAGCTGCAGAGCCAATCAACTTCCTCGGCGGCATCCTTCGTGCAAAAGGCGGCCATCGCGGCGCTCAGCGGGCCTCAGGCCTGCGTTGCGGAGATGCGCGCCGATTACCTTAAGCTGCGGGACGAAGTACTAGCCGGATTGGCGAAGATTCCCGGAGTGACCTGCAGCACACCCCAGGGCGCTTTCTATGTCTACCCAAACGTCGCCGCATTTCTCGGCCGGCCGGGGGTCAAGAACTCGACCGAGCTGGCCACGCGCCTGCTGCACGAGGCAAAGGTAGTGACCGTGCCCGGAGAAGCGTTCGGAACCGCGGAGCACATCCGCCTCTCCTACGCGGTCAGCCACCAGGACGTCGCGGAGGGGTTGACCAGGATGAAGGATTTCTTCTCCAACCTTTAGAGCGTCTTCATCTTCGACGAGGAGTGGTAGAACGGAGTTGAGCGTGGACGCTGTGCGATGCCATACGCGTTCCGGACGACTTCACCCCGGCGCAGAGAACGATATGCGCTAGAACCCAGGGACAGATGCAAGCCAAGGCAGAGTTTTACCCCATCATTTTGGCCGGAGGCAGCGGCACGCGCTTTTGGCCCAGAAGCCGCCGCTCGCGAGCCAAGCAAGTGCTGGTGCTGGAGGGCGATCGCAGCATGATTCAGACGACGGCGGAGCGCCTGGCTCCGTTGGCGCCCCAGGAAAATCTTTGGGTCATCACGAATAGCCTGCTTGCTCCGGTCATCTCCGAGCAGCTTCACAACCTGCTGGGAGAGCGGATGATCTGCGAGCCGGCGGCACGCAACACCGCGCCGGCGGCGGGCTTGGCCGCCTTCATCCTGGAGCGCGCCACACCCGACGCTGTGCTCGGCATCTTCCCCTCCGATCAGGTAATCGCCGATGACGCCGCCTTCCGGTCCGTCATTGAGCAAGGAATCAGGCTAGCCTCAGCGGGAGACAATATCGTAGTGCTGGGCATCAAGCCGGACCGCGCGGAGACCGGCTACGGCTACATCGAGAGCGGCCAGGCTCTAGCCGACGGCGTCACCCGCGTACGCCGATTTACGGAGAAACCAAACCGAGAGCGAGCCGAGGAGTTTCTGGAGGCCGGCAACTACTACTGGAACAGCGGCATTTTCTTGTGGAGCGCGCGTACGCTCGCCAATGCCATCCGCGAGCACCTCTCGGAAACCGCCCCTATTTTGGAAAAGATCGCCGCGGCACATCAGACACCGGAGTTCGACGCCGTCTTCAGCGAGCTCTATCCGGAATGCGAAAACATCAGCATCGACTATGCGGTGCTGGAGCCGCGCTCTGCCAAGGGCGAGCACAGGTCAAACCTTTACTGCTTGCCCGCGGAGTTTGGCTGGAGCGATCTCGGCTCCTGGTCTGCGCTCTACGAGCGTCAGCTGGCCCGAAATGGCTCCCTCGACGGCAATGTGATGGAATCGGCCGGAGCGTTGGCGCTGGACGCGCAAGGCAACTACATCTACAGCCCGAAGAAATTCATCGCGCTGGTTGGCGTCCACAACCTTGTGGTAGTGGAAACCGAAGACGCGATTTTGATTGCCGCGCGCGACCGCTCGCAGGATGTGGGGAAAATAGTGAAAGAACTGGCCGCCTTGAACGAGGAGCTGCTTTGACCGTCGAACGAGCAACAGCCGCAGTCAAGATCCACGCGCGAGGTCTGCTCTTTGACATGGACGGCGTGTTAGTCAGCTCCCTCGGCTCGGTGGAGCGAAGCTGGCGGAGCTGGGCGGAGCGGCGGGGCATGGACGTGGATTCCACGGTGCGGGCGGCGCACGGGCGGCGGGCGATTGACACGCTGCGCGCCTTGCTGCCGGAGAGCGACCACGCCGCGGAACTTAAGGCGATTGAAGACCTGGAAGTCGCCGACATGGCCGACCTGCGAATTCTGGATGGAGTGATGCCGATCCTCACCTCCCTTCCGCAAAAGTATTGGACCATCGTAACTTCAGCGACCGGCCGGCTGGCCCGCGCGCGCTTGGCGTATGGCGGAGTACCCGTACCGCAGCGCATTGTCACCGGCGAGATGGTGGAGGTGGGCAAGCCGGGCCCAGAGCCCTACATGAAGGGTGCGCAGATTCTCGGTCTGCCCCCCGCGGATTGCCTCGTGATTGAGGATTCGGTCTCCGGCGCCCAGGCGGGGCACAACGCCGGCTGCAAGGTGCTGGCAACCACTTTCTTGCATTCCGCCGACGAGCTCACCGCCGCCGATTGGGTCGTGCATTCGCTGGCCGGGGTGACAGTCACGGTTTTAGGCGGAGACCGCGGCCTGATGCTGGAGCTGCAATCTCTCCGAGGGTGAGCGCGACATTTGCCGCGCTCTACTGCAGGCAGGTCAGCGCTTGGCAGCGCGCGCTTCCAACCGATGGATCACCGCCTGGGGGACCAGGCCCTCGACCGAACCACCCAGCTCAAAGACGTTCTTGATCAGCCGGGAGCTCAGGTAAGAATATTTCTCCGCCGACATCAGAAAGACCGTTTCCACTCCGGGCGCCAGCCGTCGATTCATCAGGGCCATCTGCAACTCATACTCGTAGTCGCTGATGGCGCGAATGCCGCGGAGAATCGCGTGCGCCTGCTGTTGCGTGGCAAACTCCACCAACAGCCCTCGGAAGGTGGCGACCGAGACATTGTCCAAACCCAGGCCCTCGATAGCTTCGGTCAGCATCTCGACGCGCTCCGGAACGGAGAAGAGCGGCGGAGCCTTTTCCGAATTCTGCAAAATAGCAACCACCAGATGATCGAAGATCTTCGCACCGCGCTCGATCAGATCCAGGTGGCCATTGGTCAGAGGATCGAAACTACCCGGATAAATAGCTTTTGATCGCATGATGAACTGCGGAGGATTGTAACAGGATGGAGAAACGGATCTCCCGGTAGAGCGCGGAGTAAAATCATCCGCCTCCGGATAAGAACGCTCTTTCCAGCGGCGTCCCCACCTTCTCTACTGCCGGCGACGGGATTGCCTTTGGCCTTAAAAAGGAACAGCCGGATCGGACCGATCCGGCTGTCCAATGAGTACAGCGCTGCAGGAATTAGCGGTATTGGTTATAGCCGCGGTTGAATGAACCGCGGTAGCCGCTGTTGAACGGAGCGGTCAGCCAAGGGGAAGAGGCAACTTTCGATCCAAGCACGGTCGCGCAGTGATTCGTGCCCGGGCCGGCGGAGCAATTCCACCAGTTATCTACTGCGTCCACCGGGGCGGCGCCGAGATTGTCAATGCCGGCTTGGTTGGCACCGAAGTCGTTGAAGTGGACGCTGAGCAAGCCGCTGGGAGCGTTGAACACCACAGCGAAGGCTTCATTCTCAAAGACGTTTTGCGAGATGACGGTTCCGTAGATCGGAGCAATGCTGTTAACGTCGATTCCCGTAGGACCGGACGCAGCCCTTCCCGGAGGGAGGTTGCTATCCGCCGCATTGCCCGAGAAGTAATTGCCGACGATCTCATTGCCGTTGAAATCGACCGGGGGAGCCGGAGCAGGCACGGCTGCGTGGTTGTGCAGTGCGACGCCGGCTTGGCCATTGTTGAGAAGCTCATTGTCGATGACGACGTTGCGAGCCGCCGTGGAGCCTGGGCCAGGAGCGAAGATGCCAACTCCAGCGCCTGCGCCGGGAAGCTCGTAACCATTGTGTTCGGAGATATTATTCGCGATGGTGTTATGGACCACGCCAAAGGAGACCGGCGACGGGATGGCAGGCGCGTGCGAGGCCATCGTGATCCCGCAGTCGTAAGGATTGTCGTGGACGTTGTTGCCGCTGATGAGGTTGCCGCGCGTCGGGCCGGTCTCATCGCTCAATAGGATTCCACCCGAGTTATAGGCGCTTTCGTTGCGAACCACCGAGGAATGCGATGTAGCGATGAGATGAATTCCCTCGCCACAGTCATCGCCTTCGTTGGTCTCGAAGCTGGGGATGCCGGGGCAACTGTGGTCCGCGATATCGAGCGACTGGTCGTTGTCGTGGACATGATTCCCAACGATGGTGACATCTGAGGCATTCTTGACCAGGATCCCTTCGAAATTCGCGTTCTGGACCGTGAAGCCCGATATCAACACATTCGCTACACCTACGTTTGGAGCCGCGGAACTGCCATCGACGAGAATTCCATTGGGCAGCCCAGTCGCGTCGATGACGGGCTGCTGATGATCCTGCCCAACCAAGGAAAGCGATTTTGTGATCTTCACATCTTCCTTGTACACGCCTCGCGCCACTTGAATCGTGTCGCCCGGGGAAGCTGCGGCGACAGCCGCGCCGATGGTCGCCATGCACCCGGACCTTGCGCGGGGATTGACGCATAGAGTAGCCGCCATGGCGGTACCAAGGGTACCGCAGAGGAAGAGCAGAGCGATGCCGGAGATGAACGGGAAGCGACGGGAGATAGTCCGTGGCTGATGCAACATAAATTCCTCCAATTTGAACATTCCAGGTCGTGGGGATTGTGAATACGTTGTCGAAGCAGTGCGGCGTAGGGGGAGAAGGAGGTCGCGAACCGATGATAGGCGTGGTAAATGAGGTTTTACAAGCGGCGAGGAAATGAACGCGGGTTTCGATTAGAACTGGTCGCGGGTCAGGAGCCGCTGGAACTTGGAAAGTCCGCGAGCCTGTTTGGATAGCGGTCATCCGTCAGGCGCAGCGGAGAGAGCTGCTGTTCCTGCGCCGGCGGAGGCAGAAGAACAGGAGATCTCTCCATGTCTGGGCCTCCGGCCGGGATGACAGAATCGCCGGCCGCGGGCGCAAAACTCCGGCGAGAAATCCGGGCCGAAGGCTAAACGTGGAGGCTTAACCAAGCCTGCGCAGTCTTCGCGGTCCGCTTACCTGCGGGCACCCTTGACCGCCTCAGCGCCCTTGACCGCCTCAGCACCCTTGACCGCCTCGGCGGCCTGAACCGCGCCGTTGGGCGGGACGGGCGGCACTACCGCCTCTTTGATCGCGGTGAGACCAAGTTTCTGCCGAAGCTGCGTGTCAATGCGGGCGTAGGTCTCAGGATGCTCTTTGAGATAGGTGCGGACGTTCTCCCGGCCCTGGCCGATGCGCTCGCCGGAGTAGCTGTACCAGGCGCCGGACTTCTCGACGATGTTATGCGTGACCGCCAGGTCGAGCACATCTCCCTCGCGCGAGATGCCTTCGCCATAGAGAATATCGAACTCCGCTTCGCGAAAAGGCGCGGCGACCTTGTTCTTGACGACTTTGACCTTGGTGCGCGAACCAACAACCACGTCTCCTTCTTTGACCGCGGCAATTCGCCGGATATCGATGCGAACGGAGGAGTAGAACTTCAGTGCTCGGCCGCCGGTGGTGGTCTCCGGGTTGCCGAACATGACGCCGATCTTCTCACGAATCTGGTTGATGAAAATCAGCGAGGTGCGGGACTTGGAGACGGTGCCGGTCAGCTTGCGCAGTGCCTGGGACATGAGGCGGGCCTGCAGCCCCATGTGCGAGTCGCCCATCTCGCCGTCCAATTCGGCCTTGGGGACCAGGGCGGCGACGGAGTCGACCACTAGCACGTCGATGGCTCCGGAGCGCACCAGGGCCTCGGTAATTTCCAGCGCCTGCTCGCCGTAATCGGGTTGCGAAATCAGCAGGTTGTCGACATCGACGCCAAGCTTCTTGGCGTAACCGGGATCGAGCGCATGCTCGGCATCGACAAAGGCCGCCAATCCGCCCTGCTTCTGCGCCTCGGCGATGATCTGCAGCGTAATGGTGGTTTTGCCGGAGGATTCCGGGCCGAAGATTTCAATCACCCGGCCGCGGGGAACGCCGCCCACTCCCAGAGCAGCGTCAAAAGAAATCGAGCCGGTGGAGATTACCGCGATGGGCACGATGGCCTCTTTGCTGCCGAGGCGCATGATAGAGCCTTTGCCAAATTGCTTCTCGATTTGCGCGAGCGCCAAATCCACGGCGCGGGAACGATCATCTGCCACAGGAATCTCCAAAGATGAGGGGTAAGCCCACAGAATAGTTGCCGGTGGGCGGCGGCTCAAAATGGATCATAGCACTGCGCAGCGGGCGGTGAAGATTCTCGCCCGGGAAAACAGACCGGCACAACCGTGGGAGAAAAAGCGCTGCGGCCGCCAGCAGATTAGCGCTGCAGCAGGTCGATCGGCTGGTTCACGTCCGCGGTGCGGAAATACTGCGCCAGCGAAGGATGCTTGGCGGCTACCGCCCGGTACATCTGCCAGGCGACGCGGCGGTAGGAGAAATGCCCGGCGACGGCTGAGCGCAGTTCGGAGATGTACAGCGCCTCGGCAAAATCCATTTTGAACAGCGCCCGGTTGCGGGTTCCTAAAGGCAAGGCGTAGGCGGCCTGCTCGGGGAACCCAGCCTGGACGAGGACGTCGAAAGACGCATGAGCGCTATCTATGGCGGCGCGATATTGGCCGGCGAGCCCGGCATCGGCGAGAGCGGCGGGCATATCGTAACCGTGGAGGTTGGTAAAGGGCTGCAAAATCTGCACGCACCGGCGATGGCGGTGCATGTCGCGGAAGCCCCCTATGTCCATAAGAATGTCGAAACGCAACCCACCACCGGAGGAAAACTCGCGCAACAGCTCATCGTGGCGGCCGCGGTGGCGCGCGCCTAGCGAGACGATCTCGTCGCGCCGCGGATGGTCCAGAGCGGCAACCTGCCGCCGGATCTGACGATAGGGGTAGTGGCAGGCCCCATAGAGCAGGGTGGTTGCGATCTCGATCTCCAGCGGCTCGTCATCCAGCAGATCGACGGCGGCAAGCTCGCCGTCAGGCAAGACGGCCGGGGGATCGATCGGGACTCCGCGCATTAAGGCCGCGGCGGCCTCAGCCAGGGCGCGCCGCGTTTGCAGCACATACTCGCTCGCCGCAGCGTATTTCACCAGGGTGGGGGCCGTTTTAACTTCACGGTTTAGAAGCGGTTCGGCGCGCAGGCCGAGCGCCGGATCAGCCGCGGCAATCTCCCGCTGCAGCGCCGCCCCTGCCTCCCCCTGCACGTTCCACGCGGGACCCGCTGCCGCCTCCCGCAGACGCTCGCCCAGCTCGCGCACCTCGGCTTGCGGACTGGAGAGCAGCCGAGAGATTTGCTGCTCCAGCGTGCGGGCATTGACGATCTGCCCCAGCGAGGTATTGGTGGCCAGCGGAAGCAGGTAGCGGGCGACGTCAAAGGCGCGGGCGCGCAGCGTGCGCGCGTAGGCCTCCTGCTTCATCTCCTCAGGCCGCGCGACCTGTCCGCAGAGAAACTCGAAGACGCGCTCGGATGTCGCGTGGTACTCGGCGAATAGCGCTTCCATGGCGCGGGAGAAATCCTCGCGCGTGGCGGTGCGGGCGCCGAAATCGGGCAGATACCAGCCGCTCTTGCGAAAGTTCTGGTAGCGCGTCGAGCGTTCCTGGCCGTCCCAACGCTGCTCGTCTACAAGGGAGATGGCGGCCAAAAGCGAGAGCCGCTCAATGGCAAACGCAACATGCGCCAGATCGGCAATCGAGCGATGCCCGTACTGAAAATAGAAGGTGTTCAAGAACTGCTCGGCGCGCTGGGTAGATATCTCCTTCAGCGACTCCTTCATGGACAAGGAGGAACGCGAATACTTGGCCATGGCGTAGGCCAGCACCTCCGGTTCGGCTCCGTAGACGGCATAAACCTCGGTCTGGTTTCGCGGAGATTCCTCGGCCGGGGCGGCGGCGGATTTCAGCTCGTTTTCAATCATGGGTGACCCTCAGGATAAGGCATCGCGAGCCGGCAAATTAGCGTAAAGTGAACTCTGCAACTGGAGCCCCGTCTCTGAAAGTGGTTGCGAAAATGCGCGACGTTGGATTGCGTGAGTCTCTCCGCATGGAAAACAGGCATGAGTCTCGGCCTGATACGCTCTCGGTGACCGGGCATCGTCCCTTCGCGCTCCCCAAGCGCCCCTGGAGGTTGACCCAGCGATGGCGGGATCTCCTGTTCGCCCATTGGCCGATTCCAGCGGAGGCGTTAGCGCCGCTCGTCCCTTCTGGGCTGGAGATCGACACCTTCGATCAATCCGCGTGGATAGGGGTGGTCCCCTTTTGGATGGACCGCGTGCAGATGCGGGGAATGCCGCGGATTCCCGGAGCCAGCCGCTTCCCTGAACTCAACCTGCGCACCTATGTACGGGAGCGAAATACTAACCGGGCCGGTATTTACTTTTTTTGCCTGGAGGCGGCCAGCCCGCTGGCGGTAGCGGTTGCGCGCACTGCCTTTCATCTGCCTTATCACTGGGCCAGGATGTCTATCCGGCAGCGCAGCGAGCGGGAGTTTACCTATCAAAGCGAACGTATCCTCAGCCGGCGTCCGGTACGCTTCCGCGCCCATTATCGGGGCCTGGGCCAGATGCGCCAGTTAGGTCCGAGCCGTCCGGGAACCATTGAGCACTTCCTCACCGAGCGCTACTGCCTCTATACCACCAATCGCCGCGGCGAGCTGCTGCAGGGCGATATTCACCACGAGCCTTGGCCTCTGGAGCTGGCGGAAGCCGAGATCGAGATCAACGATCTGCCGGCCACCTATGGCATTCAGCTGCCGGATACCGCGCCGCTGCTGCACTATTCGCGCGAGCTGGTCGCCTACGCCTGGACTCCGGAGCAGGCCGGCCTCAGCCGGCTGAAGGCGCTGGAAGCGGTAGCGGCTCGCCCCGCCGAGGTTTAGTCTCCAGCCACTGCCTTGCAGTACCTTCTTATAGAGAGATCCAAATCCAGAAATCCAGACCCGGGAGAAACGGAAGGCCTATGGGCAATCTCGAAGGTAAAACTGCGCTAGTCACCGGCGCGTCGCAGGGAATCGGCCGCGTCTGCGCGGTTGAGTTGGCGCGCCGGGGCGCGCGCATCGCTCTAGCGGCTCGCAATGAAACGAAGCTTGGAGAGACGCTGGCGGAGATCGCTGCAGCCGGAGGAGAAGCGAAGGCATTCGTGCTGGACGTGGCCAGTGAAGAGTCCATTCATGCCACGGCCAAGGCTGCGATCGCGCATTTCGGCGCTGTCGAGATCCTGGTGAACAATGCCGGCGTCACCAAAGACATTCTGCTGCTCCGGATGAAGCGCGCGGACTGGGACCACGTGCTGACCACCAATCTTACCGGCGCGTTCCTCATGACCCAGGCTCTGCTGAATCCCATGATGCGTGGACGCTGGGGCCGGATCATCAACATTGCCAGCATTGTGGCGGAGACCGGGCAGGCGGGCCAGGCGAATTATGCGGCGAGCAAGGCGGGGCTGATCGGCTTTACCAAGTCGATGGCGCGCGAGGTGGCGTCGCGCGGCGTCACGGTGAACGCGGTCGCGCCGGGCTACATCGAAACTGCAATGACGGCGGTGCTCGATGAGAAACAGCGCCAGGCACTGCTCGCGCATGTGCCCTTGGCCCGGGCCGGCACCGGCCTGGATGTCGCGCGGGCGGTCTGTTTTCTGGCATCGGACGAGGCGGCCTACATCACCGGACACACGCTAGACGTGAACGGCGGCCTATTCATGAATTAGCTACCCGCGCATTTTCCGAAGTACGCTATAGTTCCAATATGTCGTTTTGGCGCTCCAGGCGAAACCATCACTCGCTCGCCGTCGTTCTGGTGGCGCTGCTGTGCGTTGCGTTGGTCTTGATCGGAGCCACCGTTCAGGTTGTCCACGCGCATCCCGACGGAACGATTCACAACGACTGCGCTCTCTGCGTTACGGTTCACGCTGTGCTGGCGATCGTCGCCTGCGTGGCGCTCCTCTCTCTGTTGGCAAACCGCATCGCTCCCTTCGTGGCGCGGCGCCAGAAAGCCTTTCCGCGCTTCGATATCCCGTTCGTTCTCTCCAACCGCCCTCCTCCCAGCCTCCTTCTAGCCAGCCGCTAAAGCGCTTTCCACCGCCGGCGCATCACTGCCGCCGATGGGCATGCCTTCTGCGGAAACGGCAAATCTCCGGCTTTCCATAGCGTTTTCACAATCTCTCTCCCCAAGTGGGGCTGGCTGAGTGCACTCATTCTCTGCCGCCCCAGCTTGCCCTGCCGGCGGGGATTCCCGGCCTTGGGACGAAGGACCGCGAAGACGCTCGAAGTGCCACCTTTTACCGGTCTTATCGGAGGCTCCCGTATGCGCAGCGCGCATAGGCTTTTCTACCCATTGCTCTGTTTCTGCTTGCTAACATTTTTTGTTGTGCCAGCGGCGTTGTTCGCCCAGTCCGGCGCCACGTCCGGAACCATCTCGGGCACAGTTATGGATCCCTCGGGGGCCGCCGTTCCCGGAGCCTCCGTGACCATTCTCAACCGGGTGAGCCAGTATTCACGCACCGCGGTGAGCGACAGCGCAGGCCATTTCACATTTCCCAACGTTCCCTTCAATCCATATCAACTCGACGTCTCAGCCGAAGGGTTTGCTCCTTACTCCGCGGAGGTTAGTGTTGACTCGGTGGTGCCGGTTGCCGCCCAGGCCACTCTTCAAGTGAGCGGCTCTTCGACCACGGTTACGGTCAACGGCAGCGGCGGGCTGGTTGAGGATACGCCGACCTTCCACACCGACATCGATCGCAACCTGATCCAGAAGCTCCCTCTGGAAAGCGTGTCCTCTTCCCTAAGTTCGCTGGTGACGCTTTCCTCTCCGGGTGTAGCCGCCGACTCCAACGGCCTCTTTCACGGCCTCGGCGATCATGCGTCGAACTCATTTTCCATCGACGGCCAGCCGGTGACCGATCAGCAGAGCAAGGTCTTCTCGAATCAGCTTCCGGTGAACGCCGTGCAGTCGATCGAGGTGATCTCCGGCGCGCCGCCGGCGGAATATGGCGACAAGACCAGCTTGGTGATCGATGTCACCACGCGCTCCGGGCAAGGCCTCACCAAGCCCACCGGCGACATCACGACATCCTACGGCAGCTTCGGCTCGGCAAACGGGTCGGTGGATATGGGAAATGGCTCGCAAAACCGCGGCAACTTCTTTGAATTCGATGGACTGAACACCGGGCGCTTTCTCGATCCGCCGGAGTTCGTCGTCATGCACGACAAGGGCAACGAGCAGAATGTCTTCGACCGCGTCGACGACCAGTTCACCAACAACCAGTCGGTTCACCTCAACCTGAACTACAGCCGCTCCTGGTTTCAGACGCCGAATGCCTATGACAACCTGAACGTGCTCGATCAGTATGGCAATTCGGTTGGCAATACCGATCAGCACTCAAAGATCGAAACCTTCGATATCGCTCCGACCTACACCTGGGTGGCCGACAGCAATTCCGTCCTCAACTTCGGCGCGTATGTTCGCAAGGATGCTTACAACTATTACCCCTCGGAAAATCCTTTGGCCGACAAGGGACCGCCCAACTTGCAGAACGAGACAATCGGACAGTACCGGACGCTGACCAACGCCGGCCTGCATTCGGATTTCACCTATGTCCGGGGAATCCACAACATCAAGACCGGCGCCATATATGAGCAGACCTTCCTGCGCGAGAACGATCGTCTGGGCGTCGTCGCGGCAACCTTCAACTCGCCGTGCCTGAACCAGGATGGCGATCCGGTCATCGGATACAGCGCTCCATCGCAATGCGCCGCGGCGGGGCAGCAGCCGAACAGCAGCTTTAATCCGGTCTTGCTGCCCTACGATCTCACCCGGGGCGGCGGCCTCTTCTCTTACTTTGGACACACCGATGTGAAGGAGCTGGCGCTTTATATCGAAGACCGGATCAAGACCGGCCCCTGGGCCTTCAATGTGGGCATGCGCGGCGACTTCTACAACGGCTTGACCGTTGCCCGGCAGGCGGAGCCGCGCGTCGGCCTGGCCTACACCGTCAAGCCCACAGGCACGGTTCTCCAGCTCTCCTACGCGCGCACGCTGGAGACGCCGTTCAACGAAAACCTAGTGCTATCCAGCGAAGGCTGCACCAGCGATGTGCTCGCTCCGCTGCTGGCTTGCGCGCCCGGCGTGCAGGGAAACTTGAAGCCCGGCTTCCGCAACGAATTCCACGCGGGCCTGGAGCAGGCCTTCGGGAACAACTTCGTCGTCAGCGGCGAGTACATCTGGAAGTACACGCGCAATGCCTTCGACTTCAGCGTGCTGGGCAACACGCCGATCACCTTCCCGATCGACTGGCACAACTCGAAGATCCCCGGCTTCGCGCTGCGCGCCGAGGTTCCGAAATTTCACAATCTCTCCGCCTTTGTGGTCATGTCATCGGTGGCGGCGCGTTTCTTTCCGCCGCAAGTGGCCGGCGCCGGAGCCACCGTGGGCCAAAGCGGATATCCTTTCCGCATCGACCACGACGAGCGGTTCAACCAGACAACGCACCTTCAATACCAGTTCCCCGGCCATCACAGCCCGTGGATCGGATTCAACTGGCGATATGACAGCGGGCTGGTCGCCGGGTCGGCACCCTGCTATGGACTGGCCTCCGGCGATCCAAATACCCCATGCGATTCCTTCTCCGTGACGCTCCCGAATGGCGCTCCGGGCATCGACCTCAGCAGTCTGACGGCGGACCAGGAGTTCCAGGCGGGGCTGAGATGCAACGGCGTGAAAGCGACGCCGTATCAAGCCCTGCCCTCGCCCTGCCCCGCCGACGAGTTGACGTCCAACTTGGTTAAAATTCCCGCTCCGGGAACGGGCGACAACGATCACAATCCCCAGCGCATCCAGCCGCGCAGCCTCTTCGACGCCTCCATTGGCGACGACGATCTTTTCCACGGAGATAGGTACAAGTGGAGCCTTCGCTTGACCGGAACCAATCTGGCGAACAAGTACGCGCTCTACAACTTTCTCTCCACCTTCAGCGGAACGCACTATGTGAGCCCCCGCGCGCTTACGGCGCAGGTGGGCTTTCACTTCTAGACCTCACGGTCGACCATGATTCTGCCGTCTCGACCGGAGCAAAGGGGGTGGGCGATCCCCGGTTCGTCTGCCTATGCTCGGTCGAAACGGTAGAAGCGGGGGTCCTGGCCAGATCCTGACGAAAGATGAGGATCGGGAGGCATGGACAGGACCATCTCGGACGGAGACACGCCAAGGAACGCCCCCCGTACCCCCCAAGGTTACCCTCGGCTTGAAAAATTCTCTTGCGTGTGCCCCGGGCCGGATGTTAACCATGCAGCTAACACCAAACTAGCAACGGGTCCCTATTCTGCATGGTTTCGCAGGGAAAGCGTAAACGAACACCCTAGCTTATGAAAATTGGAACGACGATCAGAGGCTACCGTTTGCAAAAGGGGTTTTCCCAAGGAGACATCGAGAAGCGCACCGGCCTGTTGCGCTGCTATCTTTCGCGGGTGGAAAACGGCCACACCGTTCCTTCCCTCGATACGCTCGCCAAAATCGCTCAGGCGTTGGATATGCCACTGGCGCAGTTCTTCGCGGAAGATTCCCTGGGCCACGAGATGAACACGCAAAGGCTTACCGACGATGAGTTGCGGTTCCTCACGCAGATCCGGCGCTACTCCACCAATCTGAACGACAGCGATCGCAAGCTACTGCTGGCCATGGTGAAGAAGTTCGCCGCCACCGCGGTGCGCTAGGGCATTTCTCCAGTTGGTTCTCCGGTTGGTGTGTCCCACCGAGCGCCGCGAGGTGCGGATTTTCTTGGTGAAAAGCCTCGTATGGCGCATCTGCCTCGGGGGACACCTATCGTGAAAATGCTCTAGCGCCAGAAGGACGCCACACCAAAGGCGAACAAAAGCAACAGCAGGAACATGCCGCCGTAGGCGAATTTCTCTCGGAAGAGGAATTGGCGGCGCGACGTGCCGATTCTGGGCACCAGTGGCACGCCCAGGGCGAGGCCGCAGAGAAATCCGCCCAGATGCGCCATATTGTCGATGCGGATAAAGCTGGTGAAGAACAGGCTGCCTGCGCCAAAGACGAAGTTCAGGACGGCAAAATAAATCACGCTGCGGCGCAACTGGCTCAACTCGCGGGGAGGAACCGGCAGCAGGGGCGACTTGAGCAGAACGATGAGAACCCCGGCCAGCCCGAAGACCGCTCCGGAGGCTCCGACGCCGACAATTCCGGGAGGACCATTGGGCACTCCCGGGTGCATCGCAACGCTCAGCAGATTTCCCGCGGCGCCGGTAAGCAGGTAGACGGCAAAAGTACCGAAGACCCCGAGGAGTGGCTCGCCCAGCAATCC
>Ga0207933_1000797_pt1 | contig 27815 bp, 26 predicted proteins | sample NGESurdeep092012_4_FD_184488 | JGI IMG/M metagenome (GOLD analysis project Ga0207933, IMG submission 184488) | Arctic peat soil microbial communities from Barrow, Alaska - NGEE Surface sample F53-3 deep-092012 (SPAdes) | ecosystem: Environmental > Terrestrial > Soil > Wetlands > Peat ... | reverse complement strand
AGCTCCGCATAGGTAGTCCGCCTCCGCGTCCAGCAACGCGTTCAGCGTCTCTTCCACCGTGCTGCGCACTACCTCGTCCAAATGCGCTCGTATCTTCCCCTCGTCGATCTGCACCACAGTGCCCAATGACTTCGGCTCGCTCGCTGTCTCCACTCCCGCTTCCATGGTCGGCTCCATCACAAGTCCCTCAGAGGTCTCGCTCCTCCTGCTTGTACCAACCTCCAATGCCACTCGCAAATCAAATGTGCGAAAAATATCCTACGTTATCTTGCGGATTACCTCCGCCACCGGCACTCCAGCTCCGCCTGCTTCACCACCGCCACGATCTGCTCCACGGAAAACCGCTTCTTCTTCATGCAAAATCCCCTTTCAGATTTTGCCGAAGACTAACATTTCAATTGGCTCAAAATTACTGGGGGCCATCAACCTGCTGCACGCTTGTCCTCACGCCATCAGAAACTATCCGATATAGCTTGCCCCCAGAGGGCATATTACGAAGTTCAATGCGCGGTGTATTAGGCTGCCCTTCGAAATGGCGCGGCTGACCATCGGCAGTTGCATCGTAGACATACTCCAAACCAATTTGACAGAGGAGCGCGCCCCATGTGTAGTGCGGGTATCTGTCTCCCATACCTGTGGAACTCATGTACGCTTCGTTGCACGTTCCACGCTCGGTCCAGTTTGTCATGAAGAGGCGGACGCTGCGTTCCGCTAATTGCAGCTTCTGCTCAGGGGTTCCATAGCGGCGTATACCCTGCCAGATGAGGTAATTCACCGGGGCCCACGTGTGTCCTTTCCAATAGTCCTGCTTGACCCATTCCGGATCGTCATAGGCGAGGGTTGGTATCAGCCACTCTCCCCAGAACTTCTTCGGATCGGTAAGCGTCTTCAGCAGACGGGAAGCGCGTGCTTCATCGGGTGCGCCACAGATCAATGGATAGAAATTCATCGGAGTCAGACGGACCAGGAACTTGCCCGGGGCTCCGGGTTCGCCCCACAGCCGGCTGCAATAGACACCAAGTTCTTCGTTCCACAGTAGGTCATTAATCCGTTGATTCATGGCGACGTGCTCGGCCCGCAGACGTGTGGCATCCTCATGTTTGCCAAGTTCATCGGCCATGCGTGCCAAATACTCAGCGTCCATAGACCATAGGGAGTTCAAGTCAACGGCATCGGCGTTCATCTGGGTTCCGACCTTCGTCGCGCCGTCGAATGCCGGCGTGTCATCCCATCCGCAAGCAAGCCGAGCATCTTCGAAGCTCCCCAAGGCGCCCCACTCAAGCAGGCCATTCCCATTACCGTCGCTGTGTTTCGGCCACCAGTCGTGCCACTTGAGCAACATTGGATATACCTCGGCCAAGAAATTACGGTCTGGCCAGCGCTCGTGCATCTTCCAGACGCACAAGGATGTCACAGGCGGATTCGAGAAAGCGATATTTATATATGGAAGGGGGCCTTCATGTCTCCATCCGCCATATTGCGGCATCATTCCATCAGGACGCTGGAAGCTCAGGAGAATCCTGATCGTTTCACGAGCCTGTTCAGGGTTCTCGATCGAGGCAAGTAAGCCGTTGAACGAGGTATCCCAAGTGAAGTACGGGAGATAGTCTGAGTCTATTACGATCCACTGATCTCGGCCAATAAGTGTCGCCACCGTTCTGCTCAGACTGCTATAGAGCCGGCTGTTGTTTATATTGTCGGCAATGGCTCCGGCGAAGTCGCCCCAGGAACCGGTTGCTCGCGCTCGCGAGCGCTCATATTTCCGGGTTGCTGCATCGAGAAGAGGCCCAATGTCCTCACGTGGCTGTATCCCCCCAAATCCGGCCACGATGAGCAATGGCTTATCCGCCTCAATCTGAGCACTGAACTTTCCTTCGCAGACCGGCTTATCGAAGGTCGATGTGATCGGCACGTTCGATTGCAGTTGCCACCGTATAGTTTGACCTTCTGCTGAGACCGCTAGAGCTTCGAGGGAGTGGCTGCCACTTTGCCACAGGATGTTGTTGAAGAAGGCCCAGGGTCTAGCAGGGATATCCATTGTGATTTGAACCGCTCGCGGTGCAGTCAGTCGTACGGCGGCAGCTTCTGTGCCCACTCTGCCCCATTCGCAAGTCACGGGTACGCCTTCATAGTCGAAGTTGATCTGATAGATCGAGTTGTCGGGTGCAGCGGTCCCCGGCTTACCTGTCTTCGGCCAGCCTATACCCAGGACAACACCCCACGCATCATCTTTGAGGAAAGCGATACCGCCAGGATAGAAGGAATGGAAGTTACCAATGCGGACATTTGCGGTGTTGCTGCCGAGCGAGTCTTGAATCTTGGCCGATCGCGTGGCATGGTTTTCGCTTTTTAGGGCACTGGCTTGCCTCGAAGAGGAGAGTGCTGCAAAAGCAACAGTGCTGGTAACGGTTTCGAGAAATAACCTACGATTCATTGCAAACCTCTATACCTTCGTTTTTCGTATTACTTTTGTCTATTCGCTAGCGTGCTAACATAGCGGCGTGCGAACCTATGCTTCTAGTTGACCTCAGCTGCAGTCAGGTCAACCAAAGGTCTTCCTATTTAGTCAATACCCCCGGCAAAGCCGGGGGCTTGATTGTGTGAGCCGCTCAAAGCGGCTTGAGCGGGGACGCTAACGCGGCCCCGGTTGGGTTGAGCCACCTTTTTGGTGGCAGACCACTTCCACAGGTTCAGCTGCTCCAAGCGCTCATCTTCCTTTTCCTGGTTGCGGATGTAGTCGCGAATCATGCCTTCATCCCGCCCCACGGTCGATACGAAGTATCCTCGCGCCCAGAAGTTTTGCCCGGCGTAGTTTTGCTTGCGTTCTCCGTAGGTCTGAGCCAGATGGATCGCGCTCTTCCCCTTGATGTAGCCCACCACGGACGACACAGCGTGCTTGGGCGGGATCGAGATCATGATATGCACATGGTCGACAAGAAGATGACCTTCTTCAATGCGACACTCCTTCTGCTCTGCCAACCTGCGAAACACTTCGCCCAAATGCTGCCGCAGGTTTCCATAAAGCACCTTCCTGCGGCATTTCGGGATAAACACAACGTGGTACTTGCACTCCCATTTCGAGTGGCTTAAGCTTTCATACTCGTCCATCCAGTTTCTCCTTGATGTGTGCTTGGCGGCTCACAGCGAAGAGTTTCTGGATGGACTCCTGGAAATGTCAAACTATTACTGCCTCCCCGGCAAAGCCGGGGGAACTCCCGAGATATTAGTGGCTCTCTTCCCATAGCTTGTGCGCGAACAGCAGGTACACACTCAAAGTCCATGTTCAGTTGCTTCGTGCTGGCCCCGTTGCGGCTGTTGCCGCTCAAGTGCCCTTCCGGGGAATGCTTCTCGTATCCCAGGTGCGTGGTCAGCTCCGCCTGCAAGGCCCGCTCCACCAACGCCCGCGTCAACTGCTTCAGTAATCCGTTCTCCCCAATCAGGTCTTCCGGCTTCTGGTAATCTCCCAGCAGCTTGTCGATCAACTCCTTGTCCATCTCCATACGATCTCCTCTCCGCATTAGAAAAGATCGTTTACACAAAATGGTTTACACCCTCTGCTGGGGGTGACCATAGTCATGCTTCTGGTTCCACTTCACGAGCTCTGTCAGCCTTATCTTCCGCAACCCGATCGAGCGCCCACCAGTGTAAAAGACGAATCCCACACCGTCTTTCACCACCATTCTCGGCCACCCGACCCAGGAATTGTCGAATCGTGTTTTGCTAATCCCGGTTCCCGGCAGCGCTGGGTTATTTGGGTAATATTCCCAGTTCACCAAGTCTCTGGATCTGGCGAGTCCAACCGTATCCCACCATGTTGGTGTTTCTACGCCATTAACATGCAAAGCCGCAGGTGGCTGCCAATGGTTGGCCCCTTCGTACCAGAGATACCACCATTCCCCGATTTTAGTGAGGCTGCGCGGACGGACGTGTATCGCATCCCAATTGTCGATCGTCTCGGGATGAAAGACTGGATTGTTCTCGTGTGCCTTCCAGTGAACCAGATCATTGCTGTAAAGGATGTATCCACGATCTCCAGCCGGTCCACGAGACGGCGCCGGGGTAAATCCTGCATAAAAGAGGATGTACCTTCGTTCGGGGTCTTCCGTCCGAACCAGGTCGAACTCATGTGCGGCCTCAGGGTGCTTGTAAACGGGATTGTTCGCGCTTTTTTCAAATGGCCCCAGCGGATTATCGGCAAAGGCAACACCGAATCCGTTCCACCGCGGATAGGATTGGGCTGCATACATTACGGCAATCCGTCCATCTGGTGCAATCGTGGCTCCGCTGGAATAGATTCCTGTCGGTTCCCATGAATCGGCTGCTCCGACCCTCAGCACCGGTTCGGGTTCGATCGTCCAGTTTTCCAGATCAACGCTATGCGCAACGCCAATCTCTGGTACGCTGGCCCCATCCTCACATCCGAACCGATCGCCTGTGAAGTACATGTAATACTTTCCGGCGTGCTGGATGACTCCGCCGGCTAATAGCTGATTTTCCCTAAAGGTCCCGTCGGGACCAGGTGCCATTGCAGGTGACGCTGGATACGGAAGCCAGGTAAGCTCCTGCACATCCCAGGATGTCACCTCTCCCTTTGTCACTGATATTCCTACATTGCTTGGAGAGGGCTCACAGTACCTCACCAGGTCATCGCTTGCCCATGCGGCCAGGGGTTCCCTGATCCATCCGGTTGCACTATTCACCCAGTAACGAAAGAAATTTCCCTGCTTCAGCACTCTGATATGCCACGGTGAAGCTCCGGGGCCACTACCGTCCTTCAGCACGGTGCGTTGCCCTTCAGCCACCCGAACGATCTGAACCTTCCCTTCTGAAATCTCAAGTAGGGCTTCAATGGGCCATTTCGTCTGGCCAGAAAATGTAACGATTGCCGATCCGGCGTGGACCCTTGCAGCAAGCCGGTAGTTTCCAGGCACGATACGAGCAAACTCGCCCGCACCTTCCGAGCGTACTTCCTGTGAAAACATCGAAATGCTTGATGAATTTGTCAGGAGCGCGGCTGCGCTTCCCAAGGTTAGCTTACAATACTCGCGTCTGTTCATAGATAACTCCTTCCGAGCGTACTTCCTGTGAAAACATCGAAATGCTTGATGAATTTGTCAGGAGCGCGGCTGCGCTTCCCAAGGTTAGCTTACAATACTCGCGTCTGTTCATAGATAACTCCTGAGGTCGAATTCCACCTTTACATGATTGGTTTTGCTTCCGCACGCTGAAGAGGCCTGACATGTGCGCACGCACGTTCGATTCCGCCAACAAATGAGGTAGTCATCATTTTCTCGTGGTCCGTCGTTGGTGAGCTTCACTAAAGCACCTCCGATACTGCAACAAGTCCGCGCTTGCGGTTACGAATAAATGCAATACCATCAGGGAGAAATGCGTTGAAATCCCATCCAAGTCGAGCCGTTCTCCAGAATTCTCCGAGCTTCACCTGACCGTCCGGCGTGGACGTGTTCCGCAGATCCGAATTGGGAATAGCCCGAAGATACAGCTGCCACCTCCGCCGCGCCGAGCAGGAATGAACGACGGTTGAGCTTGGAGATATCTATCACGCCTCCACTCCGCAATAAGCTTTGAGTGCCTTACCTGTCCATGCTACGCACGACAACTCTACACAGCCTGATTCCGACCGCAATGCAATCGGCATTGGTGCAGGGTGTCACACCCTGCTTGCCAAGAATGCAAAATGCGGAGAAGCCGTTTCATGGATTTACACCATGTTTGGTTTGCTCGAGGTACTCCACGTACTCCAATAAAGCGCCCCAGTCGTAAAACCGATCGCTATTGGGGACATCATCCCCGGTTCCGGTAATGGCGTTGTAGTTTTCTTGAACGTACCCTTTCGCCTTCCACTCCTTCAGGAAGAGAGCGTAAGACTTCTCCGCGAACGCACGGCGTACGGTGCCGTCCTGGTAATTGCAGAGCCCAAGATAGACGAGATAGTTCATTGGACCCCATATTCTGCCACGCCAATAGTTCTGATCCTTGAACGCAGGATCATTGCGAGCAATGGACGGAATGACCCATTCACCCCAGAACTCTTTGCGATTCAGCAGATGTGAGTTGATCATGCGCTCCGCCTGCGTCTTTGTCGCAGCCTCTGCAAGCAGCGGATAAAGATTCGTTGGCGAAAGCCGCATGCTCCATGCGCCCGTGTGCAGATTCTTGTTGAGAAAGATCCCCGCTCGCTCACTCCATAAGGTGGCAAGCGCGTGACGATAATGAGTAGCCCGGTCGAGCAACTCGCTTCTCGCATGTTCGTCCCCGATGTCGTGCGCGATTTCTGCAAGCGCATCGCAGTCTCTGATGTATAGGCTGATCAAGCCGACGTCTGCAACCTCCAGTAGATGGGAGTGGGGATCGTACGTAGCATCGTCGTACATAGGACTGTTATCAAGACCCGACTCCAGAATCGCTCCCTGTTTTGTTCCGCGGGTGTCGTCGGAAAGGTCTTGCGGCTCATTCTCGCCGTCGCTTCCCCACGTCAGATACCCGTGGTAGTCACGGTGAGTGGCCCACCACCGATTCCAACGTAGCAATGCAGGAAACGTGTCCTCAAGGAACCATTTGTCGTGAAAGCGCTTGTAGAGCCCCAAAACGGTCATTGCTCCCACGGGAGGCTCAGAGCGATCGGAACTTTTCCATCCTCCTGCCCGCGCATAGTTTGGAACAAACCCCTGTGGTGTTTCTCCCCGGAGCGTCTCGATGACATTGGCGTAGGCGAGGTCACGGTCACCGATGCCTGATAGCGTGGCTGCAAAAAAGTTGTCCCACTCGAAGATTACGTAGCCTCCCCATTGGATACTCCAGACGCGGCTGACGGGAGAAAACACCCGGTTCAGGCTAGGATCATAGATCGTGTCCCAACCAAGAATGCTCTCGATTGAATCCACTATGTCATGATCGTCGGCGCCCCGACTGGTCGACCCACGATACTCGTCAAGCCGCCGCGCAACGATGCTCTCAACTTCTTCCAGAGACCGCGCACGTCCTGTGCTAAGTGCTACGGGGCGCACAAAGTCGATGGCGTAATACGGACCGCCGACCGGAATGTTATCTTTGGGAACACCTCTGGCCCCGGTAGCAAGCCCGCCTGCGCTGCACGAGCAATAGAGGGGAACCTTTCCAAATGAGCTCTGACCCTCAATGTAGCCGTCGTGCGTCGTGATGGATCCCGGCCGATTCCATAGAAAGTTCATCCACATAACCAGTGTTGGCGGTATCGGCGAGCCCTCTGAGGAAGGCAGGGGCTTCACCAGAACCACCAAGTCGGACCGCTCATGAGCGCTCTGAACGGTCCAGGAGTGTCCCTTCCAGGAGATCTTCAATTCTGTGTAGCTTCCGTCCCATGAATGTGGGCCGGGAAATACCTTTTCCACCTCCGAGTGCGCGCTGCCAGCGGCCCGTACGTGCTGACTGTTATCCAGCCGGCCGATGAGCGCATTCCTCAGAAAGGCGTCTCCAAATTCCGTAGTGTTGTTCTTTAGACCAATATGAACGGCAAGCCCCGAAGGTAACTGTACGTAAGTTTCAACGCTATTTACATCCCAGGTGTTCCAGCCCCGCGCAAGATGCTCTTGAACCGCACGGTAGCTGTCAGAAATTGGGGTTAGGTGGTCGGTCGTAACGGTCGATGAGCGCTGAGCCGCCTGGAGGCTGGTAGTCCCAGTCGATTGGCACTCCAAAATGCATGGGCGCGCCGTGAACAAAAAAACAACAAGAGATGAAAGCAGCAGAGTTCCTTTATTCATATACTTACTGAGCGCAACTGCCATAGTACACGGCTCCTCATACAAGAGTTCTTGATCGAAGTCATACATTGGCGGTACTCGTCCATCCAGTTTCTCCTTGATGTGTGCTTGGCGGCTCACAGCGAAGCGTTTCTGGATGGACTCCTGGAAATATCAAACTATTACAGTCTCCGCGGCAAAGCCGGGAGAACTCCCGAGATATTAGACTCCGATTCTTAGAACCGCAGTCGTGCCGATAACTCGATTGTTCTAGCCGGGCGTACCGAACTTCCTGAATTGATTCCTAAGCTCGGAAGAAACTTGCCGAAGCCGCTGTTGAAGATTATGCCCTGCGGAGTTTGAAATTGGCCGTGGTTGAAGGCGTTAAAGAAGTCTGCCCTGAATTCGATCTTCTTGCTGTCATGGATGGAGAATCGTTTGAGGATTGACAGGTCCGTATTGTTGATGCCGGCCCCGTAAAAGTTGTTAGGAGGTACCGGATAGGCTGTCGGGGAAAGAGTAAACAAAGTCGGGTCAAAGAAGTATCCGGTCTTCTTAAAATTCATTCTGCGCAGCTTGTGCTCATCGCCCGGCACGTAGTACGCGTTTCCGTATGCGGACAGATCAATAGCCTGGCCGGACTGCAGTGTCTCCACCCCGCTAAGCTGCCAATCGCTTATCAGAGCATTAGTAAATGGGGAGGACGAACCCCGGCTAAATCGCCTGCCCCGGCCGAACGGCAGAGCATACACTCCATATGCAACGAAGCGTTGAGGTACATCGAGCAGGGATCGTTTCTTATTGCGGATTCGGGGATCGTCCAGGCTGAAGATGTCCGTTCCACCCTGGAAGATGTCGTTCGATATAGAGTCGAGTCCGGTTGAATTGTTTCGCGAGAACGTATAGTTCGCGGAGAAGGACAGCCCGTTTTGGAAGCTGCGGTCAAAACGGCCATAAACAGATTCGTATTCGTTTGTCCCGTTGGTGGTTTCAGCATAGATTGGACCAAAGTTGGAATACAGTCGAATATCCTCTCCGGTTACAGGGTCTTGCTGGCACGGCGATCCGACGGGAACGGTGCAGTAGTTGATTTGTTCAAAGTTGCCAAGCTTGCGGCCGAACTTGCCCGCGTATCCCACTTCGGCGGATGTTGTGGGAGAGAACTGATGCTGAATCGCCAGGTTGGCATCGTAAAGTGTCGGCGTAGCATTCGTGATCAAGGGCACCTGATTCAGGCTCAGGGTACCTGGAACGACGTATCCCTCGGGCGTGGAAGGAAGCGGGCTCCACAAACCACTCAACTGGAACGTGCTGTTCGTGAGAATCGAGCTTGTCTGCCTGATCTGGTATCCGGTGCCAAACGGAGGCTGCGTCACAAGGCCTGGAAGTTGGTACTGTTCCGAGATGCTGTAGAACACGCCGGAGCCAAGCCTGACCACCGTGTTCGGGGTCACCAGGAACGTGACTGCCAATCGAGGCCCAAAGTTGTTACGGTCAGGATTCAGGCCGCCATTGCGAATCTTATCCACACCTGGAAACGGATTCGCAATCGGATCGTAGGGAATCCCTTTCACTTGGCCGTCGGTGACGAGGCAGCCGCCCGCAGTCGGGCATCCTTGCGTTACAAGCCAGGACTCGCGGCCATTCTTCTCGGCGACTGGAGATTGGTAATCCCAGCGAAGCCCGTAGCTAAGAGTCAACCGGTTCGTCAGCCTCCATATATCCTGGCCAAAAAAGCTGTACATGTTGTCACGATAGTGGTAACTGGCGTCGCCAAGGCCGTAGTCTTCCTCATAGATCTGGCCAAGCAGAAAGTCCGCGAGTGGAGAGCCAGTCGATTGAGCGGGAACAAAGCCGCCGACAAGCGCGTTGATATTGGTCGGGTCGTACGCAAGCTGGGACGTAAACGCGCCGTTGTATTCAATCGTGGCTGCCCCGGAATTGGTGATTCCTGTGCTGTCCAGGTGCCGGCGCCTGAAATCCACGCCAAACATCAAGGAGTGCTTGCCCTTCGTCCATGACACGTTGTCAACAATCTGGATTTGCTGCTGGAGTTGGCCATTGCCCCCCGCAAGGATGGTTGGCAGACTAGAGAACGTCGGGGTTTCAGTAACGGAAGTGAAGGGTATGAACGGCAGCAGGTTATATGGGAGAGGGTTTGGAATACCGGCTTCCTTTTGCAGGTCGGTGCTCGCCGCCACCGGAGGAACGTTATTGTTTAGCTGCCGGGTATATCCAATGCGGAAATCATTCACCAGGCTTGGGCTGAACGTGTGAGTCCACGTTTGTCCGATTAGTTGATTGCGGAGCGAATTTACGGTCTCCGCGTTCGCTGCAAGATTGCCGGTGAGAAGGTACGGATTACTCAGGCTGTAGCGAGTGGAGAAGGTCTCGCGGCCGTAGCTTGAGTCGAACTTTACTGCGAACTGGTCTATGGTTGTGTTCGAGGGAACCGTGCTGGCAACATCCGTCGGATTTGAGAACATGGACGCAGTGGGCGCACGGTAGGCGGCAAGAAGTTTGCTCGCGATCGGAGAGATACGATCGCTCGGGATCTTGTTACCCGGGAACGGCTGCCTCACCCCAGTTGTCGGATCAGTCGTCGCCGGATCATAGATGATAACTGGAGCGCCCGATGCAGTCTCGAGCCCGGAAAAATCGCCCGAAAGCATGTTCTGGGTGGGATATAGGCCACTCACCTGGGTCTCGAGGGGTATCCGGGTCCCTTCATAGTTGACAAAGAAAAAAGTGTGATTGTGCCCGTCATAATGCGGAAGCACCACCGGGCCACCCAAGGTTGCGCCGAATTGATTGTAGTGAACAGTATCGCGTGCCGCGTCAAGGTAGTTTCTCGCATTAAGACTGGTATTCTGAAGGTAGTCGTAGACCGTTCCATGGAGCGAGTTCGTGCCAGAACGGATCTCCATGATCACCTGGCCGTCACCGAGTCCATACTCAGCCGAGTAGTTGTCGGTCAGCACCGTTACTTCCGCAAGGGAATCCAGCGGCGGCTTTTCCATGGGCGTGTTGAACATCCTGTTGTTAACGTTCAGGCCGCCGATGGTAAAGTTGACGCCCTCTCCGCGTCCGCCCGCAATGGTTGGAATGTTAGTTCCCAGGTAAGGCTCATCAACGGCAGAGACACTCTCTGTGCCGCGCTCCACAACCGTCGGCGCCAAGAGAGCCAAGGTCAACGGATCTCTCGATGGGACCGGAAGATTGTTGATCAGCTCCTCACCTATGGTGGACGAAACCTGCGATCCCGAGGTCTGGAGCCGATCAGTCCCGCCCTTTACCTCTACCATCTCGGAAACAGAGCCGACTTGGAGCTTTAAATCAGCCCTGATCCGAGCACCGACGTTGACTTGGATCCCACGAGAGACCGCCGTGGCGAATCCTGGTGTGGTCACGTTGACCGAATAGGTGCCAACCGGAAGTTGAGCTGCGACGTAGTCTCCCATCTGGTTTGTTGTCCGCTGGCGCGATATCCCAGTTCCGTCGTTTGTGATCGTGACCTTCGCGTTGGGAAGCACGTTGCCCAACTTGTCGGTGACGGTTCCAAAGATCCCGCCGGTGATGACCTGGGCGTGGGCAAGCACAGCCACCACGATAAGCCAAAGGGTAATTGTTGCAAATGTGGCTTTGTGCAGTTTCATCGGTTAAACTCCGTTCTCACGAGATCACTCACGTTGGATCCTTGCATGCCGCTTGACCCCCTACAAGTGACGGAGACGACATATAACGGTTACATCTCGTCGCAAGTGACTGGAATGAAAGGGTTATTGCCTCCCGATGCACGCCACAACACAAGAGCGTTGCATGCCCCCATCGCCCCCGCTTTGACATCCCAGATGAGGCGCTGGTAGTGTAGGGGCTGACTTCACATAACCGTCTAGGCGCAATCCTGAGCGGTCGAAACGTGAGGAGCTTCCCGTCTGTTCTCTGGTCGGGAACTGAAGTCGAGGTCACCCTCGATGCAATCGATCGACGAACAGAATCCGAAGCTTGCCGCTTTTGCTGCCTCGCAGGAGATCCCGAAAACGAAGGAAAGTCCGCGGACGCGACACGACCAACTAGCAAAGATCCTCAGATCCACAGCCTTTCGCAACTCGACGACGCTCCAGCGAATGCTGGAATTCATCGTTGAAAAGGCAGAAAAAGGTCAACTAACCGACCTTGATGAGTATTCCATTGCGGTCCAGGTGTTGGGCAGGAAGCCGACCTTCGATCCATCTGCCGACACATCTGTGCGGACCCAAGCTTATCGGCTTCGCACCAAGCTCAAGGATTATTACGCGAGCGAGGGTGCGTCCGATCAATTAATCGTCGAGGTTCCAAAGGGGCACTACGTGCCGTCGTTCACCATTCGTGGTGAGGTCCACCCACCCCACACTCAGGAGATGGCCGTAGATGCTGAGCAGACCATCGCCAGTATCCCTTCTCCGCCGAATCCCAAAACACCTCTCTTCCGATACCCCAGGTTGTTCGCTTTGGCGGCCGGCATCGGAGGCGTTCTCGTGACGATCGGAGTAATCGGATTGTTCAATCTGGTGCATCCTGTGCACAGGAGTTCACCTGTGCACTCGGGACCTGACGCAGAAGTGGCTTTTTTTTGGAACAAGCCGTCGAGCAAAAATGGAGTCGTCGTAGCCTTTACAGACCCGGAGTTTCTTGAATCGGAATCGGGCACCCTATCACCCTATTCGGGAATTGCCTCTGCAGACCGAGGGGCAAGTTTCACAGGTGCACAAGAAGCAGCTCAGCACAGCAGCGCAGCGGTCAGCCTCCTCAAGCCTCTCTATTATGAGGATGGTTTCACCGGAACGGGAGAAGTCTTTGCGGTTGGAAGCCTCGCGAATATGCTTCGGAGCATGAATTTGCAGATGATATTGCTGCGTAGCCCTTCCCTGTCTGCATCTGACTTTCGGGACCACGATATTGTTTTCCTGGGTTCACCGCGGTGGAATGTGCTTCTGTATAACGTAGAAGTTCCACAGAGATTTCGCTTTATTTCAAACCCAGTTCTTTGGCAAAGTGAAATTGAAGATACGTCGGCAACTTCGGTGCAAGCTCGCTTTCTAAGGGTGGTCCGAGACGCTCATACCCATGTGATACTAGCCGACTATGCCCTGTTTCAGGTGTTTCCCGCTCCATCGTCGGGGCACAGGATCATTCTTCTTGCCGGGCTCACAACGACCGGCACACAGGGAGCTGCAGCTTTTGCGACCTCAGCAAACGGTTTGGCTCAGATTCGCAAGCTACTCAGTACGCATCCGGGACGCGAGGATTCGCTTCCCGATTATTTCGAGTGCCTATTACGAGTTAAAGCGGCAGGTGGATTAGATGCACTTCATACAGCCCCGGTGTCATGCGTCAAGACGAAATGACCTTCCCCGCGCAAAACGTATCCCTTAGCTGATGAATAACAATCAGCAAGGAGATAGAAATGATGAAGGCAGCGCGAGCGCGGTACACGTTGGAGTTCAAGCAGGAAGCGGTACGGCTGGTGGAGTCGGGCCAGACGATGGCGGCAGCGGCCCGCAGTTTGGGAGTGGTGGAACAGACGCTTTTCAACTGGGTCAAGGCGCAGCGGGAGGGCAGGCTGACGGGTGCCGACAGCCGGTCGAAAGTCAGTGCGGAGCAGATGGAGATCAGCCGATTGCGGGCGGAGTTGGCGCGGGTCAGGATGGAGCGCGACATCCTGGGAAAAGCGACGGCGTACTTCGCGAAGGGCCAGAAATGAAGTACGCCTTTGTGCGACGCCACCGGCGGGTGTGGCCGATCCGGGTGCAGTGCCGGGTGCTGCGGGTGAGTGTGGCTGGCTACCATGAGCATCTGGCCCGTGGCCGGAACATGCTTGTTCGGCGTCACTTGAACGACGAGGTTTTGCTGGCGCGGATTCGCGCCGTGTATGCGGAGAATCGCGGGGCCTACGGCTGGCCGCGCATCTGGCGAGAACTGCGTGTCCAGGGCATTCGCGTGGGCAAGCAGCGAGTGCAGCAGATGATGCAGCGGCATGGCATTCGCGCCCGCGGCAAGAAGCGTTTCCGGGTCACCACCACCGACAGTCGGCACACCTTGCCGACTGCGTCCAATCTGCTGGAGCGCAACTTCACCGTGGCGGCACCGAACCGGGTGTGGGTCGGCGACATCACGTATATCGCTACCGAGGAGGGATGGCTGTTTCTGGCCGTGGTTCTGGACCTGTTCAGCCGTCGGATTGTGGGCTGGTCGATGCGTCGAGACATGACGAACGCGATCATCCTCGATGCGTTGGAGATGGCCTGGCTCCAGCGCTCGCGGGATAGCAATGCAGGACTGATTTTCCATAGCGACCGAGGCAGCCAGTATGCCAGCGATGAGTTCAACAAGCTGCTTCGGAAGTGTGGAATTAAGCCCTCGATGAGTCGCAAAGGAAACTGCTGGGACAACGCCTGCTCGGAGACGCTGTTTGGTTCGCTGAAGGTGGAACGGCTGTACGGCCAGCACTTTGAAACGCTTCGCCAGGCCAAGGATGAAACCCTCGACTGGCTGCTCTGGTATAACCGAACACGCATGCACTCGACGCTGGATTATGTCAGTCCGATGGAGTTCGAACGAGCTTGGAATCGCAGAACAGCAGCGGTCGCAAGCTGACTATGGACGAAGAAGAAACCTGGCTATGGAAAAGTTGAAAAGCAAAGTGCCGCTTTCCATCTTTCCCACAGCCACGACGACTACGAAGTACTCTCAGTTATGGGATACGCATTCTGAGGGCAAGGTCAATGAGCCGTGCCTGATTCCAACAAAACAGCCAACCGTTGGCCTCAATTTGCTCTCAAGCGTGGGAAGGTTCCCTCGTGATATCCCTTGGGGCTGCACTGTGGCAACCTCTGCGTCATGGATCAATTGATTGGTACGGAATCCTGGGATTCTTTCTACTGACCTGTGTTGTGTTCTGGCTGTAAGCGTGGAAAGTTGGCCGTCTGGGCAGGGCATGATGGTTGTGTTTGCTGAGTGACCAGGTTGTGTCCACAAGTTCTGAGATGGACACGACTGGTTGTATGGATGAGGTGGTTTATTCGGCGGAATTGATCTCGTCGGTGAAGATGTCATCATCGAGCGCTTTGGCGATGGCCTGGTCGAGCCGGGTCAGCAACTGGGCCAGGGTCTCGCCGTCGCGGCGCACCAACATGGCCAGGGAGTTGTGTCCGTCGGCGGCCACAGCGACACAGCCGATGGGATGCATTTCGCCGAGAGTGATCTCGCCGCAATCGATGAACTCGGCGATGTGCGGCAGGGACAGGATGTCGACCGTGGCATTGCTGTCGGCTGCCGGTTTTTCTATGCGGCGGGTTGACCTGCGGGTGCGAGGTTTGGGACGACGTTCCACGGCAGCAGTTCCTCGATGCGATTGATAGGATGATCGGCAACGCACCCGAGCACGTGGCGCAGGTACGCTTCGGGATCTATACCGTTGAGCTTGGCGCTCCCGATCAGACTGTAGAAGACAGCGGCACGCTCGCCTCCGCGATCGGAACCGGCGAAGAGGTAGTTGCGGCGCCCGACGGCAACCGCACGCAAAGCTCTCTCGGCGGCGGAATTATCGATCTCGATGCGGCCGTCGTCCACATAGCGGACGAGTGCGTCCCATCGTGCGAGCGCATAGTGGATCGCCGCCGCGGTCTCGGACTTGCGCGATAACTTCGCCAGGGATAACTCCAGCCGCTTGCGCATCGACTCGAGCAAAGGCCGGGCGCGTGCGTTGCGGACCTCGCGCCGTTCATCGGGAGACCGTCCGCGGACCTCCTTCTCGATCGCATAGAGCGGCGCAATGCGTTCGACCGCTTCGGTGGCGATGGGCGACTGGTGCGCTTCCATCAAGTCGTAAAACTTGCGCCGGATGTGCGCCATGCAGGGAGCTTCCTGAATCGCGCCATCTTCGTAGAGCTTGTTGAATCCGGAATATGCATCGGCTTGCAGAATGCCGCGGAACTTCGCCAGATGCCGCCGCGGATGTTCTCCCTTGCGGTCCGGCGAGTAGGTGAACCACACCGCCGGGGGCGCAGTATCGCCCGCCGGACGGCTGTTGCGCACATAGGTCCAGAACCTTGCCGTCTTCGTTCTCCCGTTGCCGGGAGCGAGCACCGGAAGCGGCGTATCGTCGCCATGCAGCTTTTCGGCGCTCATTACGTAGCGGCGCAGCGCTTCGACCAGCGGTTCCAGCAGATGACTGGCTTCGCCGACCCACTTGGCTAGAGTGGAGCGGTCCAGATCGACGCCTTCGCGGGCATACATCTGCGACTGACGATAAAGCGGCAAATGATCAGCGAACTTCGCAGTAAGAACGTGCGCCAGCAGTCCCGGTCCGGCGAGGCCGCGATCGATGGGACGGCTGGGCGCGGGAGCTTGCATGATCGACGCGCAGCGGGCGCAGTTCAGCTTCGGACGAACATGGCGGATCACTACGAAACTGGCGGGAATATACTCCAGCATCTCGGAGATGTCTTCACTTAGCTTCTTCAACGTGCCGCCGCACTCCGGGCAGTTCTTCTGCTTGGGAAGATGGATGTGGACATCGCGCCGCAGATGATCCGGCAAAGGTCGGCGCTTTTTGACAGGCGAAGCACAATCGATCGGGGAAGATTCGCCTGCTGCCGGTAGTGGCATGCGCTCGGCCCGGTTGGCTTCCAGATCCTCGAGCCTGAGTTCGAGCTGCTCGATCTGCCGGTCGACCTTCTCCGACCTCCGCCCAAACTGCATGCGCCGCAGCTTGGCGATCAACAGCTTCAGATGTTCGATCTCCTGGTCGCGGGAGAGGAGCCTCTGCCGGGCGTTGCGCAGTTCCTCATGCGTGGACAGCAGCAGCGCCTTCAACATCTCCGCATCCAGGCCATTCAGATCCGGCAGCGTCAGGGGCGCGGCAAGCATGAAGAAAGTATGCCACGATCTATAACCGTTGCGGCGTGAAAAATGTGATAACTCAGGAGACTAAGTCGCCTGACCTGGAAACTACCTTCAGACCGCCATCGGCGGTACGAAACTGCGTGCCGGATGCCGCCAATCTATCCCCTCGCATAACATCGAGAGTTGCGCCCGCGTCAGTGAAACGGCGCCGCTATCGGCCTGCGGCCATAGGAAGCGTCCGCGATCCAACCTTTTTTTGCAAGAGACACAAACCATCGCCATCGTGCCACAAAAGCTTTACCAGGTCGCCTCTGCGCCCGCGAAAGACATAAACGTCACCGCCGAGCGGGTTCTGTTCCAGCGCCATCTGCACCATCGCACTCAGCCCGGTAAAGCCACGCGCATGTCGGTGACTCCGGCTACGATCCAGATATGCGTGTTCGCCGGGATCATCCGCGCAGGCTCTCCAGCACCGCTCGCACCACGGCCGTATCGGCGCCGCCTTCCACGCTGACCAGCGCCCGGCCGGGAAACTCGATGTGAATCGCGCCCCCGTGGAACGCAGTTACTGCTGTCTCTCCCGCCTCCGCAGGTTCCCGTTCCTCCGCGACGGTCACCGGCAACAGCCGCACACCGGCGCACTCCGCCTCGCTGGACAATATCCCCAGAAGCCCGGCCTGGTACAGCTTGCGCCAGTGAAATACCTGGTTGGCGTTCACTCCATGCCGCCGCGCCACGATCGCTACCGATGTCTCCGACGCCAGCGTCTCCTCCACGATGCGCCGCTTCTCCTCAGGCGTCCGGTAGCGCCGCTTGCCTGAACTGCGCGGAACCGGCTGAACTGTGATCTCCATGAACTCTCCCCGCGGCTATCGCCTTCCACCACGCCACAAGAAGAGCTTGTCTAACTCCGATCATCTTGTCCAGACGGCCAATCTTCCACGCTTACTTCTGGCTGATGATAATGATGCGGAGAAGATCTGGGACAATAGCGTAAGCGTGGATTTGTAAGTCAACAATACCATGGGAATGACTCGGCTCCATGGGAAGGTTACGCAAGCGAAAATGTTTGGCAAGAATAGATAGATTCCCAAAACCGCTTGATCGAACTAGTGGCCTATCGCAGTGAATGCGTTACTACGGATACGGCGAGGTAAGCGTCCGGTGTTGGCCGTTCTTCTGAGTGTGGGTCAGAGTTAGGTGTCCACATAACTTTATGTGGACACTTATTCAGTAGTGACCGGACTGGGTGGGGAGCGAGACGTTCCATGGCAACAGGTCGCTGATCCGGCTGATGGGATGGTCTGCGATCTGATCGAGTACATGGTGCAGATAGAGCTCGGGGTCGAGGCCGTTGAGCTTTGCCGAGCCCAGCAGCGAGTAGATGGCCGCCGCTCGTTCTCCCCCCAGCGTCCGATCCCGCGAAGAGGAAGTTTTTGCGTCCGAGGGCGACGATGCGCAACGCGCGTTCGGCGGCGTTGTTGTCGATCTCCAGTTGGCCATCGTCGGCATATCGATTGAGCTCATGCCAGCGCGAGAGGGCGTAGCGGATCGCCGCCGCCGTATCGGACTTGCGCGAGAGCTTCGCGAGTGTGTTTTCCAGCCAGTTGCGTATGTTATCGAGCAGAGGAGCGGCCCGCGCCTGACGAACTGCTTTGCGTACATCGGCGGTGCTGCCTCTGATCTCGGCTTCGATGGCGTAGAGCGCGGCGATGCGCTCGATCGCTTCGGTTGTGATGGGCGAGGTATGCGCGATATGAATCTCGTGGAACTTGCGTCTCGCGGGTGCCCAGCAGGCGACTTCGACGATCGTTCCTCTTTCATAAAGTTTTTGAAACCCGGCGTAAGCATCGGCCTGGAAAGGATCCACCTGTGATAACCACTATCCATACGATCTCTCGCTATGAGACCCGATCAATCGACGGACCATTCTTCCATTAACATCTAGGCAGGCCCTGGGACCTTGTCCATAGGCCTGCGTGAAAACCTTGTAGAATTGCGCGTAGCTGCCGAAACCCGCGGCATACACGGCTTGTGTCAAAGTCTTCCGTTCCGGCTGCCTATACTGCTCCCAAAATCGGGACAGCCGCAAGGAGTTCCGGTACCGGCTCAAAGGAACACCAATCTGCCGATGAAACGCCCGGCTCAAGTGGGCTTCACTCGCTCCGCAAGCTTTGGCTAACTGTCCAAGATCTTTCTCCCAGTCGCCTTCACTCAAGAGCTTGAGTGCGCGGCGCACCACCGGGTGCAAGACTACCGCATCCCCCAATACCTTCCCTGTGCGCTGGCTGCGCCAACACAGCAGCAGCAGATGGTGGAGTCCGGCGTTCAATCCGTCGGGGTCGCCATGTTCGAAAGAAAACTCCGATCCCACCCCAAAACCAGCCTCTCGATTGAGCAGGTCCGAGTCCAAGGAACCCTGCATCAGCGAATCCATTGTTTTGCGGATTAAATCGAAGGAGTCGGGCTCGAGCAGTGTATTCCAGACGCCGTCCTGCTCATTATTGCCGCGCTTCAAATCCTCATAAGCAGCAGTGCGGCGGGATCTGGCGATGAGCGCTGGCTTGAAAACCGCCACATAATTCTGGGCTGCATCCGAACGATCAACTAGTTGGTGCTCCTGCTCGGGGAAAAGCCATAGTAGCGTTCTGGGTTGAAATGTGAATCGCCGTCCGCTCACCACATATGTGATGGTCCCTCGCACCACCAGGTTCAACTCCAGCTCGGTATGGTGATGACTTTTGAGCTTGGGTGGATTCCGAGTCGATTCAGCTAGAAACAAAAAGCCGTCGTAACCTTTGCCGAGTTTGCGATTCTCCAGCATATAGACAAGATACGATAACTTTTAGGCAGGTGTCGAGAAGACGCCAGCTTAGCGACTCTGTAATCTGAAGGAGAAGTTTTTATAATACATGGCTCACCCTATGGACCCACGGACCTTCGGTTTCCCCCCTACTGGAGAGTCGGTCGAGGAATGGACGCTGAATGGAACTGGCGGCCTCGTGTTCGAAGTCATCACGTACGGGGGCATCGTCACCCGGCTGCTCGCACCCGATCGCGATGGCAACATGGCCGATGTCGTTCTCGGATTCAACAATCTCGATTCTTACTTGGCAGGCCACCCTTACTTCGGAGCCATCACGGGGCGCGTGGCGGGCCGTATTACAGGAGCCAGCATCAATCTTGAAGGAGAAACCTATCAGCTCGCGCGCAACGATCCTCCGAACCATTTGCACGGCGGCCTCCAAGGCTTCGACAAAAAAATCCGGGTCGCCGCGCCGGTGGATGCTGCAGACGGCTCGGTCTCCGTGCGCCTTTCCTATCGCAGCCCTGACGGCGAGGAGGGCTATCCAGGCACGGTGAACGTCGCCGTCATCTATACGGTCACCAGCGACAACATTTATCCGATTGAAACCGAAGCTGATACCGATCAGCTCACCCCATTGAACCTCACCAACCATTCCTACTTCAACCTCGCCGGAGAAGTCGCTGGTTCGATCGCCGATCATGTACTCCATATCAACGCCGACGAGTCTGTCGGGACCAACGAACACATAACCCTTCTCGGGCGGCTTGAATCCGGAACCGCCTGCGGCAACGATTTTCGCAAGACCCGCTTTCTCGGCGCCGCGATCCCGCTGCTTCAAAGTCACGGCGATCTTATCTCCTCCAAAAGCCGTCGCCGGCAATCCGGAAAACACTCCGGTGCCTGCCGGCCGCCTGGTGCATCCCGGCAGCGGGCGCGTACTCGAGGTCTCTATCACCGAAATGTATCTACAGCTGTATACGGGTGTTTTTCTCGACGGTTCACTTACTGGCAAATCCGGTGCTCCCTACAATCAGTACGCCGGCGTCTGCCTAGAATGCCATGGTTATCCAGACGGGCCCAATGCTCCGAGCCTCAGCGATATCATTCTGCGTCCCGGACATCCGCAGCGCCAAACCACGGCATACGCTTTCTCCACCACAGCCACAGGAGCTCAAATCAATCATGAGCCACGACGTTAACATCCTCTCGAAACCTGTCGTCAAGCTCGACTACACTCTCACCGGGGTAAACTCCACCCTGGCGGTCGAAAAAGGGCTTGCCGAAGCCGATTGGTATCAATGTCCGGTCCAGCGCGAAACCATGCGCAGACTCCTTGAACGGCGCGATGGACCCGCGATCCGCGACACCATTCTCTGGTTCGCCATCATCTTGGGTTGCGCTTTTGCCACCTATGCCCTATGGGGTTCCTGGTGGGCCATCGTGCCCTACGCGATCTATTGCGTGCTCTATGCCTCAACCTCCGACTCCCGCTGGCATGAGGCCGGCCACGGCACCGCCTTTAAAACCGACTGGATGAATAACGCTCTTTACGAGATTGCATCGTTCATGGTCATGCGCGAGTCCACTGTATGGCGCTGGAGCCACACCCGTCACCACAGCGACACCATCATCGTGGGCCGCGATCCGGAGATTGCCGTCCCCCGCCCCCCTGACATAAAAGGCATCATCAAGGCCTTCTTCAACCTCGATGGGTATCCGAAATATTTCAAGTACATCATGCTACACGCCATCGGACGCATGTCGGCCGAGGAAGAAACCTATATTCCCGAGATGGAGTTTCCCAAGGTCTATCGCAACGCACGCATCTATGTCGTTATCTACACCGTTACCATTGGACTCTCGATCTATAGCCGCAGTGTCCTCCCGCTGCTGTTTGTCGGCCTTCCCAGGCTCTTCGGCTCTTGGCTCCAGGTCGTTTACGGTCTCACCCAGCACACCGGCCTGGCGGAGAACGTTCTCGACCATCGCCTCAACTGTCGCACCGTGTATATGAACCCGATCCATCGGTATCTGTACTGGAACATGAACTACCATGTGGAGCACCACATGTTCCCGCTGGTGCCCTACCACGCGCTACCGAAGTTGCACGCCGCCGTGAAAGACGACTGCCCCGCGCCGTATCCGAGCCTCTTCTCCGCGTGGCGCGAAATCGTCCCTTCTATTCTGAAGCAGGTCAGCGACCCCGCCTATTACGTCAAACGTTCACTCCCCAAACCCAGGACGCGTTTCAACCAAGGCGTACACACTTCACTGGCAAAGGCCGACGCGGAAGGCTGGATTGAAGTTGGTGCTGCCGCCGATCTCCGCCGCGCCGACGTCATCCGATTCGATCACGGTAAGAAAACCTACGCGCTCTATCGTGACAAAGCCGGCCAACTCTATGCTACCGACGGCATCTGCACCCACGGCAACACCCATCTCTCCGAAGGGTTGGTGAAGGGAAAGATCATCGAGTGTTCCAAACACAACGGACGATTCAATCTCATCGATGGCTCGCCTGCGCGCGCTCCCGTCTGCCGGGGCCTCGCCACCTATCCGATATCGGAGCGCAACGGCCGGCTCCGCATCAATGTCTCTCGCGCCGGCGGTGCTGGTGCCCGTGCGCAAAAGACCTGTCAATTCCGCGTCGTCACCAACTGCAATGTCGCCACCTTCATCAAAGAGGTCGTTCTCGAACCTGTGGAGTTGGCCGAAAGAATCGCCTTTACTCCGGGCGATTACCTGCAGCTCGACATTCCCGCCTACGACATGATCCGCTTCCGCGATTTCGATATTCCGCAGCCCTTCGCCACTGTCTGGGAGAATCAGCACGTCTTCGATCTCGTCGCCCGCAACCCCGAGGCCGGTCGCCGCAACAATTATTCCATCGCCAGCAATCAACAGACGGAGAACACGCTGCGCTTGAACGTCCGCATCTCGACGCCACCTGCCGGACAGGACTGTGCTCCCGGCGTTGGCTCCAGTTACATTTTCAATCTCAAGTCGGGCGACATTGTCTCGGGCATCGGTCCCTTCGGCGATTTCCATATCAAACCCACGCAACGCGAGATGGTTTACATCGGAGGCGGCGCCGGCATGGCTCCGCTCCGCGCTCACCTCTCCCACCTTCTCGAGACGGAGCAGACTGCTCGCAAAGTCAGCTTCTGGTACGGCGCGCGCTCAAAGCAGGAGATTTTCTACGAAGACTACTTCCAGAACCTCGCCGGGGCACATCATAACTTTACCTTGAACCTTGCTCTCTCCTCGCCGCTGGCTGAGGACAATTGGTCTGGCCACCTCGGTTTCATCCACGAAGTAGTGCTGGAGAAATATCTGAGCGAGCACCTCAATCCCAAGGCCGCCGAATACTATCTGTGCGGTCCGCCCATGATGATCAAGGCTTGCACCAAAATGCTCACCGAGATCGGTGTTCCGACTAATCAGATCGCTTTCGATGAATTCTAATCCAACGGGAGTTCCCCCGGCTCTGCCGGGGAGGCAGTAGAAGTTTGACATTTGCGGGAGTCCATCCAGAAACTCCGAGACGTGAGCCGCCAAGCACACATCGAGGAGAAACCGGATGGACGAGTATGAAGGCTTAAGCCATTCGAAGTGGGAGTGCAAGTATCACGTTGTATTTATCCCGAAGTGCCGCAGGAAGGTACTGTATGCAGGGCTGCGAAAGCATCTGGAGGAATTGTTCAAGAGGCTGGCGGAGCAAAAGGAGAGTCGGATTGAGGAGGGGCATCTGCTTGCCGACCATGTGCACATGATGATCTCGATACCGCCGAAATGTGCAGTGTCGCAGGTGGTGGGATACATGAAGGGCAAGAGTGCGATTCACCTGGCGCGAGTGTATGGAGAGCGAAGCAGAACTACGCCGGGCAAAGCTTCTGGGCGCGAGGATACTTCGTGTCGACGGTAGGCCGGGATGAGGCAACGATCCGGGAATACATACGCAACCAGGAGAAGGAAGACCAACGGCTGGATCAACTGAACATGTGGAAATAACCTGCCACCGACAAGGTGGCTCAACCCAACCGGGGCCGCGTTAGCGACCCCGCTCAAGCCGCTTTGAGCGGCTCACACAATAAAGCCCCCGGCTCTTCCGGGTGATAATTACTTTCAAATGCGCCGCGTTATCACGGATGAACCGCGATCGGCATGCCCTTGCTTGGGGACGGGCTAGTTGGAGCGGAGGAAGCACCAATCTCGTTGTGCGGCTCTTGATCGGCTCCGTTATTTTTGAGCCACTCAGAGTCAGTGTTCGTCAAAGTCGAAAGAGGAGATTTTGCCATGAAGAAGAAGTTTTCCGTGGAGCAGGCCGAGGTAGGGGTGCCGGTATCAGAGTTGATCCGCAAGATGGATCAGCGAGCAGACATTTTACCGGTGGAAGAAGCAGCACGCAGGACTTGAGGTCGATCAGGTCCGACAGATGAAACAACTGCAAGTGTAGGCGAGCGCGACATGGTCCGCGCTCAATTTGAAGTCGGGAAACGCTGTGCGGACAGCGCAAAAGAATTCGACAAATCCATCTGGTCCCGGCTTCTGCCCCGGCGCGGAATCATGCTTCTTCACATTCGAAGTGCACCGTCTCTCAGAGCGCATCGGATGAGAAATCCGCAATTTTTTTGAATTTATGGTGATACTTGTGGTGATACTTTGTTCCGGAGTCTCGTGCAGTTTAATGCAAGGCGGTACAGGAACAAGTATCCATCTAAGTATCACATTATAAAGTCGTTATTCAGTTAGATGCAACTTGGTGTAAGGCTGTGCAAAGGTCTAAAAATCGGACTTAAAATCCGCAGACCCTAATTGGTCGTGGGGGTTCAAGTCCCCCTCCGGGCACCACATTCGGCTACGCAGGTTCGGGCGATTGTCTGCCGCAGTTCTCATCCCGCCTACGGCATCCTTCAGCGTTTCTACAGGCGCGTGCCAGGGTCGGCGTTCTGGAGAATCGTGGCCGGCCGGTTACGTTGCAGCGCCTTTGTGCCACGACTCATCTGCAAAGTGCCCCAGCTTTTCCCGCTTGACCTGCAGATATTTCTCGAAGCTCTCCTGCGGCTCGACCGCTGCCGATATCCGTTGCACGACGCGAATTCCGGCGGCCTCGAGCGCCGCCACCTTGTCTGGGTTGTTGGTCATCAGGCGGACATGGGTGATCCCCATCAGTTTGAGCACCTCGGCGGGCAATTCAAACTCCCGGCAATCGGCGCGGAAGCCGAGTTGCTCATTGGCTTCGACGGTGTCGAGGCCCTTGTCCTGCAGGGCATAGGCCTCCAGCTTCGCCATTAGGCCGATGCCGCGGCCCTCTTTTTGCTCATACAGCAGAATGCCCGCGCCGTGCTCGGCAATGGTCGCGAGCGCCAGTTCCAACTGCAGCCGGCAGTCGCAGCGCAGCGAGCCGAATACATCCCCGGTCAGGCATTGCGAATGGATACGCACGATCGGTGGCGCGCTCGATACATCGCCCATTACCAGCGCCACCATCTCTTCGCTACGTGCTCCGCCGTTGTTGCAATCCGGTTCGGAGGCCTCTGTGTCCAGTTCGCCCACAAATCCGAAGATGCGAAAATGCCCCCAACGGGTCGGGAAATCGGCCTCGGCGACTTTGTGAACTTTCTCAAATGGCATGGTTCGATTATAGGGAAACGCGTTGTGGTGCATTCGCGACGGAGTAAAGTGGAGTCGTGATCGGTTCGACCCTCATCCTCATCACGCTACTGGTCAAGCTGGGCGTGGCGGCCGCGGTTTCGAGCGCTTTGGTGCGTTCAACTGTTTTTCAGAATCTGTTGCTCAGTCCGCGCCGCACGCCGGCGCAGCAACTCGGCCTGTTGGCGTTTATCTGCATCCCGCTCACCCTGGGCGTGTGGATTCGCGCGGTGGTGCCCAATTTTCTTGCCGCCGACATCTCTTTTGAAGCTGTCATTCTCGTGGCTCTGTTGCTCGGCACCGGGCCGGCCATTCTTGCCGGAGCCTTCATGTCAATTCCGGCCATGCTGCACCGGGAATATCTCACTCTCCCGTTCAACCTGGTGGTGGCGTTGATCTTCGGTACCTATCGCGCCTTTGTATCGGAAGAGGACGTCTGGTCCTTTTCTCCCTTCGTCGATCTCAGCATGTACCGCTGGATTCGCCGTAACCTGGCGCGGCCCCGGGTCGACCGGCAGGCCGTTCTTCTGCTGCTGATCTTCGCCGCACAACTGCTGCGGAGCTCGATTACTCGGTTGTATCCGCACCGTCTTTTCACCCTGCTGTCCAATAGCTGGCCAATTGTGCTGGCCATCTACGTGTGCGTTCCGATGGTGGTGGGAATCCCGCTCAAAATCTGGGATCAGAGCCGCATCGAGCGCAAGCTGGAGGAGCAGGGAAGGCTGCTGCTCGAAGCGCGCCTCGATGCCCTGCAGCGTCAGATCAATCCGCATTTTCTCTTCAACACCCTCAACTCCATTGCATCGCTGGTGCGGTTTCGCCCGGAACAGGCAAGAGAAATGATCGTCAAGCTGGCCAGCATTCTGCGGGTGCTGCTGCAGGACCGAGACGACCTGATGCAGTTGCGCGACGAAATCCAGTTCGCCGACGACTATCTGGACATTGAAGTGGCGCGCTTCGGTGCGGACAAACTTCGCGTGGTGAAAGAGATCGATCCCGACACGCTGGATGTTCTGGTGCCCACCATGCTGCTGCAACCGCTGATTGAAAACAGCATCAAGCACGGGCTGGAGCCTCGCATCGCAGGCGGCACCATCACGCTCGGCAGCCGACTGCAGGACGACAAGCTGATCCTCACGGTTGAGGACGACGGCATCGGCATGCCCACTGAGCAAGGCCAGTCGGAAAGCGGCCCGCAGTCGTCGGGCCGCGGCCATTTGCTGCAGGCCGGAACCGGAGTCGGCATGCGCAATGTGCGGGAGCGCATGCAGGTGCTGTGCGGACCCGATGCGGGCTTTGAAATACTCAGCCGGCCGGGGCGCGGGACCCGCGTGGTGCTGGCCATTCCGTTGCACCGGTCTCAGTTGACGTCGGCATCTCCGGCGACCGGCCCGTTCAAGTCGCCGCGCAGGATCGACGCGTAAAACTCCTCGTACTTCGGAATCACCCGGCTGGCGCAGTAGGTACGCTGCGCCTCCGCCCTTCCGGCCTTCGCCATCGCCTTCAGTCGGTCGCGGTCCTTCAACAGGGCAATCGCCCCTGCGGCCATTGCGTCCACATCCCCCACCGGAAACAATAGGCCCGTCACCCCGTTCTGGATCAGCTCCGGCACGCCGCCAACGTTGGTGCCGATCGTTGGGGTCTCGCAGGCCATCGCCTCCAGCGCCGCCAGCCCGAACGACTCCATTTCGCTCGGCATCAGCATCAGGTCCGCCGCAGGGAGCAGCTCGTTGACATGGTCTTGCTTGCCCAGGAACTGCACGCGGTCGCTGATCTGCAGGCTTTTCGCCAGCCATTCGGCGGAAGAACGCTCCGGGCCGTCGCCCACCATCAGCAACCGCGCCGGCACCTCCTGCGCCACCCGTGCGAAAATTTTGATCACGTCCTGGATTCGCTTCACCGGGCGGAAGTTCGACAGGTGCACCAGCACCGCTTCCCCCGGCGCGGCATACTGCGCGCGAACATTGCGGCAGGCCTGCGGGTCGCGCACATACACGTCGCAATTCACAAAGTTCGAAATCACTTCGATGTGCCGCGTCGTCGAAAACGTCTCGATCGTCTGTTGCCGCAGATAGTTGGAGATCGAAGTGACCCCATCGCTTTCGTCGATGGAGTAGCGCGTGATCGGCAGGTACGCCCGGTCCGCACCCACCAGCGTGATATCGGTGCCGTGCAGCGTGGTCACAAAAGGGAGCCGGCGCCCGAGCCGCGTGCTCATCATCTGCCGCGCCAGCATGGCGCTAACGGAGTGGGGAATTGCGTAGTGAACATGCAGCAGGTCGAGCTCGTAATACTCCGCCACTTCCAGCATGCGGCTGGCCAACGCCAACGTATAAGGCGGAAAGTCAAACAGCGGATAGTTGGAGACGGACACCTCGTGGAAATGGATGCGCGCCTCGTTCCCGCTCAAGCGAAACGGCTGCGCGTAGGAGATGAAGTGAACCTCGTGGCCACGATCGGCCAGTTCGATGCCCAGCTCCGTCGCGACCACACCGCTTCCGCCGTAGGTGGGATAACAGGTAATGCCGATTTTCATATGTCGATCGATCTCCAACCCTCTACCGATGCGCCAGGCCGGGCACACGATGCAATCTCTTGGTTCGCTGCACTGCGTTTCGCTCAGATGGGATGAAAGAAGGCGTACCTTCCTGAGATGTGCTCGAAGCACAGAGACCGACAGGAGGAAGGCACGCGATGACGATCCACATAGGAGTAGATCTTCACCA
>Ga0207933_1000796_pt1 | contig 27838 bp, 25 predicted proteins | sample NGESurdeep092012_4_FD_184488 | JGI IMG/M metagenome (GOLD analysis project Ga0207933, IMG submission 184488) | Arctic peat soil microbial communities from Barrow, Alaska - NGEE Surface sample F53-3 deep-092012 (SPAdes) | ecosystem: Environmental > Terrestrial > Soil > Wetlands > Peat ... | reverse complement strand
GCACTTACTTCGGCCACGCTCGAAGCGCAGATGTGCGTCCATCCTCAGAATCGGGCGTTGCCCAATGTTTTCAATGACGGGAATCTGGCTGAACCGCTAATTGGGACGCGAGTGACCGTCTTTACAGTGATGAACACCGTGATTTTTCGCGGCTTCCCGCTCGTGAAGCAGAACGGCGGCATCGTCTACATACAGGAAACGAACCCGCTCGGATGCTGCGGTGTTTACTATCGCGATTTTGAAGCATGGCGGAAGCAGGCACGATCGTTCGAGGCTATGGCTCTTCTCGGCGGGGCTACCGTCGTCGTCAGCGGGAATGGCAACGCGATCGAGCGATACGACGCCACACTGGTCACCGCGAACATGTTCCGGCTCCTCGGCACGCGGCCGATCCTCGGGCGTGACTTTACGGCATCCGACGAAGTGCCGGGCGCGGCGCCGGTCGCCGTCCTCAGCTACAGCTTTTGGGAACGCCGCTTTACCAAAAAACCAGACATTGTCGGGCAGACCGTCCGGATGAACAATGAGCTCACCACCTTGATCGGAGGCATGCCTGAGGGCTTTGCGTTTCCTGAAACGCCGGATTTGTGGATGCTGCTGATACGGCCTCCCGATCTGCCAAATCGTCGGGCGCGCGCCTATCTCGCGATCGGCCGCCTCGCGCCAGGCGCCACCATCCTGAGCGCGCGGACGGAAATGGAAAACATCTCACGCCGGCTGGCAATCGCTTATCCGGTTACCAACCGGGACGTCGTTCCCCGCTTGCAAACCTGGAGTGAATTCGTCATAGGCCCGGACGCCGCTGTCATCTACGGGTCCATGTGGGCGGCAACCTGGTTCGTGCTCCTGATTGCCTGCGCGAATCTGGCGAACCTCACTTTGGCGCGCACGATCGGCCGCTCCCGCGAGCTTTCCATCCGGATCGCACTGGGCGCCGGGCGCTGGCGCATGATTCGGCAGTTCCTTGCCGAGAGCAGTATTCTTTCAGGCGTGGGAGGCGTGCTCGGCTGGTGGATCGCGAAATGGAGCGTGCGCGTCTATGCCACCGCGACCGCGTCCAGATACCAGGTGCTGGACTTTTCGATGGACCATGGGGCTCTCGTATACGTTGCCCTGATTTCGATAATGGCGGCGGTGCTGTTCGGGCTTATACCGGCGGTCAGGGTCCTGCGGTTCGATGTGAACGATTCGTTGAAAGGCGGGACGCGCGGCCGCCGTGCCAGGCGCCTGTCGGTCACGCTTGTGACCGTGCAAATGGCGCTCGCCGTGGTGCTGCTCTCGGGAGCCGGCGTTCTGGTCCGGAGCTTCCTGAAGTTCTACACGGCGAACATCGGCGTTGAGACGCGGAACGTCCTCGTGGGATTCGTCACGTTGCCGGACGCCGCTTCCCGGACCGGATTCGTCGACCGGTTCAAGGCGCGGCTCGAGGCGATCCCCGGGGTGGAATCCGCGGCCGTAGCAAGTCAGCGCCCGGTCGACGGGTCAGTGCTCCAGCCGTTCGCGCTGGACGACGGTATACGCCGGCCAACCGTCTCGACCCTGGTGGCTGGGCCGGATTATTTCCGTACATTGGGCGCCACAACGTTCTCGGGCCGGGAGTTTAACAGTTCCGACCGGGCCTCGTCGCCGCCCGTGGCGATTGTGAATCGGCGTTTCGCGGAAAGGTTCTGGCCGGGAGAAGACCCGGTCGGCAAGCGTTTACGGCTGTTTCCCGGCGGCGCGCTAGACGACCCGCCGGGTCCGTGGCTGACCGTGATCGGGGTCGTATCCAATATCGTTCAGGACGACCGGACCCGCCAGACCTTCGACCCGCTGATCTACCTGCCGTTCGGGCAGAACCCGGCCAACGGGATGTGGCTCCTGGTGCGGACACGCATTCGTCCCGAAAGCCTGGAGGCTACTATCCGGAGCGAGATCCAGCGGCTGGCTCCGGACCTTCATATCTGGGATTTCGCGACCCTGGACGAACGCCTGGAATTCGCCTCCGACCTGATGGATGTTGCCCACCGGGATACGGCCAAGAATGCGGTCCTGTCCCCCATCTTTGCGGTAATCGCACTCCTGCTGGCGTCTATCGGGCTCTATGCCGCGGTCGCGCAGTCCGTCAGCCGGCGCACGAAAGAGATCGGAATCCGGATGGCGATCGGCGCGTCGGAGGGAGAGATCCGGAAAGTCGTGTTCCGGGAGGGAATGGCCCCTGTCGGAGTGGGGTTGGCCGTTGGGCTGGTTGCGTCATTGGCCGTCAACCGCTTTCTGCAATCGCAATTGGTCGGGGTATCGCCCTGGGATCCGGTCACTCTGGCAGTTGCGCCTTTGACGTTGATCCTGGTCGCGCTGCTCGCGTGCCAGGTCCCGGCGCGGCGAGCGATGCGCGTCGATCCGGCGATTACATTGAGACAGGATTAGGTTCCCCCGCCCGCAGGGTCAATGTTTTCAATCGTTCCGGCATAAAATGGGTTCGTCTTTTCGAATCGCGGGATCGAAGCCCGCATGAAGCGAAGATCACGGAGTCGGGGTATATACTTTATATGTCGGGAGGTGTTGATGGAGATCGCTGTAGATCGCGGCATGAATCGCATGGCCAGTCGGAATAAACCACGCCCACGAGCCCTGTGGATGTCCGTGGCCGGTGCGTTTGCGATTACGACGCTGCTGAGCGCACAGACTCCGCCCGCCGCGAAGACTCCCGAGGCATTTTTCCATACCTACTGCGTCACCTGCCACAACCAGAAATTGAAAACCGCCGGGCTCATGCTCGACACTCTGGATCTGACTCACCCTGCCGCGAACGCGGAAATTCTTGAAAAAGTCATCGCGAAGCTGCGCGCGGGCTCCATGCCGCCACCGAAAATGCCGCGTGCCGATGCCGCGACGTATCGCGCGGTAGCAACCGAACTCGAAGACGAAGTGGACCGGGCCTCCCTGAGCCATCCCGATCCCGGCAGAATCGGCGCGGTCCATCGCCTCAATAGCGAGGAATACAATAACGCCATTCGCGATCTGTTCGCTCTCGATGTGGATGTAAAGCCGCTCCTTCCCGGCGACAATACGGCGGATGGCAGTTTCGATAATTTCGCGGATACGCTTTCCATTTCGACGGCGCATCTGGAACGTTACATGTCGGTGGCGCGTCAGGTCACGCGCCTGGCGACGGGTCTGCCGCCCGCGCAACCGGCCCTCGAACGATTCGAGATCCCGTTGCATGTGCTGCAGGATGACCGCCAGAGCGAAGATCTTCCGCTCGGTTCGCGCGGCGGGATCGCGGTTCACTACGATTTCCCCGTCGATGGCGAATATCTGATCAAGGTCAAACTGCAACGGCAGTATCAGGACTATTTGAAGGGGATGGGCTGGCATCAGCAACTCGACGTCCGCATGGATGGCAAGTTGCTGAAGCGCTTCACGGTCGGTGGAGAAGGTAAAGGCCGGGCCGCCGCGGCGAGTTATGCCGGTGACGGTGAACCGGGTTTTGCAGGCGATCCCGAATGGGAAACCTATATGCAGCTGACCGGGGATAAAGGGCTGGAAGTTCGCCTCCCCGTCAAGGCGGGTTCGAGAGTGATCGGCGTCTCCTTCGTGAGGCAGATGTTCGAACCGGAAGGGCTCCCGCAACCCGTGCAACTCGGGCGGGTGATTTCGAACGATCAGGTTTACATGGGCTATGCCAACGTGGGGTCGGTCGAGATCGGCGGACCTTACGACAAGCCGCTGGTCACCGGTACGCGCGGCACCCAAAGCGCCAGCCGCAAAGCGATTTTCGTTTGCGAGCCGCCCAAAGGCTCTTCCGCGGAAGAACGGCCCTGCGCCACAACGATTCTCTCCCGTCTCGCCCATCTCGCCTATCGCCGGCCGGTAACGAAAGCGGACGTTGACACGCTGCTTCAGTTCTTCGATAAGGGCCGGAAGGATGGCGGAAATTTCGATACCGGCATTCAATTCGCGCTGGAGCGTATGCTGGTCGATCCCGATTTTCTGCTCCGCGTGCATATCGATCCCGCGATCGCGAAGGTCCGGCCTGTCAGCACCCGTGTGCAATCCGACTACCGGCTGAGCGACCTCGAAGTGGCATCGCGGCTCTCGTTCTTCCTGTGGAGCAGCATCCCCGACGAGCATCTTCTGACGCTGGCTGAACATGGAGAGCTGACGAAGCCGGCCACGCTCGAAAGAGAAGTGCGGCGAATGCTGGCGGACCCGCGCGCGACCGACGCGCTCGTCAATAGTTTTGCCGCGCAATGGCTGAATCTGCGGCAGATCGACGATGTCGTGGTCGATCCCGTCAAATACCCCCTCTACGACCAGAGTTTGCTGAACGCTTTCAAGACGGAAACGCAGATGTTCGTGGCCAGCACCCTCCGCGCCGATGCCAGCGTGGATACGCTGTTAAACGCGAATTACACGTTCGTCAACGAACGGCTTGCCCGGCAATATGGGATTCCCGGTGTTTACGGCACGCGCTTCCGCCGCGTGACCCTCCCGAACCCCGCGCAGCGCGGTGGGCTTCTGGGAGAAGGCGCGCTGCTTGTCACCACCTCTTATCCGGACCGCACCTCGCCCGTGGTTCGCGGCAAATGGCTGCTGAACAATATATTCGGTACCCCCATGATGCCGCCGCCACCCGGCGTGAACGCCACGCTCGAAACGAAACCGGGAGTGATCCCCCCGACAATGCGCGAAAGGCTCGCCGAGCATCGTACCAGTCCGACTTGTAACAGCTGCCATTCGGTGATCGATCCTCTGGGATTTTCGCTGGAGAATTTCGACGTCATTGGCGGATGGCGAACGATTGACGAATCGGGCACGCCAGTGGATGCCAGCGGGACCACGGCGAGTGGCGAGAAGATCAATGGACTTGCCGGTTTGCGCGCGGTGCTTCTTGAGCAGCCCGAGCAGTTCCCCCGCACGGTAACCGAAAAACTGATGGCGTACGCGCTGGGGCGCAGGCTGGAATACTACGATGAGCCCACGGTGCGCAAAATTGTCCGCGACGCGGCGGCGAAGCAGTACCGCTGGTCGTCGCTTATTGAAGGGATTGTGGCGAGTCCCGCGTTTTTGATGCGCGACGACGCGCCCGTGTCGAAGACCGAACCTGAAATTCAACGGGCGTCAAAATAAGGAGACCAATGGCTTTCCTCTCGAAGAAATTGCAGCGGCGAACGCTGCTTAAAGGACTTGGCACTACGCTGGCGCTGCCTTTCCTCGATGCCATGCTGCCGCCGATGCGCGCCGCCGTCAAGCCCCTGAACCGCTTTCAGGCGTTTTATGTGCCGAACGGCATGGCGATGGAGTATTGGATCCCGAAAGGTGAAGGGGAGGCCCTCGAACTCTCGCCCATCCTTGAGCCCCTGGCTGCCTATAAGGACCGTCTGCTCGTGATGTCGGGCATCAAGGCAAGCTGGAACTATATCCACGCGGGAGCCTCCGGATCTTTTCTCACGGGCACGCCCCGCGGCGGGAAGAACGAAATCGAAATCATTGCCGACGTCTCGATCGATCAGTTGCTCGGCAGGCACTTCGCTCACGAAACGCAACTGGCATCGCTTGAAGTGTCGATGGATCTTCCCGCCAACGCAGGCGCCTGCACGGGCAACCTGAGCTGCGCCTATCTCGATACGCTTTCCTGGCGAAGTCCCACGCAGCCGCTTCCCATGGAATGGAATCCGCGAACCGTTTTCGAGAAGCTGTTCGGCGACAGCGGCAGCACCGACCGCGTTGCCCGCGAAAAGCGCGTGATGCAGCATAAGAGCATTCTCGATTCGGTATCGCTGAAGCTGGCGGATCTCAGGCAGGAGCTTGGACCCCAGGACCGGGGCAAGGTGGATGAATACACGGATGCGGTTCGCGACGTGGAGCGCCGGATTGAGATGGCGGAACGCCAGAGCGACGTCGCACTGCCGAGCATGACGGAGCCTTCGGGGGCGCCGCCTGTCTTCGAAGATCACCTGGCGCTGATGATGGATTTGCAGGTGCTCGCGTTCCAGTCCGATCTGACGCGGGTGATTTCGTTCATGCTGAGCAAGGAACAAAGCCCGCGGCCATACCCGCAGATCGGCGTGCCCGAAGCGCATCATCCGCTCTCTCACCACAACAATATTCCGGAGCTGGTTGCCCGGATGTCGAAGATCAACCGGTATCACGCCCAGTTGTTCTCGCAATATCTGGCGAAACTCAAAGCCACGCCGGATGGCGACGGCAGTTTGCTCGATCACGTCACGATCCTCTATGGCGCGGGCATCTCGAACAGCAACGCGCACTCGCCCGATAACCTGCCTCTCATGCTGGTGGGCGGCGGAGCGGGGCGGATCAAAGGCGGCCGGCATTTGACTTACACCAACAAACCATCCAGTGCAAACCTCCTGATGACAATCATGGACAAGATGGATTACCCGGTCGACAAGGTCGGCGGCAGCAACGGCAAACTCCCGATCGACACGCTGTCCGGGGTGTAAGGTATGAAAGCCTGTTGGTTAGCAGCACTCCTTGCGGGTAGCCTCATCGCGTCCGATGCGGTGCGGCCATCGATCGTTGACGCCGCAAAAAACGGCGATCACTCAGCCATGCGGGCGCTGATCCAGAAAAAAGTGGACGTCAATACCACTGACGCGGATGGTTCGACCGCGCTCCATTGGGCCAGCTATCGGGACGATGTGGCGGGAGCCGATCTGCTGATCCGCGCCGGCGCGAAAGTGAACGCGGTAACCGACCTGGGCGTGACGCCTCTCTGGCCCGCGAGCGAGAACGGCAGTTCCGCCATGGTTCGGCGGCTGCTTCAGGCTGGCGCCAATCCCAACGCGGCGCTTCTCTCCGGCGAAACGTCTCTGATGGTGGCGGCGCGCTCGGGCTATCCGGACGTAGTCGAACAGTTGCTTGCCAAAGGCGCCAATGTGAACGCGCATGGCACACGGGGCCAGACGGCGCTGATGTGGGCCGTGGCGCAAAAGCACCCCGACGTCGTTAAGGTGCTGCTGGCGCATCGTGCCGATATCCAGCTCAAGAGCGACGTATGGACCGACGTAATGGCAGTGCCGCCGCATGGCTACCTCGGATATAACAAAGCGATCCCGCACGGTGGCGAGACGGCCCTGATGTTCGCGGCGCGGGTGGGCGATCTGGATTCCGCCAGGCTGCTGGTTGCCGCAGGCGCGCACGTGAACGATGCGGACGCATGGGGAGTCAGCGCCACCACTCTGGCCGCTCACTCCGGTTTTCGCGATCTGGTCGAATTCCTCCTCGACAAAGGGGCGGACCCGAATCAGGTGCCAAACGGTTTCACCGCACTCGACGAAGCGATCATGCGGCGGGACAAAGAGATGGTAGCCGCTCTGCTTGACCACCATGCCGATCCAAACGCAACTTTGAAGACATGGACGCCCACGCGCCGTTCCTCGGACGACTGGAATTTTGAGCCCGTGATAGTGGGAGCGTCGCCCTACTGGCTGGCGGCGCGCTTCCTCGAACCCGATGTCATGCGTTTGCTGGTTCAGCACGGCGCCGATCCCCGGTTCGTGCTTCACTCCGACTACGTTGCGGAGCAGGGATTCGGGCAAGCGCCGCGGAAGGAAACGGCGACGGCCCTGATGGCGGCGACGGGGATTATCCGGGTCAATCCATGGGTCGCGCCCGCGCGCGCCGGTCGCGAAGCACTGACGCTTGAGACCGTGAAGCTTGCCGTGGAACTGGGATCCGATCTCAACACCGCCAATACCGATGGCCGCACGGCGCTCGACGGCGCAAAGGCGCTGAAATACGGCAGCGTGGTGAGCTTTCTTGAGGAGAAAGGCGCGAAGCCGGGTACCGGTAATGGACGAGGCGGCGGTGGCCGCGGCCGCGGTCAGAACGCGGGGCGATAAGTATCACCAGGGTAGCGGTTTACCCAGATGAAAGAACCCGCCTGTCGGCCCGTCTTCCTTCAACAACGCCAGCGCCACGCCCGTCCGCCCGCCTTCCGGCAACTCCATTGGAGCGGCTTCCGTGCCCATATCCGTTTTCACCCAACCGGGGTGCGCGGAATTCACCTTGATCTTCGTATCTTTCAACTCGTGCGCCAGGTGTATGGTGAATGAGTTCAGGGCCGTCTTCGAAGCGTCGTACGAAAGCGACTTGAAGTCGTAAATCTGGCTGTTCGGGTCCGCCTGCAGCGTTTGCGAGCCCAGAATGCTCGACATGTTGACGATCCGCCCCGCATCGCTCTTCCTCAGCAGCGGCAGCAGTGCCTGCGTGAGCGCAACGGGCGCAAAGAAGTTGGTTTCGAACGTCCGGTGAATCACATCCGCGGTGGTGGTAACGGTACGCCCGGCGCCCAGGCCCTCCGCCGCAATGCCCGCATTGTTGATGAGGATATCCAGCCGTCCGAACTTGTCTTCGAGAAACCCGGCTGCCGCCGCGCGATCCGCATTATCGGTTACGTCCAGCTTCAGGAATTGGGCATCGAGACCCTTATCGCGTAGTTTCCGCGCCGCGGCTTCGCCCTTTACTTCATCGCGCGCGCCCACGATCACGGTTACGCCCGCCTGTCCCAGTTGGCGCGCCATCTCGAATCCCAGCCCTTTATTCGCGCCGGTGATCAGTGCGATCTTTTTCGTGTGCGCCATATCAATCGGTCTCTCCGTCTGTTTCTCCGTCCGTGTTTCGGTCCCTGTCGGCGCTCGCCTGCTCGTCGTCGGTGCGTTTCTGCTCATCGAGCGCAATCATCCATGCGCCGGTGAGCGCCTGAGGATCGCCCGCCAGATCCACCGGTTCCCGCGCGATCTCTTCCCCCGCGCGCAAAAATACCGCCATCACTCCTTTCGGAGTGGGACGCAGTTCGAGCCGATGGACTTTCGCTTCCAGACGGAGCGTGGTGCCGATCCACATCAGATTCACTTTGATGCGGCGCTGGCGTCCGGCGACCGCGGCCTGCCGCATCAGAGTTTCCGCGTAAGGTCCGCTTTTCAGCCGTTCCGCCCAGGGCGCGACGGCGACTACCCGCTCGCGCTCTGTCTCCCTGCGCCGGCTTTCATCGAGTCCGCCTTCGTCGCGCGACTCCAGAGCCTTCAGATTGTTTTCGAGGTTGTCGAGGAAACTCACTATCTCATTCTCGCCTGTTTTCGCGCTTGTTTTCTTAACCGGAGGCCCTTTGCGGTTAAACTGGGAGCTAATCCCGGGCGATGCCGATCCGGGTATGCAGGAGGAATCTTTGAAATTCATTGCACCGCTGTTAGTGTTTGCCGCAGTCCCCGCTGGAGCCTTTGCTCAGGCGTTGAACGTCCCATGGAGCGGCTATGGGCACGATCCACAGCACACCGCCATTTCCGCGAATGCATCGCAGCCGATGAACAGTATCCACTGGTCCGCGCCTGTCGATCTCAACCCGCCGGGCGGCGGCTCTCTTTTTATTCACTATGGCTCCCCCATTGTCACCGCCGCCAATACCGTGCTGCTCCCGGTCAGGATGGCCGCGGGCGGCTATGAAGTTCAGGCGCTCAACGGTTCGAACGGCAGCCTGATTTATACCCTGCCCAGCGATTACTCACTCCCGCCGCATGACTGGATTCCGCCCTATTCTCCCGTGCTGAGCGTGCGCAACCGCATGTATTACCCGGGCGCGGGTGGCACCGTTTACTATCGCGACCGGGTGGATTCGGCGACGGGTCCGAACGGTTCCGCGGGCGCCTCCGGCCAGATCGCCTTTTTCGGCAACGCGCTGTATGCCGCGAATCGGACGGCATTCAATAATGCCGTTCAGATTTCGACACCGCTGGTTTCGGATCGCTACGGCGACATCTATTTCGGTTTCATCGTGCAGGGCTCGAATCCCGCGAGTCTTACCAGCGGCATCGCGCGAATTTCGCTCACCGGAGTGGGCACGTGGGCCAGCGCGCCATCCACCGCGGGCGGCGACGCTTCGATCGTGCAGGTTGCGCTCAACTGCGCGCCGGCTCTGAGCAACAATCAGAGCGCGCTTTATTTTGCGGTCTCGAACGGCGGCGAATTCGGTACGGGGTATCTGGTTTCCGTCAACAGCACGACTCTCGCGCCCACCGGCCATGTTCAACTGGCGGACCCGCGCGGCGGCCTCGCGACCGTATCCACCGACAGTTCGGCTTCGCCCATGGTCGGCCCCGACGGCGATGTTTATTACGGCGTTCTGGAAACGCCCTGTTGTTCCTCGCATAACGATCGCGGGTGGATGCTGCACTTCAACTCCACGCTCACGCAGACAAAAATTCCCGGCTCGTTCGGGTGGGACGATACGGCGTCCGTCGTGGCTTCCGGTCTGGTTCCGTCATACACGGGAACTTCGTCTTATCTGATTCTCACCAAGTACAACAACTACGTGGGAATTGGAACAGGCACGGGCGTGAATCAGGTAGCGGTGCTCGATCCGAATGTATCCATGACGGATCGTTACTCCGCGGTGGCGGTGATGAACGAAGTGCTGACCATCGACGGAGTGACCCCCGATCCGCACGCCGGATTTCCGAATGCCGTGCGCGAATGGTGCATCAACACCGCCGTGATCGACCCTGCAACCAAATCGGCCATCGTGAACAGCGAAGACGGCGTTGTCTACCGCTGGGATTTTACGACGAATACGTTCACCCAGCGTCTGACCCTGACGTCGGGGCGCGGAGAAGCGTATACGCCGACCGCGATCGGGGTGGATGGCGCGATGTATGCGATTAACGACGCGACTTTGTTCGCGGTAAGCAATTAACCGGAGAGCGACCGATATGAAATCAAGGCTTCTTATTCTCGCCGCGTTCGCCCTGGCCGCAGTTCCGGCATTTGCAGGAGGGCTGTCATTTACCCTCGATCCGACCGTTGAGACGGGGGCGGGGGGCAGTTCCGTAATCTTCTCCGGCACCCTGGTGGATACGGATACGGACGACTCGGCCCTGTTTATGAACGGCATCGATGTCGCGTTTACGCCGCCGGCGGGCAGTTATCTGACAGCGGATCCCAATTTCTTCTTCAATACGGCACCGGGTTCGCTGTTTGGGGACGGGGTAACCAACGACGACACGTATACCGGACCGATTTTTGAGCTGGACATCGCGCCCGGCACGCCGGCCGGGCTTTATTCCGGCACGATCCAGATCCTGGGCGGATACAACGGGCCCGAGGCGGACTTCGATCCTCTGGCGACGCAGAGTTTCCAGGTTGACGTCGCGCCCGAGCCCGCCGCGGCAGGCTTGATGCTCGCTGGGCTTGCCGGGCTGGCGATGATCCGGCGCCGGCTTTCCAGTAAGGCCTGATTGCAATGCGCCTCAGGGTACTGCTGCCGGCCGCCGCAATCCTCCTCGGCGCCGCTTTTGCGCTGGCGCAATCGAGCGTCATTCCGCTGCACGACCCCGTGGCGGAACTGAACCGCCGTATTCTCGCGGGCAAAGCCGAGTTGACGTTCGACGATGACTTCGGCTATCTGCGATCCCTCCTGAAAGCGCTCGACGTTCCCGTCGAATCGCAGATGGCGGTGTTCTCGAAGACCAGCGTGCAGGCCATGCGCATCGAACCCTCCAGCCCCCGCACGCTCTTCTTCAACGATTCGGTGGTTGTCGGTTTCGTGCGCGGCGGATTCATCGAACTGGCGGCGCAGGACCCTCAGCAGGGCCTGATCTTTTATGCGATGGACCAGCGTCCGTGGGTCCATCAGGAGCGCATGACAAAACCGGGAGCCAAAGCGGAATCGCTCTTCGCGCGCCGCGAGGATTGCCTGCACTGTCACGTTTCGAACGCCACCCTCGGCGTGCCCGGCGCGCTGATCCGGAGCGTTTCCGCCGCGCCCGATGGCGTGCCGTTGCTTCAGCCCGCCGGGCACAATACCGACCAGCGCACTCCGTTCGACAAGCTCTGGGGCGGCTGGTACGTGACGGGCAGCAGCGGTTCCGCCAGACATATGGGCAATACCGTTATTTCCGCCGGCGCCCAACCGGTATTGCTCCGGAATCCGCTCGATTCCAGCCGTTATCTGTCCCCGTACAGCGACATTGTTGCCCTGATGGTGTTTGAACATCAGACCCGGATGATGAACCTGCTCACGCGCATCGGCTGGGAAGCCCGCACTGGCGGCAACCTGCGCGATACGGCGAAAGAACTGGTGGATTACATGTTGTTCGTGGATGAGCCGCCGCTCCCGGACCGCGTGGAGGGGACTTCGGGTTTTACGGAGAACTTCGCCGCGAAGGGCCCGCGCGACCGCAAAGGCCGTTCTCTGCGGGAGTTCGATTTGAAAACACGCCTGATGCGATATCCCTGTAGTTATATGATCTACAGCGCCGCCTTCGACGGTCTGCCGCCCGAGGCAAAGGATGCCATCTACCGGCGAATGTGGAAAATCCTGTCGGGCGAGATTGTGTCCCCGCGCCTTTCGTCTCCCGACCGCCGGGCGATCGTCGAAATCCTGCGGGACACCGTGAAAGACCTGCCCGGATACTTCCAGCTAAACTAAAAACATTCTGATCGACTTTTTTCCGCCGGTGCGCGTCTTTTCCCCAGGAGCCGGAGTTTGATCTTTCGGGCCGTCGAAGACGCGGACCTGATTTCGCGCGTTCGCCATGGCGATGTGGAGGCCTATAACCTTCTGGTATCGCGATGGGAGAAGCGTGTCTTCAATTACCTTCTTCGCCTTTGCGGCAGCCCGGACGACGCTCTGGACCTGAGCCAGGACGCTTTTTTGAAGGCTTATCAAAACATCCGCAAGCTTGACGACCCGGCGCGCTTTGGCCCCTGGCTATACCGGATCGCGCATAACGAGGCCTATTCGCTCTTTCGCAAACGCCGTCCCGAAACGGCGCTGCGGAGTTTATCGAGCGATGAGTTGGGCCCCGAACGCGATCGCGCGCCGGGCTTCCCGATGGATCTTTCTCTTGCCGTGACCGCCGCGCTCGACCGGCTTAATCCGGAACAGCGCGAAGCGGTGGTGCTGAAGATCTATGAAGGCTTCAAGTTCGATGAGATGGCTGAGGTGATCGGATGTCCGGTGTCGACCGTCAAGTCGCGCCTGTACACCGCGCTCGACCTTCTGAAAGCGGAACTGGCTCCAGTGAACAAGAGGTAACTAATGTGCCGGCATTCTGAAAACCTGCGCGATTACGCTTTCGACGAACTCCCCGCGGGCGAGCGCCTGGCGGTGGAACAGCACCTGGCCGCGTGCGGCGAGTGCTCTCTGGAACTCGACCGGCTGCGGTTGACCGCGGCCGCACTGCGCGCGCTGCCGGACCGCGAGATCCCGCAGCGGATCGCTTTTGTGTCGGATAAGGTGTTCGAGCCGTCTTTGGCGGCGCGGCTCTGGAACTCCGCCGCGCGGCTCGGCTTCGCTTCGGCGTGCGTGCTTGCGGCAGCGCTCGTAGTGCTGGCCTATCACAGGCCAATGCAAACGGTCGCCGTGCCGGCGCCGGTCTCGCTTAATCAGGATGTCTCGCGGCAGGTAAACGAGGCTGTAGCCAAAGCTGCCGCGCAGATCAGAATCGAAGACGCGAAGATGACCGAGGCGGCGCTCGCGGAACACGACAAGCAGTATCGCGCGCAAATGGTGGACATGGAAGAGAGCCTGATCGTATTGCAGAAACACTTCAATAACTACACGATGCTGGCGTCGAGCGACGTGCCCCGGTCCGGGGCCGGACAATGAAGATGCTGCGCGTCGTTGCCAGTGTTGCCGCGAGCATTGTCGGTGTTGCCACGCTCTGTCTCGCGGCGGCGGAATCGCCCGTTTCGAGAGCCTCCATCACGGCGGTTGAAAACAGCATCAACGATAAATTCCGGGCCAACACGCCCGATCCCTACGACCTGCTGGGCGCGGCGCGCGGCACTTATCTGGAAGGCTACGGGGTGCTGTTCACGGTGGAAGTGCAACTGGTGGTCGTCATGCCGCCAAACCCCTTCAGGCGAGCAATCTCGGCGCAGGAAATCGCGTCCATCCGGGACCGGAAAACGAAGAAACTGCCTGCGATGAAAGAAGCCATGCGGAACCTCATGAGCAACGCCAGCACAACGCTCGAAGGGTTGCCCGGGGATGAGCACATTGCCATGGAAGCCATTCTGTGGAACTACAGCTGGGAAAATTACCGGGGCCCGCACAGGATTCTGATGACGGCGAACAAACAGAAGCTGCGGGATGCACGGGCTCGCCATGCTACTCCGGAGGAGTTCGCCTCGCTCTTCGAAGAGCAGGAACAATAGCTTGATCGCGGTTGCCACCCCACTCGGACAACTCCTGATCGACCGCGGGCTGATCGCCACGGAAGATCTGGATCGGGCGCTCGAACTCCAGCGCGAGCGCAGGGGTGAAAAACTCGGCCGGATTCTGGTCGACATGGGCTATATCGCCCAGCGCGACCTGCTCTCCGCGCTTTCGGAGCAACTGGGTCTGCCCGTCGCGCAACTCGGCGCGCCCGTTTCCGCGCCGGAGCTGGAAGGGCTGCCGCCCCGGTTTCTGCGCCAGTCCCGCATCTTCCCGCTCGCGATCCTGGAAGGGACGCTCACGCTGGCGATGGCGGACCCGCTCGATTTCGAAACCATCAACGCGGTGCACGGTTTTTCGCGGCTCGATGTCAGCCCGCAACTGGCGAGCGAACAGGATATTCTCGACGCCATCGACCGCTATTACAGTGAAAGCGACCGGCAGACGGCCACGGCGGATTTCGGCGCGGGCGATGAAGAAGATCTCGAACACCTGCGGGATATGGCGAGCGAAGCGCCCGTCATCCGGCTGGTGAACGCGATGATCGCCCAGGCCATTGAAAAACGGGCGAGCGATATCCACATCGAACCGTTCGACAAGGAGTTCCGCATCCGCTTCCGCGTGGATGGCGTGCTGTTCAACCAGGAGCCGCCGCCGCGCGAACTCAAAGCCGCGATTACTTCGCGTCTGAAATTGATGGCGAAGCTCAACATCGCGGAACGCAGACTTCCTCAGGACGGGCGCATCAAGATCCGCATCCTCGGCCGCGAGGTGGATCTGCGCGTTTCGACTTTGCCCACCTTGTTCGGCGAGAGCATCGTCATGCGTCTGCTGGACCGTTCGGCGGGCGATTTCTACGATCTGCGCCGCCTGGGCTTCGACGACCATATGCTCAACCGCATGGAGCATTTCACGTCGCTGCCGCACGGGATTTTTCTCGTGACCGGCCCTACCGGCAGCGGCAAATCGACCACCCTCTATTCCGCGCTGAAGCGCATTAATCTGCCGGACAAGAAGATCATCACGATCGAAGATCCGGTGGAATACCAGATGGATGGCATTAACCAGATCCATGTGAATCCGCAGATCGGGCTGACGTTCGCGGCGGGGTTGCGGCACATTGTGCGGCAGGATCCCGACGTGATCATGGTGGGTGAAATCCGCGACCGTGAAACGGCCGATATTGCGATTCGCTCCGCGCTGACCGGGCACTTCGTTTTTTCCACGCTGCATACCAACGACGCTCCGAGCGCGGTGACGCGATTGATGGATATGGGGGTGGAGAATTATCTGGTGACGTCCTCCGTGGTGGCGATTCTGGCGCAGCGTCTGGTGCGGCTGATCTGCTCCAACTGCCGGGAGAAAGCGGGCATGGCGATCACGCCTTTCGGCGAGGAAATCGAAACGTTTCATGGCCACGGCTGTGAGGAGTGCAACGGTTCGGGCCACAAGGGACGCGCCGGGATCTTTGAGCTGATGGAGTTGAACGATGAGCTGCGCCATTTAATCATGGGCAACGCCGATGCGAGCCGCCTCACCGAAGCGGCGCGCCGCAACGGCATGAAGAATCTGCGCGAAGACGGCTGGATGAAGGTGCGGCTGGGCGTGACGACGGCCGAAGAGGTGACCCGTGTCACGCAGGAGTTCTAACGAAGGCGGCGTTGCCTGATGGCCTCCGCCACGTTTCACTATCGCGCGGTCGCGGCCGATGGCAAGCTCCGCACCGGCGTGATTACAGCCGAAAACGACAAGACAGTGGCGCGCGAACTGATGCGCCAGGGGCTGACGCCCATCTATGTCGGTTCCGAAGAAAAGAAGTCCGCCGGCCTCAAACTTCCTTCCATGGGCTCGGGCCGGCGCCGCGACGTGCTCTTCTTCACCCAGGAGCTTTCGACGCTGTTGAACTCCGGGGTGCCGCTCGACCGGGCGCTCTCGATCACGAGCGAACTGACGACGCGCGCGCAATTCCGCACCATCGTGCTCGACATTCTGCGAGCGATTAAAGGCGGCAAATCGCTGGCCGATTCGCTGGGGCTGCACCCGGCATATTTCTCCGAGTTGTTCATCAACATGGTGCGGGCGGGCGAAGCTTCGGGCAGCCTCGGGCAGATTTTCGAACGTCTTTCGGAGTTCGAACGTTCCCGCGATGAACTGCGCAGCTACATCGTTTCCTCGATGATCTATCCGGGACTGCTGGCATGCGTGGGAGCGGGATCGATATTCGTGATCCTCGACTTCGTGGTGCCCCGCTTCGCCAGTATTTTCGACGACGGCCACATGAAGATTCCCCTGCCCACTCTGATCATGCTGCAGGCAAGCCATATCGTGCAGACGTGGTGGTGGCTGGTGGCACTGATTCTGGCCGGGGCCGCTGCCGGGTTCCGCTTCTACATCGGAACGCCGAAAGGAAGATTCTGGTGGGACACCGCGCGTCTGAAAATTCCGATTCTGGGCGACACCATGCAGAAAGCCGAGACATCCCGTTTCGCGCGCGCCATGTCAACGCTGGTGGGGAACAGCGTGCCGCTGGTGCAGTCGCTGCATATTTCCGCGGGCATTCTTTTCAATACGCGGATGGCGAATTCGCTCAAAGATGTAGCGCAGGGCGTCAAACGCGGCGAAGGGATTTCGCAACCGCTGGCCCGCACGCACATGTTTCCACCGCTTGCCTCGCACCTTCTGACGGTGGGCGAGGAAACGGGCAAACTGGATCTGATGTTCGCCCGCATGGCGGATATCTACGAGGAAGAGACCCGCGCGTCGATCAAGCGTTTCACCGCCATCTTCGAACCGCTCGTGATCCTTGTGATGGGGATCATTGTGGGCGCGCTGGTCCTGAGTATGTTGATTGCCATCACGAGTATTAACGATGTGGCAATTTAGAAAAAGGAAACAGCTATATGAAACCTGAGAATAATCCACGCGCCGGTGTCACGCTGATCGAAATGCTGGTGGTGGTGGTGATCATCGCGGTCTTCGCGGCGGTGGTTGGCCCCAGACTCCTGAACCAGGGCGACAAGGCCCGCGTGGTCGCGGCCAAACAGCAGATCGAAAACTTCCAGCTCGCGCTGGGTCAGTATCACCTGGATACGGGCGGTTATCCGAGCACCGAGCAGGGCCTGGCCGCATTGCGCGTGCAGCCCGGCGGAGTGGAGCAGTGGCACGGCCCCTATCTCGTGAAGGACGTCGCCAACGATCCGTGGGCGCACCCGTACGTTTATAAATTTCCCGGCGACCACGGCGATGAGCCGGATCTGATCTCGTATGGTGCCGATGGACAGCCGGGCGGCACGGACCTGAATGCGGACATAGTCAGCTGGAAGTGAGTCAGCTGGAAGTGAAACGACAAACCCAATCCGGCGTCACGCTGATCGAAATGCTGGTGGTCGTGGTGATCGTCAGCGTCATGGCCGGTATTTCGTTTCCTGCGTTTACGGCGGGGCTTGCGGGCGTGCGGCTTTCGTCGGCAGCCGGCTCAGCCGCCAGCTTTCTGACATCGGCCATGAACCGGGTGGACCGGCGTGAGGAAGCCGCGGCCATCGTGATTTCTCCCGCTGAGAATCTGCTGGCGGTCTATACCGCGGCATCGGGAGATAAGCCGGAACGCAAGTTCGACATGCCCCAGGGGATCAGGATCGAAGGCGACGCTTTGCGCCGGTATCTTCTGATGCCCGGCGGCACGGCGCCGCGCCTGACGATCGTGTTGCGCAACGAGAAGGGCGCGCGCCGTTCGGTACAGATCGACCCTGCCACGGGAGTTCCCGACATCAGGCGCGTGGAAGGCTCGAAATGAAGGAGCTGAAATGAAGGAGCGGGGCTTCACCCTGCTCGAAGTCATGGTCGCCACCGTGATTATGGGTATTGCCGTCGCGGGGCTGATTGCCGGTCTGTCGCAATCGGTGAAAAACGCCTCACGCCTGACCGATTACGATCGTGCCGCCATGCTCGCGCGCACGGAAATGAACGATCTTCTGCTGGCCGATCTTCCGTTCGAGGGAACGCTTGAGGGGAGGTTCGACGCCGCGCGGTCGGGCGGCATCCCCAGCGGCTGGCGCGCCTCCGTTGCGCCTTTCGAAGCGCCTCCCAACGCCGGCCCCGGCACCATGATTGTGGAACGCGTGGCGCTCGCGGTCTGGTGGCAGCCGGCCAGCGGCACGCGCCGGGAGATTCAGCTCGAAACGTGGCGCGGCGCACGCATCCCAACGCCATCCGGACCTTGAGCGCGCCATGAATAAAGATCCCCGATCCGGCCTTACGCTCGTCGAGATTCTCATCGCCGTCTCGCTGCTAAGCCTGCTCTCGGCGGGCATGATGGTGGCGATGCGCCTCGGACTGAATACCATGGACAAGGTGGACGCGCGCCTGATCGCCAACCGCCGGGTGGCCAATTCGCGCGGCGTTATCGAGAGCGAATTGAACGGGTATATCTATTCGCTGGCGGATTACCGTCCGCGGCCGCTGGTGGTTCAGGCCATTTCGTTTTTCCAGATGGAGCCGGGCATCATGCGCTTCGTGACGGCGTATTCGCTGCAGGACGGCTGGCGCGGACGGCCGCAGATTGCGGTGTTACAGGTGATTCCCGGCGACGCGGGGCAAGGTGTCCGGCTGATCGTGAACGAGACCCCGTATACAGGGCCGGAGCAGGCGGGACGGAACATCGAAGGCATCGCGCGCGATCCCGCCGGGCTGCAGGTTGTCCGGTACACCGCCGTTCCGCCGGGTTCGCAGTCTTTCGTCCTGGCCGATCGGCTTGCGTTCTGCCGCTTCTCTTATCTCGAACAGCGTTTTCAGGCGCCGTTTCTGGTCTGGCGGTCCATTTGGGTGAATCCGATGCAACTCCCTCGCGGGATTCGGATCGAGATGTCGCCGCTCGATGCCCCGGCGTCCGATTTGCGCGTGAGTACGGTGACCGTGCCTTTGAACGTGACTCGCAGGCCGGGGGCGTTTTATGCGGATCAGTTCTAGAGGCACGCGCGGGTCGGCGCTGTTGATGGTCCTCTGGCTCACGGCCGCGCTTTCCGCGATCGGGCTGGCGGTGGCGAATAACGTTCGGACGGAGGTTGGCCGCACCGAGACCAATGTGGACGACGCGAAGTCATACTTCGTGGCTCGCGGCGCCATCGAGCGGGCCGCTCTCCATATTCTCTGGGGACCGCCTTATCACATCGTCGGCGACCCCTTGATGAACCTCTCGTTCCCGGCGGCCGAAGTGCAAGTGGAAATTGTTCCGGAGGCCTCGAAGCTCAGCCTGAACGGTTCTCCTCCCCAGGATCTTTTCCGTCTCCTGATGGCGCTGGGCGTGACCGAAGACAGGGCTACGGAGATCGCGGCGGCCATCGTGGACTGGCGCACGCCGCCCGATCCGTTGCAGCCCAGCCTTTTCGACGCTTATTATTTGAGCCTGTCTCCGTCTTTTCTGCCACGCCACGCGTCTTTTCCCGAGAATGAGGAATTGCTCCTGGTGAAAGGGATGACCCCTGACCTGTATTACGGCGCATCGCTCGACAAGTCCCGCGCGGGTTTGCGGGATTGCGTGTCCGTTTACGGATCGGCGGGAGGCGTGGATATCAATACCGCGCAGCTTGCGACTCTGGAAGCAGTCGGGCTTGCGCCCGCCGACGCGGCCACTATCGTGAGCAGCCGCGCCGGGCATCCGGTCCTTGACTATAAGGAACTTGCCGGCATTGCGGAGTCCCTGGGACCGGCAGGCAACAGGCTTCTCATCGGCGGCCAGACGATGTTCACGCTGCGTGCGACGGCGCGCATGCGGCAACCGGACGGCAAACTTTCGGATCTGCGCCGCACGGTGGCCGCTCTGGTGAAGTTCAATTTCGCGGGCAATCCCGAGAACATGCCGGTGGGGTTCGAAGTGGTTCGCTGGTTTGACCGGACATGAGCGTGGCGGAACAGGAAATCGCGCGGATCGAACCCGCGTCCGCCGCTTCTTCCGGCTGGCGGCGCGCCATGGTCTTTGGCACCGGCTTCGGGATCGCGATCGGGGAGCGCCATCTGGAAGCCGCCATCGCGCGTTCCCGTCCTTCGGGCGCGACGCTGGTGGCCTCCACCGTTATTACGGATTTTCGTAATCGTCCGGCGGCGGAGTGGGGCGCTGAGCTGCTCGCGTTTCTGGCGGCGGCGGGTGAAAGCCGTCGGGCGGCCACCGTGTTGCTGCCTCGCGGCGAGGTGATCGTGCGCACCGTGACGCTTCCCGGAGTGGCCGACAAGGACGTAGCCGGCGCGCTCGCGCTCCAGCTGGATAGCCTGCACCCCTGGGGCGACGTGGAAGTTGCCTGGGGATGGTCGCGCGCAGGCGCCGACGACCTGCTGGTTGGGCTGGCCCGGAAAGAACTGCTCGACTCTTACGAGACGCTGTTCGCCGAAGCGGGGATTCCGCTCGCCGCCGCCACGTTCTCTCCCGCCGCCATTCATGCCGCGCTGCGCATCTGGAAAGCGGCACCCGCTGCTTTTCTCTGCTTCAGCACCGATGCCGCGGGGAACACCGAAATCTACGGCGAAAGCGAATCCCGCTCTGTCTTCTCGGCCGGATTTTCGGTTGCGCCGGAGCGTGCCATCGCGCTCGCCAGAGCCGAACTGCGCCTCCCGCCGGATGCCGCGGCGATGCCGCTTTCCGAAGTGTTGCCCGCGCCCGCGGGAGGCCAGATCGCGCCTTCAGCGGAGGCATGGGCGGCGGCCGTTGCCGGGTCCGCGCCCCGATCGGCGAAGTTCGTCAACCTGTTGCCGCCCGAGCGCCGCGCTTCTCACAATCGGCTGCAGTACCTGGTTCCCGCCACGCTCGCCATTGTGCTGGTGCTGGCCGCGGTGGGGGTGTTTGTGGCCTGGCCGGCGATAGGGCAGAAGCGTTACCGGGAGGAGCTTGACCGCGCGGCGCGCCAACTGGAGCCTTCCGTATTGCGGGCGCAAACGCTGGAGAAAACGATTGCGGCGGATCGCCTCAGGATCGCGTCACTGGACGAATTCCGCCTGCGCCCGCAGGCCGATCTGGATGTTCTGAGCGAATTGACGCGCCTGTTGCCCGCGACCGTCTGGACCAGCGCGATCGAGATTTATCCCGATTCCGTGGTCATCACGGGCGAGGCGGATCAGGCGGCCCCTCTGCTCAGGATTCTGGATTCCTCGCCGCTTTTCGAGAACTCGGAATTCGCTTTGTCGGTGGCACGCAGCGGCCAGGCGGAACAGTTTCGCATCAAGACCGTGCGGCGTGGCCGGGCAGGGAGGTCAACGCCGTGAATCTCTCGGAGCGCGATCGCCGCGCGCTGGCAATCATGGTAGTGGCGCTGGTTATCGGGGCGGTATTGCGCTATGCGTTTTCAGACCATGCCACAACCACGGTGAACGCGGGTGAGGACAGTATTTCTTTAGCGCAGCAGCGTCTGGCCCGTCTGCGGCAAGTCGCCGCGACGGTTCCCGCGCGTGAAGCCGTAGCGAAGGAGACGGCCGCCGAACTCGCCGGACGCGAACGCGGGATTATCCAGGCCGATACGGCCCCGGAAGCCCAGGCCGCGCTGCTCGAAATCGCGCGCCGGATCGGCAAGAGCGAACAGATCGACGTGCGCGGCGGTGAACTTGGCGCGCCAAAAGCGTTCGGCGACTATGGCCTGGTCTTTGCCACCGTGACCTTCGAGTGCCATATCGAACAGCTGGTGAATTTCCTCGCGGATCTGTCGCACGAACCGGAACTGCTAGTCCCCTCCGAGGAGCGGATTGCGTCCGGCACCGCGAAAGACAAGATTATGGGCGTGCGGATGGTGCTGGCCGGAGTGGTGGCGAAGAAACTGGTACCCGTGAAGAAAGGCCTGGCGTCGTTTTGAAACCGAAGCTCATTGCGCTGAACCTGGTGCTGGTGCTGGCGATTGCAGCCATTGCGTGGCAGGCGCGCGTGCGCTGGAACGACGCACAGGCAACGCGCCGGAGCCATCTCGACGCAGTGGTAAAACCGGTGGCGCCCCCGCCGTTGCTTCCCATCCCGCAGCCTGACGCCGCGCCTGCCGCGAAGTACCTGGACGTCGCGACCAACGATCTGTTCTCGAAGGACCGGAACCCGAACGTGGTCATCGAGCCGCCGAAAGTGGAAGTGGCAAAGCCGATGCCGCCGTTGCCCGTGGTTTTCGGCGTCATGGGGCTGCCCAGCGGGACCAAAGCCATCATGGCCGAGAAAAAGGGAGCGGATAGCAAAACGGTCCGCTCCGGCGACACGATCGGCGAGTTCCAGATCGTTGCGCTCGATCCCGTGAATGTGACGTTTCTATGGGATGGCAAACAGATCTCACGAAAGATCGACGATCTGATCGACCGGTCCGGAAACACTCCGCCGGCGGGTGCGCCACAGGCAGCAACCGGGCCCGCGGCGCCACCGCCGCCGCCACGCAGCGCCGCGGCAGTCGCTTCCAACGTGCCCGCGACAGCGAAGAGCCTGGGGGTGGAGGTGGGCGGCGCGCAGAAATCCTCGCGGGCGTGCGTTCCCGGCGACAGTTCGCCGGCCGGCACGGTGGTTGACGGTTACCGGAAAGCGGTAACGGCAAGTCCCTTCGGCTCGGTGTGCCGGTGGGACGCAGTGAAATAACCGGAGACTCTCAAATGAAGAAACTTACCGCCGTTCTGTGCTTGTTCGCCGCGGCCGCCTGCGCCGCCACGGACCAGACTCCGAAGACCGCCAGCGCGAAGGCTCCGGCGAAACGTGCCACCATCCAGCAACTGACCATTCCAAAGGGTGCCACTCACCATCCGGACGGGAGCTGGACATGGAAGGATAAAAAAGGCGCAAAGTGGGTTTACCATCAGACACCTTTCGGTGTAGTGAGATCGCTCGCGACCGATAAAGAGGTCGAAAAACAACCCGAGCAGCAAAAACCCCCGCAGCCAGCGGCGGCGGCAACTAAAGCCATCGACCAGGGAAATACCGTGCGGTTTGAACGCCCCACGCCGTTTGGCACGGTCAAGTGGGAAAAGAAGAAATCCGAATTGACGGACGATGAACGACGCATCCTCGACCGGCAGAACGCGAAGCCTGAATAAAATGAAAATCAATCCGATTCGATGCCTCGCGATTGTCTCCGTCATGGCGCTCGGAGTCGTTTCATTGCGGTCGCAACAGGCCGCCGCCGTACCCGCGCCTGCCCCGGCCGCCGCCGGCCCCGCGCTAGGCGGGCTCAATTTCACCAATGCGTCGCTGCTCGAGGTGATCAACCAGCTCGCGCAGGAACTGCATATCAATTACATTCTCGATTCGAGCATTAAATCCGGCAGCGTCACGATCAACACTTTCGGCACGGTTCACGATGCCGACCTGCGCCCTCTGCTCGAAACGATCCTCCGCATGAATAACCTGGCGATGGTCCAGGTGGGCAATATTTATCGCATTATCCCGGCAGCCAATATCGCGCGGGAACCGGTGAGCCCGATTACGGAAACCGATCCTTCGAAACTGCCGGCGGATGAGCGGCTGGTGTTGAATCTGGTGTTCCTGCGCTACGTCTCTTCCGCCGAGATGTCGAAAATCCTGCTGCCTTATATCGGCGAAGGCGGACAGTTGAATAATTACGACCCCGCGAATCTGCTGATTATCCTGGATAACAGCCGGAACATGCGGCGGACGCTCGAACTCATTTCGCTTTTCGACAGCGACACCTTCGCGGGTCAGCGGGTGCGTTCGTTCGACATAAGGAACGGGCGGCCGAGCGATATTTCGAAGGAACTGGACGATATCTTCAGAGCCTATTCGCTGTCCGGCGACAAAGCCAACGGAGCGGTCCGCTTTCTGGCACTCAACCGCATCAACACCATTGTGGCCGTGGCGCCGAATCCGGGCGTGTTCGCGGAAGTTCAGAAGTGGATAGAGAAACTGGATATCCCCGCGAAAGTAACCGCGGGATCGGTAGATAACTATGTCTACAAGCTCAAATATGCGCGGGCGGAGGTGATCGGCTCGGTCATCACCGAGTTGTATGGCGGATGCGGCAACAGGGGAGGCAACATCTATGGCGGGATGCCCGGGAATTCGTCCTACCCTGCCACCGGTTACCCGGGATCGAGTCCGGGTGGCGGATTCGGTGGGACTGGCGCGAACTCCTACGGCGCCCAACAGTACGGCAATAACGGCTACGGTAACAACGGCGGCGGTTACGGAAACGGCAGTTACGGAAACGGCAGTTACGGGAATAACAGCGGCTACGGAAATGGCGGAGGCTATCCGGGAGGCGGCTTCGGCCAGCCCTGCATCCCCGGGGGCGGAATGATGACGGCTCCGGCAGTTACCGCGGCGACGCCGGTCTCAACAACAGGAGCGGTGGCCGCGGGGACGCCGGCAAGCACCACCCCGGTGGACCAGACCGGTTCCTATCTCGCGGGTCAGCCCGGACAGACGGGCTACGGAAGACCCGTCGGGCCGCGCATTGTCCCGAATCCTTACGACAACACGCTTCTCGTGCAGGGCACCCCGCAGGAATGGGAGCAAATCCGCAATCTGCTCGAAAAACTGGATATTCCGCCGCGTCAGGTGCTGATCGAAGCCAAGATCTATGAAGTCGATCTGACGGGGGATTTGACGTATGGTGTCGAGTCTTTCCTGCAGAAGGCCGGCACTTCGAACGCGAGCGTTCCCGGGCATCAACTGCTGGGCTCGGTCGCGCCCAATGCCGCCGGAACCATCGGGCTCTCGCTGACGGCGGGAACTCTGGTGGGGCAGAGCCGGCAACTGCTGGCCTTCCTGCAGGCGAACGAGACAACGACCAAATCGAAGGTGCTGTCCGCTCCGAGCGTCATTGCCACCGACAGCATTCCGGCCTCCATTACGGTGGGCGATACGGTGCCCACGGTCAGTTCGATCGCGGCATCCAACGTTCAGCAGAACGGCAACTCGCTGTTCACGAATTCGATCCAGAATACGAGCACCGGAATCGGGCTCAATATTCTGGCGCGCGTCAACGCCAGCGGAGTCGTAACCATGGTGATCAACCAGAACGTGACGGCTCCGATTCCGAATCCGCTTTCGGCCAGCAACAGCGCGGGCAGCGCCATTGACTCGCCCTCCTTCTCGCAACGTAATGTCAGCACTCAGGTGACCGTGGAAGACGGCGATACGGTAGCGATCGGCGGAATTATCACCGAGAGCACCACGGAGTCAACGTCGGGAATTCCGTTTCTCGACCGGATCCCTTACCTCGGCGCCGCGTTCGGACAGAAAAACGCCACGAAACAACGAACCGAGCTGATTGTTTTCCTGACCCCCCGGGTGATCTACGACACGACCCAGATTCAGGATGCAACGGAGGAATTGAAAGAGAAAGTGCACGGGCTGCGAAAGCTGATTAAAAACGAATAAGCCGGAAGGGGCCGGGAGGGCGGTAAAATAGGCGCGCGTGCTACAAGGATCGGAGCCTGCGTCCCAGGACCAGTGGACGCTGGTTCGAAATGCCCGTCAACTGCTAACGCTGCACGGGCCGAGCGGACCTCGCCGAGGGTCCGCCATGGCTGCTTTGAGTATCGTTCCCAACGGGGCGGTGTTGATTCGTAACGGCATCGTCGAAGATGTCGGGCCGGCGCGGCGGGTTGAGAATCTTGCCGGGGCGAAGAACGCGCGAGAAATCGATGCAACGGGCAAACTGGTAATGCCCGCCTTCGTGGATGCGGATATGGCGCTCGTGGTGCCGGCACCGGTCGTGAAAGCCGGCGAAACCGAACCTACGGAGGGTCCGGCGGCGCTGCGGCTGATGTCGCGGCAGAGGGTGCAGGCCAGAGCGGCCGCGGTGGCGGCCGACTGGGCGCGCTATGGTTGTCTCACCGTGGGCGCGCACACCTCCTGCGCGACGGACATGCAGAACATCGGCAAGGTGCTCCGTACACACCAGGCGCTGCAATCCAAACCGCTGCGTATCCGTTCGATTTTCTCGCCCCAGCTGCCATGCCCCGGTGCCCGGTCAGCGGCAGGGACGATTGAGACGCTGATCTCGAAATGGTTGCCGGCGGTGCGCGGCAAGAAACTCGCTTCGGTGCTCGAACTCACGGTGGGGGGGCCGTTTGCCGCGGTCGATAACGTGTCGATCCGGGCACTGGCCGTGGCGGCGGCGGGGCTGGGATACGCCATCCGCGTGCGTTCGGCCAGCCGCCTCGAACCCGTTCACCTGCAACTGGCGCTTTCCGCCGGGGCCATCGCCATCGTCGCGCCGCACGACTCTCTGCGCGCGTTTACGGGACCGCTATCGGCCATGGGATGCGTGCGGGTGATCCCCGCGTCGGAAGGCTTTGACGACGAGGCGGAAGCCGGGCCGGATATCCGCCGGGCGATCGACGAAGGCGCGGCGATCGCCATCGCAACGAACTGCCGCCTGCAGGGAGCCATGTCGTTCAACATGCAGTTCCTGTTGTATCTGGCGGTGCATCGGCTCGGACTAACCCCGGAAGAGGCCATTACCGCCACAACATGGAATCCCGCGTGTTCGCTGCGTCTTTCGCATGTGACCGGCTCGCTCGAACCCGGCAAGTCGGCCGATCTGCTCATGATGGACGTGCCGGACTTCCGCGAACTGCCGCGCAGGGCCGGGCATCACGATGTAAGCCTTGTCATGCGGGCGGGACATGTTGTGTTCCGCGGCGCCGGATTAATTCTCGATTAAACGGCGGAACCGCGGACCGGAACCGCCGTCCTTCAGTCCGTGGGAAGCGCAACGGTTCCCACGAGAAAATCGCGAGGAAAACTCATGCCCCGGCTATTTACGACACTTTCGATTGCTTCCACCCTCCTGGCCGTTTCGGCCTTCGGGCAAAATGCTTACGACCGTCCTTACGGAGACCGGGACTCGGCGCGCCAGGATCGCGCTTTGTTCGACCGGGCCAGGATGGATCTCGACAGGGCCAGCGCATATCCTTACGCTTCCCGCGCCGATCGCAAACGCTTCGACGAAGCGCGCCGCGAGTTGTTCGATTTCGAAAGCCGCTTCGACCAGGGCCGTTACGAAAAGCACCACCTCGACCAGGCCATCGATCGCCTGCAGCGCGTGGTGAGTTCGAATTCGCTCGATGCGCGTAACCGCGGATCGCTCGGGGAAGATCTGCGGCGGATGCGCGATTACCGCGAGTTTCGCAATCGTCACGGCGAACGCAACGACGATGACGGATACCGGCGCTGAGCGCGATCCCGGCTTGCTTTCGCGATTTTTCTCTTTCATAATCGACGCTGATGAGCGTGAAGCAACGTGACTGGAGCGTCCTGGCGCTGGTTATCCTGAGCGCGCCACTGGCGCCGGGCCAGCAGGCCGCCGCACCCCAAAGAGGGCCGCAACAGCCGATGACTTTCTTCGTAACCAGCGAGGGCTCGGGCAAAGGAGGCGACCTCGGCGGGCTCGCGGGAGCCGACCGGCGATGCCAGATGCTGGCGGCGGCAGCGGGAGCCGGCAATCGCACGTGGCGGGCTTACCTGAGCACGCAGGCGGCGGACGGACAACCGGCGATCAATGCGCGCGATCGCATCGGCCAGGGCCCCTGGTACAACGCCAAAGGGGCGCGAGTGGCGAAGGGCCTCGCCGATCTGCACGGAGACACCATTGAACTGGCCCGCATCGGCAGCAGTTTGACCAAAATCACGGCATTGACGGAAAAAGGCGAGACCATCGCGGGCCCTCCCGACGATAACCAGCGCCATGACATCCTGACGGGTTCACAGAT
>Ga0207933_1000794_pt1 | contig 27842 bp, 27 predicted proteins | sample NGESurdeep092012_4_FD_184488 | JGI IMG/M metagenome (GOLD analysis project Ga0207933, IMG submission 184488) | Arctic peat soil microbial communities from Barrow, Alaska - NGEE Surface sample F53-3 deep-092012 (SPAdes) | ecosystem: Environmental > Terrestrial > Soil > Wetlands > Peat ... | reverse complement strand
TCCCAGGTCCACGATATTGACCGGGATCTCGGGGTCGAAAACCTCGCGCAAAACCGCGATCACCTGGTCCTCGGTGGGTTCGGCGGCGGCCTTCACTTCCTGATTCATTCCGGCCTGCTCCTCATCACAATCCCGTTTCCATGGGCAGTCCGGCCTCGCGCCAGGCGCGGTGACCGCCGCGAAAGTTGACGACCTCGGGAACGCCCAGCGCCACCGCCATCTCGCAGGCCACCGCCGAACGCTCCCCAACCTCACAGACGAAGATGGTCCGGTCCGGGAAGCTTGTCGCCCCGGGGTTGGCGAGCAGGGACGCCAAGACCACGTGGCGGGATCCCGGGATGTGGCCCTGATCGCGCTCCCAGCCCTCGCGCACGTCCACCACCTGGTAGTCGCCGCCCTCGATCAGAGGCCTGATCTCATCCAGCCCCAGGTCTCGATACCCGGTCTCGCTGTCGCTCACCCCCGACCTCCTTTCATCATTCAATCAACGTCGGCGAGCCCGTAGGCACCGACCTTCAACACTTTCAACGAGAGCAGCGCGCACTTTAGGCGCGCCGCCGAAATCTCGATCCCGAGCTGTTCCACGACGTCGTCCTTGCCCAGCTTGCGCGCCTCCTCGAGCGTCATGCCCTTCAGGCGCTCGGTCAAGAGCGATGCCGAAGCCTGCGAGATGGCGCATCCGCGGCCGTAAAAGCGGACGTCCTCGATCACGCCCTGCTTGACCGCGAATTCCATCCCGATCACGTCCCCGCACAGAGGATTCACCTCCTCGTGGGCGATGTCGGCGTGGTCCAGGTGGCCGAAGTTGCGTGGGTTCTTGTAGTGATCCAGGATGTACTCCCGGTAGAACTGGTCATCCATCATGCAAATATCCTCTTGGCGTCCTTCAACCCCTCCAGGAGGCGGTCAATTTCCCCCTTCTCGGTATAGAGGTAGAAGGAGGCCCGGGCGACGGCGGCGACGCCCAGCCGTTCCATCAGCGGCTGCGTGCAGTTGTGGCCGGCCCGGATGCAGACCTGGTGGCGGTCCAAGATGGTGGCCAGGTCGTGGGGATGGATGCCCTCCAGATCGAAGGAGACCACCCCCGAACGGCGCCCGGCGGGGGGTCCGAAGATGCGAATGCCACCCAGGTCCTGGAGGGACTCCATGGCGTACTCGGTCAGATCCTGCTCGTGGCGGTGGATATTGGCCAGCCCGATGCCGCTCAAGTACTCGACCGCCGCCCCCAGGCCGATGGCCTCGGCCACGGCCTGCGTCCCGGCCTCAAATTTCTGGGGTGCATCGGCGTAGGTGGTCCCCTTCAGGGTGACCGAGCGGATCATGTCGCCACCGGCCATGAAGGGTGGCATCGAGGCGAGCAGTTCCCTGCGTCCCCAGAGCACCCCGATACCGGTCGGACCGGCCATCTTGTGTCCGCTGAAGGCATAGAAGTCGGCGCCTGAGGCCTGCACGTCGAAGCCCAGGTGGGGGGCACCCTGGGCGCCGTCGATGAGCACCACGGCTCCCGCCGCCCGCGCCGCGGCCACCAGTTCCTGGACCGGATTGATCGAGCCCAGGGTGTTGGAGACCTGGGTGAAGGCGACCAGTTTGGGCTCACGCCGCATCAGGGCGGCGAAGCCGTCCAGGTCGAGCTCACCGGCGCCGTCGATGTCGACGTATTCGATCTGGGCCCCGCGCTCGGCGGCCAGGATCTGCCAGGGGACCAGATTGGAGTGGTGCTCCATCACCGTGAGGACGATCAGGTCGTTCCGCTGGACGTTGGCGCGGCCCCAACTGTAGGCGACCAGATTGATGCTCTCGGTCGTGCCCCGGGTCCAGATGATCTCGTCTGGCGACCGAGCGTTGATGAACTGGGCGAGTCGCTGGCGGGCTCCCTCAAAGCGCTCCGTCGCCATCTCGGAGATGGCGTAGGCGCCGCGGTGGATGTTGGCGTTGTACTCGGTGTAGTAGGCCCGCATGGCGTCCAGCACGACCTGCGGGCGCTGGGTTGTGTTGGCCGAATCGAGGTAGGCGATGCCGCTCGAAAAAATGGGAAAGTCCTGCCGGATCGCCCCCACGTCCAGGGTGGCGGCGCTAGCGCTGGCCGTGGCCGGACTCCGTGGCCCCTCTGGCGCCGCCGCCGGGGGCTCCGTAACTAGCCAATGCGGGCCTCCAGTTCGGCCTCGACGAGATCCCGAGCCTGGGCCACCGGAATCCCGGCCAGGACCTCCGAGAAGAAGCCCCGGACCAGCATCCTCTCCGCCACCGAGGCGGGGATGCCGCGGCTCTGCAGGTAGAAGAGGTGGCTCGGCTCGACGGGGGCCACGGTGGCGCCGTGGGTGCAGCGGACTTCGTTGTTCAGAATCTCGAGCATGGGGATCGATTGCGCCTTGGCCTGGTCGGACAAGAGCAGGTTCCGGTTGGCCTGATAGGCGTTGGACTGGGTGGCACCCTTTTCGATTCGGATCAATCCGGCATAGACGCTCCGGGCGGAATCCTTGAGGGCTCCCTTGAAGAGCAGATCCGAGGTGGTGTTGCCGACCTGATGCTGCTGCAGGGTGTGAAAATCGAAGAACTGGTCGGCGCTGCCAAAGAAGAGTCCCTTCAGAAAGGCGCTCGACCCCAGCCCCTCCATCCGAGCCTCGACACGGGTGCGCGAAAAGTGGCCGCCCAAACCCACGCTGAAGACCCGCAGTTGGGATTCCCGCTCCAGGTGGGCCATGGTGTTGGCGAATTGCCATGCGTGGCGTCCCCAGCGCTGCAGGGAGACGTAGCTGACGTTGGCGCCCGGCCCCAGGTAGATCTCGCTGGAGCCGCTGGTCAGCGCCGGTCGCTCCAGCTCCGGGGACAGGAATTCGTCGACGTAGTTGAACTCCGATCCCTCGCCCGCAACGATCAGGGTGTGGGGTAGCACCGCCGCCCCTCCCACGCCCGACCAGTACTGACTGACGATGGGTCGCTCGATTCGCAGCCCGGGGGGGACGAAGAGGAAGCTGCCGCCGCTGAAGAGCGCGCAGTGCAGTGCCGAGAACTTGTCGCGTTCCGCCACCGCCTGCTTGAAGAGGTGCTTACGCACCAGTTCCGGTTGCTCGCGGGCGGCCTGGGAGAGGGGCATGAAGATCACACCCCGGGCGGCCAGATCGGGGTCCATCTCCACCACCCCGGGCTCGCTGCCGCGCTGGCGGAGAATCGCCGAGAGGTCTGATATCGCTTCCACCGCGGGTGAACCGTGGGCTTCCTCGATGGCCGCGAACGACTCCAGATCCAGCCCCTTGATGTCGGTCCGCCGCCACTCCTCGTCGGTTGGCGAGGGCAGGTCCAGGTTCTGGTAGATCTGGAAGGCACTCCGGCGCTGGGCGCGGAGCCACTCCGGTTCGGCGTGGAGAGAGGCGACCTCCTCGACCGCCTCGGGGGTGAAGGGCATCAGCCTACAGATCCCTCCATCTCGAGCTGGATGAGCCGGTTCAGCTCCACCGCGTATTCCAGCGGGAGTTCCTTGGTGAAGGGCTCGATGAACCCGTTCACGATCATCGTCTCCGCCTCGGCGGCAGGAATGCCCCGGCTTTCCAGGTAGAAGAGCTGCTCGTCGGAGACCTTGCTCACGGTCGCCTCGTGGCCGATGCTGACCTGCGACTCATCGCACTCGATGTAGGGGTAGGTGTCGGAGATCGAGTGCTCGTCGAGAAGAAGCGCGTCGCACTTGACGAAGGACTTCACGTGATGCGCACCCGGGTGAACCTTGACCAGGCCCCGGTAGCTGGTCCGGCCCCCGCCCTTGGAGATCGACTTGGAGGTGATGGTTGAGGTGGTGTTGGGTGCTACGTGGACCATCTTTCCGCCCGCATCCTGGTGCTGGCCGGCTCCCGCGAAGGCCACCGAGAGCACGTCGCCGCGGGCGCCCGGCTCCATCAGGTAGACCGATGGGTACTTCATGGTGATCTGCGATCCCAGGTTTCCGTCCACCCACTCCATGGTCGCGTCGGCGTAGCAGACGGCGCGCTTGGTGACCAGGTTGAAGACGTTGGTGGACCAGTTCTGAATCGTGGTGTATCGGCAGCGTGCGCCACGCTTGACGACGATCTCGACCACCGCCGAGTGGAGCGAGTCGGTGGTGTAGATGGGGGCGGTGCAGCCCTCGATGTAGTGGACGAAGGAGCCCTCGTCGCAGATGATCAGGGTCCGTTCGAACTGCCCCATGTTCTCGGCGTTGATCCGGAAGTAGGCCTGCAGCGGTATGTCGACCTTGACCCCCTTGGGCACGTAGATGAACGACCCTCCCGACCACACCGCGGTGTTGAGGGCGGAGAATTTGTTGTCCGCCGGCGGAATGATGGTGCCGAAGTATTCGGTGAAGAACTCGGGGTGCTCGCGCAGGGCGGTGTCGGTGTCCAGGAAGATCACGCCCTTCTTGGCGAGCTCGTCGTGGAGGGAGTGGTAGACGACCTCGGATTCGTACTGGGCGGCGACCCCGGCCAGGAACTTGCGCTCCGCCTGCGGCACCCCCAGCCGATCGAATGTCCGCTTGATGTCGGAGGGCACGTCATCCCAGTTCTGGGCCTGCTTCTCGGTCGACTTGAGAAAGTAGAAGATGTTCTCGAAGTCGATCACCGAGAGGTCCGCGCCCCAGGTTGGCATGGGCTTCTTGCGGAAGATCCCAAGTGAGCGCAGGCGCATCTTGGTCATCCAGTCCGGTTCGCCCTTCATCCAGGAGATCTCACGCACGATCTCCTCGGACAAGCCCCGCTTCGCCTTGAAGACGAACTTCTCGGGATCGAAAAATCCGTACTTTTCCTTGTAATCGTCACCAACGTTGATGGTTGGACTGACTGCCATGGTTTAGTACTCCCCTGCCGACGCCACGGTCGGCTCATCGACCCACTCCGAATAACCGGTCTGCTCGAGGGCGTCGGCCACCTCCGCCCCCCCTGATCGAACCACCACACCGCCCACCAGAACGTGGACCCGGTCCGGCTTCACGAACTCCAGGATGCGGGTGTAGTGGGTGATGATGAGCACCCCCAGGCCCGGCCGCCGCATCTCGTTGATGGCCTCGGCCACGTACTTGATGGAGTCGATGTCAAGCCCCGAGTCGGTCTCGTCCAAGATCGCCAGTTGGGGCTGCAGGATCGCCATCTGCAGGATCTCAGCGCGCTTTTTCTCTCCGCCTGAGAATCCGTCGTTGATGTAGCGGGAAAGGAAGGTGCTGTCGATCCGCAGCGTCTCCATCGGCTCCTTAAGAAGCGCTCGAAATTCAGTCGGACTGATGGCCTTGGACTTGTCCTTGCCGTCGTAGCCACGCTTGGCGTTGAGGGCCGACCGGAGAAAGTTGGCCATGGTCACTCCGGGCACCGTGGTCGGGTACTGGAAGGCCAGGTAGAGACCGAGCCGCGCGCGTTGGTCGGGGGTCAGGAGCAGCAGATCCTGGCCCAGGAAGGTCGCCCTGCCACCCAGAATCTGGTAGCCGGGATGGCCCATCAGGGCGTTGGACAGGGTGCTTTTGCCGGAGCCGTTGGGTCCCATCACAGCGTGCACCTCGCCCCGGTTGATGGCCAGGGTGATGCCCTTCAGAATCTCGCGGCCGTCCACGCCCACGCGCAGGTTGTCGATCTCAAAATCAGCCAATTCGTGTCCCCTCATTCGCGGTGATGTGGTACGTGCAGGCGGCGTCGCCGCGGCCCAGCCATCCCTCGCGTTCAACCTTGGCGCCCAAGAGGCGCCCATACATGTCCTGTTCGTGCTGGCAGGGAAGTAGGCCCCGCGTGGCGGCGTCCTGGATGGGGCAGTTGTGATGCCTGATGATGGTCCCGCCAGGACCCTCCTCGACCTCGGTCAGATGCCCACTCGCGGTCGCCAGCCGGGCCAATTCCCGCGCCCTTTCGGGTCCCTCGAAGCCGCCCAGGCGGCCCGCGTACTCCGCCTCCAGGCGGGCCGAGCGGGCGGCGAAAAAGCGATCCATCTCGTCCATCTGCAAATACTCAACCAGCTCGTCGACCAGCATCTTGGGCTGGTTGGGGAGGTGAGCCGAAGCGGTCGGCGTGAGTCGATAGCTGTGGTAGGGACGGCCGGGTCCGTGCCGCTCGCTGGTCGCCAGCTCCACCAGACCCGCGTCCTGCAGGGCTTCGAGGTGGCGAAGCGCACCCTGGCGCGTGATTCCGAGGTGGTCCGCCAACTCGGCCAGGCGCGCGCTCACGTGCGCCTCCAAGAATGCCAGGATCTGGACTCGGCGATCACTCATGGCCCGATTGTAGCAATTTGTCAAGCGGGCCGTTTACAAACCAAGGGCCCGGGACGGGTACTGTGGCGGTATGTCTGACGATGGGGCGCAGAGCCTGGCTGACGCCGATCTCGAGGCTCAATTAAACCTGATTCGAGCCCGCATGCGCCCGCTGGAGGAGGATTTGCAGGCCCTGCGAACCGAGCGCGACGTGCTCTTGACCGAGGCTCGTCGCCGCCACCGCCAACAGAGCCGCGAATCGCGTCGTGACGTCAAGGAGGCGATGCGGAGCGGGGCCATCCCAGCCTTTACCGACTTCATCGAGTCGGCCGAGGCGGGGGCCTTCTCGGATTACATTTACACCCTGAAAACGGGTGGCCAGGTGGAGCTGGGTTTCGCGGGGGCCAAGGCCCAGAGCATCGCTCTGACCGACGGCCGCCAGACCACCTGGGCCACCGACCTGGCCGAATCGCACCAGCGCTTCTTGTCGGGATGGGATCTGGGCACCCCCGGCCGGCCCGGCCTGCGCGTTCATTTCTCGGGCACGAGGCAGGAGCGCCTGGTCGACCCCGGCCAGGTCTTCGTGCGGCCGCGATCTAAGGCGAGCGGTTAGGGTGGTGGTGAGGATGGGTGGGAGTAGACGATTTTGGATCGGCTTTTGCCTCGCCGCCGGCGGCTTGGGCCTGCTCACAGCGCTCCTCGTCCGGCCTCGCCGGCGGGCCTTGCGCGCCGCCTCAGAAGACGCCGGCCGCCGCACCCTGACGCCGGGTCTGGATCTGGTCATCCCCGCCGCCGCGGCCGGACCACCCCGGGCCCGCTCCGGGCGTCCCGCCCGCGGCCGGGGCAGCGTCCGCGTCATCGTCCGCGGCGAACGCTCGGGGCCGGGGGCCGAGCCGAGCTGACGCCGTCGGCCAAGGCCGCCGAGCGCGGCGAGCCGTCCTACGTCTGGCGAGCCGGGCAGGAGCGGCGCCTGGAGATGATCCGCCGCTCGGTTCCCGGCTTGACCTCCCTCCGGGTCCTGGACGACGGCTGCGGTCTGGGTGCCTACGTCACCCGGCTGCGGGGTCTAGGAGCGAGCGCCTTCGGACTCGATTACGAGCTGGACAGGGTCCGGGCCGCGGCCGCCAAAACTGGTCTCCGGGTCTTCGTCTGCGGCGCCTCCGAGCACCTTCCGTATCCGGACGGCGCCTTTGACGTTGTTCTCTCCAACGAGGTTATCGAGCACGTCGAAGATGACCGGGCGGCGGTCCAGGAGATGGCACGAGTGTTACGGAAGGGGGGGCGGATCGTTCTTTTTTGTCCCAATCGCTGGTATCCGGTGGAGCAGCACGGCGTCTTCTGGCGTGGCCGCTACCACTTCGGGAACGTCCCCCTCGTCAACTACCTGCCCGATCCGCTCCGCAACCGCCTCGCCCCCCACGTGCGGACCTACAGCCGCCGCCGGCTCCGCGCGGTCTGGGGTGGTCTGCCCTTGCGCGTCGTCAGGGAGACGGTCATCTTCGGCGGCTACGACAACCTGGTCCTCCGCATGGGCCTGGCCGGGCGCATTCTGCGGTGGGTCTTGCAAGCGGCCGAGGGGACGCCCCTGAACCGCATCGGGCTCTCCCACCTGGTCGTGCTGGAGCGGGTCTGATGGGCTCCGCCGAAGGCGCTCGCGGGGGCCTTCGCCGCCGATCATGAAGGCGCCCGCCCGCATCCACACCAGGTCCGGCCGCAAGCCCCGCGCGCGCCTCCACTCGCGCTGGTCTCCGATGGGCCAGCGCCTCCACCGCGGCGGCGTGCTGCGCATCGTGGGGGCGGCCCTGGCGGTGGTGGTGGTGGTCGGCATCTTCGGCTACGCCTACGTGCTGTCGCTGGTCAACAGCCTGCCCTCGGTCAAGGGCCTGGACTCTGCCAACTTTGTCGGCGATACGTTGATCTACGACCGCAACGGCACCCAGCTGGCCGATCTCTCGCACGGTGGCGACCGGCGCATCAACGTCAGCTTGAAGCAGGTGGCGCCGATCTTGGTCAAGGCCACCGTGGCCGTCGAGGACAAGAACTTCTACAGCAACCCGGGCTTTGACGTGCTGGGAATTGCTCGCGCCGCACTCTCCGACCTTCACTCCCAGGCCATCGTCAGCGGCGCCTCGACCATCACCCAGCAGCTGGCCAAGCGCCTCTTCTTGACTCCCGACCAGACCGTGAGCCGCAAGATCCGCGAGGTGATACTGGCCAGCGAGCTGGCTCGCACCTACAGCAAGGACCAGATCATGGAGCTGTACCTCAATCAGACCTACTACGGCGACCAGCAATACGGCATCCAGGCCGCCGCCACGACCTTCTTTCACCGCGACGCCAAGGACCTCGATCTGGCCCAGGCATCGATGCTGGCGGGGCTCCCCCAGGCGCCTTCGGAGTGGAGCCCGGTAACCCATCCCGACCTCGCGAAGGAGCGCCAAAAGGTGGTCCTCGACGCCATGGTCAGGGTCGGCTACATCACGCCCGCCGAGTCGCTCCAGGCGAGCCAGGAAAACCTGCCCGTGTTCTCCCCCGTCAACACCTTCCTCGCCCCCCACTTCGTCGACTACGTCAAGTCGGAACTGGAATCCCTCGGCCTCTCCGTCGGCAGCCAGCAACTGGTGGTCAAGACGACCCTCAACTACGCCTCCCAGCAGGCCGCCCAAACGATCGTGGTCAACAACCTCAACGCAAACAAGTGGCGCGATAAAAACGGCCTGCTCTCCTCCGCGCTGGTCTCGATGGATCCCAAGACGGGACAGATCCTGACCATGGTGGGATCGCCCGATTACAACGGCCCGGGGGGTCAGTACAACTACGTCGCCGACGTCCCCTTGAACCTCGGCTCATCGGTCAAGCCCTTCATGTATGGAGCGGTGATCAACGCCCGGGCCGCGACCATGGACACCCCGATCGTGGACGGACCGAGCCCGCTCGTCATCCCCCAGGGCCAGGGTCTGGCCCCCTACCGGGTCTACAACTACGACCGCCGCACCCACGGCACGCTGCCTCTGCGCGAGGCCTTCCTCAACTCCCTCAACATTCCCGCCGTCAAGACCGAGCTCTCGATCGGCGTGCCGGCGGTGGTGGCGTTCATGCGCAACCTGGGCCTGCAGCCCCGACTCGGACACCTCAACGCCGATGGCAGCGCCTACTACACCACCAACGACTCGGTCTACTCATTCGGGCCCAGCCTCACCCTGGGCGGCTATCCGATGACCCTGCTGGAGCAGGTTGGCGCGCTCTCCACCTACGCCGACCTCGGCGTCTACCACCGGCCCGAGGCGATCCTCCAGGTGACCGACCTCAAGGGGCACGTTCTCTACCAGGCCGACCCCAACCGGGGCGCGCGCCAGGCGCTGGATCCGGGCGTGGCTTTCATCATGAGCCAGATCATGTCGAACGATAAGAATCGGGCGCTGATCTTCGGCCTCAACGGACCCCTTCATCTCCGCGATCGCACCGCGGCGGCCAAAACCGGTACCACCGACGACTTCAAGAACGGGCTCACGGTCGGCTACACGCCCGATCTGGCGAGCGTGGTCTGGATTGGCGACATCCTCGACAACAGCCACTACATGGTCTCCGGATCGGACGGCGTTTACGTCGCCGCTCCGGCCTGGCACCAGTTCATGGAAACTGCCCTGAAGGGCGTTCCCAACGACTGGTATCAGCCCCCCGCGGACGTCGTTAAGGGGGCCGACGGCAGCTATTTCCTGGCCGACACCACCAACATCGCCCACCTTCCCAACGACAATCCCAGCCCCTCTCCGGTTCCCTCCAGCACCGCCATCCCCAACAACCCCGGCCAGGGTCCGACCGTATCCAACTCCCCCGGGCAGGGCCACGGGGGAGGCGGATAGTCCTCGCCCGGCTCGGCCCCGAGCGCGCCCCGAGGTTGGCCTGGCGGGGATCGGTAGAATCGCCACTTGTGAGCACCAGCGAACTCCAGATCGACACCGAGAACCTGCCCGGTAGCCTGATTGGCGTCCAGATCGAGGTGCCCAGCCCGGAGGTCGATCGGGCCTTCGATCGTGTCCTGACCCGGCTCCAGCAGCGGGTCAAGATCGAGGGCTTCCGGCCCGGCAAGGCGCCAAGAGCGCTGGTCGAAGCCAGGCTCGGATCGGGCGCGGTGCGGGAGGAGGCCATCGACCTGCTGGTGCCCGAGGTGGTGTCCCAGGCGCTGCGCGAGAAGTCGATCAGCGCCATCGACAACCCCAAGGTCGAGATCGCCGAATTCGAGCGCGGCCGTCCGGCTCGCTTCACCGCCCGGGTGACGGTGCTACCCCAGGTGACGCTGCCCGACCTGGACCAGATTCAGGTTGCCCGTCCCGCCACCGAGGTTGACGACAAGATGGTCGAGGAGCGGATCACCGCCCTCCGCGAGCGCCTGGCCGAGGTCGAGCCGGTCGAGCGCGAGGCCCAGATGGGCGACGTGCTGGTGGTTGACCTGGAGGTCGCGGTTGATGGCCAGGAGCTGGAGTCGGAGCGCCGGCGGGGGATGGAGGTGCAGCTGGAGGCCGGGGTCCTGATACCCGAACTGGTCGCTCAGCTGCCGGGCAAAAACGTGGGTGAAACGGCGCAGGCGGAGGTCAAAATGGCCGACGATCACGCCAACCCCGAGCTCCAGGGAAAACTCGCCCGGCTCACCATGACGGTCCGGGGGGTGAAGGAAAAGCACCTGCCGGAGCTCTCCTTGGAGGTGGTCAAGCAGCTCAGCGGGGGGGAGCAGGAGACCGAGGAGGCGCTGCGCCGAGCGGTCCGCGAGGACCTGGTCGCGCAGGCCCACCGGACCGACCGCCTCCAGCTCGAGCAGGCCGTCCTGCAGGCGGTCGTGGACGCCTCCCAACTCGAGGTCCCCGAGGCGCTGGTGGAGCGCGACGTGGACGCCCGACTGCACGAGTTGGAACACCAGCTGGCGAGCCAGGGGGTACGTTTGGAGAAGTACTTCGAATACGTCGGTAAAGGCCGCGCTGAGGTCGCATCCGAGATGCAGTCGGACGCCGTGGATCGGGTTCGAGCGGACCTGGTCCTGGGCCAGGTCGGTACCGACTTCGCGATTGAGGTGTCAGACGCGGAGGTCACCTCCTACATCGAGGCCGAGGCCCCCGAGGCGGGCGAGCTCGCGGCCGCCGACCTGGTCTCGAACCCGGTCGCCGTCGATTATTTCCGCCACCGTCTGGTCCGGCTTCGCACGCTGGAGATGCTGATCGACAAGGTGGCCCCAAAGGCCGCCCAACCGAGCCCCGAGGTGAGCGGGCCCGGGTCCCCCGGGCCCGATTCGCCCCCGGCCGCGGAGGAGGAGGGAGTTTGAAGCACCGAACCTACAATGGCCGGGTGGATTCCGCGACGATCATGAACTACATGGTGCCGATGGTGGTGGAGAGCACCAACCGGGGCGAGCGGGCCTTCGACATCTACTCCCGCCTGCTCAAGGATCGCATCATTTTCATCGGCACCCCGATCGATGATCAGATCGCCAACCTGGTCATCGCCCAACTCCTGTTCCTGCAGAGCGAAGACCCCGAGCGGGAGATTGCGATCTACGTCAACAGCCCCGGTGGCGGGGTCACGGCCGGCCTTGCCATCTACGACACCATGCAGTTCATCCGCCCCGTGGTCAGCACCATCTGCATCGGGATGGCATACTCCATGGGCGCGGTGCTCCTGGCCGGGGGCTCGGACGGTCATCGATTCGCCCTGCCCCATGCCAACATCCTCATCCACCAGCCCTGGTCGGGTGGGATCCAGGGTCAGGCCACCGACATCCAGATCCATGCTCAGGAAATCCTGCGCACCCGGGAGGTTCTGAACGCGATCCTGGCCAGGCATTGTCACCAGCCCCTGGAGCGTGTTCAGCAGGACACCGAGCGCGATTATTTCCTGACCCCCGAGCAGGCCCAGGCGTACGGTTTGATCGACGGCATCATCACCTCGCCGGAGCAGACGGCGGACAAGGCCCCGGCGGCTGCTTCGAAGAAGTAGCGGGTGAGATGGGGATCTTCGGCCGCCGAGGAGAGCCGGCCAAGGTGGTCCGCCACCGGCCCAGTTGCTCGTTTTGTGGCAAGCCCAGGGGCCCGCGGCTGATGTTGATTGGCGGGTCGGGCGTTTACATATGCAGCGAGTGTGTCAGTGTTGCCAGTGAGATCCTGCGGCGCAAACCCCCCGCAACCGCCTAGTCCTTCGATTATGGTGCTCAGCAAATGAACGACCGAGACGACCGCCGACGCTACACGCGCTGTTCTTTTTGCGGAAAGGGTCAGGACCAGGTCAAGAAGCTGGTCGCGGGACCGGGCGTCTACATCTGCGATCAGTGCATCGACCTCTGCCAGGAGGTGCTGGAGGAAGATAATCGGTCGGCTGGCTCAAAGAAGCCGAAGACCGGCTTCATTCCCAATCCCAAGACCATATCGTCGGCCCTGGATCAGTACGTGATCGGCCAGGAGCACGCCAAGAAGGTGCTCGCGGTTCAGGTCTACAACCACTACAAGCGGGTGTCAGCCTCGAAGCTGGTTGGAGACGTCGAACTCTCCAAGTCCAACGTCCTGCTGGTGGGACCGACCGGATGCGGGAAGACGTATTTGGCGCAGACGCTGGCCAAGATCCTCGACGTGCCCTTCGCCATCGCCGACGCCACCAGCCTGACCGAGGCCGGATACGTCGGCGAGGACGTCGAGAACATCCTTCTGCGCCTCATTCAGGCGGCCGATTTCGACATCAGCCGGGCCGAGCGCGGCATCATCTACATCGACGAGATCGACAAGATCGCGCGCAAATCCGACAACCCCTCCATAACCCGCGACGTATCCGGCGAGGGAGTCCAGCAGGCGCTGCTCAAGATTCTCGAGGGCACCGTCGCCAACGTGCCCCCGCAGGGTGGACGCAAGCATCCCCACCAGGATTTCCTGCAGATCAACACCACCAACATCCTCTTCGTCTGTGGCGGAGCGTTCGACGGGATGGAGCGCATCATCGAGCAGCGAATCGGCAAGCGGCACATCGGATTTGGCACCAACGAGGCCCCCGTGGACCAGCAGGTGCGGGCTGAGATCTTCTCCCACCTGCAGCCGGAGGACCTCCTCAAGTACGGCTTCATCCCGGAGTTCATCGGCCGCCTCCCGATCACCGTCACCCTCCACCCGCTCGACGAGTCGGACATCGTTCAGATCCTCACCGAGCCCAAGAATGCCCTCGTCAAGCAGTACCAGAAGTTCTTCAACCTGGACAACGTGGAGCTGGTCTTCGAGCCCGACTCACTGCTGGCCATCGCCGCCAAGGCGGTCGGGCGGGGTACCGGGGCGCGCGCCCTGAAGTCGATCATCGAGGAGGTCCTCCTCAACACCATGTTCGAGATTCCATCCCGCCCTGACATCAAGCGCTGCACCATCAGCGCCGCTTCCATCAACGATCAGACCGAACCTCTCTTCGAGTTCGGAGACGACGGCGATGCCGTCCGGGCGGTGGGCGAGTCGGCCTGAGGCTCCTGTTCTCGCCGGGCTGGGGCCGCTGAAGCCGCTGCGAGCAGGTCAAACGATGCCCGGCCTGGGACCCGGCGCGGCATGAGGGGCGCCCCCGAAGCCGCGGCGAAAGCGGCGTGAAACTGCACCTCCGGGAATGGCCGGGTGGTCCAAAACTTGCCATCCTGCTACACGGCCTGGTCAGCGACTCGGGGTCCTGGAACTCGATAGCACCCGAGCTCAATCGACGCGGGTATCGAGTCCTGGCGCCTGACCTGCGCGGCCACGGGCGGAGCCCACGAGGTTCCTATTCGGTAGCCGCCTGGACCGAGGATCTGCTGGAGTCGCTTCCGACCGGAGCCGATCTCGTGCTCGGCCACTCTCTGGGCGGGGTGTTGCTGGCCGCAGCTGTGGCCGGCCTTGGACCATCGGCCGCCGTCTACGAGGATCCGGCCTGGGTGCTCGAGGGCGACCAGCACGACCTCGCCGCCATGGGCCTGCGCTGGGAGGGAACCTGGTCGGAGGAGGAAGTGCGCGCCGAGAGCCCGCGTTGGAGCGACGCCGACGTGCACGCCAAGGTGGAGGCCGCCGCCCGCTGGGATCCCGCCACCGCGGACGGCTTCTTCACCGGCCAGGACCTGGCCTACAGCCCGGACCGCCTGGCGGTCCCCAGCCTGGTCCTCCTGGCCGATCCCACCTACTTCGTGCCCGCACCGGTGCGGGGGCGCTTGACGCAGCTCGGTTTCGAGGTCGTGACCGTGCCCGGCAGCGGGCATTCGATCCATCGCGACGACCCCCGCGGCTTCCTGCTGGCCCTGGACAGGTGGCTGGCCAAGAGCCCCCGCCCTGCCCCCTAGACTTAGAGCCCTCCGTATGCGAATGCCAAACCGACCCCGAATGGGGCTCCTTAATCCAGCCGCCGGGACGTGACCGGGAGCCAGGCCCAGGGGGGTGATGCTGAAAACGACGTGGAGGCGCTGAGCACGCCGCCGCCGATGCCGAGCGCGTTCGAGCCCAAGGGGGTGGAGGCGGAATGGTCTGCGCGCTGGGATCAGGCCCGGCTCTTTGTGGCCGATCCCGCCAGCCCCCGCCCCAAGTATTCGATCGCGGTTCCTCCCCCCAATGTCACCGGCGAGCTGCACATGGGCCACGCCACCAACGCCACCCTGCAGGACATCTGGGCCCGTCACCATCGCATGACCGGGCACGAGGTGCTGTGGTTACCGGGAACCGACCACGCCGCCATCGCCACCCAGAACGTGATCGAGCGCCAACTGGCCCGCGAGGGGACGTCCAAGGAGGAGATCGGCCGTCCCGCCTTCGACGAGCTGGTTCAGGATTGGTATGAGCGAGTCGGTCGCGCCATCATTTCCCAGTTCCGGGACCTGGGCGCCTCACTCGACTTCACCCGCCTCCGATTCACCATGGACGAGGACTATGCGAGGGCGGTCCGGGCCGCCTTCGTTCACTACTTCGAGCGGGGCTGGCTCTACCGTGGGCCGCGCATCGTCAATTGGTGTCCCACCTGCATGTCGGCCATCTCCGATCTGGAGGTGGAGTGGATCGAGCGCGAGGACATCCTCTATCACCTGGCCTATGACCTAGAGGGTGGGGGCCAGGTGGTCATCGCCACGGTCCGACCCGAGACCATCCTGGCCGACACCGCCATCGCCGTCAATCCGGAAGATGCTCGGTTCCAATCTCTGGTTGGGCGGACTGCGCTGTTGCCCCTGGTCGGGCGGCGCCTTCCCATCATCGCCGACGCGGCGGTCGAGATCGGCTTTGGTAGCGGCGCCCTCAAGGTCACCCCCGGGCACGACCCCCTGGACTGGGAGATCGGCATGCGTCACGGGCTCGACGTGGTCACCTGCATCCTTCCGAACGGACTCCTCCAGGCTCCGGGACTCCCCTATGACGGCCTGACGGTGGCGGCCGGCCGGGAGGCCATCGTGGCCGATCTGGATGCCCAGGGCCGGGTCCTGAAGAGGGAGCCGTATCTCCACCAGGTGGGGCACTGTGACCGCACCAAAGACGTCATCGAACCGCAGATTTCCGAGCAGTGGTTCCTGCGCATGGGAGAGCTCGCCGCCCGCTGCCTCGAGGCCAGTCGCCGGGGTGAGGTGCGCTGGCACCCGGCGCGGTTCGAGAAAACGTACCTGGACTGGCTGGGTGGTATTCGCGATTGGTGCGTCAGCCGCCAACTGTGGCTCGGTCATCGAATTCCCGTCTACACCTGCGCCAACGGCCACGTGTTCGCCGCGGTTGAGGAGCCGAGTGAGTGTGCGATCTGCGCCTCGCCCAACCTGGAAGCGGACAAGGACGTGCTCGACACCTGGTTTTCGTCGGCGCTCTGGCCGTTCGCCACCCTGGGATGGCCGGATCAGACCGCGGACCTGCTCAGCTTTTACCCGACCGGCCTCATCGTGACCGCCCGAGACATCCTCAATCTCTGGGTGACGAGGATGATATTCAGCGGCCTGGAGCTGACCGGCGAGGTCCCCTTTTCCGATGTCATCGTCCACGCCACCATCCAGGCCGCCGATGGACGGCGCATGTCGAAGTCGCTGGGCACCGGAATCGACCCCCGCCAGATCATCGATCGCTACGGAGTGGACGCCCTCCGGGCCTGGGCGGCTCAGGTGGGGATGTCGGCCCAGGACGTCAGATTCGACGAGAGTCGAATCGAGGGCTTCAGGCGCTTTGCCAACAAGATGTGGAACGCCACCCGCCTGGTTCTGGGAGCGCTGGGGAGCAGCGCGCCACCCCCGTTGGAGGCGGGTGCGGCCCTCACCATGAGCGATCGATGGATCCTCTCCCGGCTCCAGGACACCACCACCGCGGTCGACCAGGGCATCGCGGAATACGCGGCCGGCAGCGCCATCGGCGCCATCTACGACTTCGCCTGGCACGACTTTTGCGACTGGTACCTGGAGGGGTCCAAGGCGCGGCTCCGGGAAGGCGAGGATGCGGCCCGGTCGGTCTCGCTGCAGGTTCTGGACGTCGTCTTGCGTCTCCTCCATCCCTTCATGCCCTTTGTCAGCGAGGATTTGTGGCACCGTCTGCCGGGGGAGCGCGACTTTCTGGTCCGCAGCCAGTGGCCCCGGGCTGACTCGAGCTGGCACGATGAGGTGGCCGAGCGGGCGATGGCCCGCCTGATCGCCCTGGTGGACGAGATCCGTCGAGCCCGCCAGGCGGCCCATGCGTCGGCCCGTGGCGGGCTCCTGCGGGTGCGCGCGGGCATCGAGCAGGAGCTCCTGCCGGTGGTGGCCGATCTGGCCAGGGTGCGCCTGGTCGGTTCGATCGATGGGCCGCTGACTGAGTTGACCGAGGCCTCGGCCCAGGTTCAATTTCCATCCCAGACCCGCACTCCGGGCCTGGAGGAGGCCGAGCTGGGGCGTCTGCGAGACGAGATGGCCAAAATCAGCGCGCGCCTTGACAACCCTGAATTCGTGGTCAAAGCGCCGCCGCCCGTGGTGGATCGCCAGCGGGCGCGGATGGCGGAGTTGCGGGACGCCATCGAGCGCCTGACCACGCGCTAGGGCCGGGAGCACATGCCCCCGGCCTTGGCTCTGGCCTCCCCCGCGGTTCTGGTCGCGGGCGCTCTGGCCGTCCTCGTGGCCCGCGGTCGGATCCGCCAGGTCACCGCCGCCACGGCCTGGTTGGCGGTCCTGGCCGGCGTTGGAGGCTGGATCGCCGAGGGCCGGGTGCCGACCGACCTCGCCCTTCTGGCGGGCCAGGGGGCGGGGTCCCTGAATCTCGAGATGAACGCGGTGACGGTGACCTTCGGCCTGGCGGTGCTGGTTCCCGCAGCGCTCCTCTTCACCTTCCAGGAGCGCCGTCGCGACGAATCCATGCTCGCCCTCTGGGCCTGCGCGGCCGCCATCACATCGATCGAGGCGGCCGGTATCTTCGGCACCGCCCTGGCCCTGGGGGCGGCGGCGACCCTGCTCATGGTGATGATGGGTCCCCAGGATCGGGTCGGCCCCCGTGCGGTTTGGGGATCGCAGATGGCGGCCGGCCTGCTCCTGATCCTGGCGGCGGCTCTCCTGGCCAGCGCCGCCGGCACGTCGATCTATTCCGCCATCCCCTCCGGCGCCCTGTCGGGGGCAACCTTCGGCCTGCTGGCCGGGGCCGGCCTCCTGGTCTCCGGTCTGGTGCCGGGCCGCGGCTGGCCGGCCCAGGTCTGGCTGTCGCCGAAGCTGGCGGGGGGGGCGATGACCGTGGCCGTCTCGACACCACTGGGACTGAACCTGCTGGCGCGCACCTATTCCGCGGGTTCTGGCTCCTGGCCCAGCCCCTGGTTCCACCTCACGCTGGGCCTGATCGGAACCGCCACCGCGCTGGCCGCCGCGCTGCGCGCACAGGCCGCTCCCCAACGCCGGATCTGCCTGGCGGAAATGGTTCCTTTGAGCGCCGGCCTGGCCCTGGCGGCGATCGCGCTGGGTACTCCACTGGGGGTTGCCGCGGGGATCAGCGCGGTGTTCGCCACCGCCTCTCTGGCGGCGGTCCTGCCACTCCTGCCGGAATCCAATTCAGGTCTCGGTCTGCTCGGTCTGGCGGTCGCCGCGGGGGCGCCGCCAGGGCTCGTGTTCGGCGCCCGGCTGCTCTCCCTCGAGGCCGCCTTTGAGTCCGGTACGGTGCCTGCGCTGATAGCTCTGGTGGCCGCCTCCGCCTGGCTCCTGAGCATCGCCGCGCTGGCTCGCTGCGTCTGGTTGCCGGCCACCGATCCTCCCCGAGGCGTTCCCGATTCGCGCCTTGGCAGCGCCGTCGGTGTGGTGCTATCAGTCGCCGCCGGAGTGGTGCTGGGAGGGATTGAATCGGCCCTGGTGGTGCCGGCGACCGCACTCCTGGTGCGATTTCCACCGGGCGTACTGACGGGTGGCTGGGGTTTGGTGTCCACCGCCAGCGGTGAATGGCCGGCGCTCGAACTGGCCCTTCCCACCCTTGTCCTGGTGGCGCTGGCAGCCCTGCTCGGCGGGCCCCGCCTGGGCCACCACGGCGGCGACTCGGTCAGCCCCCTGCTCGGCTACCGCCTCCCCTCCGGAGTGGGTGCCCTGACCCGAGCGCGGAGCCGCCTGGCGGAGCTGGGCGGTGTCTTCGGGTCGGGCTCGATGGGCGCCGCTCTCGGCCGCTCCCAGCCCTGGCTCTGGGTGGTGGTGGTGGTCGTGCTGGCGATCGCGGTGACGCGCTGATGCTGATCCTGGAGGTACTGGCGGTGATCTTGGCCTGGCTGGGGGGGGCGGCCGTACTGCTCTCCTCTGGCCGGCGTGGGATCGCCCTTGGCATTGGGGCGGCCGGGCTCGGGCTGGGTCTGTCCGAATTCGCCGCCGGAGCCGGCGAGGAGGCGATTCTGGTCCTGCTCGGCGCCCTCCTGGCCGCCGGCCTGCGGCTTCGGGATGGAGGCCGGGGCTGGGGTACGCTGGGCCCCGGCAGCACACCGGGATTGATCTCGGCTCTGGCGGCCCTGCTGGGACCGCTGCTTCTGGCCGTCTACCTCCTGCCCGGACGGGCGGAGCCGGCGCTCCTCTGCGGGATGGTCGTCACCACCCTGGGCGCCATGAGCGTCATGGCTACCGGTGAGCGCCAGCTTTCCCTGGCCGGGGCGGCCCTGGTGGCGTTCGGCGTGGGGGCCATGGCGGGGCCGGAGGCGGCCATCTACGGAGCCGTTGGGGCCACCCTCGTCTCCATGCTCCCGGCCTCCGCCGCATCCCGGCCGCAGCCATGAGCGCTCTGGTCGTTGGCGTCACCTGGCTGCGCTGGCGCGGGCATCTGGCCGGCTACCTGCTGGCGGCGCTCGCGCTCGGAGGCTGGCTGGCAGCAGGGCCGGGTTTTGCCGTGGCCACCGAGCAGAGGGTGATGCTGGCCGCGCTGGCCGCTGTGCTGCTCCTGTTGGGACTCTTCAGCCCGTCCGAGCCCGGGCTGGGAGAAGTCCTCTGGGGCGGACTTCTGGGTTTGGCGCTGGTGGCGTTGGCGGTCAGCGGCCCGAGCCTGACCTGGTGGTCGGCGCTGGTGCTGGCGCTGGCGGCCGGATGTGCCGCCCTGGGTGCCGACGGGGGCTTTGCCGAGCGCCTCCGGGCCCCCGCCATCGGCGTCGTGATGATCGGTAGCGGTCAGATGCTGATCGCGGTCGGGGGCAACGTGGGCGTGGAGCGGGTCGGCGCCCTGGCCCTGGCGTTGGGCCTGGTCGCGCTGGCCGGCCTGGTGCCGTTCGGGTCCGAGATCACAGCGCGGGGGCCGGCCACGCCAGCCAGCCTGGCCTGGGCTGGTTTTCTGGGACCGGCCCTGGTGCTGGGTCTCGTCGCCCGCGTCCTGCCCCATCTCACCCGCGACGAAGCCGAGGTCTACAGCGCGGTGCTGATCGGCCTGGGACTGGTGAACCTCTTTGCTGGCGTGTTCGGGGCCTGGGGGTCGATCGATCCCTCGCGCATGTGGAGGTTCTCATTCATCGCCGACTGGGGCCTGGTGCTGGTGGGGCTGGGGCTGCTCAGCCCGGCTGCCATCGGCGTCGGCTACCTGGCCTTGCTGGGCATCGTGGTCGTCCGCATGCCCCTCTACCTCTGGTCGCGGCGGGCGATTGCAACTCCCCCCCAGGAGGGCCTGAGCAGAACCAACCTGCTGGTGGCTGCGGCGCTGGCGGGGGCGGCTCCGTTTGCCGGCTTCAGCGTGCGGCTGCTGCTGCTGCAGGCGGCATCATCGCTCTTCTGGCCGCTGGCGGCGGTGCTGGTGGTGGCCATGCTCTGTTGGCCGGCGCACGCCTTCCGGCTGGCCCGCTCGCTGGGTCGCCCCGACCCTCGCACCCGCTGGGGTTTTGGCCTGGTGCTGGCGGCGAGCCTGGCTCTGGGCGTGGTTCCAGGTCTGGTCCTCTCCCTGGGTGGTTACTAGCGATGTCCCTGCAGCTCCTGCAGAGCGCGCTCGAGGCGATGCTGATCGCCCCCGGCGCAGTGCTGACCGTGCTTTTCGGAGCGCTGATCGAGGCTCTGACGCGGGTTGCCCGCCGCCGCACGCGTTGGGGGCTGCCGCCCCTCCGCTCCTGGTCTGGCTTTGCCATCGTCTACGGCTTGGTCGCGGCCGCCCAGCTGTCGATGCCGCTCAGCCCGCTGTCACCCACCGACACCAACCTGGCCGTGGCGGCGATGGCCTTGGTGCTCAGCGGCTGGCTGGGCTGGCTGCCGAGTGGGTTGATCGCCGGCGCTCGGCGACTCCTGATCTTCCAGGCGCTGTGGCTGGTGGCGGTGATGGCACCGGGGGTGTTCGCGCAGAGCCTGCGACCGCAGACGGTGGCGGTCTTGCTGGTCGGGCCCGAACAGGGCATCAAGCTCGCCGCCGGCGTGCTCTACCTAATCTGCCTGCCCTTTCTGCTCGGCCTGGTGGGTGAGGGCGCGGTACTTCCCGTCTCCGCGCGTCTGTTCCTCTGGTTCCCATACTGCGGGCTCTTCGTATCCGAGCTCTTGGTCCCAGCTGGAGGGGGCTTGGCGGGAGCGGCCCGCTTTGTCGGGCTGAGCCTGCTGGTCGCCGCGCTGACCCTGGCGCTGGCAGCGGGGGCTGGTCTGATTGGAGCTGTGAGGCGGAGAGACAGTCGCCCTGCCGGGGGGCGAGTGCAAACCGGCGATCGGCTCTGAGGCGACCCTCTCCGTCCTGGCGGGGAGCGGCTCGGCGAGGACCCTTTGCTGTAGAATTCCGCCTCGTGCCTGCGCCCAGCGCTTCGCTGACGGCTGTCGTCGTGAGCGGCGGAAAACAGTATCGGGTGGCCACCGGCGACCGAATTTTGGTTGACCGGCTGACCGCCGAGCCCGGAAGCGAAATCGCCCTGGGCAAGGTCCTCATGGTGGCCGATTCTGATTCGCTCAAGTTGGCGGCCGAGGCTGCTGGCGTGGTCGTCAAAGCCCGGGTTCTGGGCCACCCCCGGGGGCCCAAGATCGACGTGCTCCGCTACAAGTCGAAAAAGCGGGTCCGCGTGCACCGTGGCGCCAGAGCGGACCTGAGTGCGATCGAGATCCTGTCGGTGGGATCCGGCGAGGAGAGGTCTGACGAGAGGTCCGGGGCAGAGGCGTCGAGCGCCCCGCCCCCGGCTCGGGCGAGGCGCAGTCCCAAATCCGCTGCTGCGACCGAGGTGACTGCATCGACGGAGGAGGATTCGGATGGCTCATAAAAAGGGTGGAGGCTCCTCGCGCAACGGACGCGATTCAAACGCCCAGCGCTTGGGCGTCAAGGTCTACGGAGGCCAGAGCGTTAACGCGGGGCAGATTTTGGTGCGCCAACGGGGTACACCGATCAGCGCCGGCACCGGCGTCGGGGTCGGCCGCGACCACACGCTCTTCGCCCTGATTGGGGGCAGCGTGGCCTATCAGCGGATGGGCCGGGACGGCCGCCGCGTCTCGGTCACCGGCGAGCCCTAATCGGGCCGGCCATCCGTTGATGGCGAGCGGTGAAAGGGATTCCTACGGTAGGTTCGTCGACTCCGCCTTGATTCAGGTGCGCGCCGGCCGGGGCGGGCGCGGGGCGGCCTCCTTCCGCCGCGAACCCTACGTTCCGCGCGGAGGCCCCGATGGCGGCGACGGCGGTCGGGGCGGTTCGGTCATCCTCACCGTGAGCTCCCAGGCGGTCTCGCTGGTGGCCTATCGCACCCCCCGCCTGCACCGGGCGGCTGACGGAGAGCCGGGCCGGGGCGGTCTCAAGTCGGGCCGCTCGGGTGCGGATCTGCGCCTCCCGGTTCCACCGGGGACGCTGGTCCTGGACGCCAATACGGGTGACGTCATCGCCGATTTGATGCTCGAAGGCGAGGAGGCGGTGGTCTCCCGCGGTGGTGGCGGGGGTAGGGGGAACGTGCACTTCAAGAGCTCCGTGCACCGCTCCCCCGAGTTGGCTGAGCCCGGCCGGGCCGGGCAGGAGCGGGAGTTGCGGCTGGACCTGAAGCTGATCGCGGACGCGGGCCTGATCGGAGCGCCCAACGCGGGCAAGTCCTCGCTTCTGCGCGCCATGTCCAACGCCACTCCCAAGGTCGGCGCTTATCCCTTCACCACCCTCGACCCCGAGCTGGGCGTGACCGAGCTGGCAGGGGGCAACCGGATGACTGTGGCCGACATCCCGGGGCTGGTGGAGGGCGCGGCGCAGGGGGTCGGATTGGGGCTGCGCTTTCTGCGCCACGTCGAGCGTACCCGGGTTCTGGTCTGCGTCCTGGACGGCGCCGCCGAGGATCCGCTGGCCCAGCTCAAGACCATCCGCCGCGAGCTCCTGGCCTATTCGCCGGTGTTGGCCGGGCGACCCCAACTGGTGGTGGTGAACAAGCTCGACCTGCCCGAGGTGGCCGCGTTGCGGGCCGGCGTGGGCGGGGAATTTCTCTGGTGCTCCGCCCTGACCGGGGAGGGCGTGCCCGAGTTGGTGACGGTCATCGAGTCCGCCCTGATCGAGGCGCCGGTGCCCGCCCGGGCGCCCGTGGCGCCGGTGACCCACCTCCCGCGCCGTCGCCGGCAGGAGCGGCCGCCGGTCACGGTGACCCGCCAGGGCTCGCTGCTGGTCCTCGCCGGCGAGCCGCTCGAGCGACTCCTGGAGCGCACCGACCTCAACTCCGCCCCATCTCTGGAGCGCTTCCAGCTGCGCCTGGACCAGATGGGCGTCAGCGAGCTCCTGGAGGAGGCGGGCGCCAAGCCGGGTGACAGCGTCCGGGTGGGCGAGGTTGAATTCGAGTTCCGCCCGTGAAACTCAGAGTTGGAATTGTGGGCGGCACGTTTGATCCCATCCACCTCGGTCACCTGGCCCTGGCGGAGGCGGCGCGGAAGTGCGCCGGTCTGGACCGCATCGTCCTCATCCCCGCCGGTGACCCACCCCACCGCGCCGACGCCATCGCCAGTGCCGGGGACCGGCTGGCCATGTGCCGGCTGGCGGTGGCGGGGCGGCCAGGCTTTGAGGTGCTCGACCTGGAGGTGCGCCGGCCAGGCCCGTCCTACACCCTGGAGACGGTCATGGAGTTGGTGCGGCAGCAGCCCGAGGCCGAATATTTCCTGGTCCTGGGCTGGGATGCGGCACGCGACATCCAGCTCTGGCGGGGCCCGGATTCGATCATGCGCCTGGTCCGCCTCGTCATCATCAGCCGCCCCGGCTGGCCCCCGCCGCTCCCGCCCGATCTGGAGCGGGCGGGAATCGATCCCGGCCGAGCCTTGATCTGCCGGACCTCCACGCCGGACATCGAGGCGACCGACATCCGGCGTCGGCTGGAGGTCGGAGAGCCGCTTTCGGGCCTGCTCGACGCGCGCGTCGCCGATTATCTCCGTCACCACCACCTGTATCCACTGAAATCGGCATAATTCGAGGTCCGTTGAACGATTTGGAACCAAAGGCGCTGGCCGATCTGCTGATGGGGGCGGCGGCCGACAAGCAGGCCTGGGATCCGACCCTGGTCGACCTTGAGGGTCTCACCACCGTGGCCGACTACTTCGTCATCTGCGAGGGCGAGACCGACCGCCAGGTCCGCTCCATCGCCGACGGCATGGTGGAGGCGGCTCGCGCCGTCAAAGCCCGGCCCCTGCGCGTCTCGGGCTATTCCGATGCGGCCTGGATACTGCTCGACTTTGACTCTGTGCTGGCCCACATTTTCCTGCCTGGGGAGAGGGCCTTCTACGACCTCGAACATTTATGGTCGGCGGCCGCCAAGGCCCGCAGCCAGGGATAAGGCTGCCCCCGATGCCAGCGAGTGCGTGCTGAATCGCACCGACAGGCTTCGCCTGGGAGTGGACCTGACCGCCTGCTGGCGCCCCCGCGTGGGCATGGTGACACTGGCCGTGGAGCTCGCCCGGGGGATGCTGGAGGCGGCCGACCTGGTTCTCTTCGCGAGCGGTGCCAGACCACCCGGTCTGGAGCAGGCGAAGGCCGAGTTCGTGCTCTCGCCGCACCGCCACGAGCTCTGGAACAAGCTCTCCTGGTTGCCTCGGGTGGAGGGACGGTGCGGTCTTGACGCCATGTTCTACCCCTACTGGCCGAGCCCTCCCCGGCGCTCGGCGGCGGCTCCCCCGTGCGCCATATTCGTCCACGACCTGGCCTTTCGCATCCAATCCGAGGCCGTGCCCTGGCAGCAGCGCCTCTACCTCGGGAAGCTGCTGACGCCCGCCCTGCGCGCCGCCGCGGTGGTCATGACGCCGTCCCACACCACCCGCCAAGACCTTCTCGAACACTTCCCGCTGCCCGGGCTGGAAAGGCGCGTGGAGGTGATCTACCCCGGTTGCTCGCTGACCGCCGTCGCCGCCCGTGGCGTCGCACCGGAACTGGGGCGGGGATTCATCCTGGCCGTGGGGTCGATCGAAAGGCGCAAGAATTATCGCCGTCTGATCGAGGCCTACCGGCGCTTGAAGAGCCCTCCCCCCCTGGTCGTGGTGGGCCGGAGTGGGTGGGGTTCATCGCGACTGCGGCGGGAGCTGGAGCTGGAGCCGGGGGTGAAGCTGCTCGGACACGTGGACGACGCCACCCTGCGCGGGCTCTACCAGAGCGCCGCACTGCTGGTCTTTCCGAGTTTGTACGAGGGATTCGGTCTGCCCCTGCTGGAGGCCATGGCGGAGGGACTGCCGGCTGTGGTCTCCGATGCCGGTTCGCTGGCCGAGGTTGCGGGCGGGGCGGCCCTCTTGGTGGACCCGCTCGATCCCCTCTCGCTGGCCGATGGCATGGAGAGGGTCCTGTCCGATCGCCAGCTGGCGGCCCGGATGACAGAGGCGGGCCGGGCCCGGGCGGCGGAGTTCGACTGGCAGAGCGCCAGTCGGCGGGCCTTTGCCCTGTTGGAGCGCCTGGCTGCCGGGCGAGCCGCCTGAATAGCCACTAGATTTGGATTGTGATCGAACCTGACGATCTGGCCAGGAAGCTGGTGGAGGAGCGCGACCGTGCCCGCCACGATCGGGATTTCGAATTGGCCGACCGTATCCGGGAACGCTTGGGCTCGCTGGGCTGGGTCGCCCTGGACGCACCCGACGGCACCCGCCTGGAGGCGCTGGCCGAGCGCAGTGCGGTTCCGGACGGCAAACCCTCTCAGCTCCAGAGTCCTGACCGGACCGACTTCTCGGTCATCCTGGTGCTCTACGGCTGGCCCGAGGACGTGCGCCGGATGCTCTCCAGCCTGGTCCGCGGCCGCCACCAGGTGGAGGTGATCGCGGTGGACATCTCGGAGCAGGGAATTCCTCCCCGGGAGCTTGGTCCACGCGCCCCCGGCGTCACCGTTCGCGTCCTGCGTCCCACTCGGCGGGGCGGACACGCCAGCGCCCTCAACGCCGCCATCCACCAGGCCTGGGGTCGCATCGTCTGCCTCATGGAACCCAGTCTGGAGTTCGGTCCGAACACGCTCAGTGAGCTCGACGAGGCGCTCTCAGACCCCCAGGTCGGCCTTGCCGGCCCCTTCGGGCTTCGCAACTTCGACGAACATCATTTCGAGCCCAGCGAGGGCGGAGCAGCAGACGCCCTGGAATACCTGCTCGCCTTTCGCCGCCGCGATGCGGCCCGGATCGGCGACATCGATCGCCGCTTTCGCTATTACCGCAACTTCGACCTCGATTTCTCCTATCAGGTGCGCGCCACGGGCCTCAGGATCAAGCTCATCGAGGCGAGCGGGATGGTGCGTCACCAACACCGCGTCTGGGAGTCGACCCCGGTCGCCGAGAGAGATCGCCTCAGCCGGCGCAACTTCAACCTCTGGATGGACCATTGGGTCAGAGCCAAATGAGAACGCTGCGCCTCTTCAACACCATGGGCCGCCAGGTGGTCGACTTCGTGGCCCTGAGGCCGCCCCAGGTCGGGGTCTACACCTGCGGGCCGACCGTCTATCGCTTCGCCCACATCGGCAACTTCCGCACCTACCTGATGGCCGACCTCTGGATCCGTACCCTCGAGTACTTCGGCTACCGGGTGACGCAGGTTCAGAACATCACCGACGTGGGCCATCTCGTGGACGATTCCGATTCCGGCGCGGACAAGGTGTTGGCCGCCGCCGCCGCCGAGCGCAAGAGCCCCGAGGAGATTGCCGCCTTTTACACCCAGGCCTTTCTCGACGACTCCGACCTGCTCCGAATCCGGCGCCCCGACCACATGCCCAGAGCCACCGCGTACGTGCCCAAGATGATCCAGCTGGTGCAGCGCTTGGAGGAGCTGGGGTACACCTACCGGATCGGAGGCAGCGTCTTCTACGACGTCAGCCGGCGCGCAGAATACCCCAAACTCTCCCGCAACAAGATCTCCGACCTGCGCGGCGGATATCGCATCGCGGTCGATTCCAACAAGCGCAACCCGGCCGACTTCCTGCTCTGGAAGGAGGCCGGTCCGCGACGGCTCCAGGTCTGGGATTCGCCCTGGGGTTTGGGCTTCCCGGGCTGGCACATCGAGTGCTCGGCGATGTCGCTGGACCACTTCCCCGGCGGCATCGACATCCACACCGGGGGGGTGGACCTGGTCTTTCCCCACCACGAGGATGAGATCGCCCAGTCCGAACCGGTTCACGGCGGTCAGGTGGTGAGCTACTGGATTCACGGTGAGCATCTGCTCATGGGGGGCCGCAAGATGGCCAAATCGGCCGGAAACATCGAGCGCGTCTCGAACCTGGTCGAACAGGGGCACGATCCCCTGGCCTTTCGCTTCCTGACCATGAGCACCCGTTACCGGAGCAAGTTGCGCTACACGCAGGAGTCCTTGGAGGCGGCCGAGCGGGGCTTGAACTCGATGCGCCAGCGCGCCGCCCGGCTGGATCCCGCCACCCCTCTCCTCTCGCCCCCCAGCCAGCGTTTCCAGCAGCGCTTTGAAGCCGCCCTGGCTGCCGACCTCGACCTTCCCCAGGTCCCGCCCCTGATTCAGGAACTGCTCCACTCCTCGGTCCCCAGCGGCGAGCAGCGTTGGCTGCTCGGGGACTGGGACCGGGTGCTGCAGATCGGCCTCCTGGAGGAGGCTGCGCCGGTCAACCAGCCACCACCCCCGGAGGCGGTGCTGGAGCTGTCGGCCCGCCGCGACCAGGCGCGGTCCAGCCGCCAGGCGAGCGGGGGGACCCAGGCGAAGCCGGCCTCGATCAGCACCAGTTTCAGCGCCGGAAGGCGGGCGAACACGCCCTCCACCACCAAGCTGGCCAGCACCGACTGGCAGGATTCGGCGTGGCCGACCATGTCTTCGATGTAGAAGCTCGGCCAGCCGTGGCTGCTGACCGGGTTGCCACCATTGCCGAAGGCGTGGATGCCCAC
>Ga0207933_1000791_pt1 | contig 27913 bp, 15 predicted proteins | sample NGESurdeep092012_4_FD_184488 | JGI IMG/M metagenome (GOLD analysis project Ga0207933, IMG submission 184488) | Arctic peat soil microbial communities from Barrow, Alaska - NGEE Surface sample F53-3 deep-092012 (SPAdes) | ecosystem: Environmental > Terrestrial > Soil > Wetlands > Peat ... | reverse complement strand
CGCTCGAAGCGCAGATGTGCGTCCATCCTCAGAATCGGGCGTTGCCCAATGTTTTCAATGACGGGAATCTGGCTGAACCGCTAATTGGGACGCGAGTGGGTCTAACCACACAACTGTAGGACGGGTCCCTGCGGAATGCGACTCCTTGAGCCGCCGATAACACAAAGCCCAATGAATCGGGTTTTGCGCCCAGATAAATCCTTGCGGACGCTGACGCAAGTAGGTGAATTGGTGCGGTCTCTTCTTCGGCTTCCAGTCGGCTGCTTATCGCTGATACAGGTTTCCCGTCAACAAACAGCCCACCTGCCCACAGACCATGCCGAAAATGCACGATACACACCAAAACGCTTGCATCTCCTGGCCACTTCATCTCGGGAACTGAGCGGAAAAGAGAAAAGCCTTCCCGATGAAGAGCTACGAAACCAGAGGAGCGAGCATCCCCTTCACGCGCCTTCGAGGTCAAGACTAAACCGACTGTCCCTCCCGTTCGGACCAAGCCTACGGTCCTGCGGAGAAAATACACAACCAAATCTACTTTGCCTGAGACATTTGGCGTAACGGTACGAAGGTACTGCAAGTAGTTGTCGCCAAAAGCAGAGCTAATCCAAGAGCCATGCATGAACGGAGGGTTGCCAATGATCGCATCAAATCCTCCGCCGTACAGGAATACTTCCGGAAATTCTACTGGCCAATGAAAGGGACGCTTTCCTGCTAAAGCCCTTCGTCCTTCGGCTTCTTGTTGCTCGAGACCCAATGTCACTGCACCAGCGAGCGCGTCGGGATTGGGCTCGAAAGCTGTGGCAATCAGAAGGTCAGCTGCTGCCCGAAGCCGGCGTGTTTTCTGCAGCGCCGCATCCAGCAGTCGTTGTTGGTCAACTGGGTGGTACTGCATCTTCATGAGCCCTTCGCGTTTGTCGGCCGCGAACGCCAGATCGTCAGCAAAAAGAACGGTCTGGGTCCCCTCTCCGCTGATGCTCCAAGTGGAAAGCTGTTTGAGATCGATTCCCAGTAATGAATCACCGCAGCGAATCGCATGGTCGAGGAAAGTGAAAGGTCTGTTGCGCTGCAACGTCAGCAGCCACAGCGAGAGCTTCGCCATTTCGACAGCCAGTGGGTTGCGATCGACCCCGTAAAGGCAACGCTCCACCACAATGCGCAGAGCGTATAGTCCTTGCTCCTCCTGGCTCGACGGAATTAACTCTTCCTCGGGCAGGCCTAAAGAAGCGTCGCCGTAGGGCGTGATCGAGATACCGGCACCATGTTTTTTCTGCACTTCTTCCCACGCTTCCATCAGGCGTGAAGACAGAAAGCGAGCGGCAGCGACGAGAAAGGCGGCAGATCCGCAGGCGAAATCACAGACCTTCAGACTGAGGACCTGCGCGGCAGATTTCAGTACCCACTTTTCGGGTGGCAGACCCTCGGCGGGACCGACATACACCTGAGGAGCCAGAGCGTGCTCGACCACGGATTCGGTGAGTGTGCGCGGCGTGTACTGCGTCCCAGTCTGGCGCCTCGTCGTTCCCGCCGTTACATACAGACTCCCGGCAGAAATGATTCCCGGATCGCCGTTATCATCGCGACGAACCAGGGCAGCGAAGTGGTTGACATGCTCCCAGTCCGGCCAGCGGAGGGGATCGTTGATCGAAGTATCTTTTAGCGACTTCTCAATCGCCTTCGCTGTGCGTCCGGTCTCATCCGCGAGCCAGTCAATGAACCCGGACTGTTCGCTCCGCCGCTGGAGTTCCGAAAGCGTAATGTCTGGTGCTTCCTTACCTTCGAGCGACAGAACGATCTCTGTTGCCCGCCGGACCGTGTGGTCCAGCAGGCCCTCATAGACGTGGCCGATCTGTTCGATGTCGAGAGCGCGGAAGCTCAGGCGCCGCTTCTCCCACCCGCCGGGCACTCTGATTTCTAGGAACTGGAGCGCCTGGAGCAGGTGAAGTACGGTCCGATTATGTATTGGACAGGGCTGCGCTGCAGCCTTGTGCCAGTCGGTACCGGCCTTCCGTTCTTCGAGGAACGGGAACCGATCCGGGTCGAACAGATCGCCACCGTAGGCCGGAAGTGAGGCGAGATCATGCTCGACGCCACCGTGTACGGCACGGAAGGTGGCGAGCAGCCGGGGGAAAGCGTCGTAGCGGCGCTCGAGAACTTCTTCGCCGAGGCGATCCGCAGCTTCGCGCAGTTGATCGTGGAGGGTGGAGACCGCGTAGTTTTCCCGGTAGACCGGGTTGGTCATGGGCAGCAGATCGCGCTCTTCCGCGAAGAACAGGAAGACCAGCCTCATCATCAGGAACAGCGCGGCTTCGTAGACGTGCTCTTCCGGGACTCCTGCCAGGAGGGAGCGATCGCTTTCGCGATCTGCCCGGTCGAGCGCCGAGACGAACATCTCGACGGCCCTGCGGACCTGTCTGCCCAGCGTTATGGATACTTCCTGCTGATTCTCGAGGCTCCGGCGATACAGACCTTCTATGGCTTGTTCCGGCGGACGGTTGAAGAGGGCGTCCGAAGAAAGGAAATCGCAGAAGGCTCGCAGGGTCAGTCGTTCGTCAAACCAGAGTTCGGCCCTGAAATCGGCGAAGCCGGTTGGTTGACCGGGCTCTGCATAAACGAGCGTGAATCGTTCCCCGTTGGTCACCAACCCGACGGGGATACGCGTGGCGTGAAGCAACTCCGCCATGCGTGTGGCGCATGTGGCGTTCCAGGTGGTCGAGGCCGGGCGGCGATCGGGCGGCTGGTTGGGCGCGAGGATGGAAATCAAGAGGCGCGGTTTGCCGGCATCGAGCAGGACAGCGTCGGGGCGAAGCGTTTCATGATGTTGTGCGACCGTATGGGTCAAATTCTGGGGAATCGCGTTGTCCTGGGCGATCCATTCCGCGGGCCAACCCAACATCGTCTGGAATACCGCGCCCAGCCATTCGCGCTGTGCCGGACTGACGAAACCCTGCGATGAAGATCGGGCGACTCGCCACTCCTCGTAGAGTTCCTTCAATTCGCGGGTGAGGGCGGGAGAGTCTTTGACCAGCCCTTGCGGGAAGGTTTCTTTGAAAACCGGAAGGCTCAGGAACGGGCCCGAGACTTCAATCAGCTTCAGCAATTCCGCGTATTCGCTGGCGGCAGACATTAGACCAGTCCCTCCGGGACGAGGAACGTCACAGCGACCGGGAAAAGGCGTGGCTGGGGTTCGGCGTAGCGCTCACGGATCGTTCTCGTTTCGCGATCGATCTCTTCGGGGAGTTCCACGAGACGCGCGGCCAGGGCCTCGTGATTGTGCTGGTCCTGACCACGTTCGGCCTCGGTGAACAGAGACAACTGGAGGTTCGGCGGTCGCTGGAGTTCCGACCGGATCGCCGCGTCCAGTTCAGTCAGCACTGCCGTGATCTTCTTAATCTCGTCCTCAGCTCGGTCGGCCAGTTGTTTCCGAATGGACTCAGTGCGTTCTCTTCCGCGGGCATCGACCGCAGCCATCAACGGCCGGCTGAGTTGGGGCCAGAGGGCCTGCAGCCGGAGGCGGACCGATTCCGGCGGTTCGGTGTTGGTTCCAAGTGCGAGGAATTCGTTCGTCTGCGTGACGTTCCACCGCTCCAGGCGGGCCTCCTGGATGGTGCCGCCCGCAGAAATCAGTTCTTCGTGCAGCCGTAGGCTGTCGCTCGAAACAACGGTCAGGCGGGCATGAGCCAGAACAGCCGGCGCGCGAAGCAGTCCACGCGGGACGATCCGGGCGGTCACGCGGTGGATCTTCTGGCGATCAGCAGGAGCCCAGACTTCGGACCGGAGAAGCCGCAAGCATCGCTGAACCAGCCGGTGGTTGAGGTGTGCAAGAACCACATCGTCGCGGTCTTTCACCGCGTCAGTGTCGAACGTAATCGGACGCTGTAGTTGAGTGTGAGGGTGCAGAAGGCCGGTAAGGCAAGGCTGCCAGGAAGGATCTGAAAACCTCGGCACATGGTGGACACGGAGACCATCTTCAAGGGTCGCCGGAATCAGCTTCGGCTGTCGTGCCAGTTCGAGGGCGATACGCACCACGGCTTCGATGTTGGCGGAGGTGACGTGCAGTGCGCGGCGGGTTTCTTCAAGTTGATCCGAGTGTTTGCGTGAAAGCTCCCGTATGTTCTGCTCGAAGCGTAGAAGCCTTTTGACCGGCTCATTTTCCCGCTCGGCCCGCGACGTGTCGAGGCGTTTCCGCTTGCCAAGCATGGCCTCTTCTACCTGCTGCGCGATGACCGGGCCGACTTTGCCGAGGTCTTCGCGGATTTGCTGAATCTTCTTTGCTGCGCGGTACAGGAACTCGAGGTCCGCGGCGAGCGAACTCCCCGAACCTTCCGCGTGTTCCGATTCCTCCCGGAAATCCGACGCGACGAAGTGATAGACGTTGACTTCTTTGGAGCGCTGGCCGTGACGGTCGATACGCCCGTTGCGCTGTTCGAGCCGGTTCGGGTTCCACGGAATTTCAAAGTGGATGAGGCGATGGCAGTGCCGCTGGAGGTCAATGCCTTCGCTCGCCGCGTCGGTTGCGATGAGGATGCGGACCGGGGCTTCTTTTGGATCGAACTGGAACGCTGCTTTGATGCGCTCCCGGTCGACCGAATCCTGCGCGCCGTACAGCAGTTCCAGCCGTTCACCTACTTTGAAGCCACGTACCGCCAACTGGTCATGAAGCCATTTCTGGGTGTCCCGATACTCGGTGAAGATAATGACGCGTTCCTCACTCCAGTGGCCACCTGGACGGACGATGGAACCGAGCCAGTCGATCAACTTCCCGGCCTTGCTGTCGAGTTGGGCGGCGGCACGTTCCGCCCACGCGGCCAAATCGTTCAGGAGTTCGTCTTCGGATTTGGATGGCGGTCGGAACGCGCGGGCCGCTGCTTCCAGTGCTTCCGTCTCGGCTTCCTGCTGTTCGTTCTCGTCTGCAAAGTCCTCTTCGGCCTGGTCAAAGATCCGTGCGAGCGCCCCAGTAGACCGAGTGAGGTTTTCATAACGCGCAGACTTCCGGAGCGAGGCGCGGTGCCGGTTGAGGGTATTGAGGAACGCCTGCGGCGACGAAAACAGTCGCTTTTTCAGCAGCTTCAAAACAAATTCGGTGGCGAAGCGTTCCGGGTTGTCGCGGTACCCGGCGGCGCGCAACTTCGCATACTCAGCGAGCAGGGCGTGGGTGCGCTTCTCCTCGTCCGTGTAATCCACCGGGATGTGTTCCAGGACCCGGCGAGGGAATTTGTCGGTGTTGTCCCAATCCTTGATTTCGCTCTTCAGCCGCCGGACCATGACGGCGCGCAACTGGGCAGGGTCCGGATCGAGCGTGCGGGCGAAGCGCTGCCGATCAAGCAGTTCGAGAAGGGCTGTGAAGCTCTCTTTGTAGCCGTTGTGGGGCGTCGCCGTGAGGAACAGCTTGTGCTCGAAGTGATCGCTGATTTCCCGGAGGGCCTGCGTCCGCTGGGAATCAAGGGCGTAGTTTCCGGTTCCGCTTGGGGCAAGATTATGCGCTTCGTCCACAATGAGGATGTCGAAGTCGCGGAGTCCTGGCTGTCCGCCTGCGTGGGCGACGGCTTCCCGGAAGACCCTGAGTGGGTATTCACGCTTCAGGTAGTCCATCGATGTGATCAGGCGGGGGAAGTGCGTCCATGGATTCGCATAGAGCCCGCGCTCACGCCGGAGCTGTTTCACAAGCGCGCTATCGACAATCCGAAATTCGAGGCCGAACTTCTCCAGCATTTCGTCACGCCACTTGATTTGTAGCGGGGCTGGGCAAACGACGACAACCCGGTTTGCGCGATGACGAAGCATCAACTCAAGAACGACCAGGCCCGCCTCGATTGTCTTTCCGAGGCCGACATCATCGGCGATCAGGAGATTGACGCGAGGCATCTGAATCGCCCGGACGACTGGATCGAGCTGGTAGCTTTCGGTCTCAATTCCACTTCGAAACGGTGATTGAAGCTGGCGGGTGTCGGCAATGGACGCCGCACCCCACCGGACTGCGTCCAGAAATGCCTCAAGATGTGCAGGCTGATCGAAGCCCCGCGGCTCCGGTAAGGCCATTTTCTCGATGGCTCTGGCACCCGGTTCCAGTTCCCAGATGACCTGCAGATCCTCGCCGAGGGAGTCGTCTTCTATCGAAGTCAGGCTGACAAGATGCTGCGGCGGAGTGCCAGAAGGGACGCGCGCCATGGTGGCGCCACGACGTACGTCTGTGACGACGTAGCGCCGCTGCCGAACGACGGCGAGTTGACCCTGCTCTGGCGCGGACGTTTCCACTGGTACTACGCTATATCAGACGACTCCGTAAGTGGACTTTCGCACAATGAAGCTCTCAATTTGGGGGGAACAAGGATAGTGCCGACGCTTTTCCAGCACGGTGACATCGTTGTCCGCCGCAACAAGCGCGACGAGCGGGGAACTATACGCGGGGCCGCGCTGCCGATCGGCGGGCGTAACTACTACCGGGTGCTTTTCCCGAGCAGCCCCGGCCCGCTTCAGGTAGCAGAGAGCGACCTCGACGCCGTGAAGCTGGAAATGTCGCCAGAGGATCTTCTCTTGGACGGTGAGTTTGGCGACAAGAGTACCTTTTCGCGGTTGCTGACCTACGAACGGTTACAGCACCCTTTGCAGGACACGCTTTACTCGCTGCGGGCCAGCCGAACCGAATTCCAGGCGTATCAGTTCAAGCCACTGCTGAAGTTCCTCCGCTCCTCGAAACAGCGCCTGCTTTTGGCGGATGAAGTCGGCCTGGGAAAGACGATTGAGGCAGGTTTCATCTTGTGCGAAATGCTCGCGAGGCATCCTCACACTTTCCGGCGGGTCCTCATCGTGTGCAAGGCGTCACTCTGCTTCAAATGGCAGATGGAAATGCGCAAGCGCTTTGACCTGCGATTCGATATCTGGCGGGCGGGGGAGTTGCGGGAGTTTCATCGCCGCTACCGGGAAGATGAGGATCTGGAACTGCGAGCGATCTGCAGCCTCGAGTCCTTCCGGAATACAGGCGTTATGCAGGACTGGGAAGCGGTGCCGCCGCCTCTCGACGTCCTGATCATCGATGAGGCCCACCACCTCAAGAACTCGGAAACCAAAGTCCACAAGGCCTGCCGAGTCGCCGCGGAGGCGGCCGACGCCGTCCTCGCACTCACGGCAACACCCATCCAGATCGGTTCCCGCGACCTTTTCAACCTTCTGTCACTGCTCGACGAAGAGGAATTTGCCTCGTTTCAGTACTTCGAGGCGTGCATGTTATTCAACAGCCAGATTGTCGCTGCTGAACAGAAAATCGGCCGGCAGGACCCTGACCGATTTGAAGCCGCGCACAAGATACTGCAGGATCTTGGTGAGAATAAGGTCGAAGTTTTCACGAAGACCTGGCAAGCTGCGAACTTCCGAACTAACCTCGCAGATCTGGCGCAAGGATGGGCATCTGTCAGCGAGGCGCTCCGTCAGCACCCGCTTTACGAGGAGACTCTTCGGCTATTGCGCGAATCCGATCCTGCCGACCGCCGCGCGACCGTGGAGATACAGCGCAATTTATCCGAACTGAATTTTCTCTCCCGTATTTTTAGCCGCACGCGGAGGCGGGATGTTCACCAGGGGTCCGAGCGGCACGCGCGCGTTGTGGAGATTCACATGACGCCCGCAGAGCAGGGCTTGTATAAGGCTGTCATCAATTTCGTCCGGGAAACCTATCGTCGCGCCGGCAAGGATACGGCGTTTCTGTTTGGCCTGATGATGCCGCAGCGACAGTTGGCAAGTTGTATCCCGGCAATGGTCGAGCACTACCAGTCGCAGGTCGGAGCGGACACCGAGGGCGGCCTGGAAGCTGAGGTGTCCGATGCCGATTCAGAAGACTGGACCCTCCAAAGCAACGATTCCGCCGATGCCCGTGGCGAAGAACTCCGCAATCTGATCCGGCAGTGGTACCAGGATGGCCAACCCGACAGCAAGTTCAAAGCGCTAAGAGAAAGCCTGGACCACCTTCAGGTGGAACAGCCGGGTGAACAGGTTGTCATTTTCAGCTACTTCAAGAAGACGCTGACTTATCTGTCCAATAGACTGGGCGCTCTCGGCTACTCCAACACAGTGATCAGCGGGTCTTTCTCGCCAGAAGAACGCGAAAAGAGGATCGCCGGTTTCCGCGAAGGAAAATACCAGATTCTGCTGTCCAGCGAGGTTGGCAGCGAGGGTCTGGATTTCCAATTCTGCCACATCCTGTTCAACTACGACTTGCCCTGGAATCCCATGGTTGTGGAGCAACGGATCGGCAGACTTGACCGATTCGGCCAGAAGGCGGAGAAGATTCTCATCTTCAACCTGTCCGCTCCCGGCACCATTGAGCACGAGATTCTCACCCGGCTTTACAAGCGAATCAATCTGTTCGAATCCTACATCGGTGATCTGGAAGCGATTCTGGGGGCGGAGATCACGAACTTAACCAGAGATTTGTTCGATCCGGATTTAACGGATGAACAAAGGAAGGCGAAGATCGACCACGCGGGACTGTTACTTGAGAAGCGGAAGGTCCAGTTCGCTGAGTGGGAAAAAGAAAGCCCTCAGTTCATCGGGCATGACGAGTATTACCGGCAGGAGGTGGATCGCGCCGAAAAGCTCGGACGCTTCATCAGCGCCGACGACCTCGTGGTGTTCGTGAAGGATTTCATCAGGAATTTTGATCGGCGCTCCGAGTTGGTGGAAGAGTCGCCCGGCGTGTACCAGTTTGATGGAGGCGACAGGCTGTACCAGTTCATCCTGCGGCAGCCGGAAGACAGCCTGAAAGCGGAATTCTGCCGTCTGCTGTACCTGAAGACATTGCGCGTGACTTTCGACCCGGAGGTTGCTGAGAAGAACAGGCAGGTCTGTTTTATCCACCTGCGGCACTTTTTCATCCGGGCCATCGTAGATGAGTTCCGGCGAAATGAAAACCAGTTCCATTCCGTGGCTCGGGTTCAGTTGACTGCCTCAGACACTCTCCCCAGAGGGGAGTACCTGTATTTGCTGGGGCGGGCAACGATCCGAGCTGCGCGCGAGCAGGACGCCTTGCTGCCGGTCATTGTGAATGCAAGCTCGCTCGATATCCTCTCTGAAGACGCTTCGGAACTTTGTCTCGGCCGCATGGTAATTGAAGGGGCTGACATGCCCGTTCCCTCCATTGACCCCGAGATTCTGCAACAGGCGTACCAGACGGCGCAGACCGTTCTGGTGGAGCGATTTAATACTCGGCGTGACAGCGTCGAACGGCTTAATCAGGCGTTCGTCGGCGCGCGGATGGCCAGCGTCACCGAATCCTACAGGATGAAGATCAGCAGGAAGAATGTCCTCCTGCAAAACGCCCGCGCACGACAGCAGCAACTCTCCTACATCAGGATGCTTGAAGGCACAATCCGAAGGCTAACTGACGAGCAGCAGATTCGGCAGGCTGAGATCGAGAGCCTGCGATCAATCACGGCTGAATATACGATTAAGGCGGCAGGCGTGTTGTTCGTGGAATAGGTTTGAGGTTTCAGGAGACGCGGATGAAAGGATTCTTCTCCAAGCTGGGTTATCTGTGGGCGGCGCTCACGGACGCAAAGGGCCGACGACGCTCCCAGCCTCCGAGCTCCCACCCAACACCCGTCTCCAGTTCGCAGAAGCAGCCCGGCCCTCAGGCGCAGCCCGTCTCCCGGCCGCAACCTTCGGCGGCACCTAAGGCCGCCGTACCCGAGAAACAGACTCCCCCGCAGAAGAAGCCAACTGAGAAGCGTCCGCTCCGCCGATACGAACGGACATTGATTGTCGGAGTTGACTTCGGAACCAGTTCGACGAAGGTTGTCTGGCAGGACCTCAGCGAGAACTATTTCGAGTTGTTTCGATGGCGGCCGGACCTCAAGGGCCTTGAGTCGGTCCTGCTCCCTTCCACCGTATGCGTTCGTGGCGATGCACTCGTCTTCGGCAACTCCGCCCCCCGTGAAGGGGACGTTTGGTTACCTTCGATTAAACTCTGCGTCCTTTGCCGCCGAAATCCATCCGTCTGCCGGTGTGACGGTTCGATTGCAAAATGCGGACAGATACAGCTACCCGGAACAGATACTCGAGTGCCTGCTGCCGTTCTTGGGTGTTTGTTTCTCGCTCACGTGTTTCAACAGGTGGAACAGCGCCTGAAGCAGACCTTTCCGAACGACGACGTCGTCCTCATCTGGAATATTGGGTGTCCGATGGACCACCTCGACGCAGTCGATAGCAAGTCCTCTTGGGAGAAGATGGCTGGCGTTGCGATGGAACTGCGCGGGCGAGTGTCCAATCCAGCGGAAACGGCGTTGCTGCGTGAGGCCAGCGAGCTCATGCGCACGTTTACGCCGTCAGCAGACCGCAACTTCCTGATCCAACCCGAGGGCATGGCTGCTGTCAAGGCTTTCCTGGAGTCGCCGCGAGGTCCCGAGGAGAAGACCTACGCCATTGTCGATGTAGGCGCTGGAACGACGGAAGTGTCCTTCTTTTTCAACGGAGGGATGAAGCCGAGCTACCTTGCCGACTCCACAGAAGCGGTAGGCGGCGGCAAGTTCGACATTGAGCTGGCCGAGGTGTGGCGCTGCGACGTCGAAACAGCACGACGCCTCAAGGAGCAGGGGGGTGGGCAAATCCCGGAGGTTCCCAGCGTGGGGGCGATCCGCCGCCAATACGACATGACTTGCCGGAAGATTCTGAAAGAGCGGAAGCTGACAGCCAGAGCGAATAAGCGCTTCGACCTTTTTGTCATTGGCGGTGGCGGACGCCTGCCCGTTCTTCGTGATTCGTTAACCAGGTGCCAGCTTCCCGGCGATTTTGTTCGGGAGCACACGCGGCAACTCGCGCCGCCGGCGAGCCTGCGAAATCGAGCGGACGTGGAAGCGCATTACGATCTCCTCGCAAATGCCTGCGGACTCGCGAGCTCACTTGACTGGGAATACTATCCGCCGCGGGAAGTTCCGCCGCTGCCTCCACCACCAAGTGGACTGAAACGCGATCGAGACGAGCTGTATCCGAAGTAGGCCGTCAGTTTATTGGATAAACTGCTGCGGCGGAGGACCGCATTATGCGGCCCTCCGCGTAGGTCCCGACTCCAGCTGGAGACGAAGTTTGGAAATCGCTCCCTGTTTGATCTGAGAGACGCGGCTTTCGTTGACGTGCAGTTCAGCAGCGACCTCGCTGCTCAGCCAGCCAAAGTCGTAAAGCAATCCGATCACGCGATCCTCTCTCGGGGAGAGGCATCGACGAGCCTCTCGAACTTCGGAGCGAATCATGAATGCGGGCTGGGCCGCGGAGGCCAGGCACCGTACCGGGATCTGATCCAGGCTGACCGTCGCGGGCGGAGTCCCGTAGCCTGTTGCACTGAGGGCGGGTGCGGACGCACGAACGCGCCGCCGTTCGGTTCGGGAAAGCGGGTCTTCATCGCGAAGGAAATCCTGCATCGCTCCCCAGATTCTGTGCTGCGCGTAGGTTCTGAATTTCAGGCCACGGGTCTGATCGAAGCGGTCCACGGCCTGAATCAGGCCGATCATGCCGGCGCTGGCCAAATCGTCGAATGCGACGCACGGCGGTACGCGGCGGTGGAAGTTTCTCGCGATTCTGTTTACAAGATCGAGATCACGAAGGATTGCAGCGTCTCGGGCTGCGCCATGGTTCGGAATGCTTTCGGTGTTGTTGCGGAGTTTCATTTTCGGTCCTTTTCTGCCCGTCTTGTTCGGGGCAACAAACAGCGAGCGGACCTGCTCCCGAAGACTCCACGAGCGGAGGGGGATCACCCACTCGCCGTTGTGACTTGAAGCATCGTTTGGCCGTTTTGGCCACGCGATGCTTCCGGTCCGGCGGCGAAAGTGCTGTGGGAGCCCGCGACGGGCGCGGGGGCGGCCATTAGGCCACCTCCTGCCGTTCGCCTTGGGCAGCCGCTGGCTGCTTGTGGCTGCGGTCGAGCTTCAAGATGGACGTGACCCGGATCTCGGTGACGGTCTTCCTGGCTTCGTCCTTGACATACTCGCGAGTGCGAAGTTGACCCTGGATCTGGACGTGATCGCCTTTTTTCAGCGTGCTGGCGAAGGCGGTCTGGCGCCCGAAGACAACGGCGCGATACCATTCCGTTCGCGAAGCCCATTCGCCGCTTTCGCGATCCTTCCAGGAACTCCTGGTCGCCAGCGAGAATGCTGCGAAGCTCGTGTTGTTCCTGGTCGTTCGGGTGTCGGCATCACCGCCGAGGAATCCGGTTAAGGTCACGTTATTGAGGTACATCTGTTTTCTCCTTCTGCCCGCCGTTCCCGGTCGGGGCACGCAGAAGGCAAGCGGTGACGCTCCCAAACGAGCTGAAGCGCATTGTTGGGGGGACCGGACAGGATTCCGGCGAGCGTAGCGAACGAACTCGAAGAGCGGAATCCTGGCTGGGGGGGCCGACAAAGCAAGCGGAGGCGAGTGCCGGGCGCGGCCAGGCCGTCAGGCCGTCAAGCGCAGCCAGTGCCCGACCTGGACGGAAGCAGACGGAGAACAGCAGTACCGCGTGGCCGCCCTTGGTTGCTGGGGTGAGTTCGACGCGTCGGCCAAGACTCAAAGGCCGCTGACTATGGCGATCATGGGAAGGTTCGCGGGCCGGGATAGGTGTGAACGAAGCTGCCGGTTGTCCAGTTCCGCTTGCCGTCGCCGCTTCAACTCAGTGGACAGATCGGAGAATCGCCTCGTGAGTACGCTTGTGGACTTGAAGCCCAGCCGTTGCGCAACGTCCTTCAGCGATGGAACCGGAGCTTCGGCCAGCGCTGCACGCAAGGCACTCTCGATGGCCGCCCCTCTCTGCCTCCGATGCTGGCGATTGTTCGCGATGACGGCCTTGCGCAGATCGTGGAAGCCTTTGTACAAACGTCTTTTGTTGCGGAGGCCGATAGACTCCGCCAACGACGACAGGCTGATCGGGCGGTCCTTGAGGAGCGCTTCCGATAGAGCCTGCTCGATACGCTCGCGAGGAATCGGAACGGTGACAGGGGCGGAGGAAAGCTTGAGATTCGCGCGCCTCTTGCGCATGATCGCCTGGCAGAGATCGCGAAAACGGAACTGCAACGGCGCGACCGAAAGATAGCCCAACCGCGTGGCGATCTCGGCAAGTGACGGTGGCACATCTTCGCGACAGGCGGCTTGTAACGCAGCCTCTATCGTTGGCCCGTCCACTCGATAGTGGGCGTGCACGGGATGGCTGATGACGCGTGGTTCGACAACGATGCGCTCCGTCAGCAGATCAAGCATCGAAGTGTTTTGGTGAAGTGATAGAAGAACCAGCGAGTCCATACGCGGGGCGTTATCTTTCGTCCAGCCGCGAATGTTTCCACGCTCAACGATGGCGTGGACCTGTCGGCAGCGTCGAAACGTGCGCATATTCTCGCGGAACCGGTCGAGGCCGAATCCGCCTGGAAGGCGGGGACTTGCGGCCAGGAGTTCGCCTGCCATCCCGGCGATGCGGACGGACTCACTTCGATCATTGATGGCAGTCTGCGTTGCACGTCCCAGCCAGGCCTGACATCGCGAACAGTAGCCGGGCCGCATCCTTGGTGCGAAGACGTACTGCTCCTTCGTACATGAGGGACAGATCGAGTCGAGCGGGCAGCCATGCACCGGGCAGGCAGTGACGACCTGGAAGGTCCATAACAGCCGGTCATAGACCTGTTGATCCGCCAGCCCCGGCGGCTTCCCGTAACAATAAGGACACCACGCGCGTTGCGTGCGAAGAAGATGGACACAGGAGATGACCTTCGACCAGGGCAGAAGCGTGAGAAGATCCAGTCCGCGCATGCCCGTCAGCCGTTCGAGCACCGAAACCCAGGCGCGGGCGCGCTCACCGATGCCGTTGAGCGGGAATGCGTCGATGAAGAAGGCTGTAGGCATCCTGGAAGGGACACCTCCTATCGATGCGCCTTTCGTACACGGAACCCGCGTCAAGAGTTCAGCGTTGACGAGCACGCCGGTCTCGACCGCGTGTGCCGCCGCGAGGCGTGTGATGTAACCGGTGAAGCTTTCGACAACCGCCGTCCCAACGCCAATCGGCGGCAACGAATACAGGTAGCTGCACGGTGCTGGGACGAGCGGTGTCGTCTTCCAATCACCGTAAACAGCGGCGCTATGCATAGGCTGCTACAGCTTCTTCACGAATCGGATCGCGCTGAGGGCTGCGCTGGCCGACTTTAACGGCCCGGCGGTTTTGCGCCGCTGGGTTCCGAACGGCGGGTGCGATGTGCTGTTCAAGCCCAAGTAGCGTCCGAAAACGAAGCTTTGCATCTTCGGAATCGTTGAGCCGCGTCTCGCCTTCGCGCGATTCCGCAAGAATCTTCTCGCACTGTGAGATCGAAAGAGCTGTCGCCTCCAGGTGGTCACGAGTTAGCGACGCCGCGCCATGCCGAATCGCCCGGACGCTGGCGCGCACCAGCCATTCTTTTAAAATGCCGACGCAGCCGACGGAACGTTCATAGAGGAACTCCCACATCGCTGGCAGGTCTGTGCTCTTACTCTCGAATGGAAGCTGTTTCTGGAATGTGAGTAGCACGCTCTGAAAAACCTGCCGGTCCGCGGCGGAGTCGGCTCGATAGCGTGGGAAGTGAAGATCAAGGCAGCGGCGGCTCAACTGAGCGCTGAGATTGCGGAATGGCAAAAGCTCGTAGGTGCCCAACAAGACATGCACTGTTCCCGTCCGGTTGGCTATCGCTTTCATGACGTCCAGTTGATCGGAGAGTCTTCGGCCAGAAGCAACCCGTCCCAGGTGTTGTGCCTCATCGACGAACACCACCGGTGGACGGCGGTGACGAAGTGCCTGTTCGGCGGCATAGCTCAAGTCGGTGTCGCCCACGATGGTTGCCACCGGCGTCGGCGCGTTGGAAATGGCGCGCATGGTCTTCGCGTGAATCAGTGGCTCGTTCATGGCGGTCAGCAAGCGGCTAAAGTAGTCGCGCCAACGAAAGCGCCCAGTGTGCGGCGGTGGGACCTCGACGCTGACAAAGGGCAGCCGGCCGGAGTCGGGCGGTACCTGCTGCAACAGCAGTTGCTCCACCTTCGCGCGGAGCGTCGTCTTGCCAACGCCGGTTGGGCCAAGCACCATCACCAATGAGCCAGGGGTCGCGCCTTCAATGGCATCCACCAGTTCATCGCGGGCCGCCACCAGTCGTGGATGCGCCATGGTGAAGTTGCGGAACTGATCCAACCGTTCAGTTCGTTGACGGGCGTTAGCGTCCAGCGTCATCACATCTCCCCATAGGTAACGAAGTCCGCGGGTTGTGCCGGTAAGAGTGCGGGTCCGGGAATCTCTGGCGTATCCGGGAACGCCGGTCTGTTTGCGATCAGTCCCGGCTGCGCCTGAAGCGACTTCGCTTCCAGATCACTCAGCCGCTGAGTCAGGATCGCCTCCTCTTGTTCGACAGACTTCAGGAAGTCGGCAAGCGCGCTGGCGGTGACGGCAAACTGGCCGGAGTGATTCTGCCGCCGTCTGCGCAGTTCCTCGCTTGCGAGATGAACCTCCCGTTCCGAGTGACCATGCAGGCTGGCGTAGTGTTCGGAGTGGCATTCGATCCATTGGCGATCCACGAAAGCAAACGCCGTGCCGATATCGAAGGGGTCATAGCGGACAGGGACTTGTGCGGCCTCCCATACCGGATTGCGAAAGTGTTCTGACCAGTAATAAATATGGTTGATCTTCATGCCGCGCCCCGCCGTGACCTTCGCGGTACCCTTGCGAGTCGTAGGCAAAGTGAAGGTCAGGAAGTCGCGGTCGTAAACGATATTCCGATGTGCTCGAGTGCCCGTTGCCGCCAAGGCGGTCTCGAAGGCTTCGCGCGGACTCTGCCCAAGCGCCGGATGGTCCAGTCTGTCGTAAACCTCGTATGCGTACTCCGTCAGCAACCGATGAAAATTCGTGAGCGTCCACGCGGCATGGTTCCTGGGGTCAACGCTTTTGGTCATCTGCCGAGTATTGCGAGCGGCCTGCGTGTTGCCGGCGAGGTTATGAAAGAACCGCGTGTTGGTTGTGCCGAACAAGCGTTCGCATGTTGAGCCGAAGCGCGCCTTGGCGGGTGGCCGCGTCTTCTTCAATACTTCGCATCGGGCGAGGAGCGTTTCAAAGTACATGCTGTCGAACTCCTTGCCGCCGTCGAGCACCAGCATCTGCGGCAGTCGCCCGTAGCGGCGCACGCACTCTCGAACGATCATCATCGCCGAGCGGTAGCTGGGCGGATCGAATGTGAGGTGCACCGCGAGCATGCGCCGCGAGTAAGCGTCCGTCAGGAGCGATAGCCACGGACGTCCCAGCAGTCTCCCGGTCTGCGAGCAGACGGCCCACACGTCTGCCTGCGTATGATCGATGTGGCCGATCTCGAATGGCCGGTCGCCGTGGCGCGGTGTACGTTGTTCCAGTTCCCAGAAGAACGGCTGCACCTGATAAGCCGCACGGCCGCCCTGACGCTTCTGCGTTTGCTCAGCGCCCGCGCGTTGATGGACGGCGGCGGTGAACGTCTTCAGGCTTGGCGTCGGAATCTGTTCGCGCTCACAAGCAAGGTTCAGCGCCGCCCATACGGCATACATGGTCTTTTGCTTCAGCGACTCGTAGTCTTTCTCGATGTGCTCGTCCATCAGCGATCTCGCTTTCTCCGAAAGCTTGCCGGTTGTGTTGCCCTGGTTGGGCTTGGGCAACAGACCCGTGTAGCCATTGCCATCCTGCCCTTCGCCGGTCCGATAGGCCGCGATCCATCGCCGCAAAGTTCTCGGTGGCACGGCGTCATGTGCCTCTCCGCGTAAAGCTCGCGACACGATGTGAAAGCGCCGGTTCGCCTCTTCCAGATCTGCCTGACTCGCCACACGCAGCCGTCCTTGAATGTCCGCCGTCTCCGTGATCTCGCCGATGACGCGAATCCGCCTTTGCAGGACTGCATCATTAAACAGGTTCGCCGGAATCTCCGTGATCTCATCGGCGGCGGAGCGCAGAATCACCGCGCTCAAGCCGGGATTGATGACGGTCCACGCTCTGCCGTCCCAATCCAGTCTCGTCCCGGCCCGCACCGGCTTTGCGGATTCGGCCATGGGATCAATGTCAGCCTTCGCTGGCTTCTCCAACCACACCGCGACCTTCGCGGGCTCCGGCAGACTAACCGCCGAAAGATCGACGTAAATGTCGCCCGTTGCGATCAGCGCGTAAATCTCGTCCCGCATTACCTGTTCCTCCGTTGTGAGAAACAGGGCTTCAAGCGTACAGCCGGGCTGTGCGGCTACGTGCGCCAACACCCGCTGTCTTTGCTGGGACGCCACCGCGACCGGCGTTCGCAGATAGTCATCAAGAAACTGAACGTTCCGCTGGAACAGCCAGTTGATCTCGGCGGAAGACCGCACGCGATAGTACAGGCCGAGGGGCTCGGCATGCTGTCGTCCTGGGGGACATATCCATTCCTGGCCATCGCGCCGGTAACGGTTCGGGTTCCGTTCCGACAACCGCATCAACTCTTCCTCGGTCTTGCACTCTTCCCACCCGGCGCGATCTTCGCGGATGACAAAGAAGTCGGGCGTATGCATTACGCCGAGCCGCTTCCCGTCCGCCGAGCGGTAGTCCAACTTGATGGCGGGAGCCTGATCGTAATACTCCAGCACCGAGGAAGCGTGCTCAAGCTCAAAGATCGCCGGAAGCTCGACGCGATGGCTTTCAAACTGAATCGTGACGCCCATCTTCCTGCTGGGATAGCGGCCTGTGACATTGCTGCGCCCGCCGCCAACGCGCCGAGCTGGCCCGGAACTGCGGATGTGCGCGACTGCGGCTTGGGCAGGCTCCGGCAACCCGGCACGCACCACCCACGCAGCGAAGTCTTGCTCGGTCAGCATGGGGTGATCCTTGCGCAGTGCTGGTTCATTTACTCTTCTCCTGCTTGCGGCTCTCCTTCAGGGCCTGCGTGAATCGGACACCGGCCTCGCTCAACAGCTCCTGCACCCGCTGGCCGTTGGCTATCGCCGCCGAAATCTCCGGCACCAGATCGTTCGGGACATAGATTGAGAACCGTCTCCCCTTGAGACGTCCGTACAAGGCATAGCTGGCGTGGCCCTCGCCGCTGGCGCATGCCGGGCAGTTCTTGCGGATGCAGGGACTCCTCCGCAACGACAGCGATCCAGCGACTGCGGGCCCAAGCTTCTGGACCGCCGTCTGGAACCACTTTGTAACTTGTTCAGGTGTCTCCGTCATGTACGTGTGCTATATTGCACACGTACAATATAAACCCTTCCAGAACATTTTTCAATAGTTTTGTTGTGCGTCTGCATTCGCGGCCATCCGATGCTTCCGTTTCCTGCACTTCCGGCCAAACGATGCTTCCGCCCTACATGGCGCCCCCCTCGGACCGGCCTGATCCAGAGGACTTACGGTCTCATCGCGGCCAACCGATGCTTCCGGTCGCGGCCAAACGATGGTTCAAGTCACAGCCGCCATGGGCGAGCGGAGCTTTAGCGGAGGGCTGCACGAAACGGAACGAAGTGCAGTGAGGAAGCCTGGGGACACCCGAGTGGAGGCGAGAGGGCGCAGGTAGGCCGATAAGGCCGTCAAGCGAAGCGTTGCCCGAACATGCGGGCGGAATGAACTGAAGAAGCTACGGGGCATACCGTTCGGCAATCCGCATCGCAGAACCGTCGTCTGAAAGGCCTTCAGAGTGTGGGAGGTCAGGTCCGCGAACAACTTCGTGCGGTACCCGACGAAAGATTCTATTGGCTGTCGTGGGCTGATCGGTCTTAGCCCGACCGTCCTTCGCCATAACAGTGGGCTGATTCGAAGAATTCGGGATAGCGCAGCGTAGAAGGAGCGATTCTTTCGCCGCGATGCTTTCGGTTCCGAATTCCCGGCGGATGATCCGCAATTGCAATGGTGCTCGGCAATCAAATGGGGCCGCGAAGTCTCATCTTGCTCGGGCGCGGTCGTCTTCCAGACTCGGAAGCCCACGCTGGAAGCGCAAGGAGAGACGCTCGCCGATTTCTACCTCTCGGCCCAGAGAGCTTGAGGGAACGACGAAAAAGCTGTTAGCGGCAGTCGCTACCGCGATGTGTGCGTCATCTTTCGCAACCGCGCGGCCAGTAACCGGCCCGGTTTGGGGCGGGGTGCGTTGGGAGATGGGCATTTCCCTGATCGCCGTCTTCGAGGTACGCATGTACGCCTCTGCCATCTTCGCGACTTGATCGCGGCCCGATTCCGCGGGCGCTGGGTTCTGGCTCACGTCGAGGTCGTCTTTCAGTTCTGGAGCTGAGTCTGCACCTTGTTGGTCGCCTTTGTCGAGATCCAGTGCCGAGTTGATTTCAGCCTGGCGCATGAGTAGATCCTTCAGCCGTTCCTCGTGTTCGAAAGGGCGTTCTGCCTGGGCCTGGTAGTCCACCAACTCCTTCTCGATCCTGGCCACGCGGCGTTGCTGATCGTCCGCGAGCTTGTCCAGATTTCTCAACGTGTGCTCTATGCTTTGGATCGTTCCAACCGGATTCACGGGATTCAACTTCGCGGAGTATGTGGTCTGCCCACGTACGAACACGTCCGGAATGCGCTCGTCGTCCTGGAGCAATCCGAATCCGCTAGCCTTGCCCCTACTGAGAATCTCGAAGCCCCGAAAAAGCCCACGCGACTGTAGGCTCTGGTCGTCACGCCACGTGAGAATGGCGAAGGTCAATGCCGTCGCGGCCTCCTCGCGCGCGCCCTTGCCGGCGAAAACACGATTGCCAACGGTCATGCTGAAATCGGCTTCCTCGTTCGCGTTTCTGGTAGCAACATCGGCTTCGATATTTGCGAGGTGCTGCTTTGCTTCTGTGATCTGTCTCGGAAGATCGCGGATCTCCCAGCGAATGTGGCGCTGCTGATTGGCGTGCGCCGCTCGGAGCTGGTCCAGTTTTCGGACCTCCGTATCGATCTTGATCTTTTCGACAACGGCCGGATTGCCGGATGCAATCGCCTTGATCTCGGCGTAAGTGAGAGCACCGCTCTCCAGATCCTCCGCGGAGCGCACCGATGTTTCTCCCCGCATCACCTGATTAATGAAGCGGGCTTTGGTTTCGAGCGTCTGCCACATGTAGGCATCGAATGACCCCTCGGTGACATAACGAAAGATCTGAACCTCTTTGTTCAAGTTTCCCTGACGCAAGATCCGGCCTTCTCGCTGCTCGATGTCGCGCGGCCGCCACGGAGCGTCGAGATGATGAACGGCTAGCAGGAGTCTCTGAACGTTCGTGCCCGCGCCCATCTTCTCTGTCGATCCCAGCAGGATTCGAACCCTCCCGGCAATTACGGCGTCGAAGAGGAGCTTCTTCGCAACATCAGTCTCAGCGTCGTGGATGAACGCGATCTCCGCTGCCGGAACCCCCGCCTGCATGAGCTTCGAACGGACATCCTCATAAACGTTGAACCTCTCCGGGTTCGGTGTCGAAAGGTCACTGAACACGAGTTGGGTGCAGCGCTCCTTCTCGCTCGCTTTCCACACGCCGACGATTCGAGATACAGCACGATCAGTCTTCGTCTCGACCTCGGATTGTGCCGCCGGATCGATCAACCGCATGTCCAGTGCGGCCTTTCGCCCTTCTCCCGTGATCTTCAGCATATTGTCGACCGCAGGATCAACCCGTTGAGTTCTCAGCCTCTCCGCGCGTTCAGTCAGAACCCGTATGAAGGCCTTGAGCTCAAGACTGGCGGGAACGGCTTCGATTGCCGGTCTGCCGTTTTGAAGTGCCGGTCGGGGAAGGTTCAGCATGTCTGCCGTTTGCACATCGGCAGCGCTTCGGAACACAGACAGCAATTCGGGAAGGTTGATGAATTTAGCGAACCGGGTGTGCATCCGGTAGCCCGACCCATCGGGAGCAAGTTCAAGCGAGGTCACGGCCTCCGCAAAGTTCGCCGCCCACGAATCGAAATGCTCGACATTGCGTTCGGCCAGCATCTCCGGCGCCAGATAACGGAGCATCGTGTACATCTCGGCCAGTGTGTTCGAGATCGGCGTGCCGGTGGCGAAAACAACGCCGCGCCCGCCACTGCGCTCCTGAAGGTAACGAATCTTGAGAAACATGTCGAAAGCGCGGTTGCTGTCTGAGTTCGGCAAGCCCGCGATTCGGTTCATCTTCGTGACGTAGGCCAGGTTCTTGTAAAGATCGGCTTCATCCACAAACAACTGATCGATGCCCAGTTCTTCAAACGTGAGCGCATTGTCTTTGGACTCACGATCCGCACGCTTCTTGAGCCGCACCCCGAGCCGCTTCCGGGCTTTCTCCAGCTCCTTCACGATTCGGCGGTTATCGCCTGTTTCATCCTTCGCCAAGCCAATTGCGTTGTCCAGTTCCGCCATCTGCTTTTCGACAAAACGGTTGAAGTACTCATCGGAAACCGGAAGGAATTCAAAGGACCGGTGCGAAACAATGACGGCATCATAGTTGCCGGTCGCGATACGACCCATCGCCTGTTGGCGGTTCCCCGTGGAGAAATGGTCCCTTCCGGCGACGAACAGGCGAGCTTGCGGGTACAACTTCAGAAATTCGGCGCCCCATTGATCCACAAGGTGGTTCGGCACGACGAACATCGGCTTCTTGGCCAGATCCAGTCGGCGGAGTTCCATGGCGGCCGCGGTCATGGTCCATGTCTTGCCAGCGCCGACTACATGAGCCAGCAGCGGACTGCCACCCTGAAGAATTCGCCAGACGGCGTTCTTCTGGTGTGGCGCGAGATCTTCGCCGCGAAGAGATGTCCGCACCATTCCGGGCAGGGTCAGATGGGAACCATCGAAATCCCGCAGCCGAATGTTGTTGAACCGGAAGTTGTAGTCCTGAGCCAGCCTCTCGGCTCGCTCGCGATTCTCCCAAACCCAATCGCGAAACCGATCCTTCAATTGTTGCTGTTTCTCTCTGGCGGCGATTGTTTCCTGCTGATTGACGGTGCGTTTTCCGTCCGCGTCCTCGTCGTAGGCTGTCGGCGTGCGGCCATTGAGCGATTGCTCGATCAAGTCCGAAGCGCGGAAACGGGCAGTCCCATATGTCGTCGTGTTGCTTACCACGTATTTTGCGGCGTAGTCAGGTTCGACGATCCAGGTCGCGATGGCTTCGGCGTATCCGATCTTCACGCTTGAGGGCGTGACATCCAACAATTCCGTCACGAAGTCGCGGATGTCTGAAGGCGGAACCCAGGATGAGCCCAGCCGCGCTTCGATCTCGCCAGGTTCCAAATCCTTAGGCTGAACTTCGCCCAACGCCTCCACGTTCCGTTGATAGCCGGAGTCGAACTGTCCGGCTGCCTGCGCCACGACGAGTTTGGCGCGGACATTGCCACTGAGATACCTGTCGGCGGTTTCCCATTCTCCCCCCTCGGGATTCCGGTAGGCCAGCGATCCGAGTTCACCCTGTAAATCGGCCGAGCATCTCCCGGTGAGCGATTCCATGCGCGCCCAGTTGACCGCGCCGGTCTCGTTGAGGGACACGAGTAGAGCTTCGGACGCGGCTTCGACGTGATCAACTGGGCGATAGCGCTCTAACGTGCGGCGGGCGAAGATGGGAGTTTTGGTTGCCCGCTTGGTTTCCGGGTTGAATTCTTCAAGCGAGAGCAGAAGAGGATGGTCGGGATCGGCGGCGAACGTCTTTACGTTCTCCCGCGTGTTGAGAGGTCCAAAACGGGAAACAAAGAAATCGTAGGTTCGATTCAGATGATTACGAGCTTCAACGATGTGTCGGTCGTCTGCATCAGAAAGCTGCGTGCGAAAAACCTCACGCACGGCGTCACGCACTTCAAGCATTCCGCGAATTCGGGCGCGGACAGAAGCGGGTAGTGCCAGCGGTTCGAAAACGTCGCCGCGGCGGACAACGATCTGTCCATCGCGATCAGCCAGTCCACCTTCTTTGACAGCGCCGACTGCCGGGACCTGCTCAAGGCCGGTTCGGAAAACCGGGCCTGGACTTTCTCTGTCCCGATACACGTTGCCGGGAAGACGTGAGATCGCTTCGCTAAGAATCGTTGCGTTCAGAGTTCCGATCAGCTCCGGTACCAAGCCATACTGGCCGTGTCCAATCTCCATCCGCCCCAGCATCATTTCCGGATGTCGAACAAAGTACTCGTTCACCTCGATCAGTCCGTCTGCCGTCTCGATAGTTCCAAGTTCGGTCCAGGACTCGCTCGGCGGCGGCATTTCCGGTGAACGCTTTTGAAGAAATAGAATGTCGGTGGTTACTTCCGTGCCCGCATTCGCCTTGAATGCGGTATTCGGGAGCCGTAACGCACCCAGCAACATTGAACCATCGGCCAGATGGCGGCGGACTGCGGCGTCCTTTTTGTCCATGCTGTAGTGGCTGGTGATAAGAGCCACAACCCCACCGGGGCGCACAACATCAAGACATTTCGCGAGGAAGTAATCGTGAATCGCGCGCGTGAGGTGCGGACTTCGACGATACGCCGGATCGAAGACCGGGTAATTGCCGAATGGAATATTGCCGATCACCGCATCAAAGAAGTTTGCCGGAAGCTGCGTTTCTTCGAGGGCTTTCGCATGGACATTTGAGTCCGGGTAAAGTTTGCCGGCGATTCGAGCGGTTACGGAATCAAGCTCCACGCCCGTGCGTTTGGTGTCGGCGTAGAGGCCGTCTGGCATCATGCCGAAGAAATGGCCCACGCCCATCGACGGTTCGAGAATGTGTGCTCCGGCCCGCAATCCAAACCGCTCCATTGCGTGCCACATCGCCTGAACGACTTCTGGGGAGGTGTAGTGCGCATTGGGCGTCGAGGCGCGGGCCGAGGCGTATTCCTCATCACTGAGCGCACCCTTCAACTCGTCCGCAATCGCGCGCCAGTCGTAGGGAGGATACGAGGCAAACAAATTGGAGAGAGCGCCCCATCCCGTGTACCTAACGAGAACGGCCTTCTCTTCGAGTGTCGCCGAACGGGTCTCGGCTTCGATAGCTTTGAGCGTGCGAATCGCGGCCAGATTGGCCTGAGCCTTCTGTTTCGGACTGCCCTCGCCGATGGCGTTGGCGCTGGTTATACGGAGGTCGCGGGCAAGGGTTGATACGGGTCGAGGGTCGCTGGATCGAACGACAACTGGGGTTGATCCTCCTCGTCCGGGAGGAATGCCCATTCCCTCGTCGCGATCTCCCACGCCGGTTGGTAGTCCATCTTCTGGACCACCGTCAAATCGTAGAGCAGGTTCCCCGTCAACTCCTGTGCCGCGTAGATCGCCTGCTGGAGCTGGTTCTCCTGGCTCAACTTCCGAACCATCGCTGGCCGATAGCGGTTCCAGTGTTCGAGGATCTGGTGTCCGAGTGGCGTCATTGTGTTCGTTTCGATCATCGCGGGACTCCGTTTCTACATTACCAAGGATCTCAACATCGGGAGCGTCCGAGAAGAGGCTGAGCTGACCGATGTCTGCGGGATAACTGCCAAATCGTGATTTTGCCATTGGCTTGTACCGGTTCGTGGAATTGCCGTCAGGAGTTGACCGCCATGAAAAGAGGTAGCCGGAACAGTCGCGCCCAGCTTCTGAGCGCAGCGGCCTGATACTGAGGAATCGTTGTTTCGTCGAACCAGAAACTGTTGCTGATTCCGATAATCGCGGTCGGGTGGTCGAGCATTGACACGAGAACCGGGAAGGAGAGCATCTCCTCGTAGCAGATGAGCACGGCGGCGCGTTGATGATCGATCTCGATAACGCCAGGACCATTGAGGCGGAGCGGAACGCTGACGTTGCTGAACGGCCGCCACATACCGATCGGAACCGGCACTCTTTGATAGAGTTTTCCTGAGCTTGCGCCCAACAGGATCAGGGCATTATCGACGGATTCCGGACTCAAAGGTGCGGAGGCGTGGATTGTGCCGAGCGACGACGAATCACGGCTTTCGAGAGCGGAGATTGCGGAAGCGAAGTTGAACGCCGGGCCGTAATACTTCATTCGCGCGCTGGACGGCAAACCTGCACCGATTACGAGAACCTGCCCGCGCTTACGGCATCTATCGAGAGTCCGGCGCCAGAACGCCTCTGTCGCTTCGGACCAGCGGGGAACGATGAACTCTGGAAAGATCAGGACGCGTGCCGGCGACTCCGCGGCCTTCTCCTGTATGAATGCAGCTGCGCCATAATCGCGGAAAGGTTGAGACACGTCGCCGAAGTGAGTATTCACGCCGACCCATCCCGGAAGCGTAGCGGCTTCGACTGAAGTCCTCGCGCGACCGCTTATCGCAAGTGAGCCGCAAATTACGAACGCGAGGCACACTGCCGCGAACCGCCTGCGGAGAGCCATCCCACGCGCTGCGAGAAGAACTCCGGGTAGCAACGCGGTGGCTGCGAGGCCAGCCCAGCTCGTGGATGGGTAAAGATATCCCGCGGCGGTGAGGGGTGAAATGAAGCCGATGATCCCAAGCGGTGGGATAGTCGTCGCAACGAAAGCCAACGGCACCCGCCAAATGTATTCCGTAGTCCTGTCGGTCCAGGCGACCGTCCACCCCAGCGAGAGCAGTGTCGCGGCGAAGAGCCATATCGCAAATGGAATGGGCGGACTCGCCGACGATCCGATATAGCGCTGCAGGCCAGAAATCATCGGCCACAATCCAGCGGTGTAGTAACCCAACGTGCTCTCGAAAGCTGCCTTGCGAGATCCCGGCAGCAGGCACACGATTGGCATCCCAGCCGATACGGCGAGGCCGACGGGATGCCCGGTCGATACCGCCAAACCGATGGCAATCGCAGCACCGAACGAGAGCGCATTTCCAGATCGTTGAGTCATAGAGTGAGGAGGGGCTTCAGCCGGTGGCGGACGATAGTCGTCGGAATCGGCCCAAAATACCGGCTGTCGAAGCTCAGCGGGTGATATGACGATGCAACCCAGATGGTCCCTGAACTGACTCGGTATGTTCCGAACGGGTAGTGAGGGAGGGGCCGGGCTTTACTGTCCTCAGATCGCGGTGCGGTATTCCGGAGTAGCTTTCCATTGACCTGCAATCCTGATTTGGACAGAACCACGACATCGCCGGGCCTGGCAGCGATTGGCTTCATCAGGGGATTGTCCCCGTCCGGGCAGTTCCCCGGATTTCTGTACTGCCGCGCAACCGACAGCCGCGAAAGGGGCTCCGGCGGGCAAAACTCGACGAGATTGGCGTCGGCCGCGACGCTCACCCGATACAGACCAAGGGGAAGCGAGCCCGTTAAATTGAGCCGGACGCCTCCCCACGCGCACAGGCCAAACGCAGCGAGCGACGTGAGGGCCAGTGCAAGAGCCGGTGCCCTGAGTCGGGAAACCAGTGGGGTCTTAAATTGGCCAGGTGTCAGCGGCTTCGTCATGATCCAGATCTCCATTGGTTAGAGCCAGAGCCACACCGTTTTCATTCGCGGCAGAGGCTGGCGGAGAGTTGCCGATAACGTGGCAAGCCTGAACGACCACCTCGTGGACGGTTCGTTCCGATCCGTCTTTCGGGGTAAACTTCCGCTGCTGCACCGTGCCTTCGATGAATAGATTTACTCCCTTTTCGTACGTCAGCGCCTGGTCGGCCAGAGTGTTGTAAAACGTCAGGCTATGCCAGTTCGTCTGGGTGACGGCCTGATTGTCGGCACCCTTGTACCGATGCGACTCTCCGAGTCGAGCGTTGGCGACCTTCGTTCCGGAAGGAAGGTACCTGACTTCGGGTCTCGATCCGAGAAAGCCCGCAATCTCGATGCGGTTCATTTGCATGGTGTGTTCGCTCCTGTTGTGATTTCTTCTATGAAGCCCTGCATCCGCGCGCTGGGTTGTTCGTCGATCGGGATTGATTCACCACCGGTAATCTCCGGCTCCGGGACGACGATCTCCGCTTTGCTGATAGCGTGGCGAGTGCGCTTGATCGACGGCTGCTTAACGATGGCGCCATCTTCTATCGACCAGAACTCAGTCGGGGGCGCGAGTTGTGCCCGCAACGCAAGTACAGGGTCGGCGAAGTAAAGCATCTGAGTGCCGAGAATCGGATGATGCCCGGATACGAAGATCAACATGTCGCCGGGCTCCACGATCCGCTCGGCGCTTCCCTCGCCCTCTTTCCTGGGCGGCTTGATGCGCCCCACCTCGTCTGGTGTCATCAGGGGCCGCTGAATATGCTCGACGCTCGCATTGATGTGGCCCATGACTGGCGAAAGGCGCGATCCGCTGAAGTTGTAGCTCGCCTTGGCGACCGTAGCAGTCCCCGTCATTTTGGAAAGCAACTCGGCCGTCTCGAACTGATTGGGGGCGAAGGCGATGCGCACATGGCAATTCGACACGATACTTTCGTTGGTGCCGTATGCATCGACAATCTGCCGGATGTCCTGCGTCACGAGGTATGCTTTCATGCCGTAGCCAGCCATATACGAGAGGGCGTCGGCGAAGATCTCCATGCGATTCAGGCTGGGAAACTCATCAATCAGAAGGAGGAGTCGATGCCGATTCACCTTCTGGTCGGTGCCTTCAAAAGCCATCCGCTCCGTGAGCCGGTTGACAACCATCGTGAGCATTAAACGGATCAGGGGCCGAAGCCGAATCTTGTCCGAAGGGGGCACCACGAGATACAGAGAAACGGGTCGCTCGTGGCTTACCAGATCGCCGATGGAGAAGTCGCTGGCCGACGTGTTCCGGGCTACGAGGGGATCGCTATAGAGCGTGAGTGCAGTCTTCGCGGTCGAAAGGACTCCGCCAAAGTCCTTATCCTCTTTATCCAGCATCTCCTGCACTTTTTCCCGGACCGTTGGATGGGTGCGCGTTACCCCACCATCGGGCATCTGCCATTCGAACTTGCCTTCAACGTCGTGGACGAAGTTGAGCAGGTCGTCAAGCGTCTCCCGAAAGCCGGAACCTGGCCGCGTGAATACGTTGGCAAGATCGCTCAGGCAGGCGACCCGTTTGGACGCGGCGGCAGCATAGCAAACATGCAGGATCATGCCGGTCGTGATCGACGCCGCGGCGTCCTGCCAGTACCGCTCCTGCGGTGAGTCCTCGCCCGTGC
>Ga0207933_1000789_pt1 | contig 27948 bp, 30 predicted proteins | sample NGESurdeep092012_4_FD_184488 | JGI IMG/M metagenome (GOLD analysis project Ga0207933, IMG submission 184488) | Arctic peat soil microbial communities from Barrow, Alaska - NGEE Surface sample F53-3 deep-092012 (SPAdes) | ecosystem: Environmental > Terrestrial > Soil > Wetlands > Peat ... | reverse complement strand
AATAATAACGGTATGGGTAACCGAAAATAATAGGTGGCCAAATATAAATAATTTTGTAAAATCGGGATGGGCCTGACATAATCAGCAGACCCTAATTAATTCGAACGAATACAGTGAGATGCTTGATTTTACAGGGCAGGCGATCAATCTTTTCGATTCTGTTTCCACTGAGGTGACAATAATTAACAAGGATTCAATTAAAAAACGATTATCGCAATTGTTGACTTCTATAAAACAAAAAAAGGATAAGCAATTGGTTTCGTTGAATGCACAGCAGATAAAAAAACAGCTGCTTGCATTACAACTCGTTGATCTAAGCCCACAGCAGTATCCTGACATCACCGAAGGCAGAAAATTGTATAATATAAGTTGCCAATCTTGTCATGGTGCAGGAGGCGCAGGTAACGGTCCGCTCTCAGCTTCCTTTACGCCACCACCGGTAAGTTTTCTGAAGGACTCTTTAATGCAATTTATACCTCCGATGCAGGTGTTCAATACGGCGAGGCTCGGAGTAAAAGGTACAGGAATGAGGGCTTTCGATGAATTATCAGATAAGCAACTCTGGGAAATCGCTTTCTTTATAAAATCGTTGCCTTTTCAAAATAAAGCCTCCGGGAATTCTGATTCCCTTGAAAAATTATACGACCAACTTCAACCGGGCATTTCACTTTCAGATATTTCGCAGCTTTCTGATATGGAGTTGCAGGAGCGACTGGGTAATGATAAAAGTGGTCTTGCACTCGCTGCAATTCGTTTGCATCGTCCATCGAATAATGAAAATAATTCGTTGAGGACTACTCTTTCTTATCTTGATGCTGCGCTTGCTTTCTATAAAAATAATAGAGTAGCCGACGCAGAGCAAAAAGCCATTTATGGCTACCTGGAAGGTATAGAGCCTGTAGAGCAACAGCTGATCGCCATTGACGCTTCCATCGTGCCCGAACTCGAAAGAAAGATGAATGCAGTTCGCTCGGCAATCAAATCAAATCAGCCTGTCACTGAAGTAGCCCAAAAAATTGATGATGCAAAAGTGTCTGTTAATAAAGCCATGGTGTTGATGGGCGGGCAGACTTATTCATTCTGGTTTTCATTTCTGATTGCAGCATCTATTTTACTTCGTGAAGGCCTTGAAGCAATGCTTATTATTATTACGATTCTCGGGCTGCTCAAATCACTAAAAGCAAGTGACGCCATGAAGTGGGTTCACTTTGGATGGGTGACTGCGGTAGCGATTGGCATTGCGAGTTGGTTTCTTACCGGGTGGCTTATTTCTTTCGGCGCGCAGTATCGCGAGGCGATGGAGGCCATCGGTTCATTAAGCGCAGTGATTATATTGGTGTATGTGGGATTTTGGTTGCATAATAAAACGGAAGCAAAAAAATGGAAACAGTTTGTGGAAGTGCGTATTACCAAAATGATTGATAACAAAAAAATGATTGGCCTGGCATTTATTTCATTCATCGTGGTTTTTCGTGAAGCATTTGAATCGGTTCTCTTCCTCTCGTCACTTCAGTTGCAGGTGGATGAAGGGAGCAAAAACGGAATCTGGATGGGTGCACTTTCTGCCATATTAGTGGTGGTGCTTCTTTCTAAATTGTTACTGCAATTCTCTGTAAGGATTCCTATCCAAAAACTATTTAAGTATTCTTCCTTTGTCATTTTGATACTTGCTGTAGTGCTTGCCGGACAAGGAGTTCATGCATTTCAGGAGGGTGGATGGCTATCTGTTACCAGTATTCCGATAAATTTCCATTCCAACGTTTTAGGTATTTATCCGACGTTGCAGATGTACATGGCGCAACTGATCATTTTATTGATTTCGATTTCGATATTATATCTTAGAAAATTGACCGTAACGAGTCACGCACCTCAAGTGGTAAGCTGACTTTTCAAAATCAATCTCTTTGATGAATGCCTTTTTGTTTACTATGAATTTGTTCAGTAAATCAGGTGAATTTAATAACAAACAGACTAATATTCATCGTCAATAGTTTTGAATTGAATAGTCAAACAGTAAACTAATAAATACTCAATATTTCTATTTTCCGTTCCAATCATTCTTACTATATATTGATTCTCTTTTTTCTTTCAAAAAATCAATAAATGGCTTCACTTAAAATATAATAACGATATCATTTCCAAAGAATGCAACAGTATGATGTGGATGGCAGGGTTGTTGAGGTATGATAATAATTAAAACCATTACATGGAAAAATTTGATGTCATAGTAATCGGAACCGGCTCAGGATACAGCGTAGCCAAACATTGTGCGATTGCAGGAAAAAAAACTGCTATCATAGATAACCAACCATTTGGAGGCACGTGCGCCTTAAGAGGTTGTGATCCTAAAAAAGTATTGGTGGGGATTGCTCATCTATTATCGCTCAATAAACAGTTACAGGGGAAAGGCATTACAACTCCTGCTACTTATTCCTGGAAGGATTTGATGGAATTTAAAAAATCTTTTACAGAACCAAAGACGCCAGCCACCTTAACAGGCTTAAAAGAAGCAGGCATTGCAGCATATCATGGAAGAGCAACATTTATTGCTGAAAATACCATCCAGGTCAATGAAAATATTTTATATGCTGAAAAGTTCGTCATCGCTAACGGAGCCGCGCCGGCAAAGCTTTCCATACCCGGCGAAGATTTACTGATTGACAGCACCGCATTTTTGGACCTGGAAGAATTACCCAAGGAAATTTTATTTGTAGGTGGTGGTTTCATTGCTTTCGAGTTTGCTCATATTGTTTCACAGTTTGGAGTAAAAACAACGATTGTTCATCGGAATGAACAACCATTAAAAAACTTTGATGCAGACCTTGTGAAACTTTTAATAAAAGCAAGTGAAGAACAGGGTATTCGGATCATTCTAAATGCAGACGTAACAAGTATAACCAAAGAAAGTAACCGCTTTATTGTTCATGCAGAGCAGAACGAAAAGGAACTTAATTTTTCTACGTTGCTTGCTGTGCATGCGGCGGCCAGAGTTGCTGATATATTTGATATGGGCCTGAAAAACTTGAATGTTACGTTTAATAAAAAAGGAGTAGCGGTAAACGACTATATGCAAAGCATTTCTAACAGTAATGTATATGCCTGCGGCGATGCGAACGATAAAGGCCTTCCCTTAACGCCTGTTGCGGCAAAGGAAGGCATTATACTTGCTGGCAATTTATTAAAAGGGAATTATAAAAAGATTGAGTATGGCCATATTCCTTCCAATGTATTTTCCATGCAGACTCTTGCTGCTGTTGGGCTATCCGAGCAGGAAGCAAAAAACAGGAATTTAAATTACGCTGTTCATTTTAAAGAGACTACTGATTGGTATTCGTCCAGGCGGCTTAATGAGCCGGTTTCCGGCTTTAAGGTTTTGGTTGATAAAGATACAGACCAAATACTCGGCGCGCATCTTTTAGGCCCCAATGCCGAAGAAACTATTAACCTCTTTGCACTGGCCATGAATGCAGGAATAACAGCGAGCGTTTTGAAGAAAACAATTTTTTCTTATCCTACGAATGCTTCGGATGTAGTTCATATGCTTTAGAAAATATTCGGTTAAAATCAGTGTAAAAAAGATATCTATTTTATCAGCGCTAAAAATTCACTCTTGGTTCCTTCGTTGATAAATTTTCCTGAATAATGCGCAGTGATCGTACTGCTGTTGGTATCTCTTATTCCGCGCGAAGCCACGCAAAGATGAACGGCATCTATTACCACGGCAACATCTTCAGTGCCTATTGCTTTTTTTAACCCTTCAGCTATTTGGATGGTAAGCCGTTCCTGGACCTGTGGCCTCCTGGAATAATATTGTACCAGGCGGTTTATTTTTGATAATCCTATTACCTTGCCCTTTGAAATATAGCCCACATGTACCTTTCCTATAATGGGTACAAAGTGATGCTCGCAATAAGAATAAAGTGTAATGTCCTTTTCTATCAGCATTTTATTATACTGATATTTATTTTCAAAGAGTGTTACCCCGGGCTCATTGGCAGGATTCAATCCGCTGAAAGCTTCCTTTACATACATCTTAGCAACTCGCTTAGGTGTGTCTTTCAAACTGTCATCGTTCAAATCAAGGCCCAATGTTTCCATGATACCTTTAAAATGGTCGGCGATCACTTTAATTTTTTCATCGTCATTCATCAAAACCTTATCGCCATTAGAAGAAGCTTTCCGGGACAAATCCATATAATTCTCCTCAATTTCTTCCAAACTTATTTCTTCAAAATCTTTATATAAAACGTTATTGTTGTTCATCTTCTAATTTTTTTAGTTCATATATTTTAGCCATTACCCTATTCACCATTACATCACAATAGATAAGGTTAAACTCAAAAATCTCCTGGGGTGAATACATCTTTTTTATTTCTTTTTGCAGCATGCCTTTCGCTCTGTTTAGCCGAACCTTAACGTTGCTCTCAGTGATACCCATCGCTTCAGAAGTTTCAGCTATACTCAATCCGTTTAATTCGCGTAGCGTAAAAACGATCCGGTAATCTTCCGGAATCGCATGTATGGCATTTTCCAATACATGTCCAAGCTCTTTATTCATAGCAATTTTTTCGTTGTTGAGAGATTGATGGAACATTATATTTGATTTGTCATTTTGAAGTTCATCACTCGTAATTTCATTTTTAAAACTTAGCTTGTGGTTTTTCTGATAGCACACGTTAAGCATTATTCTTGTAAGCCACGTCTTGAACAAAGATCGATTTTCAAATTTTTTCAGGTTAGTGTATGCATTGATGTAAGTATCCTGCATCAGGTCTTCCGTATCCTCATGATTGTATCGGTAGGTGCGGCCTATCTTGTAAAGAAAAGGATCATATCTCCGAATCAATATTTCAAACAATTTTATTTCCCCGTCATTTATTCTCCCGATAATTTCCACGTCGGAATACTGCTCAAATTGTGTTTCCAAGTTTTCTAATTTTATGTTTGTTCAATGGCTACTTTCTGAGTTCCTATCTAAGGTAGCTTTATTTTAATAATAACTTTCCAATCATGGTAACCGGGTGAATCGTACAATAATAAGCGGCACTATCTGTCATCACCCATTTCCACATTTGACCCGGTTGAAGTGTATCTGAATAAAATTTATCCGGCTGGTAAGATTTAACAGTGTGAGCCACTAACCCTTTATTGATCCAGATCACCGTATCACCCTTAGTTACATCTAATACTTCAGGGTTAAACTTCATCAGGTTAATCGTTACTGTATCCACCTTATGGATGTTCTCTTTCATTTCTGTTTGATTTGCCGTGGATTTCTTATTTGGGGAAGAGCAACTAAATAAAAAAAGTATTGGGAATAATAAACATACCCTTATTCCCAATACAGCTACTAAAATTTTCATTTTTCGAGGCTTTTCTGAAGCATTTTAGCATGTTCCAGGTGTGCCTTAAATAATGGAACTGCGCTCACTAACAAATCGTGTAATTCTTTGTTGGTTGCGTCTGGAATTAAAACAGTTTCAACAGCCCCAATTACAGCAGTGTGGTATGCTACTTCATTATCAACATACGCCTTGTCAAAAGCTTTTCCTGATTTTGAATTGAGCATTTTCCGTGTTTTGACTGCCTGCGCATTCAATGATTGACTCGTTGCATTATCCTTAGGAGTAACGCCCAGTTTAGTAACCAATGCTACTGCCTTATCAATGACTGCCCCGTGGTCCTTTTCCATTGTTTTAGCAAATTCAACTACCTGTGCATTCTTTGATTTCTTAATGGCAATTTTTGCATAATCAATATCAATTTGATTTGCTGTAACCGCTACAGACGCAATTTCAGGATCTGTAAGTTTTTGGCTTTTTTGGGCGCTAACGGGAAAAGAAAGCAAACCAGTACTAAGAATCAGGCATATAGCCGACTTAGTAAGAGAATTAATAATTTTCATGATATATTTTGTTTATTTATAAGGTTAGAGTGAGCAAGGTTACAGAAGGTTACAAAATATCTTGGGGACTGGAAATAAAAATCCACAGTAAAGAAACAAAAAATTGATTTTCGTATCTGGACTTTTTACAAACGTGTTATTCTTGTCAGGTTTTGCAAAACAATCCGAACACTCCTGCAAACCTATCTTTGCAAAAAATAAAATCAAAAAAATGAAACAGTTAATTTGTGCCCTCGCACTTGTAATGAGCTTCTCTTTTGCTGTAAACACTCAAAAAGCCCAGCCTAAAATTATTGCATTGATTACCAGAGCATCATGGTGTGTAGTGTGTCAGGCCAATGGCCCTCGATTCATGAAAGACATCATGCCCATGATACAGGAAAACAAAGACGTGCTAATAGTAACGAATGACCTTTCGGATAAAAAGACTACTGCTTCGTCTAAAAGAACGCTCCAAAAAGCCGGCCTTGACGATTTTGCAGAAAAGAATCCCGCCACAGGAATGCTCTATCTTTTTAACGCTAATACAAAGAAACTTCTCTCAAGTGCAAGCCTGGCAGATTCAAATGAGGAAATAGAAAAAGCTTATAAAAAAGCACTTTCAAAAATATAAAGTGATGTACAATCTCTGCTTCGGAACGATGTGAAAGTCCGTTCGAAAGAGCCACGTTTTACGGATTGGCAGGTCAGTAATTATTTTTAACGGGAAAATTTTAAATTACAATTTAATATTAGGTGCAGTCGAAAAATATGGCGGTACTTTTGTGTCAGGCTTACCGATTCGATGTTAAATCCTGAACCTAATTTGAAAAATATCATGATAGAAAATATAGAAGTGATAATGGCTCAAAAAAGTAAAATCTCCTTGCATGGCCAGCATCACAAACTGGCGGATGTTCACGAACAATTAGAAATTCTGGAACATTCTCAAAGCGATAAATTTGTTTTGCCTCATTTTGAGCAAAAATTGAAACTAAGTGGTTTGTATCCTCTAAAGCCAACCAGTATAGAAATTTTACAGATCAACGTTGGTAAGATGTGTAATCAAACCTGCACGCACTGCCATGTAGATGCAGGCCCCGGCCGCACAGAAATCATGACTAAAGAAACCATGAAGCAATGCCTCAAGGTTCTGAAAAATACTTCTTCATTAAAAATAGTTGATCTTACCGGTGGAGCACCGGAAATGAATCCTGATTTTAGATGGTTTGTAGGAGAAATAAAAAAACTTGACAGGCACATAATTGTGCGCTGTAACCTGACGATTATTTTGGCGAATAAGAAATATACGAACCTGCCTGAATTCTATAAAGAAAACCAGGTAGAAGTAGTTTCATCACTGCCTTGCTATACAAAAGATAATACCGACAGGCAAAGAGGGAATCATGTATTTGAAAAAAGTATCAGAGCATTGCAAATGTTGAATGCAATAGGATACGGAAAAGAAGAAACGAGACTGGTTTTGAATTTGGTGTATAATCCCGCAGGAGCATTTCTTCCGCCGCTGCAACAATCTTTAGAAAAAGAATACAAAGAAGTTTTGATGAAAGAATATGGAATTTCATTTAATCAATTATTTACCATCACTAATATGCCTATCAACCGCTATCTGGATTATTACTCATCAGCGGTAATTACGAAAAATACATGGAGAAATTAGTGGATGCTTATAATCCTGTGGCAGCCGCTAACGTGATGTGTCGAAATACTATTTCTATTGGCTGGGATGGTTATATTTACGATTGTGATTTTAACCAGATGCTTGAAATGAAAGTAGGCACGCAATCGAACCACATCAGTGAATTTAATGTTGCTGAATTAAATAATAGAAATATTTTAGTGGGGCAACATTGCTATGGATGCACGGCCGGCGCGGGAAGTAGCTGCAGTGGAGCGGTCGCCTAATTAATTGTTTAAAAAGGTTAGAAAAAAAATATTTTTAAAATGAAAGCATGGACGAATTTTTAAAAGCAAAGGATTACCTAATTCAAAAAGGAATTACAAATCCCGAAATAGGAATTGTTTTGGGAACTGGCCTTAATCATCTTTTGGATTGTGTAGAGATAAAAGAAACAGTCCCGTACACAGAAATCCCCGGTTTTTGTGTCTCTACTGTTGAGACCCATAAAGGCTATCTTGTGTATGGAACAATCGGAAATAAAAATGTACTGATCATGCGAGGTCGCTTTCATTCCTATGAAGGATATTCAATGCAGCAAATTGTATTCCCAATAAGAGTAATGAAAGTATTAGGTGTAAAATATCTTTTCTTATCCAATGCGGCAGGTGGCATTAATCTTAACTTTAAAAAAGGAGATTTGGTTTTAATAGATGATCACATCAATCTACAATCAGGTAATCCATTAACCGGAAAAAACTTTGATGATCTGGGTTCTCGTTTTCCTGATATGAACGAGCCATACGATCCCGATTTACAAAGTAAATTGTTAGAAAAGGCGAAAGAATTAAACCTTGATTTAAAGAAAGGAATTTATGCTGCTGTAAATGGCCCAAATCTCGAAACAAAAGCCGAGTATCGCTATTTAAAAATAATAGGTGCTGACCTGGTTGGTATGTCCACCGTGCCTGAAGTGATTGCTGCCAATCATGTGCAACTGCCTTGTGTAGCCGTTTCAGTTGTCACGGATGAATGTGATCCCGATAATTTAAAGCCGGTAAGTTTCGCGCAAATAATAGCTGTGGCGGCAAAAGCAGACGAAAAATTGTCTTCATTATTCGCAGAAACTATCAAAGGATTATGACCGAAAATGTCCTTATCGTTTTTGTAAAAAACATAATGGAAGGCCATGTAAAAACCAGGCTTGCAGCCACATTAGGAAATAATGCTGCAATGGATATTTATAAACAACTTCTAAGAAATGTACATTACAAAATCCAACCATTAGATGTTGATAAAATTGTTTTCTATTCTGATTTTATTGAAGAGGATATTTGGGAAAATAATTTATTTCAAAAAAAGATCCAGCAAGGAAATGATTTGGGCGAAAGAATGAAAAATTCGTTTAAAAGCTCGTTTACTGATGGCTACAAAAATGCAATTATCATTGGAACTGATTGCCCCGGAATAAATATAAATATTTTGGAAAATGCTTTTTTAAAATTGAATGATTCTGATATTGTTATTGGCCCGGCAACCGACGGCGGTTATTATTTATTGGGAACGAAAAAAGAGTATCCATTTTTATTTCAAAATATTGAATGGAGTACAAATAAGGTTTTACAGCAAACCATTGATCTTTGCGACAAGAATCAGTTATCCTATTTCTTGCTTACTGAACTTTCAGATATAGATGAAGAAAAAGATTTGATTCATTTGAAACACTTTAGGCTCAAAATATAAAAGTTAATGATTAGCATTATTATTCCAACTTACAATGAAGAAGAAAATATTGCTGAAACAATTGCTGAAATAAAAAAAAGGGACAACGGAAAGCTTATTTCAGAAATCATTATTTCTGATGGACATAGTACAGATAAGACAGATTCGATTGCTTCAAATGCAGGTGCGACAGTAGTTATATCCGAAAAAAAAGGAAGGGCAGCTCAAATGAATTACGGTGCTTCCATAGCAAAAGAAGAAATTCTTTATTTTCTTCATGCGGATAGTATTCCTCCAGATAATTTTACAGCTCATATTTTAAATTCCCTTGAAAACAATTATGTATCCGGTTGTTTCAGACTTGCGTTTGATTACCAACATTGGTTTTTAAAAGCAAATTGTTGGTTTACCCGTTTCGATGTGAATACCGTTCGTTTTGGCGACCAGAGTTTATTTGTAACAAAAGAGGTTTTAAAAAAATGTGGAGGTTTTGATGAAAAGCTTCTGATGATGGAAGATCAGGAAATTATTCATCGCATCAAAAAATATGGAAAGTTCAATGTAATGAATGATACGGTAACTACTTCAGCAAGAAAATATTTAGACAATGGAATTTACAGAATGCAATTTATTTTTTTTCGTATCTGGCTTTTGTATTATCTCGGTTATTCGCAACGGCATTTATTAAAGTTGCACAAAAGGCTGATTCGTAAAACCAAGCTTTAATCAGACGGTCGAAGTTTTGAGTTTTCGCGAAGCGTACCAGCCCACAAAAGAACCCCAGATAACTACATTAAAAATAACGGGCATAATGATACCTTTTGCATGAAAACCATTGAATAAAGGTTGCCCCATAAATGCGTTCACTGCTATCAAAAGCCAGAGTGTAGGTAAAAATCCAAATAGCATTCCTTTTCCGATAGTGGGATTTTTTACCATCCAGGTAAAAATCATGCCCCAGATGCCGCCGCTAATGATGAAAAGAATGCCAGCAATTACCTGGTCAAAAGCGGGCGAATGAATCCCGAAAGTGCTATGGTACATTTTTACAAAAGCCGGATCACCCATGCCAGCCGCCATGAGAATATACATGACTATTATTAAAATAAAGGCGCCCATACAGCCACCGCTAAAACCGTTTATTGAAGAAGCTTTCATAATTTTTTAATTTATTTTGTTACCATCTGTTTTAAGCAAATAATTTCTATTAGGTTTTCACATTTGGGTTTAATGTTTAAAGTTTAAGGAAACATTTCTATAAAAAATTTACTTAAACTATGTAATTAAAATAAGATGCCACAATAAATGTTCCATAATCAAAACGAAAGAATGCCACAAAGAATTTCTTCTTCGTGTCCGGCTTTTATATTTCCGCGAATATTTACAGAAGTATCTATTAACGTTGCAAAAAAAGCTAATTTATAAAACCAGGCTTTGATCAGACTGCTGAAGTCTTGAGTTTTCTCGAAGCGTACCACCCAAGAATACCACCCCAGATAAGCATATTGGAAACAATCGGTCCAACAATACCCATCAAAGTAAATCCATTAAATAAAGGTCTGCCAAAGTAACTATCAATAACCAGCCATATCCAGAGGTTGGGCAAGAGGCCAAATAAAATTCCTTTTAAAACTGTCGGACGCTTGACAATCCACGTGAAAATGAGGCCCCATATTCCGCCACTTATTATAAAAAGAATAAAAGCCACCACCTGGTACCCGGGATGAGCACCAATGGTAGCAGAATACATCGCAACAAAAGGCGGAACAGTGTTATTGGTAAGTTGCATTATGTACGCAATTACAGCTAAAACAACAGCACCGATACTACCACCAATAAATCCTGTTTTTAACGCGTGTTTCATAATTAGATAATTTTATTTGTAAGGTTTTCTTTTTTAGACGACTATTTATTATTTAAAGGTAACTTTTTGATTGGCTTATATTTTATTTTAGATTAAAAGGAACAACGATTGCATAACTTTATTTATAAATTATGGACGAAAAGATTTACGATATTATCGTTATCGGCTCAGGCTCGGGCGGCTTGACTGTTGGATTATTTATGGCCAAAGCAGGTTTTAAAGTATTGATGATTTCAAAAGCTGATGCAGATATCGGAGGCGATTGTCTTAATGATGGATGCGTGCCCGGCAAAGCTTTGATACATGTTTCCCGAATCGCACACAATGCAAGAATAGCTTCCTATTTCGGGTTAGAAGTGATAGGAAAGTTGGATATAAAAAAAGCGATGAATTATGTCTATGAACGTCAGGAAATCATTCGTGTGCATGAAAATGCGCAATGGCTAAGAGATCAGGGCGTGGATGTAGCGCTAGGTAACGCGAGTTTTACGGATAAAAATGAAATAGAAGTAAATGGGGAAAAATATACCGGTAAAAAAATTGTAATTGCTACCGGATCTAAACCAAAGAAATTGAAAGTACCCGGTGTAGAAAACGTAAAATACTATGACAACGAAAGTATTTTTCATATAAATGACCTGCCCGAAAAATTATTGATAATTGGCGGTGGTCCTATTGGCATTGAGATCGCACAAGCTATGAATCGCCTGGGAAGTAAAGTAATCATGGTTCAGCATGGCAACGGGATTTTAGAACATGATGATGCAACGATAGCTGATATACTTTTAAAACAATTAATTAAAGAAGGAATTGAATTTATTTTCAATGCTGATGTCGATTACTTTATTTCTCCGGGTAAAGCATCTGTGAAATTTAAAGATGGTAAGTCAGAAGAAGTATCATTTGATGCAGTGTTTGTTGGTATCGGCAGGGAATTGGATTTAAAATCATTGCAACTCAATAATGCCGGCATTGAAGTAAAGGATAACAAAATCGCAAAAGATAGATACCTGCGTACTTCCAATAAAAATGTTTTTGTGTGTGGAGATGTAGCCGGAGATTTAATGTTTTCACATGCAGCAGAATTTCATGCACGCATTGTATTAAACAATTTATTTTCACCATTTAAAAAGAAACTGAACAACGATCACATGTCGTGGGTGACTTTCACTGATCCCGAGCTGGCTACGTTTGGCCTCAATGAAAAGCAATTGAAGGAGAGAAATATTCCTTATAAAAAACTGCAACAGGATTTTACAGATGATGATCGTGCAGTGGTTGACAATTATCAATATGCAAAAATGATTTTATTTATTAGTAAAGGCGGTTGGTTTAAAAAAGAAAAAATACTGGGAGGTACTATGTTAGCGCCTCATGCCGGGGAATTGATACAAGAATTGCTTTTGGCCAATACAAGTGAATTATCCATCAATACCATCTTTAATAAAGTGTACCCTTATCCTGTAGCTTCCAGAATTAATCAACAGATTATTGCAAAACATAAAGAAGGAAGTTTGACTAGCACAATTAAAAAAATATTGCAAACCGCATTCAAAATTTTCAGTTAATGGAATGGTGGGAAATATTTAAAGAATGGTTTTTCAGTCTGGGGGAAAAATACAATGTAAATCCTTACATCTTTGGAAGTATTTACATCGGTGCGATTCCCTTCTTTTTTTTGTCGCTTTATCGGACTATAAAAAATATCAGGAATAAAAAACCTTTTGTGCTTCCCGCGTTGCTGACGGGATTCTTTTTTATTTCCGCATATTTATATCTTATTGTTGTTGGGAGAAATATTCCGGTGTGGGTTTATGTCTTTATTGCGATATTGATCGGTTATGGAATTTATTCTACTTTGAAAAAGATCAGCGAAAAGACATAAGATAAATGAACAATGGACAGTTAACAATGAACAATGTTGAATTATTGTAATCGTGATTGTTTAATTTTTAATGCAAACAGTAAAGATGATTAGATCCATTTTTGATACTTATGGTTCGACAATATTGATAATTATTTTTATTATTCTTTTTCTTCTTGAATCAAAATTCCAACTAAGGAAAAGAGTTCAAAACCGTTGGAAAAGAATTATCATAAACTTCTCGGTTTCTCTTCCATCATTCGCACTGCTTCGCCTTGTGTTTATTCCGTTTATGGTTTGGTTGGCTTACAAAAATGAGCAATTGCAATTTGGTGTAAATTATTTATATATAGCGCCGGTGTGGCTGAAAGCCACGATAGCATTTCTATTGCTGGATTATACCAATTATCTATGGCACATTGTTCTTTATAAAATGCCTTTCATGTGGAGGTTTCACCTAGTGCATCATACTGATCTTGACTTGGATATTACCACTTCTTTCCGTTTCCATTTTGGCGAATTGATCGGTTCCGTTTTCTTTAGGGGATCCGCAGTTATTTTAATTGGCATTTCTCCATCGATGGTACTTATTTATGAAATTGTTTTTGAAGCGTGTAATCAGTTTCAACACAGCAATATGAAAATTTCCTTTCGTTTTGAAAAAGTATTGAATAAAATCTTTGTAACTCCAAGGATGCATGGTATTCATCATAGCATGAAAAAAAGAGAGACGGATAGCAATTTCTCTATCATCTTTTCATTTTGGGATAGGTTGCATAGAACCATAAGATTGAACGTAAACCAGGATGAAATTGTAACAGGAGTTCCAGTCTATCACGATGAAGGAGAATTGACAACGTGGAATCTTCTGAAATTGCCTTTTACTAAAATCCGTGAATGGATTGAAAATGAAAATAAGGCCGATCCGGACAAAATGAACCTGAAACCTTAGTTAACAACATGCGTCCATATGTGGATTATAAAATCCTGGTATTTTTATCAAAATCCGCCAGCATCTTGTCTTCCGGGGCTAATTCCGTAACGAGGTAATCTATTTTATTTACGTTACACAGATGCATTTTATGTTCTGAATTTAATTTCTCTGAAATGGTAACCACAGCAAGCTTTGAAGAACAATTTATCATTGCTTTTTTTATTTGCGCGATCCTCCAATCTACTTCAGTAAGCCCGGCTTTAGGATTAATGCCATTGGCTCCCAGTAAACATAGATCCACTTTTATTTCTGAAAGTTCACTAATTGTTTTTTCTCCCATGGTTATCTGTGCAGAATGATCTATTTCACCGCCCAGAAGAATAACGGTGATCAATGGACGCTTTGCAAGCAATAGCGCCATTAAAGGGCTCACTGTAAAAAATGTAGCTTCCAGTTTGTCAGGAATCAGTTGTATCATTTCTATCATCGTAGTGCCACCTGCTGTAAGGATCACCATTTCGTCCTTTATGAGCTTTACCGCTTTGCCTGCTATTATTTTTTTCTTCTCCTGTGAATACACAAAGCTTTGCTGAACCGCATAGTGATAAGACCTGGACAACGCGCCACCATGTACTTTCAGAATAAGCCCAGCTTCTGCTAATTCAGTAAGATCGCGCCTGACTGTATCTTCAGATACTTCTAATTGTGTGCTTAGCTGGGTTGATAATACCTTGTTGTGAAGGTTGATTTGTTTTAGAATAAATGCATGACGTTCGTTTTTCAACATGCCGTTTTCAGATATTTTCATTTTTAAATTTATAAAAATTTGCCGATATAGATTTTTTAAAATGATGCCGTTGGTTTTTTCTTAACAGAAAATATTTGTTACATCAGGAATTTTTTTCAAAAAAATAGGAAATTCTCAAATCAAAAGTTTCAAACTTACTTTTCCAAACAAGAAGTTTCAAGAGTGAAAAAGCAAATAACATTGATTTCTCGTTAAGATAACAACCTCATAAAATATAAAAGCGTAGCTGAAATGCTTGGGTTTTTAAAAGAAACATTAAGTGTGCATGATTAGAACGATAATTCTTATTTGCGAGTCGCGGTGTCTAACAGTGAACAAACAAATAGCATTAATTTCAATTTTATTCTGACGATAGACAACCCAATTCAAAATAGGTCTTAGCAAACGATTAAAATTAAAATAGAAATACCTGTTTTTTGTTTGCCTGCTGATCGTGTGTTTAACACCACTTTATTTGGAATGACTATAAATAATACACTGCCCTTTTACCAAAGCCTTAGCTTCATTAATTTGATGAAAGTTCTTGTCTAGTTTAAGGACACGCAAAGCACTTAAATAGAGAGGTGAAAATTTTTGATCCGTAACGAGCGTAATAGCAGCATACTTCTTATGCGACAAATCTTTTAATTCAGTTCCAATCAATAAGCCGCTGAGGTAATGATAATTTTCATTCGGTGATAGTTTATCCAGCAACCTGTTTGTTCTTACTCTAAAAATGCCGTGGAGTAAATTTTTAGTGATCGCTTCTTCAACGCCCAGCACAAAAGAAGAATTTATAATTGCTGTACTAAAATTTTCATTTTTCAACGAGTTTGCTAAAGTACTTTTGGTAGCTAACAAATAAAAAAGTTCACCGGTCATGTAAGTTTTGACATCTGTTATCATACAATTTCTTATAGTGATATGTTTAGAGTGCGTACCGGGTAAAATAAATAATTCTTCTTCATCTGTATTTTTTATTTCACATCCTGCAATTATGGTTTCTTCTCCACGCATCACATCATTCTCACATTTAACCCCGGAAACAATAATCATCCGATGCTTAAATCTACCAGAAGGTTCAGTAACATGTACTATTAAATCACTTCCATCCGACCTAAGCGGGAGCCGTGCATATTCAAGTTCCATCATTCCGATAGCTGATGATGCCATGCCGGAAATGATTATCGGAACTTCCGATAATGTATGTCCTGATCGCGTGTAAAGTTCCTGGATACCGCTTGATAAAACAGACTCATAAAACAAAAACCTATCTGAGGAACTTTTCTGCCACATCGCATACGTAGCCGCAATGCCTTGCTGCGAAACGAATTCAGTCACCACGTTTTGTGTTTCAGTATCGATTAATCGTAAACGAAATGAAGAGGTCCCCCAATCACAACTGATGAATTGACTCATGATGATTATTTTAATAGCAATTGCAATCTCTTTTACCTATTTGGACTTTTTCCGAAAACGCTAATGTTTATAACGAAGTGAAACATCTGATTTTTCATTTTCATAAATTGAAATTATTATTTTATCGCTTCGACAAAGCGTTTTGCCCTGGCGGTAATATTTTGGAAATACAATTCATCCATTTTTTCTTTGGTATTCACAAGGGAGCTACCGATGCCAAATGAGCAAGCGCCGGCTTTTTTATACTTACGGATATTATTGACGTCAATGCCGCCTGTAGGCATTAGTAGAACCTGGTTCAATGGCGCCAAAAGCTGCTTCAGATATTCGGGAGGCTGAGCAGGAAATATCTTTATGATGTCAGCGCCGTTTTTGTAAGCGGTAAAAACTTCCGTTGGAGTATAAGCTCCCGGAATGCTTACGATCGCATTTTCATTGGCTGTTTTAATTACATCCAAATCTACCGTTGGGGAAATCAGAAACTTTGCACCTGCGTCTATTGCAGACCGTGCATTCATAACCGTTAGTACCGTACCTGCACCTACCAACATTTTGTTTTTAAACTCGTTAGATAGTTTTTTGATAAGATGTAAAGCGTCATCAGAGTTCATTGTAACTTCTATCAGTCTGATGCCGCCTTCATGTAGCGCTGCGGCAATATTTATGACATCACCTGCGGCAAAGCCGCGTAGAATGGCAACGATTTTATGTTGGAGAATTTGTTGTAAGGAAGTCATGAATATTAATTAAGCTCTTTTGAAAGCAAGGTTAGCAAAAAATACAAAGAAAAATAGAAATCTCTGGAAAAAGTTTGCTTACTGTCAAACATTTCTTTCGTCATTCTCTATAAGAATAAATACTATTGGCCTGTGCCGTACAGGTTATTGTAAGATCATTAACGCAAACGTTTGGCGGTAATGAAGCGCAATAAAAAATAGTATCCGCCACGTCTTTGGGCTTTAGCGGCATGAGGCCATCATAAACTTTATCTGCTTTTTCTTCATTTCCCTTAAATCTTACCAAAGAGAATTCCGTTTCCACTGCGCCGGGTTTTACGTTGGTTACTTTTATATGATGAGGGAGCAGGTCAATACGCATTGCACTGCTGATGGCTTCCACCGCACTTTTTGTTGCGCAATAAACATTTCCTCTTTCATATACTTCATCCCCCGCTATTGATCCAAGATTGATAATGTGGCCACTATTTCTTTTGATCATTGCAGGTAGTACGGCTTTACTTACATATAGCAATCCCTGCACATTCGTATTCAGCATGGTTTCCCAGTCTGTAATATCGGCTTCATCAAATGTGTTGCGACCCAGCGCCAAACCCGCACTGTTTATTAAAATATCAATTGATTTCCATTTATCAGAAAAATGATTAATGCTCTTAATAACATCATCTTTATTTTGTACATCAAAAGAAGCACATAAAATATCAACATTGTATTTTTCCTGCAGCTCATTTTTTAATTCTTCCAATCTTCCTGTTCTTCGTCCGTTGATAATAATATGATCACCATTAGCAGCAAATTTTTCTGCGCATGCCCTTCCTATACCCGATGTAGCTCCTGTGATAAAAACAACTCGTTCCATGTTGATATTTTTTTTGTTTAGAATTTTTTCATAGATTAAAAATAGACATTAAAAGTTTGTTTACTGTTAATAGATCTTAGATTATTTAAAGGGTGGTGACGCCAGTAATTCTTCGGGCGAATTAATAATTGTGACGCTTTCCAAAACTTTTGAATATAAGAAACCGCCCGCTTCCACCGTATGTAAAAATGAAATAAGGCTATCGTAAAATCCCGATGTATTCAATATGAATATTTTTTTGTTGTGAATGTTTAACTGGTTCCATGTGAGCATTTCAAATAATTCGTCCAGGGTGCCGAAACCTCCCGGAAGTACCAGCGCTGCATCACATTTTTCATAGAGCATTCTTTTTCGTATATGCATGTCAGATACTTCTATCATTTCCGTGAGGCCGTTGTGCCTGTTTTCAGCTACGGCCAGAAAGCCAGGCATAATACCGATTACTTTGCCGCCCTGTTCCAAAACCGCATTTGCGACTGCACCCATAATACCTTTGTTGCCGCCGCCATAAATGAGCGTAATATTATTGTCGGCCAGCAGATGCCCGGTTTGTTTTGCGTGTTCACAAAATAACGGATCGCTGCCACTTTTTGATCCGCAAAAAACTGTTAGTGATGTAATTGCCATATTTTATTTATCTTGAATAAAAAATCAAATTTAGAAAATAGAAATCCTAATTTCCCTTTTAATATTCCCAAATCAAAATTATGTCTCCTGCTGTCTTGTTATCTTTTATCATTGGCTATTTTTTAGTTCTTATTTTAATCTCTTATTTCACTTCCCGGAAATCAACTGACAATGCCACGTTTTTTATTGCCAACAGGTCTTCGAAATGGTATTTGGTGGCTTTTGGTATGATAGGTACTGCATTGAGTGGCGTTACTTTTATCTCCGTGCCTGGCGAAGTAGGAAATCTTGCCGGTTCTCAGTTTCGCTATTTTCAATTTGTACTGGGCAATGCGGTCGGATATTTTTTAGTGGCTGGCATATTGCTGCCGCTTTATTATAAAATGCACCTGATCTCAATTTATGAAGTGATTGAAAGAACTCTTGGAAAAGTGAGCCATAAAACGGCTGCAGCTATATTTTTAGTCTCGAGGATTATCGGCTCTGCATTCAGATTATACCTGGTAGCAATTGTCTTACAGCGTTTTATTTTTGACGAAATGGGCGTTCCATTTTGGTTTACAATTGTTATCTGTTTGTTGCTGATATGGGGTTATACTTTCCGCGGCGGTTTAAAAACGATTATTATAACCGATACATTGCAAACTGTTTTCCTGGTGGCTTCTGTAATTCTTTCCATTTATTTTATTTGCAGCAGTCTCAATATGAATATTAGCGAGGCATTTCATGCTGTAAAAGACAGTAGTTATTCTAAAATGTTTTTTACGGACCATTTCGTGACTAATAAATTTCATTTCACCAAGCAATTTCTCGGAGGCATTTTTGTGACGATTGGTATGTTTGGCCTAGACCAGGACCTGATGCAGAAAAACCTGAGTTGCAAAAACATAAAGGAAGCACAAAAAAATATGCTCAGTTTTACTTTTGTCTTTGTTATTATCAATTTGTTTTTTTTAAGCGTAGGCGCGCTGTTATATATCTATGCAAACCGCGAGGGCATTGCCATTCCACTGGATGCTGTTACGCATCAACCAAGAACAGATTACCTTTTTCCGGAGATTGCCTTAAATCATTTTAAAGGCGTGCCGGCGATTGTCTTTATGTTGGGGCTTACTGCGGCAACCTTTGCTACCACGGATTCCGGACTTACCGCCTTGACAACTTCTTTTTGTATTGATTTCTTAAACTTTGATAAACGAAAATCCGAATCAGAAAAAGATATGGTTAGAAAGAGAACGTATGTGCATATTGCGTTTTCCGTTATTATTCTTTTAGTAGTCTTATTGTTCAATGCGGTGAATGACGCATCAGTAGTGAGCGCAATATTTAAAGTAGCTACATATACGTACGGTCCATTGATTGGATTATTTGCATTTTCTTTATTTGCTAAAAAAAGGCAGGTATTGGATAAGGCCACGCCGATGATCGTCATCCTTGCGCCCCTAATATGTTTTTTTATCGATAAATATTCAACAGTGTTATTTGACGGCTATGTTTTTGCTGAAGAGTTGATCATTGTAAATGGCCTACTTACCTTTATAGGGTTATGGATCTTGTCAAAAAAGAAGACTTCTGAAGAAATAAATTTATCTTATGCCTGAAATAATTAGCGAAAAAGCCAACGACTATGCAGCCTCTTTTTCTGAACCTACAGACAAATTATTGAAGGAGATCGAAGAGTTTACGCTTAATAATCATGCGCATTCCAACATGTTGAGCGGACCTTTACAAGGCAAGTTTCTTGAAATGCTTAGTAAGATCATCAAGCCAAAAAATATCCTGGAAATAGGAACCTTTACCGGTTATAGCGCTTTGTGCCTTGTAAAAGGGCTACAGGTGGGCGGCTATTTACATACTATTGAGTTGCGCGACGAAGACGCTACTACCGCTCAAAATTATTTTGCAAAATCTTCACATAACGAAAAGATAATTTTACACCGTGGAAATGCGTTAGAACTAATTCCAGACCTTCAGACGGAATGGGATCTGATTTTTATTGACGCTGATAAAACCAATTATATTAATTATTACGAATTAACTTTGCCGCGATTAAGAAACGGAGGCGTTATCCTGGCTGACAATGTGCTATTTCACGGGGAAGTGTTGGAAGAAAATATTAAAGGCAAAAATGCAGTAGCCATAAATGCTTTTAATGAACACGTGTCAAAAGATAAACGTGTACAACAGGTGATAATTACAGTAAGAGACGGTTTGATGATGGTAATAAAAAAATAAAAAGATTTTAAATTTTTTAATTACAATAGTTTTTTTCCCTGATGAATAAAACAGTCGCTATTTTATTTTCTGTAATTTGTTTTTTACAGGCCGCTGCACAAGATGTAACACCTCAACAATATATTGAGGAATATAAAGATATCGCCATCAGCGAAATGAGAAGAATGGGTGTGCCTGCCGCTATTACACTTGCCCAGGGTTTAATGGAATCTCAGTGCGGCAACAGCGATCTTGTAAAAGAATCCAACAATCATTTTGGAATTAAATGTAAAAGCACATGGACTGCTGAGACGGTAAGTCACGATGATGATGAGCCTGGTGAATGTTTTAGAAAATATAAAACCGCTGACGATTCCTACCGCGATCATTCTGATTTTTTAAGGAGTGGTAGCCGGTATACTTTTTTATTTCAACTGAATCCATCCGATTATAAAGATTGGGCATATGGATTGCAAAAAGCAGGGTATGCTACTAATCCCCGTTATCCTCAAATATTAATTAATAATATTGAAAAGTACAACCTGCAACAATATACAATCGAGGGTATGACTGAAGTTCCCCAGGTCGTCGCTACTAACCTTCAGGTAGATATGAAAAGCAATTCAACTCCAATCGCCTCAGCTGATTCAAATGTTACGAAAACGACTGATCTTACTATAAATGGATTAAAGGCTTTGTTAGTTCCCAAAGGCACGTCGTTATTGGCTATAGCTATGCAACAGCATATCAGCCTCGATAAATTATTAGCAATAAATGATCTGACTAATGATGGTCTACTTAAGCGTAATCAATATATTTTTTTAGAGAAAAAGAAAAAAGTGGGCGACTCCCAATTTTACATTGCACAGGCTAACGAGTCCATTTACGATATCTCTCAAAAAAATGGTGTTATGTTACAATGTATTTATGAATATAACGGACTTACTTCTGACGACTTCGTGACAGAGGGGACAAAAATATTTTTAAAACCGATTAATATCGCAGGTTCTATTCAGAAGACGCAAAGCTCAAAATTAAGTGCATCGAGCTCAAAAGTGGATGTCCAAAGCTTAAAATAAATTATGCCTAATTTAAAAGTACACGATAAAGACTTTACCCCATACATCACATCTTCCCAAATAGAGGAGCAGGTAAGCAGGGTGGCGCAAGAGATCAATAAAGATTATGAAGGAAAGAAGCCATTGTTTATCGCCATTCTTAATGGCGCTTTTATTTTTGCCGCAGACCTGTTTAAAAAAGTAAATGTTGAAGCGGAAATATGTTTTATAAAATTAGCTTCTTACAAAGGTGTTAAATCAACCGGCAAAGTCATTACGGCGATCGGGCTAGACACGGAAATTTACGGAAGAGACGTTATTATTATCGAGGATATTGTAGATACCGGTAAAACCTTATCGCAGTTTTTGCCACAGTTAGAACATCAGCATCCTGCTTCTTTAAAGATCGCATCACTACTTCATAAGCCAACTGCAATGGTTCACCCAATAAAAATAGATTATCTTGGGTTTACTATTCCAAATAAGTTTGTATTGGGTTATGGACTGGATTATGATGGTCTAGGAAGAAATATAAAAGAAATTTATCAGTTGGTTTAGGTTGCCTCGTTTAAAATCGTGTTGGCTGGCGATTTGAAATACCAAAATATTTCCTTTGAAAAAGATTTTTATCATATTATCTGCTTTACTGTTGCTTAAAAATGCTACAGCTCAGTATTACATTAAAGGCGATGTCAAAGATGAAAATAATCAGGCACTCCAAAATGTAAAAATTTACATGCCGGCTGCCGGCTCATTGTATACAAGTGGCGATTCGGGTGGCTTTGGAATTCCCTCTTCTAATTTAACGGATTCGCTGATCTTCAGTTTGGACGGCTTTGTGACTAAATCAGTAAGGTTTAAAACAAATGAATATCTGCATATTATTTTAGACTCACTTCCGACAAACGTAAAAACTTCCAAATCAAAATTAGTATCGCTTACTACAGAAAGCACAGGAAATATGTTTCCAATCTCTTATTACCAGGATGAGAGTTATAACAGCCTCGCAGAAAATGATTTTATAAAAGTGACTGATCAAACGAATACTGAATTTTCGATGCGGATTGACAAAGCATCTTACAGTAATGTTCGCCGGTTTATTAATCAGGGTGAGCAAGTGCCACCGGATGCGGTCAGAGTGGACGAAATGTTGAATTATTTCAATTTCAATTATAAAGAGCCCGAAAAGGACAACGTTTTCAGAATGGAATCGCAAGTTTCTGATTGCCCATGGGATACGAGCCATCGCCTTTTATTTTTGAATTTATCCGGGAGAAAATTAAACCTGGATCATGTACCTCCTTCCAACCTGGTTTTTCTTATTGACGTTTCAGGGAGTATGGATTTACCCAACAGGTTACCTCTTTTAAAGGAAGCTTTTCAGTTGTTGGTTAAAAACTTAAGAAAGAAAGACACGGTTTCAATTGTCACTTATGGGGGCTCTGTCGGCGTATGGCTTCAGCCGACGAGTGGTGATCAAAAACAAAAAATTTCCAAATCAATCGAAGAATTAACTGCCAGTGGAGATACTCCCGGAGAAGCCGCCATAAGAATGGCCTATAAGCTGGCGGAAAGCACTTTTATTAAAGGTGGTAATAATCGCATCATCCTGGCAACGGATGGAGATTTTAATATTGGTCAAAAGAGTGAGAATGACCTGGAAGAATTAATATCAAAAGAAAAGTTGTCGGGGGTTTATCTTACCTGCCTTGGTGTAGGTATGGGCAATTATAAAGATTCAAAAATTGAAGTGCTTGCAAAAAAAGGTAATGGAAATTTTGCTTATTTAGACGACATAAGAGAAGCAGAGAAAGTACTGGTAACTGAGTTCACCCAAACTATGTATTCGATTGCAAGCAACGTTTACATTAATGCTAAGTTTAATCCTTCTACAGTAAAGCAATACAGGTTAATAGGGTATGATAATAAGAAGAGTGTTATTGATGAAAAAAATTACGAATTAGAAGGCGGGGAAATTGGTTCTGCTACCGGTAATACTGTGATATTTGAGATAATTCCTGCGGCTTCGGATTCTTCTACTCCGGTTATCGGTGCTAAGATTGCAGATTTTACGGTTCATTATCGTGTGCCCCAAAATGATAAAGAGCAGATCTTAGATTATAAAAGTCTTGAAAATTATGTACCATTTGATTCCCTTAATAAAGATCTTCAGTTTGCTACGTCTGTCGCCATGTTTGGATTAAAGTTGAGAAAATCCAAATACTTTCCTGAGGATGTAGATTGGGACAGCATCAAAAATATCGCTGTTAACTCTTTAAATAAAGATAATTTTCTTGATACCGAATTTGTTGGATTAATTGATAAATGCAAATCCATTTATTACGACAAGAAAAAGAGAAGAGTTCGGAAAAAAGACAGGTAAGTTAACAGGTATCACGCCAGCGTTGTGCAGTCATCTTACTACTGTCTAAAATAGTAATGGAATTAGTTTGGGAGTAGATGCTATTGATGATGCTAATAGATATAATTAGCAAAGTGAATCGCTTTTTCATGAGAAGGAAAGTTTTAAAAGTTAATTAATTGGTACACCGTGAATACTGCCCTGTTAACTGCAAATCAAACCTACCATCTGTGATTACAACGGAATCAGAAAAGCTTGCGTAAAGTGTGAAGCTAAAAATTCCTGAAATAATTCTGTTAACTGTGTCTAATTTAGTGATTTGAAAGACTTTATTGGGGTCGCCGCTAACAGGCGTACAATAGCCGTTATTATTGGAAAAGCCTATATCTAATGTATCTATTATGTTTCCTGTTCCGTAAAATGCCTCAAATGTTCCTATAGTGAAACTGCTTTGGTCTTTGAAATTTTCAGCAAGCATCCCAAAACTCATTGGCAGAAAAGAGTTCCTATTAGCTGAATTAAAGCCATAAGTTAATTCAACCGCTCCATTCCACCAGGTATCCTCGCAGCGATAATAAGGCACCCAAACCTGTCCGTTTATTTTGCAGCCAAAAGTGTTGGCACCGGCTTGGGTAATAGGAGACAATACATTTGAGGGAGAGGTTTTTTTGCAGCTTATGCAAAAAAGAAAAACAAACGCAATGGCAAAAAGAAGAAATATATTTTTCATGCAGCAGGTATTTTAATTAATGGCATATAATTTTTATAGAGCAACCTGGTGTAGGGGAGAACTGTGTTCATCAGCTACGAAGAAAAATGTATTCATTTTTTATTGAGAATAATTTATAAAAAAAAATTCTTTAAACCATTTTATATTTGACATCAAAAAGTTTCTTTTTGCTGCATGAAAGCAAAAATGTTTTTCAATTAGACTCCATTGGGTTCAATATTCTTTTCAATTTTCCCGCCACTATCAAATCTCCATGACACCATCCTAATTTTTCCCGCAAAATAAAAAACCGGCTTAAAAGTTCATTTACTTTCAAAATCCAGAATACTGCAACATTTAAAAGGTAGCCTCCGTTGGCACAAGCGTCCCACTTGTGCCAGTAAATAAACAAATATGCCCATGTTCTTTTCGTATTGGAATTAATACTGTTGCTTAGTTTACAATCTCTTTTTACGGCAGCACAAAAGAAGCAAAATCATTCACAGTTTTGCCCCGCGCGAAGTATAGTTTCGAATAGATAATTCTACATAGGATTGCAGTAAACTTTTTAAAAAGATTATAAATGTTTAACTGTATTTTTCAAACAAAAAAAGATTTGCCTGCATCAGTAAACAAACAAATCTTTTCAATTTTCATTTAGAAACTAGCTAAAAGTTTCTTTTATCTTTTCCCAAAAAGTTTTATCGTTCTTATCTGGCTTAGGTTTGAAATTTTCACTTTCCAGTAAATTTTCCAGTGTAATTTTTTCAGACTCAGATATATTTTGTGGCGTCCACACGTTTACCTGGATCAGTTGATCGCCCTTTTCACGGCTATTAATTGCAGGAAAACCTTTGCCTTTGAGTCTGAATATTTTTCCGCTTTGAGTGCCTGCAGGAATTTTTATTTTGGCACGGCCATCAATTGTAGGTACTTCTGTCTGCGTTCCGAACACAGCATCGGGGAATGAAATATAAAGGTCAAAAGCCACGTTCAGCCCTTCACGATGCAGATGGGGATGCGCTTCTTCCTCTATTAAAATAATCAGGTCTCCTGATCCGCCGCCGCGTTCTCCCATATTTCCTTTGCCACTCATGCTCAATTGCATCCCTTCCTGCACCCCCGCAGGAATCTCGATCGTTACCATTTCTTCGCCGTAAATTCTTCCTTCACCCTTGCAGACGCCACACTTGTTTGTGATCACGGTTCCTTCGCCATTGCAATCGGGGCAGGTAGTCACAGTTTGCATCTGACCCAGAAACGTATTTTGTACTCTTCTTACCTGGCCATTTCCACCGCAGGTTCTGCAGGTTTGCGAACTGTTTTTGTCTTTGGCGCCTGAGCCGTTACAGGTGTCACATTTTATGTACTTTTTTACTTTTATGGTTTTCGTAGCTCCTTTGGCGATTTCTTCATAATTCACTTTTATTTTAACCCTGAGGTTGGTGCCACGCACGCCGCGGGTTCTTCGTGAACCTCCACCCCGGCTTCCACCACTGAAAAAACTTCCGAACATATCGTCACCAAAAATGTCTCCAAACTGGCTGAAAATGTCATCCATATTCATATCGTGCCCCGAAAACCCACCGCCGCCTCTTCCTTGTCCAAACGCATTGTGCCCGAACCTGTCATATTGTGCTCGTTTGTCAGCATCGCTTAGTATTTCATAAGCTTCTGCTGCTTCCTTAAATTTTTCTTCCGAGGTATGGTCACCAGGGTTCCTGTCGGGGTGAAATTGCATAGCAACCTTTCGATAAGCTTTTTTTATTTCATCTGCAGAAGCGCTCTTGCTCACGCCCAGAATTTCATAATAATCTCTTTTTGCGGACATTGTACTTGCCATAACATTTGTGTGAACCACTGTTTTGTTGGAGAAAATAGCAGTTACGGTTTAATATAATTTTTTACTTTTAGAAACGATTATTTGCCTACCACTACCTTGGCAAACCTTATCAGTTTATCGTTAAGAAGATAGCCTTTTTGCAATTCCGCTACCACCTTGCCTTTTAATTTTTTATCCTGAACTTCTATTTCTGAGACAGCTTCGTCTTTTTCTATATCAAATTCAGTGTGAAATGTATTGATAGCTTTGAGGCCTTTTGAATGCATTGTCTTTTTAAACTTATCAAATACCAGTAAAATTCCTTCTTTAAACGTTTTATCGGCGTCGCTTTCCTGCACTTGTTTTTCAGCTCTATCCATGTCGTCCAATACATCCAACAATGAAACGATAACTTCCTTACCGGCAGTTTGCCTTAATTCTACTGCTTCTTTTGAGGTACGCCTTTTGTAATTATCAAATTCAGCAAAAAGCCGAATATATTTATCTTTTTGTTCGTCTAATTCCTTCTGCAATTTTGTAACTGCTTCATTGTCTCCATTAGCGTTCCCTTTGGTAAAATTTTCTTTTTCTCCCTCATTGATCGTTTCTTCCAGATCGTTAGATTGATTCTCTTTTATTTCATCTGTCGTGTTGTCAAACTCGTTCTCTTGCATGTCTATATGATTTTTATCACGTTATAAAATTGGCTGCAAAGGTAGTACAGACAAACTTTTTGCCAATAACTAATATTGGACAAAATGACACATTAAAAGAAAATGAAATGGTGAAAAAGAGAGATTAGCTATTTCATAACCTGGAATTTCCCTGACTCCATAATATCACCTTGTTTATCCCTCACTTGGAAAATATAGATGCCACGATAGTAATCACTTACAGAAACGGTGATTTTCTTGTCAGTCACTTTTAGGTCTTCCACCTGTTTCCCTAAAAAATTGAAGATTAAAAGGCTGTATGAATTATCGTATTGGTCATTAAATTCAAAATTAATAAAACTCACTGCGGGATTGGGATAAAACTTAACTGTTTTTACAGCGTCATTTAACATGCGGGTAGGCTTTACCTGCGCATTGCTTTGGAAATGTAAACCGGCAATAAATAAGATTATGTAGAAAATTCTTTTCAATAGTACAAAAGTATTGATAATATTCAAAGTTACAACTATGCCTAATCTTTTATATACTGTAATTTAAATATAACATATTTATAAAAAACGGTCATAAAAAAATAAACGTATTAAATGATTTTAAAATTGTGTAGTTCGTTTTCGTGATAAAATATTTTCTCATAATTACAAAATAAGTCATGCTCATTTCCCTTTTGTTTGTAGCCAGCAGTAAATAAAAAAATAGAATAAAGCGCTTTGGTCGTGACGATCTGAATAACCAGGCCAATTCGTCCAAAGTGCATCGGTTGAAAGAAACTAAAA